>OJKC01000407.1_pt1 | contig 38328 bp, 29 predicted proteins | sample 1596401 | NCBI WGS metagenome assembly OJKC01 (sample SAMEA4350162, study PRJEB24818) | metagenome | biome: human; feature: gut; material: faeces | place: Denmark | collected 2013-09 | reverse complement strand
CCGTCCGGGAGGCGTCAGCCGGTCCCGGACAGAACCCTGGCAGCCCAGGGCCGAAAGGCCCGGCGGCTGGCTCAACCCTCACGCCCGTAAGGGCGTGTCAACCTTCGGGAATACCGGAAAGCACCGCGCCGGTCTCGATCCCGACCGCACCAAAAGGCACCGTCAACCCTCAAGCCCGTCAGGGCTTGTCCCTAAGGCGCCCCTTTACCATTCCCCTGATCCCCATTATACTAAATAAGTAAGGAGGTCTTAACCTATGGCATTTACCCTCATCTGCCACGCCTGCGGGCAGAAGCTGACTTTATTCGACCTGGACGTGAAAAAGCGGAAAGGCACCGTGCGGTGCACCCGTTGCGGCGCCCGGATTTCCTATGATTTGGACAAAAGAAATATCCAGCAGTCCGGTTTCTGGGCTGCCGAAGAACCGGCCTTTGACAGCCGGGCCAAGAACCGGCTGGTGAACCAGCTGAAACGGGAAGAAGCCCGGAAGGCAAAAGCCGAAGGAAAAGACGCAGCCGATGTCATTTCCATGGAACAGAACCCCTCCCGGGTTCACGACTTCGATGAAAACCCTTTCAGCGCCAAAGCGGGATTCGCGAAATTTGACCTGAAAACAGGGCAGATTATAGGCGATAAGCCGGAAAAAACGGCCGCTCCCCTGCCCCGCCAGGAAAAGGACGGCATCACCTTTAAAGTGGTAGACCGGAGCCATCAGAAACGCACCATCCGCGCCGCCCACGCCGCTCTGCCTTCCATGAAAAACGAAGCAAAAGCGGCAGAAAAAACCTTTACCCCGCCGCCACGCATCGTCACCCGCACAGCTCACCGGAACATGCAGCTCGTCCGCCAGGCCGGCATGGCACGGGCGCCCAAGGCACCGGTGAAAATTTCAAAAATACAGTCATTCTGGCAGAAGGTAAAAAACTTCTTCTCCTTCGGCCATCACAAATAAGGAGGAACCATCATGCACCATACCATCTTCTTATGCTTCGCCCTTCTCATTCCCCTGATCTTCCTTGGCGGCTGCGCCCCCTCCGCTTCCGACGCCTACCACAAAATCACGCCCCAGGCAGGCTATGAAATGATGAAGAAAGAACCTGTCACCCTCATAGACGTAAGAGAACCGGCCGAATACCAGCAGGGCCACATCCCCGGCGCCCGCCTCATCCCCTTGGGCACCATCGACGAAACCATCAAAGACAAACTTCCGGACAAGAAAAAGCCCCTCATCGTCTACTGCCGCTCCGGCGTCCGCAGCAAAAAAGCAGCCATGAAGCTGGTCGAACTGGGCTATGCCGACGTGAGAGACATGGGCGGCATCCTGGACTGGCCCTATGAAATAGAGAAATAGAGAGTCCCTTCAGGCCGAGGGTGGTGGTGGCGGCTGACGCCGCAAGTTTTAAAGTCAACGTTACGGATTAACCTATCTGCATCATACGTCATGAAAAGCATTACGGTAATCAGCCACCTCCGGTGGCTTTTCCCCCCCCTTTGGTGCCTTACGGCACCACCTTCCCCCCACTGTGTGATGGGACAATAAAGATCCGCAAAGCAATCCCTTCATAAGTCGCTCACAGCATAACGGAGCTTTATAGTCCCCTGTGGAGGTTCTGCATAGGACCTCCAAGTGGGGCGAAGTAAGGCGCCTAGCCTGCCCATTAAGGCGCTTTCCTTTTGCCGCCCCACCGAACTGCGGGGGTGGCAAAGGAACTGGATTCATAGGGGAGCCCCGCGATCCGCGAATCCAGTGACATGCTTCCCACCGGGCAAGGTGGTGGCGCCAGCCACCAAAGGGGGAATGCATTTCCGACGCCCGCAGGGCGGTTGTAAAGGTTTTATACAAACTGGCGCCTTCTATAAATTTAGAGGCGCCCTCCACAACCCTCAGCGGCATAGCTGCTGTCAAACTTAAGAACCCTCGGGGCCACAGCCCCGTCAAACTTTAGAACCCTCAAGCCCGTCAGGGCTTGTCCATAGCGTCCATAAAAAAAGCACCACCCCGAAGGGCAGTGCTTTTTTTATTTTTCTTTCTCTTCAAGCGTAGGAGCCGGGTCTTTCTGGACTAGGAGCAGGGTGCCGTGGATTTCCTGGTCCTTCACTTCTTCCGCTTCTGCGGCGGTACAATATGTCCCGTCTTTGCTGGTGAGAGCGGCGTAGGCTTCTTTGGCTCCGCCGCCGCTTCGTTTGAAGATGAGGATTTTACGGTCCGAGGGAAGGTGCAGTTCGCCCGGCGCCGCTACGAGGATGGGGGCGTGGATGACGGAGATGGACTGGTCTTTTTCCCAGTCCTGGTCCTTTTCCTTCAGAATGAGGAGGGTGTCTCCTCCGGTGCCGCTGGTATAAGGGCCCTGCACCAGGACCAGGGCTTCCATTTTCCCGTCGTGGTCAAGGTCCATGAAGTTGTAAGAGTACCGAGTGGTTTTCCAGTCCTTTTGGGGAATGTGGAAAGAGGAAATGACGGCCCTGCGAATCCCATCATTGGGCCGCACTTCGGCATCCAGGATGCGGTCAGGTCCCTGTTCTTCCGGTATCGGTTCTTCTTTGGGGCCGCTGCCGCCGGTCAGAATATCCAGGATGTCTTTCAGTTTCTTATTTTTCTGTACATCATCGGACTTCAGGATTTCGCCCAGAATGACGCTGCTCATGCCTTTCCAGTCGAAGCCGCTGTCATTGCCGCCCTTCCTGTAAGCCTCTTTCAGCTGCTGGAAGAGAAGATCCAGGTCCTTATCTGAAATCTTCCCCTCCTCCACCGCTTCTTCTGCAGAGGACAGGGTATCGGACTTCGCTTCCGACGGGAAGGAAATGGTGAGAGCCGCCAGCAGGGCTGCCGCCAGGGCTATGGGTTTTATGTATGTCATGTGATGCAACTCCTTTACTTTGGACACACCTGCGGTGTGAGGGTTCAAAAGGTTCAGAGGGAAAGGTTCTTAAGATGGATGGGCCTTCGGCCCAAGGGTTCTTAAGTTTGACGGCCCTGCGGGCCGAGGGTTGTGGTATCGCCCTATCGGGCGATGAGTATAAAGTCAGCGTTACGAGAATTCCTTCCCGCCCTCATCGTCATTCTGAGCCGTAGGCGAAGAATCTCGGCACAAGGCACTTATGAGCTAATCGATAGTAAATACCAGTCGGCGGGAAAGGCGAAGTACCAGGCCCCTGCATGAATTCCAATGACATCATCCTCGCCACGCACCGAGATTCTTCACTGCGTTCAGAATGACAGAATCAAGGGGCCATCCCATGACCAGTGCTGCCTCGATTTCTTCCCGCCGGACACTCGTCATCCGGGGTCGGTCAGCCGACAATCGGAAGGCCCTTTTATGTGCAGGCTAAGGGAGGGCTTCGGCTGACTTGGAGACCCTCTGCAGGGTCTCCACAAAGCGAAGGATCTTGGCAAGAAAAGCAAGTGACAGAAATGCTATTAACTACCAGTCGGCGGAGCCGCGCCGTCAGGCGCTCCCCAGCCACCAGCCACTAGCTCACTAAAGTTGTCCTATCCAAACTGGCGCCTTCTATAAATTTAGAGGCGCCCACCACAACCCTCAGCGGCATAGCCGCTGTCAAACTTAAGCCCCTTAAGAACCTTCGGCCCAGCGGGCCGTCAACCCTCACGCCCGTCAGGGCTTGTCTTCTCCCTACTATACTACCAATTTCCCCACAAAAAAAGAAGCCGCCGGAGCAGCTTCTTTTTTATATGTTATTTCTGGTCAGCCAGATAAGCCTTGAGGGCATCAGCCAGTCTCTTTACGCCTTCTTCAATAACGTCGTCATCGTTGTAGGAGAAGTTGAGACGGAAGTAGTTCTTCTTCTTGGTCTGGGGGAAGAAGGAGTCGCCTGGTACGTAGGCTACTTTTCTTTCCAGAGCGTATTTGAAGAGGTCACGGGCATTGCAGCCTTCGGGGAGTTCTACCCACAGGAAGAGGCCGCCATGGGGATAGGTGCATTTTACGTCAGAGGGGAAGTATTTCTTGATGGCGTTGCACATCACATCACGGCGATGGCCGTAGAGTTTGCAGTTTTCTCTGATATGTCCATCGAAATCGTAGTTCGTCATGTACATAGCTGCTTCACGCTGGGTAACAGACGGTGTGGCAAGGTCGGTGGAGCCTTTGACGAGGTCAAACTTCGGCAGCAGTTCATCATTCAGAACCATCCATGCCAGTCTCATGCCGGGAGCCAGGGTCTTGGAGAAGGTGCCGGAGTACATAACCAGGTGCTTCGGATCCATGGTGATGAGAGGAGCGATTTCTTCGCCTTCAAAGCGAAGGTCGCCGTAGGGGTTGTCTTCGAATACAGGGATTTCGTACTTGGTTACGATTTCCATGAATTTCTTACGGCGTTCCAGGCTCATGCAACGGCCGCTCGGGTTCTGGTAGTTCGGAATGACGTAAATGAATTTTACTTTGTCATTGGTGGACAGTACTTTTTCCAGTTCTTCCGGAATGATGCCGTCATCGTCGGTGGGGATTTCTACGTAATTTGGCTGTTCGAAATCAAAAGCACCGATAGCGCCCAGATATGTCGGGCTTTCGCAGACAACTACGTCGCCTTTGTTCAGGAATACACGGCCCGTAATGTCCAGACCCTGCTGGGAACCGGTGACAATCATAATGTTCTTCGGGTCTACTTTGTACATGCCCATGGGCTGGTACATGCGGTTCATACGGTCGGCAATGGCCTGACGAAGTCCCATGAAGCCAAGGGAGGGGCCGTACTGCATAGCACCGGCGCCATCTTCTTCTCTTACTTTAATGGCTACTTCAGTCAGTTCCTTCAGCGGGAATGTCTGCGGTGCAGGAAGTCCGCCGGCAAAGGAAATAATGTCCGGCTGTGCTGTGAGGGCCAGAAGAGGACCCAGGTCGGAACCTTTCATACTTGCAAGTACATCGGAAAAACGAATTGCCATAAAAATCTCTCCTTTACTTCTGGAAAGCGAAATGAAAGTTCATCCCGTTTTCATGGATTTATTATATTGCACCAGGCTCGGGGAACTTCCCGCTGACCGGTAAATATAAACAGTAATTAGTATTCTTATTGTAAGGCTGCCATTGGCAGATGTCAATGGTTTGGACGCGCCCTTTGGACACGCCTGCGAACGGTCAGCCGACAACAGGAAGGCCCTTTTATGGGCAGGCTAAGGGCCTACTTTGGCTGACTTGGAGGTCCTATGCAGGACCTCCACAGTACTATATACCTCCCGAGGGCGGGAGCACTCAACCCGCCTGTAAGGCGAAGCCGATCACAGGCAGAACCCTGGCAGCCCAGGGCCAAAGGCCCGGCGGCTGGCTCAACCCTCACGCCCGTAAGGGCGTGTCAACCTACGGGAATACAGGAAAGCACCGCCCCGATCCCGATCCCGATCCCGATCCCGGTCCCGATCCCGACCGCGCCATAACGCCAATAAAAAAAGCTGCCTTGCGGCAGCAGGTCGATGGAAATTAATGTTTATTCATGGATGCCAGTTCCAGTAATGCCCAGCATACTTCTTCCTGTTTTTCTTCTTCTACTACAACTTCGTTTTCAACCTGCTGTTCTTTCATTGTTTATTCTGCCTCCATAAAAAGTACCCGCTTCTCTGCGGGCCATCAACATATTTTCTATGTTGATACACACATATCTCTTATGTCTATAATATATATCTTTTATACCCCATTATCCAATATTTCTTTGGCAAAGTTTGTTTTCTCACTTGAATCGTCATTCATATATTTTATAGCATACATATCTTATAAAATATTCGTTCACATGTATTGATTCCAAAGTATTGGTCAGAGCAATGTGAATGAAAATGCATGGTGTGGCTATAGAGTGTCAAATACTTTTGTATTTATGCGTTGTATAGTTTGCAGGTTATGATTCAAAGGAAAGGTTCTTAAGATGGATGGGCCTTCGGCCCAAGGGTTCTTAAGTTTGGCGGGGCCTTTGGCCCCGAGGGTTGTGGATTGCCGCTCTGCGGCAATGCTTATGAAGTCAGCGTTACGGATTTACCTTTCAGTGTCATATGGCATGAAAAACATTACGTCGATCAGCCACCTCCGGTGGCTTTCCCCCCTTTGGTGCCTTACGGCACCACCTTTCCCCCCACTGTGTGGTGGGACAATAAAGCTCTGAAAAGCAGTCCTTTCATAAGTCGCTCACAGCATAACGGAGCTTTATAGTGCCCCCGCTTGCGGGGGAAAGGTGGTGGCGCCAGCCAACAAAGAGGGAATGCATTTCCTCGAGCGGAGCGAGGCTGGCCTGTTTTCCTCGCCCGCAGGGCGGTTGTAAAGGTTTTATCATAAGAGGGCGCCTTCTATAAATCTAAAAGCGCCCCACCACGGCCTTTGCCCCTTGAGCGTCAGCGAACACAACCCTTAGCCCGTGCGTCAGCACAGGGCTATACGCCCCTCTGCGCCGAAGGCGCAGGCCCCTTCGGAAATACAGGAAAGCACCGCCCCGCCGACTGGTATTTATCGAGAGATGATTCACTATCGGCGTGTACCAAGATCCTTCGCTTTGTGGAGACCCTGCAGAGGGTCTCCAAGTCAGCCGAAGTTGGCCCTTAGCCTGCACATAAAAGGGCCTTCCGATTGTCGGCTGACCGACCCCGGATGACTGTTGCCCGGCAGGGCTCCCCGATCCTCGATCCCGATCTCCGATCCCAGCCGCTCCGCGGCTGCGCGCCCCACCACAACCCTCAGCGGCATAGCCGCTGTCAAACTTAAGCCCCTTAAGAACCTTCGGCCCAGCGGGCCGTCAACCCTCAAGCCCGTCAGGGCTTGTCCATAAAAGACCCCTTCCACCGCTTACGCGGTCCCCCTCCCCCATAGATGGGGGGAGGCAAGTGTGAAGGAAAAAAAGCAGCGGCCTGGCCGCTGCTTTTTTCAGTCTTTCAGTGTTCCCACGATTTCGTTAATATCTTTTACGTTATTTTTATCGCACCATTCGTCCATTTCGTTCACGATGCGTTCCATGGCTGTGGGATCGGCCAGGTTGGCGGTGCCTACCTGCACGGTGCTGGCGCCGGCCATCATGAATTGGATGGCGTCTTCGCCGGTCATGATGCCGCCCAGGCCGCAGACGGGGATATGTACGGCTTTGGCTGTCTGCCATACCATGCGGAGGGCCACGGGTTTGATGGCGGGGCCGGAGAGGCCGCCGGTGATGTTGCCCAGGATGGGGCGGCGGGTGCGGGTGTCGATGGCGATGCCAAGGAGTGTGTTGATGAGGGAGATGCTGTCAGCTCCTGCGTCTTCCACGGCTTTGGCAATGGAGACGATGTCGGTGACGTTTGGTGACAGTTTCACGATTACCGGCAGGGTGGTGGCGTCCTTGACGGCTCTGGTGACAGCAGCTGCCTGGGCGGGGTCGGTGCCGAAGGCGGCGCCGCCTTCTTTGACGTTGGGGCAGGAGATGTTGACTTCCAGGGCGGAAATGCCGGGGACGGTGAGCATTCTGGCGCATTCGGCGTATTCTTCCACGCTTTTCCCTACCATGTTGGCGATGAAGACGGTAGAAAGTTTCCTGACTTCCGGCAGGTAGTGTTCGATGAAGTAGGGGGCGCCGGGGTTTTCAAGGCCGATGCAGTTCAGCATGCCTGAGGTGGTTTCGGCCACGCGGACGCCTTCGTTTCCTTTCCAGGGCGTGGGCGCCAGGCCTTTACCGGAGAGGGCGCCGATTTTTTTCATATCGATGTAGTCATTCAGTTCCAGGCCATAGCCTACGGTGCCGGAAGCGCCGATGACGGGGCTGGCCATGGAGATGCCCAGATAGTTTACTGTAAGGCTGCTCATAAGACCACCTCCTCTGCATTGAATACAGGACCGTCGGCGCAGACTTTGTAGTGGCCTTTGCCGTCTTTCCTGTCGCATACGCAGCCAAGGCAGGTACCGATGCCGCAGCCCATGCGCCTTTCCATGGAAACTTCGCAGAAAACGCCGGCTTCTTTTGCCATTTCTGCGGCGGTTCTCATCATGATGCCGGGTCCGCAGACGCAGGCTTCGTCCACTTTTTCTTCAGCGAAGAGTTTGGGCAGCACGGACACGGAGAAGCCTTTGATGCCGTAGGAGCCGTCGTCGGTGGTGACGATGATCTGCCGTATTTTCTTCGGGAAGAGGTCTTTCCAGAAGACTTCTTCTTTATTTCTGCCGCCGATGACTACGGTCATCTGGCCTTCCCGGGAGGCGCGGGCCATGAAGAGGATGGGGGCGATGCCTACGCCGCCGCCGATGCCTACAATATGGTCCTTGTCCATATCAAAGGAGGTGCCCAGGGGTCCCAGGCAGTCCAGGGTGTCCCCCACTTTCAGATGGGACATGGCTTCTGTGCCTTTTCCCACAATGCGGTAGATGATTTCCACGATGCCTCTGCCTGCATCGGTGCCGGCGATGGAAATGGGACGGCGCAGGATATAGCGGGGGTCGTTCACTTTCACATGGACGAACTGGCCCGGTTTCGCTTCTTTGGCGATGCGGGGCAGTTCGATCTGCATGAGCCAGATATCAGGACCCACATGGTTATGGACCCGGATGATTCCTTTTTCTACAAAACCTGACATGGTATTACTCCTTCACATAGTCCTGGATGGCTTCTACATGGTGTTCGGCGCCGCCGGTGGAGGCCATGACGCGGAGCACTTCCTTGGCCGTATCCAGGGAGGTAATGCAGGGGATGGCCAGTTCCACCGCAATGCGGCGCAGGTCATATCCTTCCTGCTCGATCTGGCTGCCGTAGGAAATGGTATTCAGCACCATATCCACTTTGCCCGATTTCAGATACTTTTCGCAGTTTTCCCCTTTTTCATGGATCTTCTTGATGATTTCCACGGGGATGCCGAGGCTCTGGAAATAGGAACCGGTGCCGGAGGTGCAGATGAGGTGGTAGCCCAGGTCTACGAAGCCCTTTGCCAGCTCTGCGGTTTCCGGTTTATCCCGGTCGCTGACGGTGATGAGCACATTGGCGCCGGCGGGAACCATGAGGTTGGCGGCCACCACGGCTTTGTAGAGGGCTTCCTGGTAGGTGTGGCCGATGCCCATGACTTCACCGGTGGATTTCATTTCCGGTCCCAGCTTGATTTCTACCAGTCCCAGTTTGGAGAAGGAGAAGACGGGGGCCTTGATGGCCACGTAGTTCTTCGGCGGTACCAGTCCCAGAGGCAGGCCCAGGGTATGGAGCGGTTCGCCCAGGGCCACGCGGGTGGCGTATTCCACCATGTTGATGCCGGTAATCTTGCTCATGAAGGGCACGGTACGGCTGGCGCGGGGGTTCACTTCGATAACGTAGACCTTGCCGCCTACCACGATGAACTGGATGTTTACCAGACCTTTGACGTTCATGGCGCAGGCAATATCTTTCGTGTATTTCGTGAGGGTGTCGATGACTTCAGGAGACAGGTGCTGGGGCGGGTACACGGCAATGGAGTCGCCGGAGTGGACGCCGGAGCGTTCGATCTGTTCCATGATGCCCGGGATGCATACGTCCACGCCGTCGGAGATGGCGTCGATTTCCACTTCCCGGCCCACCATGTACTGGTCGATGAGGACGGGGTGTTCATGGGATGCCACCACCGCTTCTTTCAGGTACTGGCGAAGCTCTGCCTGGTCATAGACGATCTGCATGGCCCGGCCGCCCAATACGTAGCTGGGGCGTACGATGAGGGGATATTCCAGCTCTGCCGTTTTCTGCATGGCTTCTTCCACGCTTTCCACCAGGCAGCCCTTCGGACGGGGGATGCCCAGCTGGCCGCAGAGGGTGTCGAACCGTTCTCTGTCTTCTGCCATGTCGATGGATTCATTGGAGGAGCCGATGATGCGGATGCCTCTCTTGGCCATGGGGGTGGCCAGGTTGATGGCGGTCTGGCCGCCGAACTGGCAGATTACGCCTTCCGGTTTTTCCTTTTCAATGACTTCCATCACGTCCTGCTCTGTGAGGGGTTCGAAATAGAGAGAGTCGGAAGTATCAAAGTCGGTGGATACGGTTTCCGGATTGTTGTTGATGACGATGGATTTCTTTCCCGCCTTTTTCAAGGCCCAGGAGGCATGGACGGAGCAGTAGTCGAATTCGATGCCCTGGCCGATGCGGATGGGGCCGGAGCCGAAGACCACTACAGAGCCTTTGCCCTGGGGTTTCACTTCATCTTCGGCGCCATAGGTGGAGTAATAGTACGGAGTGTGGGCTTCAAATTCAGCAGCGCAGGTATCTACCATTTTGAAATCGGGATGGAAAGCCAGTTTCTTTTTGAAATTTTCCACTTCCTTGACCGTCACTTCTGCAAAGTGGGCGATGGCTTCATCAGGCATCTGGATCCGTTTGGCCGCTTTCAGGGTGTCTTCGGTGAGGCCTTCCTTCAGGAGGCGTCTTTCCATTTTGATGATATTCTGGATTTTATAGATGAAGAAGAGGTCGATGCGGGTGATGCGGTTGATTTCTTCCGGCTCGATGCCGCGGCGGAGGGCTTCGGCCACTACGAAGATTCTTTCATTGTCGATGCGCTTCAAAAGGCAGCGGATATCGTAGAGGGACTGGCTGTCCAGTTTCTTCAGGTGCAGATACCCCTCTCCCACTTCCAGGGACCGGAGGGCCTTGAGGAGCGCCCCTTCCAGGGTGCGGTCCAGGGCCATCACTTCGCCGGTGGCCTTCATCTGGGTGCCGATTTCACGGTCCGCCAGGGTGAATTTTTCAAAAGGCCAGCGGGGGAATTTGCAGACCACATAGTCAATGGACGGTTCGAAGCAGGCTTTCGTATTGCCGGTAATGGCATTGGTGATTTCATCCAGGTGCATGCCCAGGGCTACTTTGGCTGCCACTTTGGCAATGGGGTAGCCGGTGGCTTTGGATGCCAGAGCGGAGGAACGGCTCACGCGGGGATTTACCTCGATCACATAGTACTGGTTCGTCTTGGTATCCAGGCCGTACTGGACATTGCAGCCCCCTTCGATCTGGAGGTAGCGGATGATATTGATGGACGCGGTGCGGAGCATCTGGTACTGGCCGTCGGTCAGTGTCTGGGTGGGGGCCACCACGATGGAGTCGCCGGTATGGACGCCTACGGGGTCGATGTTTTCCATGGCGCAGACAATGATGCAGTTGTCGGCGCTGTCCCGCATGACTTCAAACTCCACTTCCTTCCAGCCTGCAATGGACCGTTCCACCAGGATCTGGTTGATAGGAGACAGCTTGATGCCGCGGTTGGCGATTTCTTCCATTTCATACCGGTCATGGGCAATGCCGCCGCCGGTGCCGCCCAGGGTATAGGCGGGGCGGATGATGACAGGGTAGCCGATTTTATCTGCAAAAGCCACGGCCGGTTCCAGCTCTTCAAAAATTTCCGATTCCGGTACGGGCTGATGGATTTCTTCCATGGCTTCCTTGAAAAGTTCCCGGTCTTCCGCATGTTTGATGGCATGGAGAGAAGAGCCCAGAAGCTTCACGTTGTATTTTTCCAGCACTCCTGCTTCGGAGAGCTGCACTGCCATGTTGAGGCCCACCTGGCCGCCCAGGGTAGCCAGCAGGGCATCCGGTCTTTCTTTCTTAATGACTTCCGTCACAAAAGGCAGGGTAATCGGTTCGATGTAGACCCGGTCAGCAATGTCCACGTCCGTCATAATGGTGGAAGGGTTGCTGTTTACCAGGACCACTTCTACCCCTTCTTCCCGAAGGGAGCGGCAGGCCTGGGTGCCGGCGTAGTCAAATTCTGCTGCCTGGCCGATGACGATGGGGCCGGAACCGATGACAAGGACTTTTTTCACGTCTTTATTAATCATTTTTTAAATTCCTCCATGGCCTTGGTAAATTCAGCAAAGAGATAGAAATTATCCTTCGGTCCCGGAGATGCTTCCGGATGGTACTGCACGGCCTGGATAGGCAGGGTCTTATGGCGGATGCCTTCGATGGTACCGTCGTTCACGCTGCGGTGGGTCACTACGATGGAGTCCGGAAGGCCTTCATCGGAAATGGCGTAGCCGTGGTTCTGGCTGGTAATGTACACCCTTCCCGTGCGCAGATCCTTCACCGGATGGTTGGAGCCGCGATGGCCGAAAGGCAGCTTGAAGGTGTGGCCGCCAAGAGCGGTGGCCAGCATCTGGATGCCCAGGCAGATGCCGAAAATGGGGCGCTTGCCGATGAGCTTCTTCACCGTATCCACCACATAGGGCACATCCTTGGGATCCCCCGGTCCGGGAGAAAGGAAGATGCCGTCGGGATTGCCGGCCAGCAGCTCTTCTGCAGAGGTATGGGCAGGAAATACGTGGACCGTGCAGTCATTGGCTGCCAGGCTCACCAGGATATTCTTCTTGAGACCGCAGTCCAGAAGGGACACCTGGTATTTCCCATTTCCATAGGTATAGGGATAGGCCGTAGTCACCCGTTCCACCTGGTCCCGATGGAGGGGCTTGGCCAGCTCGGCCTGGATGAATTCCTCGCTTCTGTCGGCGCTGACGATAATGGCCTTCATGACGCCCTGGGTGCGGACCATGCGGGTCACCGCCCGGGTGTCCACATTGTAGAGGCAGGGCACATGGTATCTTTCGATGAAATCGGTAATCTTTTCTTTGCATTCCCAGTTGCTGGGATGATCCGCAATCTGGTCCAGCACATAGCCGGCGGCTGCGGGCTTCCTGTTCTGCATGAACAGATCGTTGGCGCCGTAGTTGCCGATTAATGGATAAGTCAGGGTCAGGATCTGCCCTTCATAGGAGGGATCCGTGAAACATTCCTGGTATCCTGTCATGCCCGTATTGAAAACCAGTTCTCCCAGACCTTCCACCGTTCCCAGAAGGTCCCCTTCGAAACGGGCGCCATTTTCCAAAATCAAGAGGCCTTTCATTTGAGCACCTTTCCTTCTTTCATAACCACTTCCCCATCTACCACGGTGAGGACAGCCTTTCCTTTCAGGGAAATATTTTCATAGGGAGTAAAGAGAGACTTGGTGTAGAGGTCTTCCCCATGCACCGTCCACTCCTTCTCCGGATCAAATACAGTAATATCTGCAGGAGCGCCTTCCCTCAGCACGCCGCCTTCCACGCCCAGGAGCCTGGCAGGGTTCACGCTCATGAGCTCCACAATGCGGTCCAGCGTAAAGCCCTGCTGGTGATAAAGCACGGTCAGCGTGGAAGCCAGAGACGTTTCCAGCCCGGCAATGCCGTTGGGCGCGCAGTTGAAGGGCACATTCTTTTCCTCATTGCAGTGAGGCGCATGGTCCGTCATGATGGCATCGATGGTGCCGTCCCGGAGGCCTTCGATGAGCGCCTGCCGGTCCTCTTCGCTGCGGATAGGAGGAGCCATCTTGAAAGCCGTATCATAATCCTTCAGCCATTCATCAGTGAAATAAAGATGCTGGGCCGTCACTTCCGTAGAGCAGTTCACGCCCTTCTTCTTTGCTTCTCGGATGAGGTCCACCGCCTTTTTGCTGGACACATGGGCGATATGGATATGGCAGCCCGTGAGCTCAGAAAGGAGCAGATCCCGGGCTACCGCAATATTTTCCCCTGCTGCCGGACGTCCGGTGACGCCCATGGCATAGGACACTTTGCCTTCATTCATGAAACCGCCGCCGCACATGGTCATGTCTTCGGCGTGGTCAATCACCATTTTATGGAGCATATCTGCATACTCCATGGCCCGGCGCATGAAATTGGCATTTTCCACATAATGGCCGTCATCGGAGAAAGCCACAGCCCCGTCGGCTGCCATATCTCCCATTTCAGAGAGCTGCTTTCCTTCCAGATTTTTGGAAATGGAACCGATAACGCTTACCTTTACCACGCCCACATCTTCTGCCCGCTTCTGCACATCCCGGAGAACCGCGGAATTATCGATGACAGGCTTCGTATTGGCCATGGTAGCCACCCGGGTGATCCCGCCGGCAGCAGCCGCCTCGGTGCCTGTATGGATATCTTCCTTCGCTTCCTGCCCCGGTTCGCGGAGATGCACATGCATATCAATGAGCCCCGGCGTCACCACCAGACCCTTAGCGTCAAACACTTCCACATCACTTTCCGGGACGGGGATTTCCTTTGCTATTTTCTGAATCTTTCCATTCTCTACGAGGATATCTCCCACTTCATGCTGCTTTTCTGCGGGATTTACAATGGTTCCGTTTTTAATTAAGAGCATCAATGTCTTTCCCCTCCGTCAGTGTCAAATACTCCAGAGCCATACGCACAGCCACGCCGTTGCGCACTTCCTCCTGGATCCAGGACTTCTCATCATAGGCCACATCATAGCCGATTTCGATGCCCCTGTTCATGGGACCGGGGTGAATCACTGCCACATCCGGTTTGCACAGAGCCAGCCGCTTCTTGTTGATGCCAAAGAGACGGGCATACTCGCGGGTGGTAGGAATGAAACCGGCAGCCGCCCTTTCCAGCTGGATACGGAGAATATTGATAGCATCCGCATCCTTCAGCGCCGTTTCCAGATCATCATCCACAATACAGCCCATGGCTTCCAGCTCCTTCGGCACCAGCGTGCGGGGTCCCACCAGATGCACCTCAGCCCCCAGCTTCGTAAATCCCACGATATCGCTCCGGGCCACCCGGGAATGAAGAATATCGCCGATAATCACATATTTCATGCCCTTGATATTCTTCCCCGCTTCCTTCAGCGTAAAGAGCTCCAGAAGCGCCTGGCTGGGATGGGCATGGGCCCCGTCGCCGGCATTCAGCACCACCGGCACCTTCACCTTCGGGCTCATCACTTTGGATGCAAAAAGAGCGGCCCCCTCTGACGAATCACGAATAATCACTGCATCCACTCCCATTGCGGAAACGGTAAGCAATGTATCTCGCATGCTTTCACCTTTCGTCATCGAGCTGCCGCTCTTTGTAATATTGATCACATCGGCTCCCAAATATTTACCGGCAAGCTCGAAAGAACTGCGTGTTCTGGTAGATGCTTCGGAAAACACTGTCACCATGGATTTCCCTTTGAGGAAATCTCTCTTCTTGTTGTCAGACAAAACAATCTTTTTCATCTGTGCTGCTACTTGAAGGATGCGTTCGATCTCCTCCGCTGAAAAATCAGCTAAGGCGAGAACCGAACGACCTTGTAGTGAAATCGCGCTCATACCGGCCTCCTAATTCATAACATCAAAATAGTTATCTCTATAATCATATAGAAACAGCACCGTTTTTTCAATAGGGTAGAAAAATTAAAATCTCCTTACACGAAAACAGTGCCTCATCCATACTCTTGTACATATTATATGATAAAGAGGCAGAGGGTTCAAAGGGGGGACGCCCGCTTCGCGGGCGAGGGTTGACGGGCCTTTGGCCCGAGGGTTGTGAAGGGAAAGGTTCTTAAGATTGACCGGCCTACGGCCGGAGGGTTCTTAAGTTTGACGGCCCTTCGGGCCGAGGGTTGCGGATTGCCCTTCGGGCAATGCTTATAAAGTCAGCGTTACGGGATTTACTTTCAGTGCCATATGGCATGAAAACAATTCTGCTGACTGGCTCGCTGCGCTCGCCACCCCCTATCCGGGCTGCGCCGGACTTTCCCCGCAGTTCGGTCGGTCAATCGAAAGGAAGGCCCTTTTATGGGCAGGCTAAGGGCCTACTTTGACCGACTTGCACATCCTATGCAGGATGTGCACAGAGGCAGAATAAAGCTAACGCATAGCGAAGAATAAAGTCCCCCCGCCGGGGGGAAGGTGGTGGCGCCAGCCACCAAAAGGGGTGCATTTCCGACGCCCGCAGGGCGGTTGTATGGTTTTTTCATAAGAGGGCGCCTTCTATCAATTAAAAGGCGCCCCACCACCACCCTTTGAACCCTCTGAACCATTTGAACCCGGGCGCCGAAAGGCGCCTGAACCCTCAAGCCCGTCAGGGCTTGTCCCCAATAAATTTTCTCAAAGTCAATATCTTTCGTCACCTTTAAACTTCAGCCCCTTTGATGTATAATGACTGTATCACGTACCACCTTTCTGTATTTTGGTTTGTGGAGAATCTAAGATACATGCATGAAGGAAGCGTGATTTTTTATTTCATTTCAAAAAGCAAAGCTATGCCGCCGCATAGCCCGTTCATGTCAGATAGGGGCATTTTCATGAAACGTAAAAACAGAGTCATTCTTTCCTTACTGGCCGCCGTCTCGCTGGCCATGGTATCCGCGCCTGCCGGGGTGTATGCATCAAATGCTGCTGCATCTGCCGTTCAAGATGCAGGCGCCCTTTCTTTTGTGACCACTGCCAAAGACGCAGTGAAACACATGGAAGCCGCCGGATTTGTGGATACCGACGGCTCCAAGCTGCAGGCCGTCATCCTTTCCTACGACCGGGCCATTCCTGCTTCATCGGTGGATACAAACACCTACTCCATTGATGATTACGGCACCACTCTTCGCCAAGAAGACCTGACCCAGGGGAAAGACCCCGGTCAAATCAAAAAAGTCTACGTCAATGACAAGCCGGAAATGGACGCCAAAGGCGGCACCTCCTCGGGCTGCTACGTCATTATCGAAGTGAATACGGACTACCAGACCGGACGGTTCCCCCGGTCCTACGCCATTACCATGTATGCCGGCGTAACCCAGAAGAAAGCCATCCGGGCAGAAAAGGGCATCATCCTCCCATCCGATGAAGCCATCACCAACTACACGAAAGAAACCTATGTAGGCTATGACCCCCAGACCGGAAAGCCCAGGGCGCCGGAATATTACAACTACGCCAAAGAAGGCTCCTACCATATCCGGGGCATCGAAGGATACCAGCTCCATACTCTGGAAAACGGCACCGCCTTCCACGCCGTCCACTGCTTCGACGAAGCCAATGGCCAATACTGGGACCTGGACCTGCCCTACGCCCTCTACGTGCCAAAAGACTATGACCCCCATAAAACCTACGGCCTGCTCCTGCACATTCATGACGCCGGCTCCATGAGCGCCGACCCCCGCCTCACCCTTACCGAATCCCAGGCCGCCTCCAACTACGCTTCTGAAGATTTCCAGAACCTCGCCAGAAAAAACGGTCTGGACGGCGTCATCGTAGTGTGCCCCGCCATTCCCGAATTTTACGCCATGGACGAAGCCCATCCCCACTATGAGCTCCGCATGGCCAGGGACAACTGGACCCTGAGCTGTGCCGAACCTGCTATCTGGCAGCTCATGGACCACCTCACCCGCCAGTACCACATCGATCCCGACCGCATCTACGGCAGCGGCCAGTCCATGGGCGGCATGGCCATCATGGCCATGGCAGCCCAGCGGGACAACTATTTTGCCGCCCTCCTGCCCATGAGCTGCAAATGGGGCAACAACTTCAACAAAGACTACCCCTTCAACGGCACCAGCTACTACAACATGCCTGCCGACGGCACCATCGTATGGCAGAAAGACAGCCACGGAAATCCGGTAAACTACAACAACTGGCTCTACATGGTATCGGATGACAACATCCTCTACCTCAATACGGCCCAGGAAAATACGGAATACCGGGTACTCTATCAGGACCTCGCCGGCCTGACCATTCCCCGGGAAGAACTCCTCCTCGACAGCACCACCACCGCCAGGAAACGGAACGCATCCATCCGCCGCCTCACCGCAAAGCCGAATGAAACAGGCATCTACCAGGCCGTCCTCACCGGCAGCGTCAGCCATATGTCCGCCTGGTTCTACGGCCACGGCACACCGGCCTGCTACGAATGGCTGCTGAAACAGACAAGAAAAACAGAAATGGTCCGCTCCAAACTGCCCCTGAACCGCCCCTTCGCCCTGGCAGACCAGCAGAAAAAAGACGCTGCCCACATTTACTCCGTGGACCGGGAAGATCCCTCCCGCATCGTCTACTACCCCACCGGCCGCCCCGGCGCCGGTACCGAAGGATACAACTCCCCCGTCACCGCCCTGGGCTCCAAAGCCAGCCTCCCGCCAGGATGGACCCCCTCCGGTAAAGACTGAGGAAATACGGAATCCCGGGCAAGTCCCTGCCCTTCCCTGTTCCGCTTTCCCTCTATGAAACAGATGAAACCAGAAACTGTGCCTTTCTCCTTATGATGGTCATAACACATGGCAGGGACAGGCAATGAACGATGGGATCTAAATTAAAAAAATATGTCATACTGCAAAAGACGCCCTGTCAAAGGCGCCTTTTGTCATTTCTCATGATTTTCTTCCGCCGGTGGGCAGCCCCCCGGCCGGATGGAAACTATCGTTTTTCCCCTCTTTTTTGATTTCCAGAGTATACGATGCAGACACTGCTGGATGATTTGGATATAATTGAGCTTTACCAACAGCCAGGCAAAGCCCATCATCTTTCAGAGATAACAAAGAAGCAGATGGCTCTGTATGATGCAATGGAAGTCATAATCCCGAAATAGATATAATTTAACGGGACTTCAGGCCTTAAGAACCCTCGGCCCTAAGGGCCGTCAACCCTCGCCCCTAAAGGGGAAACGACTCACTATGATTTGTGCGTCGCTTTGCTCCTTCACCCACTGCTGTCACTGACTCACTGGATTTTCAGGTCGCTGATGCTCCCTTACAAATCCAGTTCGCATAGTGCATCCTCTGCTGTCACTGACTCACTGGATTTTCAGGTCGCTAATGCTCCCTTACAAATCCAGTTCGCATAGTGCAAATCATGTTCGCTGTGCACGCCAAAGGCGTGTCCATTTTATCTGCCACAATTATGGTATAATAATTCCATAGAAAGGATGTGATTTTATGCCCAAGATTATCCCCATCAAAGACCTGAAGGACACCGGAAAAATGTCTGAACTCTGCCACAGCTCCCATGAACCGGTTTTTGTTACGAAAAACGGCTACGGAGACATGGTGCTTATGAGCATGGAAGTATACGAAGAAATGCGCAGAAAAGAAGGCCTCTACCGGGAACTGGAAACTGCTGAAGCCCAGATAGCAGAAGGCAAGGTGGCACCGGCCAGAGAAGCACTGGCGGAATTGAGGAAGAAATATGGTCTATAAACTTCTGATCGCTGAGCAGGCAGAGAAGCAAATCGAAAAGGCCATCGCATATGTAACTGAAGTACTGAAAAATCCGAAAGCCGCTGCTGATATTCTGGACGATATTCTCCACGTCTACAATACCCTGGAAAAGGATGCTGCCAGCTTCGCCTTTTGTGAGGATAGTTACCTTCGTGCAAAAGGATACCGCAAATTCTCTCTTTATAAACATGACTACATTGTTATTTATCGCGTTAATGAAGATATTGTTTATATAGCAGGCTTTTTCCATATGCTTGAAAACTACAGAATGAAATTATAATAGATGAATGCAAAAGGCAGGAAGTGCTCCGACACTTCCTGCCTTTTTGTACTTCCAGGAGAAAGACGCTGACCACATTTACTCCGTGGACCGGGAAGATCCCTCCCGCATCGTCTACTACCCCACCGGCCGCCCCGGCGCCGGTACCGAAGGATACAACTCCCCCGTCACCGCCCTGGGCTCCAAAGCCAGCCTCCCGCCAGGATGGACCCCCTCCGGTAAAGACTGAGGAAATCCTCAGTGATACACGCAAAAACCTCTTATTTCCCAGCATGGAATAAGAGGTTTTATTTTTTATATTTTATCGATTCAAGCGACTCCTTCCACCCTTTCCGAAGGAATTTCGACCGCAGTTTTATTTTCACCACCGATAATATACCGCTCCTTTTCCAAGTCCAGCTTGGCTCCCGCTGCCATCAGGCGGAATCAGCCTATCCAACAATCAAAGTCACACAAGTCTTCCCTTCGTCCCCATGTTTGGGGATTCTTTTTTCACAGCCAGGGACAGTCATCGTAATCAGAGTTAAGGAGGCGAGGTTTTCGTCCCCATGTTTGGGGATTCTTTTTTCACAATGATGTGTTTGAGTATGAATACGGGCTGGAGCCGAAGCTGTTTTCGTCCCCATGTTTGGGGATTCTTTTTTCACACAATGCACTCATGGAATGGCTTGTGGACTACTTTGACGGGTTTTCGTCCCCATGTTTGGGGATTCTTTTTTCACAACTTAATACACAACTTGATTCAGAAAAATTCCCTAAAAGGTTTTCGTCCCCATGTTTGGGGATTCTTTTTTCACGCGACTGTCGTAGTCGCCATTGATGAACGGTTCCCCACCAAGTTTTCGTCCCCATGTTTGGGGATTCTTTTTTCACAGCAGACCCGGGATGCCCCACGGGGTGGGCTCTCTATAGCCCTTTTGCGGCGGGGATTTCCAATTGATTAGAATTCTCATTATTTTCACCCTTTGACCTACTGTTTTCTTAGATTTCATGCCTATCGGCGGGGATTTTTATTACTGTAGTTTTTTCTGCCTATTCACTCTGCCTGAGACTCTCTATGATTTTATCATTTAAACTGTCATAGGTCCATGGAATATCTCTTCCCATAATCAGCCGGGCTGCTTCATGAAGTAAAGAGATAATATCCTTTGCCCGCAGCCCGCCAGGTATACCAGGCGATTTGTCCCAGCTTTCTGCCGTGGTTTTCTGTATCATTTCATCATCCAGATTCGTGATTTCATGGGCCACCAGGTTTCTGGTTCTTTCTTCCACCACTCGAAGGCAGGTGAAAATGCGGGTAATCCTTTCATGTCCGCTGTTCCCCTTCAAATCATTGTTTTGCAGATATTCGCAAATCATGACCATGGTGCTGAAGTATAAAGGGCCATCGCGGAAGGTATTTCCCAGCTGTGTTTCCAGGTAAGCCAGGAGTTTGGGATATTGCCGATTCAGCAGGTACCTTCTGACATAGTACTTTACATTTCTTTTCTTATCGCAGCAGTCCTCCAGGTGGAAGCAGGTCAGTTTTTTCATATATTTGATTCCTAAATCCATCAATACCGGTGACAGCTTGACCACAAATTCAGGATACTGCTTTTTTCTCTCACGAAGCTCCATGACCTGGAAATATTCTGAAAAATCATCGGGGCTGGCAATGAGCGGTTTCCCTTTGTATTGGGAAATGACCTTATTGGCCTGACGCCAAAGAAGATCTCTCCGATACATGGCATGGTGGAGCATCTCTTTTGTAGTATCGGAAAAGAGGGTGGGGTTCAGTCTCACCAGTTCATAAGCGCCGGCATATTCGTAGTTTCTTACAAGGGACTCGATCTGCATGGAAATCCCATGCCGTTTCAGCAGAAGCAGCGGCGGCTCTTCGCAGCGGTCAGGCGCCCCTTCCTCATTATCTTCATTGCAGTCCAGCATTTCCACCAGTTCTTCACTGGTCCGGCAGGGATGGTTGTCGCGGTTCGAGCTTCCTTCCGGGCTGTGTACCTGGATGGCTTTCGCTTTTGGATAGTCCAGCGCCAGAAGAGCCATGACCGTCTTAATCTGAGGCGTGCCGGAACTTACATTGAGAAGCCATTCTGCACCAGGATTCTCTTCATAGGCCCTGGCAAAGTCTTCCTGCATAACAGTCAGGTTTTCATACTCTTGAGGCTCTGTAATGCCGCTCTTGATATAAGTAATGGACGTATCTGGTGAGACAGAGTGTATGCCTTTTGTATAACAGGCCATATCTTCTTCTTTTTTCTCCATATCCGCCGTCAGAAAAAGAATCACTTTATCTACCTTATAATGCCGCAAAATATGAAGAATGGCACCATCGCGATAGCCTCTTACCGGGTCTGTATCACCGGCAGGGGTAAATAAAATACGCATTTATTTCACCTCTCTAAAAAATGAAATCTCCGCCTCTGTCCCGCCCATGCCAAGAGCCGTTTTCATGCCTGTCCCTGCATAGGTTGCAAAGTCCGCCAGCACCGCTGTGAGTCGGGAAGCCATATCATTCCGGAAAAGGCCATAAGACACATCTCCCCGGAAAGCCCGGATTCTCCTGCCTTCCAGCGAGAAAGGGTGCATGTGCAGATGGTAATCTACCACCTGCATTTCTTCATCCAGCTGATCCGCCGTGCGGTCAGAATCAATGAGGGAACTGTCCGTATAGACATTCCATTTACTCACCAGATTTTTCAATATAAGGTAGGGGAAAGGAAAAACAGCATAGCCTCCCTGGGTCTTACAGGAGGTGGAAGTCAGAAATCGGAAATGGATATGATGAATTTTATTATGATTCAGTACATATTTAGACTCTATGTCTCCGAAAGTCTCCTGCCTGACGACGCGGAAATGGGACAGTTCCAGGTCATAGTCTCTCTGCTTCAGGCGATATCGGTTCTTACTAAGCAGGGGATAAATCAGTCGTTCAAAGGCTTCATCGGTAATGGTCTGTATACGCCATACCGGTTTTCCCTCTACCACAGTGACATACTGGCTGTAGGGCCGTACCTGCTGGGTATGCATTTCCTGTGCCCAGGATGAGTCCGTCCTTTCCATCAGGAGTCCCTGGAGGAGAGATCCCATGGACTGATTCAGCTTTTCCCCCGCCGGAAGAGTCAGCTCAAATTCTACCTGTCTGAGCATAGTGGTTTCTCCCCATCCAGATAGCAGAGGCCCATGAGATAGTTCTCCCCATCCACCTCTGCCAGTTTCAGGGCATGAGGTGAAATTTCCGTATCCCGCCCATGATGGCCTCTCTTGAACATGTTCTCCATGAGTTTTCTTACCACGTATACAGCATCCTCTTTGCTCGGCGCCAGAGCATACACCAGTGTTTTGGAAATGTATCCGGCACCGCCTCCCAGGACCAGGTCCGCATTCCTGGCGTTTTTAATATCCTGAAGTATATCCTGAAGTTCGTCCTTTGCATAGGGTTCAAAGGGCTTCTTCAGGATTTCATACTGGAAATTGACAAACTCCCTGAGTACGTCCACAAAATCCTTAAAGTTATGAATTCCAAAATGACCCATGGCTGATGCATCGTCATCAAGGCCAAGAGTAAATTCCAGAGTAGAATCACACGCAAGTGTTTCCCGGAAAAGAGACACCTCATGGGTGCGGGAGGTATGAAGGCCCAGGTCTGTCTTAGGCACAACGCACAGGCCGCCATCTATCAGTCCGGCATCGCTCACTGTAAGTCCCCGGAAATAGCTGTTCACCAGGTTTCTCTTTCCATACCTGTCCTGAGGAATGGATGCTTTCTTTTCCAGTTCATCCATGGCTCTACCCATGTCATTCTTGTATCCGGCAGCTCTCTTGATTTTTTCCCACTCAGGTCTGTATACGCTGCGATTCTGCAGAATATGATGAGCCAGAATGGCTGTACGGAAAGCTCCTTTTAAAGAAGACCCCGGAATGTAGGGATTTCCTTTGGCATCCAGTACAAAGCCCGCAATTTCATTGGGTGCTTTTTCTGGATTTCCCAGATAAGGCTCTGTACGAAGGACAGCCCTCTCCTTTTTCATGGCATGCAATATATTTCCTATACTGCCATATTCCCTGCACAGCCTGTCCTGATGAGACAAATAGCTAAACAGATTCAGATGGAGCGGATTGGCTAAAAGTGCATTGGAAAAATCATCCATGATTCCATGACGGCCAAGAAAGCGAATCCATCCTGATTCATCAAGGAAATGCACTTCCCCTGCCTTTTTATCATAAATGTACTGACTTTTTTGAACCTTTTCACCGCTCCCCACAAAAACCGGCGACTGGCACACCAGTGATACCTTCCAATAATGCATACTCATTTCGGCACCCCCAGATACAGTCCTTTCCCATAGCGGTACACTGGATGACTGACTGCCCCGGTGCTGACGTCCGCCACCCGGCCATGGAGACGGGACGAGAAGCAGCTGCCCGATGACAGCATATAGACTGATTTTGTTTTGACAGGACTTTCCATGCCCGGTGTCCAGGTAAAGCCGCTCCGCTGTACCCAAAGCCCTGAACCGCGGGATGCTTCCTCTATTTCATCATCTGCCGGAAGAAATACGGATAATGCCATCTGACAATCGGTCTTTCCATCTTCCAAAAGTTTGGCCAAGGACGCTTCATCCTCATTATCGTTTTTAGAGGAAAGGGAAATCCCATCCTGCTCCTTTATAAAAGTTCCCAGACCGCTTGATTTTCTGCCACCGATTCCCGCCATACCTGTCAAGCAAATCAGTGACTCCAGCCACTCCCAATCAGCGGAATTTTCCAAACGGACCAGCACATACAAACCGGAATGGGGAGCGAAAAAATAGGAACCAGCAGAATAGGGTGTCCTCGTTCTTCCGTTAAAATGCACCACGGACAGGACCTCTCCAAAAACAGGCTCCTCCTCCAGGGATGCAGAGCCATAGCGCAGATCATCTATATAAAGACCCAGATCAGAAGCCTTGAGGAAAGCTCTCTTTTTGCTTTTCTTACGGAAAGAAGACATACTCCTTGCCTTTTGCAGAGACTCTACCTGCATGTCTTTCGCAGGAATAGAAATCACGGGCTTGGGAATATACCATTCATAAATCCCATCTCTCCGAACCCAGGGAAATAAGTCAGAAAAAGCGATTTCCTCATGATTCACCTTTTGAACCAGCTTATCCAGCATCTGTCCACCCAGCTGGGCCGCTTCACTGCAAAGGGCGCTGAAAAAGGTGTCCGCCCTGCAGATGGACTGCACCGCATCCAGTCCTCCCCCGCCGGATGCATCGCCAAAATGGACAGGAGCCGTAAATTTCAGGGGAAGAATGATATAGGTACTCATAAGGAAGCACTTTCAAAATGACCGGCCAGTTCTGCATCCGGTTTCGCTTTACCCGTATGAGCATCCACCCTGGTCACAGAAAAGCCGGAGAAAGCCACTCGTCCATACCCCCGGGAACCATGACCGCCCAGATAGTCCAACTGAAGCAGACGGAAGCCATCTCTGAGCACATCCATGTCTTGCGTAAAATCTGCTTCCTTTTCCAAGTTGTAGACCAGCCGGAAATCAAACTGCATGCCTGCCGGTACCCTTTCAATCTGCCTTGGATTGGCCACACCGGTAGCACGGTTGATGGTATTTTCAAATTTCACTTCTCCCAAATAGGTATCCGTATCCAGGCTGGAAAACTGCTTTATCGATGTGTCCTTCACAAAGGAATCAGAAAACTGGAGTCGGGAGAAAAGAATGTGATTCTTCTGGGCGGAGCCAAAAAGGCGAAGCACCACTTCTTCATCATTGTCCGGAGAATTGCCTATACCACCGCCATTCCTCGTTTTAGCCAGGAGAGTACGCATTTTCCCTTTCACCGAGCTTCCCGGGATCATGGGCTGTTTGGTGAGAGGGTCTCGCACAAATACACTGTCTACGGCACCGATAGGAGCATAATCACTGGAACCGCCGATATGAAGACCGGTTTTCACAGTCAATACTGCGCGAATAATCACCTTTTCTAAAAGCTGTGTCTGTTCCATGATTAATCCTTCCCTCCGTAAAACTTATGAAATGCCACCAGTGCTTCCACATAGCGGGCAAAGTTTTCATACCTTTCCAGACTGTCTCCGATTTTATCGATTTCACCAATTAATCCTGATTTGTCTGCAAATTCTTTCACCGGATTTGCGCGATTCCGTCCAGAATCAGCCCGCCCAATCTGGTAAGCCAGCTTGACCTTGAGAAACTTGATTTCCATCTGTATATCCTCTGGAATCCTGCCGGAGGCAGATGATTTATTCCCATTTTTAAACTGGTCTATCTTGCCGTTCACCCGATTCACAGCTGTCAGGAATTTCCTGATCTGGGAGGTCGTCACCATTTTAGAGCCATAGCTTTTCTGCGCTTCTTCGCTTAATGCACGCATGACTTTGTCAGCCCGATCTACATAATTATCCATAATTCCTCCTTATTTATCCCGCATGCCGTAAATTACAAGACGAAGTGCCGTTTCCAATTCTGCCCGATCCTCTCCGGAGCTTCTCCCCCATTGGAAAAGGGCATAACGGACTTCACTGTAGCACTTTTTTTCTTCTTCCCTGCATTTCTTTCCCCCACTGCTTTCCGGGTCCAGCCGGGCAATGGCATAGGCAAAATGGGCCAGATTAAAGGTCGGCTCTTTCAGGATCCCCAAAATGCGATAGAGAAGAGACTTCCCCGCCGGAAGCAGGGTCTGCTGATTTTCAGAATCATTCAATCCCGCCAGCCGGAAATGAGTCAAAAGGAACTGCAGCTTGTCGCCCCAGACGCCCTCTTCCAGCTTCTTCCAACGGAAAACAGGCAGAGTGTCTTCCAGCTCATTCCTGCCAAAGAGAGCCAGGCTGTCCTTCACGGCATCATTTTTCTTCTTTGCCCCATCTTCCATTTCTCCCGTATCCGAAGCCATCCGTATCACCGGATAGGTGGGAGAAAAAAGCCCCAGACCGGCGGAGAAGGAAAGCTGCCCATTGGTATAGCTGCGAAAAGCTCTTCTAAGATCCACCGAGAGCTCCAGCAGATCGTCCCAGGCACCAGCTATAAAAATATCGTCGCCGCCGGAATAAACAATATGAACAGCGCGGCTTCCTTTCTTCTCATGGAATAGATAGAAAGGCTGCTGCCCCTTTGGCAGTTCTTTTCTGCAGATATGGGAAATGATACCGGCGAAAAACATGGACAGGCTGCGTGACATGGAAGCATAACGGGAAAGAGTCCCATATGTCTTCGGAAGGCCTGCCATAAAGACAGCTCCCAGCCAGTCCACATCAGCCCGAAGGATGCCCAGCCGGCAAATACCCGTTTCACCCTCGCCGCCGGATCTTTCTGCCAAATCCGCAAAGTCAAGAATTTTACCATCCTCCCTTGCTGCATAATCTCCTACCCACAGACGGGTGGCAATGACTTCTGAGGTGGTGGAATCATTCTTGCTATAAATCCGTTCAATCACTCCGTCCCTCATATATTCCTTACCTTCCGACGGAGTCACTGCCTTCAGCCACTGGTCATGAAAGGGGGCAGGAAGAAGAATGCTGTCCGGCTCTTCCCGATTCAATACGACAAAGAAAGTGCTCTCCCTATCGGGATTTCTATCAATCATCATTTTTCCCAGATAATACATACCATTGCACTGCGGACAGACCTGGAGTTTTTCTTCATTGTCTCCCCTCTCCGCCATGTAATTGGAAAGAAGGGATTCCTTCAAGGAATGGTGGCAGAGACCGCACTCCTTCATGCCTGATTCCATAACATTCAGAGGACTGTCTACGGAAGTCATGAGACGGACCTGGGCCGGACTGTATCGGACCTGCTTCTTCTCCGCCACCTTTCGATTCACCCGGCGGAATATGGAGTCTTCCCCCACCTTTTCCCCCATCAGATCCTCCGCACATACCGGTACCCAGCCTGCGGCAAGATAAAGGCTTGTTCCATAAAGGGAGAGCAGCTTGTCATTCACCTTTTTGAAAGCCTCTTCCAAAATCCCTATCGTTTCCGCGGAATTGTCTGCCAGCATGTAGAAATGACCGCCGCCGGAATAAATAAGGTTTGCTCTTGAAAGCCCCAGTCTACACAGTATTTCATCCACCACATTTTCCAGAACAATCTGCAGATAGAAAGACCGGCCCCGAAGCATACGCATGGCTCCTTTGGTGGGCACACGGTAAATGAATTTCTGGATACCGGAAAAATCACCGGAAATAAAGAGCATATTCTTCTCCCGGCGATGGTCCTTTCCGTGGGTGAAACAGTAGTCCTTGTAGTCATGATTCCCCTGACTTTCGAGATACCGGAAAAGCGAGGTCCCGATAGCTGCTGTCATTTTTACGTGATCATACAGGGAAATATCAGCCACCTGATTTCTGTCCGTGCTGGAAGGAACGAAACTGACCGTATCCTCCAGAATACGAAGCAGCTCATCAGGTTCCATATCCTGTGGCGCCTTCCGCTGGAAATTAGCTTTCAGGTCATTCACTATGGTCTGGTATTTCCCCGGCGTTGCCACAAGGCTCGGATTCCTGACCGGATAATTGGGTTCCTCCCTGGCATCCAGCTCCTTCAACGGGAAATAGGACTTTTCTTCCTTCTTTGTTCCTTCAAATACATTGAAAACATTCTCTAGGCATATGGACGGATCAAAGGAAAAAGTTTCCTTTCCATCAGCCTTGTCTCTCCGATCCGCACCGGCCGCTATATTATCCGCTTCATACACCAGATAAGCCAGATCATCCACTGCCAGATGAGCCCCGCTTAAATCCCTTCCATGATGATAGCGGACACAACGCAGGATGGCCCCGCCTGCTTCAGAGCCTTCACAAAAAGGGCGCAAAAAATCAGAGCCTAAAAGGGAATGGGACTTTTTTTCTCCCCCAGCTCTGTAATTTACTTTTCCCACATCATGAAGCAAAGAAGCAAGTGCAGCTGTCTTTAATCGATCAACCATTGTACCACCTCACAGCAAAACTGATGAGTATAAATGCATTTAACTGATTTAATTATAGCATGATGGCATGCAGATAGCCATCTTATCAAAGAATAATAAGAACAATATTTTAAACTCGCTCGTCCCCATGTTTGGGGATTCTTTTTTCACAGCAAAGATTGAAAAACGTGATGGTAAGTTGTTCCTCGTAGCATTTTCGTCCCCATGTTTGGGGATTCTTTTTTCACCTGAAAAAACAGCTCGATACAATAATGGCCTTACTTGCCAAGTTTTCGTCCCCATGTTTGGGGATCCTTTTTTCACGCCAAGTACAGAGAACCTTATGTTCGCAAACTACTCGTTTTCGTCCCCATGTTTGGGGATCCTTTTTTCACACTAAAGTCCGTTGCAACCAAGACGGGTAAAACCGCCGTTTTGTTTTCGTCCCCATGTTTGGGGATTCTTTTTTCACGATGTATGAATCATGGCATTGCATTTAAGGCGTATGCACTGTTTTCGTCCCCATGTTTGGGGATTCTTTTTTCACTGGGAAAGGCGTTCCCGGCAACCGTGACGGCGGGCAAACCGTTTTCGTCCCCATGTTTGGGGATTCTTTTTTCACCGGGGGGACAGTCAAGATGGACGGTATCTGCCCGTTCATCGTTTTCGTCCCCATGTTTGGGGATTCTTTTTTCACGGGAAGAAAGGAAAGTATATTATGGATTTTAAGAAAAGTTTTCGTCCCCATGTTTGGGGATTCTTTTTTCACCCGACGGCGTCGCCTATTACAAGGCTTCTGTAGTCATTGTTTTCGTCCCCATGTTTGGGGATTCTTTTTTCACAGCAGGCCTGGGATACCCCACGGGGTGGGCTCTCTATGGCCCTTTTGCGGCGGGGATTTCCAATTGATTGGAATTCTCATTATTTTCACCCTTTAGCCTTCTGTTTTCTTAGATTTCATGCCCATCGGCGGGGATTTTCTAAATACGAATAATCCTAACTGCAGACAGGAACTCTTCTATATTGTATCATTCTCTTCTTTTCCGGTCTATAGAAGGATAGGCAGTTTCTTCACCCACTCCACTGCTATCCTGTCCGCGCCAAGCCAGTCCATATTTTCCAGTTCCTCTTTCTTCACCTACCGGAAGGCGGAATGTTCCAGGATGGTCAGGGTACCCCCTGCTGCGTGGCACAGGTGGCATTTCATTAAGAAATAGCGCTATTCTCACGCCATCATACAGAAATGATAATGATTCAATGTCCTTTAGTAAATAATCACGTCTTCCGTCTTTATCTCTCCCTTACCCCAGGACTTAACTTTGGTATGATCCTGCAGCTTGTATACGCGAAGAGAGTCTTCATGAAAATCAATAATACGGCTGGCTTCCAACTCCATCTGCTCGCACTGGCGCGGAGTCAAAAATCCTTCAAAACAGGACTTCTGTACCCGTACTGCATAGCGGGATAAACATTTTACCATAGCCAGTCTTTTCTTGTTATTCACAATGTCATAAATAATCAGAATAATCATCCTGGAATCATCTGCAGCAACCAGTTCTTCCTCTTTCATTACCGAATCACCAGAGCTTTCAATGTCTCCGGATTTTTAGTATGCAGAGCCTGCCTATAGGAGTCGCATTCCATTTGAATTGTATGTCGCCATGAATACTTGCCATCAAAATAAGAATTGACACTTCGCAATTTCCGTTCATAGGCCTGAATGAAAATTCGACGCCCTACACGATTCAGATAAACACCACCGTTATCATCATTTCTTACAAAACATTCCTTATCTATTTCATGATGAGTAACAAGTGCCAGGCAAAAAGAATCGACAATAGCAGCCCGCCACGGCTCCATAAGATCTGATGCCAATGCAGGATGCCCCTTGCGAAGAGCATGAAGAAAACCAACATAGGGACTCAGTCCAGTTCTGGTGATAGCACTATAGAAGTCGTACATAAGAAGCGTATAGCCAAAGCTCAGCATGGAATTAAAGAAATCCTTCGGTGGTCTTCTCGATCTTTTTTCAAATTGAAATTCAGATGGAAGAAAAGAAGACAGCGCTTTGAAGTAAATGCGGGAAATGGCTCCTTCATATCCCATCACTTCCTCTATCGTTTTCGCTTTATGTAACTTATCTGCAAGTATACGTATGCGATTATAAGCCTCCTTGACATCTTCAAGACCAGTTCGTCGATTATAGTTTCTCAAAACAGCACGCTGATTATAGATTTTGCGAAATATCACCATGCGCCCTAAATTGAGACAAAATGTACCATCCTGCAGCATATCAAACTGTTCTTTAACCTGTATTACATCTCTATCAGAAGTAGATTCCAGCCGTCCAAAGAACTTACCTTCTGTAGATAGCCAGGTAACCGGAATATTCCGTTTCAAACAATCCACAATCACCTTGGACGAGACCTGAATAGCATCTATCAAAGTGACTCCCTCTACCATTTCCGAAGGAACTTCTGCCATAGTTTCGTTCTCACGGCTGATGACATACCGTCCTTCTCGTAATCCAAGTTTTGCTCCAGCTTCCGTCAAGTAGAGCCAGCTCATGCTGAATCACCTCTCATACAATCAAAGCCTTACAATCCTACCCTTCGTCCCCATGTTTGGGGATCCTTTTTTCACTTCACGGCAAAGGTTGGTATCGTAGTCGATACCTGTTTGTTTTCGTCCCCATGTTTGGGGATCCTTTTTTCACGGCCCCCATCCACAAATCAAAAAAGAAAAGAGGTGAAAAGGTTTTCGTCCCCATGTTTGGGGATTCTTTTTTCACAAGGGCGCCTATTATGACAGCCAGCTGGGGATCGTGCCCGTTTTCGTCCCCATGTTTGGGGATTCTTTTTTCACTGTACGATCTTAACAACATTTCTATTTCCGGCCGTTTCACGTTTTCGTCCCCATGTTTGGGGATTCTTTTTTCACTTTTAGCAGAAAATACGATATTAATGGCTGCCCAGACAGGTTTTCGTCCCCATGTTTGGGGATTCTTTTTTCACAAAGGTAGGTATCATCATTGATACCAATTTCCCGACTAAGTTTTCGTCCCCATGTTTGGGGATTCTTTTTTCACCTTCACTATTTCGTGCACCAATATCAAGGTGTACATCGTTTTCGTCCCCATGTTTGGGGATTCTTTTTTCACGGGCAAAGGAATTTGCCTTTGATGGCGGAAAGGTGAAGGTTTTCGTCCCCATGTTTGGGGATTCTTTTTTCACAATCAAAGATGGTAAGACGGTTGACGGCGCAACACTCGAAGGTTTTCGTCCCCATGTTTGGGGATTCTTTTTTCACAACAACTTGAAATTGAATATTTATACGAGGACGACCTGTTTTCGTCCCCATGTTTGGGGATTCTTTTTTCACGCGGCAAAGAAATAGCCAGTACGGAAAGGGGGCTGAAGTTTTCGTCCCCATGTTTGGGGATTCTTTTTTCACATGCGTATTGATATTATTAACGCCTGGGGAAAAGACTATGGTTTTCGTCCCCATGTTTGGGGATTCTTTTTTCACTGAGAAGATTTGTGCGTGAGCATAAAAAGGGCGATGCGGTTTTCGTCCCCATGTTTGGGGATTCTTTTTTCACAGCAGGCCTGGGATGCCCCACGGGGTGGGCTCTCTATGGCCCTTTTGCGGCGGGGATTTCCAATTGATTGGAATTCTCATTATTTTCACCCTTTAACCTTCTGTTTTCTTAGATTTCATGCCCATCGGCGGGGATTTTCTAAATAGGAATAATCCGAACTGCAGACAGGAACTTTTCTATATTGTATCATTCTCTTCTTTTCCGGTCTACAGAAGGATAGGCAGCCTCTTCACCCACTCCACTGCTATCCTGTCCGCACCAAGCCAGTCCACAGTTTCCAGTTCCTCTTTCTTCACCCACCGGAAGGCGGAATGTTCCAGGATAGTCAGGGTCCCCCTTGCTACGTGGCACAGGTAGCATTCCATGGTGAGGTGGAAGTGGGGATAGTCGTAGTCCACGGTGCCCAGGAATCGGTCAACTTTGATATCAGCATCCAGTTCTTCTTTGATTTCCCGCCGAAGGGCTGTTTCCGGCGTTTCGTCTTTTTCTATTTTACCGCCGGGAAATTCCCAGTATCCTTTGAATTCCCCATAGCCCCGGCAGGCAGCAAATATTTTATGATTTTCTACAATCACCGCCGCTGCCACATGAATGGTTTTCATCAGGATTTTCCGTCGCCTTTCTTTTCGAAACGGTATTTCTGTTTCACGTCCGGATATTTTTCATGGTCCACTTCCGACAGGAACATGGCCAGAGGCCGAGCGTAGATGCCGTAGTCGCCATAAAGGGCCCGGTAGACTGCCAGTTTTTCTCTTGTTTCTGTATGGGTGGCTATGGCTATGATCTGGTAGTCGTGGTTTTTGAAGTGGTGCCAGATTTCTCCGGCTTTTGGATTGTTTCTCATGAGGGGCTCCTTTGGGAATATAGAGATTTGAGAATTGAGAATTGCTAGGGCGACGGGTGGCTGCAGCGTCATGCAGCCGCTCTTCCCTCTGACTGGTATTTAACCGCTTATAAGTCATTAACGTCATGTACCGAGATTCTTCACTGCGTTCAGAATGACCCGCCCGGCGGGAAGGGGCTATGTCGTTGGAAATGCCACAAACCATTCTTAACGTAGTGCCGGGAGATTTCTCGTCTCTCTTTCACTGGCTCCATGGGAAGAGGGATTCATAGCGGCTTGTGCCTCCGCTCGAAATGACATGGGCGGCGGGAAGGATGGGTACACAGCTCCCCGTTTCCCTTACAGCACGCCGGCGCTGTCGGTTTTGGTGATGTATTTGGCCGGGATGGGGTTATCCAAATGGTAGATGATGGTCATGGGCTGGGAGCCTTCCCATCTCATGAGGTGGGCGGGGCCCAGGAAGGTATAGGCCATGGAGGATTTGTAGGCATCCTGTTTGGCACTTCGTACGAAAAGGAGCACGGTGGTCCCGTTGTCTCTCTGGTGGATATAGCGCTGTCCTGTTTTGGATTCCGGCGTAGTGGTACTCTGGCTCTGCCAGTGGAAGGTCTGTCTGTCTATGGAATAGTCTTCATACAGGGTAGTATCGGAAAATTCTTTTTCCGATTTATTGAGGGTCACCAGAAATACATCGGTAGGCGCAGTCACCACATCGCTGTTTTCAGGAGTCAGATATTTCACGCCTTCCCTGATGCTGCCGGGTTTGGCAAAGCCCAGGGCGGCAAAGAGCTGATCCCTGCTGTAGTTGCAGTATACTTCCAGAGGCGTTTGGTAAGGAAGGTCAGGCTTTTCCGGAATGATATCGATGGAGTCATACTGCCAGCGAAGGAGTGCCTTGATTTCATCGGTCAGTTCATGCTGTCCCCGAAAACGACGCACTGCGTCTTCCGGTGCCGGACAGCTCCATTTGCCGCCTTCCGGATACAGGGTGAGTTGCCACATGCGGAGATATTTTTTCTCCATTTCTGTCAAGGCCGGCGGCATATTTTCATAACATGTCTCCATGAAGGAAATCCATTTGGGCGAGTCCATGGAAAGCACTCTTGGCAGGGCTTTCCGAAGGACTTCTTCCTCTTCGGTCACCGGAAAATCGGGAATGAGCCCGGCATCAGCCAAAAGGCGAGCAAAGGTATGTTTTTCATTATAAAAGGTATGGGGATGGATGGCAGTGGCTTTGAAAAATTCTTCCAGTGTAGGAATATGGCCGGTGGCCGAAGCCAGTTCCTTCACCATGTCCATGTAAAATTCATTTTTTCGAAGGCGGCTGTTAATATTTTCCAGTACATGGCGGGCAGCGATTTCTTCCAGCTGAATAGAGCAGCCCTTAGGTACATGGGGAAATCCATCCTGGATTTCTTTCTTGATGACCACATGACTTTTGCCCAGAAGAGAGGCATAGCGGGAGGCAAAGTCGTACTTCCTGTTGGCCTGGGCTACGAAATCCAGTACCGTGAGGCAGTCTTTCTCCGGGAAAAGGCGAAGGCCGCGCCCCAGCTGCTGAAGGAAAATGGTCATGGATTTGGTAGGACGAAGGAAGAGGACTGTATTCACTGCAGGAATATCCACCCCTTCATTGAAAAGGTCCACTACGAAAATGATGGTGATGTCTCCGCTTTCCAGCTTCTGCCTGGCCGCATTTCGAACATCCTTCGGGCTGTCCGCATCCAGGGCCAGAGCTTTGATCCCCTGCCGGTTGAAGTAGTCTGCCATAAAATGGGCATGTTTTTTAGAAACGCAGAAGCCCAGGGCTTTCACGTCTCTCATATCCGCTGTATACCGCTCCAGGGCCTGGATAATAGCACGGGCCCGCTGGCTGGCCAGGGCTCCTTCCCCGGTATATACATTTTCCAGTTCTTCTATATCATAATGGCCGCCGGTCCACTTGATATTGGAAAGGCTCACGGGATCGTCGATGCCAAAGTAATGGAAGGGGCAGAGCAGGCGCCGTTCAATGGCATCGGGAAGCCTGATTTCTGCCGCCATATGACCGCCGAAATAGTTCAGTATGTTCTTCCCATCCATTCGTTCCGGCGTAGCCGTAAGGCCCAGCAGGATTTTCGGATGAAACCAGTCCAGAAGCTTCTGGTACCCTTTGGCCGCCGCATGGTGAAATTCATCTACAATAATCATGTCATAGTAGAAGGGATCCATTTTTTCCCAGAACTTTTGACTGTTAAAAGTCTGGATGGACATGAAAAGATGCTCGCTGCGGGCGGCATGGTAATTTCCCACAGCCAGCTGTCCGAAGTTCGGATCTTTCATAACCTGACGAAAACAGGAAATACTCTGTTTCAGGATTTCCTCTCTGTGGGCTATAAAAAGAAGCCTGGCATTTCCCTTGCGGCTCTGATAAAAATTCCGATAGTCAAAGGCAGAAATAGCCGTCTTCCCGGTGCCTGTCGCCGCCACCACCAAATTATACCAGCGGTTCTTCCCCAATCTTTCTGTGCGGAGAGCATCCAGCACGGCCTGCTGGTAGGGATAGGGCTCGATATCAAAAGAATAGGTGGTGTCGCTCCCCTCTTCCTTTCGTCCCCTTTCCCGGTCGATGGCACGGCTCAGTTTATCAAAGTCCGATGCCTGAAATGGTTGGAATTCGTCGGAATGCCAGTAGGTATCAAAGGTGGCTTTCATCTTGGCAATGATACCGGGCAGGTCCTGTTCAGTGACCTTCATATTCCATTCCATACCGTCAGCAATGGCGGCGCGGGACAGGTTGGAGGATCCTACGTAAGCCGTAGAAAATCCGCTGTCCCGATAGAACATATAGGACTTCGCATGAAGCCTTGTTTCCTTCACGTTATAGGAAATCCGAACCTCCGTATTCGGCAGCTCCGACAGCACCTTCACTGCCTTCGGGTCTGTAGCGCCCATGTAGGTAGTGGTCACCACTCTGAGATGGCCGCCGCCGGCAGTAAACCGGCGAAGACAGGGCAGAATGAGGGAGAGGCCGGAAAAGCGGATAAAGGAAATCAGCATATCCATGCGGTCACAGGTCATGATTTCCCGGTTCAGCTCATGAATCATGGATACATCATTCCGGGAATTGGTAAAGAGGAAGGAATTCACCAGTGATGTAGCCGGCACTTCCCATTTCTTTCTGGCAATCTTATTGGCCCGATGCTCCAGGGATTTCAAAAGGAACTGCTCCGCCGTCACATCATGGCCATCTCCCAGATTTGCAATCCGGGACGCCAGCTTTTCCACCAGCTCATTCGTCAACGCCAGCTCATCTTTCACGCAATGGTCCTGATTTTCGTCGGCAATATCCTTCAGACAGAGCCGGATCAGCTTTTCCAGATAAGAGGACAAATACCCCACTGCCTCCTGGGCATCCACATCCTCCCGATCCGCCCAGATTTCCTTATCCGCCAGCGCCTTTGTCAGCTTTTTATCAAAGTCCCGGGAAATAACCTTCTCATATACGCCGTCCTTCAAATCAATGATGTCAGCCATAGGAACCCCCTTACAATTACTACCTGTATTATACCAGGGCTCGTAGAAAAAATAATGAAATATGTTTTCCTGCTTTCTATTATACAAAAAGGCATGACAATCCATGTCATGCCACGCAAAAAACAGAAAAGCCTATCAGGGGAGTCTCCAGGTAAGTTCAACCAATGAATCAGGCGTCCGCGCCTTGGCTCTCCCGCTTACGTGGGTGCTGCTCGGAACATGTCGTCAGAGAGAGGAAAGTCCTGCGAGCGCTCTTCCTTATTGCTTTTCTGTCTTCTGTTTTTTGGGTACTGCATTTTCTTCTGTCTATCATCGGCCGATTGTAGAAGAAGGGAGGATTGAAAAGTGGAATTTCCTGATGATTCTTCATTCCCCTGCCCTTCTCTTTACCGCGGATGTGGAGGATGGCCGTTTGGAAATCGGATTCATCGTCTCATGAGGTCTTTTCATCCCTCTATTATTAATATCGCAAAGGGTTCGATTTCTAGACCCCTTGAAAGAAAAAATTTTGAAAATTTATTTCAGTGTTCCTCAGTGCTTCCCTAGAAATGACAGAATCCTGATGGTGCTATCTGCATATCAAAGTAAAATTTTTAAGGAAGGTTGTGAAAAAGGGGTGCTTATGCAATATAAATGTATGGAGAAGGAAATCCGGAAACTCCATGGAAGGATTCTATTCCCCTCTGTCATGTATATCGCGATCATTCCGGCCGGAATGCAGCTTTGACAGAAAGGAATCAAGAATCCCTGTATACAGGCTCCCGATTTTCTCCTCCCACTCCCCGGCGCCGGGGAAGCGAAACGGATTCTGCAGATTCGTAAAAAATATGATAACCCATCGCAAAAGCACGGATACCATCCACATACAGCATGAGCCCGCATTCCCGGACGACAAGAGCAGGGTTGACGCAGGATTTTCCTGTGATTTAGCGTTGCCGCCTGATTTCAGGGAAGCACTAATTAATTCACAGAGTCTGCCTTTATAAGAATTTTTCTGCACTGCTGCGTCATGGGATTCCTTAAATAGCTCGCTATTTGCGTCATCCCATTCCTTGCATTGCATAAAAATTCACGAATAAAAGCAGACAATGATTTAATTAGCGCTTCCCTAGAGGCCCGCCATACTGACTGGCTCGGATACCATCCGTGTTTTTGTGCTGCCTTTTGACAGCATGAAAAAAGCAGCCCTTCATGGACTGCTTTTTTTCATTGTAAAAACTCCTGATTGGTCCCATGCCGCTCCACGGTAGGGCTCAGGCATTCTGCTTCGATGAATCGGCCAGGGGTAGCCGCCTAAGCGGAATGTCTGTGTCGTCAAGGAAGAACAGGTATAGCCATCGTTGCCACCGTCATGTCTGACAGGTCATGCCTCAGGAGTCTTTATGGAGTTTTCGGCGCGCCGGAGAGGAAAAATTCATGAAGGCTCCCAGTCTTTCCTCCCCGCTTCCATGGATTGTGCACCGCGGGAATTGGAAAGCCCTTTCGCCAGGCCTTTTCGCCTCTCTGGTCATATAGTCAGGAAGCCTGGTCAGACGTATCAGTCAGGATTTGTTGACACGACTTTGGACACACCTACGGCGTGAGGGTTGACGGGCCTTTGGCCCGAGGGTTATGGCCGCCTGTCGGCGGCAGGTTGTGTAGAAGGGTTGCGGAAAAAGGTTCTTAGGATTGATGGGGCCTTTCGGGCCCAAGGGTTCGTAAGTTTGACGGGGCCTTTGGCCCCGAGGGTTGTGGTATCGCCCTATCGGGCGATGAGTATGAAGTCAGCGTTATGAGGGAGGGTTCTTAAGATGGACCGGTCCTTTGGACCGGAGGGTTCGTAAGTTTGACGGCCCTTCGGGCCGAGGGTTGCGGATTGCCGCTCTGCGGCAATCCTTATAAAGTCAGCGTTACGGGATTGTCGTTATGGGTCATATAGCCTTGATACGCATTCTGCTGACTGGCTCGCTACGCTCGCCTCCCCCCCTATCCGGCTGCGCCGGACTTCCCCCGCAGTTCGGTCGGTCAATCGAAAGGAAGGCCCTTTTATGGGCAGGTTAAGGGCCTACTTTGACCGACTTGCACATCCTATGCAGGATGTGCACAGGGGCAGAATAAAACTAACGCATAGCGAAGAATAAAGTCCCCCCGCCGGGGCAATGCTATTAAGTTAAGAGAAAAACGAGCAAAATATGTCTTTTAGGGATGCAATATTATTGTGAACTTGCCATAAATTCGCCATTTTTGCTTTGCCTAAACAACCATTTTTACAAGTTAGATT
>OJKC01000396.1_pt1 | contig 38935 bp, 43 predicted proteins | sample 1596401 | NCBI WGS metagenome assembly OJKC01 (sample SAMEA4350162, study PRJEB24818) | metagenome | biome: human; feature: gut; material: faeces | place: Denmark | collected 2013-09 | reverse complement strand
TTCTTGGGCAGGGGGATCGTGTAGGTCTGCGTCGTCTCGCTGCCGCCCTTCTTCTCGGTGATCTCGAGCGTCACCGTGAACTTCTGGCCGATGCAGGTCGCGCTGCCGCGCTCGCGGTCATAGAGCTTAGCGACCTGCTCGCCGTCCACAAGAACGACGACCTTGTACGGCGTATCGTAGGTCTTGCCGTTGTACTCTAACTTCTTGTTGTCGAGATACACGGTGTGGCCGCGGCCGACGATCGTCATGGCATAGGCGATGGCAATGAGCACGACGACTGCCGCGAGCTGGAAGATCAGTCTGCGATTGGAGGCCTTATTCTTCATTTTGCCTTCGCCTCCTCTTCTGCCAGCTGGTCGGCTGCAAGCTGCAAGCCAGCCGCGCTCTTAGCCTTGCGCTTCTTCGCCTCATACATGACCAACGCGATGGTGATGACCGCGTAGGACACGAACACGCGGAAGTATTCGCCGATCATCGAGTCGCCGGTGATGACCGTGCCGGTGCGCGGCGCCACGATGAACATGGTGTGGAACAGGATAACGCCGAGGAACACATTCTTGATGCTCGCCTTCTCCACGCTCGCACCGCCGACGAGCAGCGCCGCGATGGAGAACATACCGATCTGGGTATGGGCGGTATAGGTGGGGAAGTTGCCGACGTTCTGCAAATAAATGATCATGCCGAAGCCCGCGAACACGGTGGAGATGACCATAGAGATCACGCGGGTGCGCTCGACATTGATGCCCGCGTCGCGCGCGACCTCCATATCTTGACCGACCGCGCGCATATCCTGACCGAGCTTGGTGCGGCGGAACCAGAGGATAAAGAGGCAGGCGGCGGCAATGATAATGAGCGTGAGCACGGGGATCTTCACGCCGCCGACGCTGACCGCCAGCAGGTTATCCAAGCTCTGGCGCATATTCAGCAGGCTCACCGTATTCCGGATACCGTAGCCGCGCGGGAGCTTGAGCGTATTGTGGATGATGGGAATGACGGGACCCATCATAAAGAGCACAAAGAACTGGTACACACCGTCCATGGCGAAGGCGATCATGTAGCTCGTGATCATCTCGCGGCCCTTGGCGCGGTTGAGGAGCTTGCCGATCATGATGCCGAGCAGAACGGAGATGGGAATGGAGATGATCGCCGCGAGGATCAGTCCGGGGATGCCCCAGACCTGCCAGTCGGCGGCAAAGATCAATCCGATCTGGCCTGCCATCGCGCCGAGCGTCATGCCGAAGTTCATACCCATGCCCGCCATAACGGGGATGAGCAGGCTCAGGATGAGGAAAGCGTTGCGGCCCAGACGGGTCATGCCCTCATTGAGCAGATAGTTCCACGAGAGGTCCGCGCGCGGGATGCAGTAGGCGCAGATCAGAACGAACATGATGGGCACGATGTTGTCGCTCAGGAACCTGCGCAGCGCGCGGCCCCATTCGGCGCCGCCGCGAGGAAGATTGTTGTTGATCTTTTTCATACTTACTTCTTCCCTCCCATCTTACGGGTCAGCGCGTAGACGATCATGCCGTTGGAGACGATGATACGAATGATCTCGCTGATGTCAAGGTGGATCAAGGAGTTGATGACCGTCGGTGTCATGGTGACAAGACCCTGATAGAGGAACGTGCCGATGATGACATTGGCGATGCTCGCCTTGTTGACGCTCGCGCCGCCGATGAGGATGGCGGCGACCGCCGGGAATGCCATCTTGAGCGGGGCGGTGTAGATCTGGATGAAGCCGAACCCCTGCTCATAGACGAGGATGCCGACCGCGCCCAGCCAGGTGGAAAGGACGACGGAAATGAGGCGCATCTTGTCGATGCTGACGCCCGCTGCCTTGGCAAAGGAAGGGTTGGAGCCGACGGCGGTCATCGCGGTGCCGGTCTTGGTGTGCAGGAATGACCACATTAGGAAAGCAAGGATCGCGAAGAAGATCAGGCTGCCGGTCGGAATGACGAGGTTGATGCCGAAGCGGTTGAGGTCGATGGAGAGAATGTCCGCCAGCACGCGGTCATAGAAGCCCTCGAGGGAGATGGTGGTACGAAGGCCGGAGCCGGAGAAGCCCCACACCATCTCGGGCTTCTTGTACGGCAGCAGCAGCCACATCATGCACATGAAGGAGACGGAGGAGAAGCCGACGTAGGTCGCGACCATCATCTCGCCGCCCTTGATCTTGTTGAGCAGCCAGCCGTAGCCGCCGCCGAGCAGCAGCGCAAACGGCGTCGCGATCGCGATGGCCATGACGAAGCTCATCGGACCCGTGAAGCCAAGCTCGATGGACAGTGTCGCGCCCAGAAGGCCCGAGATGATACCGAGCGGCAGGCCGAAGTTGAGGCCGCAGCCGGAGTGGACCATCGGGACCATTGCTAGCACCATGATGGCGTTCCAGCTAAAGCGGTTGATAACGTTGCTGATCTGCGTTGCGAAGTCCACGCCCGCGAACGGCACGAGCACGAACATCAGCAGCAGAAAGCCGGTGATGATCATGCGGGGGACGCCGTAGCTGTCGATCATTTGGCGGAGCCTGCTCTTTTCGGCAAGGCTGTTTGTTGTATTATCCATATCTGCCCTCCTTATTTGACCTGACTGACCATCAGCATACCGAACGCCTCGGAGGATTCGGTCGCCGGCAGGATGCCGGCGATCCGGCCGCCGGAGACGATGGCGATGCGGTCGCAGGTCATGCGCAGCTCCTCCAGCTCAGATGAGATCATCACAACGGTGATCCCGCTCTCGCGGTTGAACCTCTTGAGCGCGTCGAGCACGAGAGATTTCGCGCCGACGTCGATGCCGCGGGTCGGCTCGGAGACAAAGAGGAACTTCGGCTCGAGCGCGAATGCCTTGGCAAGGCAAACCTTCTGCTGGTTGCCGCCGGAGAGCTCCTTGGCCTTCTGCTTCGAGCTGGTGCACTTGATCTTCAGCTCGTCAATGTAACGGTCGGTCACGGCGCGGATGGCCTTTTCATCGCGCCATTTCACAAGGCCGCCAAACAGGCTCTTGAGAAACTTATTGTGGATCTGCATGGCCGGGAAGGCAATGTTCCACTCCAAGGTCTCGTCAAGCAGCAGTCCCACGCCGCGGCGGTCCTCCGACACAAAGGCAAGCTGCGCGTCGAGACAGCGGCGGGGCGCGTTGAGCGGAATGGGCTTGCCGTCGAACTCGACCATGCCGCCCGCCTCATAAAGGCCCATAACGCCGTTCGGAATGCCGAGCTTGCCTTGACCGGCGAGGCCGCCGATGCCGAGGATCTCGCCCTCGCGGATATCGAGGTCGACGTTGCGCACGATCTCACCGGGCATATCTACCCAGAGCTTGCGGATGGACATGATGGTCCTGGCGCCGGAGTGATCGACTACATCCTGTGCAGCGGAGAGGTCCACGCTGCGGCCGACCATCCACCTTGTGATGTCGGAAACGTTCGTTTCCTTCGCCGGGGTATCCTTCACCACATGGCCGTCGCGCATGATGATGACCTTGTCGCACACATCAAGGATCTCCTGCAAACGGTGCGTGATGAAGATGACCGCGATGCCGCGCGCCGACATGCTGCGGATGGAATCGAGCAGCGCCGCGGCCTCCTTTTCCGTCAGAACGGCGGTCGGCTCGTCGAGAATAAGCAGCTTGAGATGCTCCTTGCTCAGCTCGCGCGCGATCTCGGTGAACTGCTTATGGCCGACCGGCATATCGCTGATGACCATGTTGGCGTCGATGTGGACGCCCATTTTTTCAATGGCTGCCGCTGCACTGCGGTCCATCTCCTTATAATCGAGCGTGTTCAGACGGCTGCCGAACACCTCGGAGATGACATTTTTCTTCTGGGGCTCACGGTTGAGCAGAATATTCTCCGTCGCCGTAAAGCCGGGGATCAGAGAAAACTCCTGATGCACCATGCCGATACCGGCTTCCAGTGCGTCAAAGGGCGTATTAAAGGTGACCTTTTCACCGTTGATGAGAACATCTCCGCCGTACCCGCCGGTCTCGCGGATGACGTCCATGCCGAAGAGGATCTTCATCAGCGTGCTCTTGCCCGCACCGTTTTCGCCGACAAGGCCGAGCACCTCGCCCTCGCGGAGCGTGAAGCTGATATCCGTGAGGACCTGATTGCCGAAGAAGTCCTTTTTGATGCTGCGCATCTCCAACAGAGGAGCGTTGTTATTTTCCATAAGCTATACCCTACCTAAAAGAAGCAGGGGGGAGGATTCTCCTCCCCCCTGTTTTTTTGATGTTCGTCAGTGAGCCGAAGGCTTACTTAACGGTGAAGTACTTTTCGGGGACCTCGACCTCGGTGGCGTGCATGAACCAGCCCGGATCGCCCATGATGTAGGTATCCTGATAGACAAGGAAGGTGTTGTCGGCCTTGACGCCGGTGGTGGCGTTGGTGTAGTTGGAGCCGTTCCAGGAGGCGTCGGGGGAGAACTGGTGATAGGCCTTGGCGATATCGTCGATGTCGGCAAGCTCGCTCTCGCCCTTGATGACGTTCATGGCGTGCTGGGCAAGGCCGGCGGAGGTGACGTAGCCGTAGGAGTACGCCCAGGTGCCGAAGCGGCCCGCACCGCCCTTTTCGCAGATGGCGGCCTCGACCTTGGCAAGGATCTTCTGGAAGTCGCCCGCCTCAGCGGTCAGGTCGATGCCCAGAGCGCCGGGATAGCCCATCAGCGGGGAGGGAAGGTCGGCCTCGATGAAGTAGCCGCCGTATTCAAGCAGCTGCTTGAGCAGGGGCTCGGTGTGCGCGTCGTTGGTGCAGAAGTAAGCGGCCTTCTCGCCGTACTTGCTCGCCCACTCGGGAACCTTCTCGAGGATGTAAGCCTGCGCACCGGCAACGCCGACGTCAGAGGTGGGGTCGGGAGCGGTCTCCATCTCGAACTTCATGCCGAACTCCTCGCAGGCCGCCTTCATGACGGCGATACGACGGCTCATGGTCTCGTAAGCGAGGTGGCGCGGGAAGGAGATGTGAACGAAGGTGTCGCAGCCAAGCTCATGCGCGGTGCGGATGATGAGGTAGCCGCGGGCAACGAAGTCGTTGTTGCACACGAGGTCGGCAGCAGAGCCGATCTCGGGCAGATCCTCATGCGCCTCACCGGCGATGCAGAGGATGTCGGGGCGGCGCTCCTTGATCTTACGGAAGGCCTCGGTCGTGCCGGGGACGGACTGGTTGACGATGATCGCCTTCATGTCGGGGTCGTCGGACAGGTTGACGATGCACTGGATGGTGGTCTCCAGCTCTTCGGTGAAGTTATCGGGATAGGTCACGAGGGTGACGTTCTCCTCACCATAGAGCTGCTGGAAGGCCTCGGCGCCGCGGCGGTCGTCCTCAGACTGAGAAACGGAACCGGTCACGATACCGATGTGGATGGTCTCCTCCTGCTTGTCGGGAGTGTCGGGAGTGTCGGGGGTGTCGGGCGTGTCAGGGGTCTTCTTGTCGCCGCAGGCCACGAGCGAAAGCACCATGACCATAGCGAGCAGGATACTCAGGAATCTTTTCATGCGGAACCTCCAATTTCATTTTTACGATGTATTGCCAGGGTGTCCTATTACTATATACAAAAATATTCACCTTGTCAATGACAGAAATTAAACAATATAGCGCAAAGCGGTGCAAAAAGGACTGCGGCACCTGCGGAGACGGGGCCATTCCGCACTCAAATGGAGAACCGAGCTTGAAAAATCCGAATGAGGTACACAGCGTCCACGGCATGAAAGAAAAAATTATCGCATACCCTCTACCAAAATAAAATGGGGAGGATATGCGGATGTTTTTGTATTTTAAGCGGAGAGAGAAGCGCGGGAAGAGGGAGGCGCCGTGGCCGCGATTTCTTGTCCTGCGGCGCAAAACACTGACAGTTGGCGCTGCGCTGCTGGCTGCGGCAGCCATTTTCGGTGCTGTGAATGCGCCCGCTGCCGTGCGGGCGTCAGTTGCGACGCGCCAGCTGCCCATCTACTGCGTGGAACGCGATCAGAAGGTGTGCAGCATTTCCTTCGATGCCGCATGGGGGGCGGACAACACGCAGAAGATCCTGGATGTACTCGCGGACTACGGCGTCAAGACGACCTTTTTCGTGGCCGGCAACTGGGCGGACCAGTATCCGGAGCAGGCCAAGGCCATCGTAGACAGCGGCTGCGAGCTGATGAACCATTCCAACGCACACGACCACTACAATTCTCTGACGGCGGAGCAGATCATCAAAGATGTGAATACCTGCAACGATAAGCTCGAGGCGCTCACAGGGGCTCGTCCGACGCTTATTCGCTGCCCCTTCGGCGAGTATGACGACCATGTGATCTCCGTCATTCGCTCCATCGGCATGGAGCCGATCCAGTGGGATGTGGAGCGATACCATGCAGCTCAAGCCCCTGCCGGGGCTTGCCTTCGGGAGCCTAACGGGCAGCGGAGCGTCCGGAGCAGCCGGACAGCCGATCCTCAATGACAACGCGGCCATTACGGAATATATGAATCGGGCTGCCTTTGCGATCAATCAGATCCTCGGAGAAGGCATTGAGAGTGTGCAGGAGCGCATCGCCAATGATTTTGCCGGAACAGACGGAGATCACTATGGAGTAGTCAATCCCTATGAGGGGGATCTCATCAGCAATGCCAACCTGTTTATTTCTCAATACTGCGCGGCGAAAAATCTGGACTTTGCCGCCATCTCCCTCACCGACATGGAGCAGATCCTGCGTGCGGGCCTCACGCACCTTTACAGCTTCAGCCGAACGATGGAGATGCGTACTGTCCCTGCGGAGGAGAACGGCGAGGAAGATACGGCGGAGACATGGTACATCTACACGATCCGCTATAACGGTGAAGCCTATTTTGCGGACACCATCTTCGCGCTGACCGATAAACAGAAAAATCTGGCAAAAAACTATGCGGAAAATCTCAGCCGGTTTCTCGGCGACGGCCTGTTCCAATACGCCATTTCTTCGAATACCATTACAGCTCTTGGCGATGTGCGCTTTACCGATGGGGAAACGGAGGTCATCTACTTCAACCAGCTGGATGAACGCTATGCCAATCAGCCTTATGGCACTGACCATATTGGGGGGTATGGCTGCGGGCCAACTTCCATGGCTATTGTGGTTTCCTCGCTGACCAGTGAGACGGTTGACCCGGTCCAAATGGCACGGTGGGCCTATGAGTATGGCTATTGGTGCAGCAAAAGCGGCTCCTACCATACTTTGATCCCCGGCGCGGCACAGGCGTGGGGGCTTTCTGTTGAAGGGTGTACCGCTTCGGAACCGCAGCGCATTCTGGATGCCATGGCAGATGGAAAGCTGGTCGTGGCCTTGATGACCAAGGGACATTTTACGAAGTCCGGACATTTTATCGTGCTGCGGGGCGTCCAGGATGAAAAGATCCTCGTAGCCGACCCCGCCAGTTACCGGCGCAGTCAAAAAGCTTGGGAGCTGTCCATCATTCTGAACGAGGCCAGCAGACGTGCCGGCGCCGGCGGGCCGTTTTGGATCATCGGCTGAAACTGCTGACAAATATAGAAAGAGACACCTCATCTCTGAGGTGCCTCTCTAACAATGCCACGATGAAATAATCTAATCAGCGTTCATTTTCGTTCAGGATTTCCAGCATCTCTTTTGGCGTCACCACATAGGGCTTGACCGGGAAATGCTTGATGTTGCCGGTTACAAGATAAGCGTCGGTAGTTTCTCTTGCTTCCATAACCACCTCATAGAAAATTGCATCATCGGGGTCGGGGACATAGTCCTCAATCGTGGCAGCATCCAAAAAGATACCTCGCTTAATCAAGCCTGTCAGCGCAATTTCAATGTCCCGGCGGTCAAACTTAAATTTAGGGCGGTGCAGAACATCGTTGTATTCGTCCAGAATATCCTCATGCAGCAGAGGAATTACACGCCCCGCAAGAGCTTCTTGCAGAATAACACCGGGAACGGAGGAAATGTTAAACAGAGCGGAAACTACTACATTCGTATCAAGCACAACATAGTATTTCATGGTTATGCTCCGTTCCGAGCATTTCTTGACGCCCGGTCAGCCCGGGACGCTGCAATTTCAGCATTGATCTCATCCAGCGACATATCAGCCGTGCCGTTCTGCTGTGCGGCTTCACTCAGGCTTTGCACGGCGCGGATCGCCCGCTCAGCTCTGTATTCCTGCTTGGGCAGCGTCATGGAAAAGGGAACGCCATTTACCACGACAGAGCGTTTCAAAAACATTCGGATAGCGGTGGGAAGATCGATGCCGAGTTCATCGTAGACAGCGGCAGCCTTGGCGCGGAGATCATCGTCAACACGCACCTGCATAACACTTGTAGACATAAAAGCACTCCTTTCAAATATAATCGTATTGGTTTACAATGCAATTATATTATACGCAAAAAGTCAAGCGTTAGTCCTTGCGTATTCCCTAATGCGTTTTAATGCGCACAAAAGAAGCAGATTAGGGTAAAGTAAACCGTGGAGGGCTGTGCCGCATAATTGATTTCCTTCGTGAACGGGGGGGCATCATCTCTCTGGACGAGGTGGAGGAACTGGCGGGTAACGCTGTAATTGCCCGCCCCCATTTCGCTCAGGTGATGGTGCGCCACGGCTATGTCTCGACCAACCGAGAGGCCTTTGATCGGTATTTGGACACAGACGAATATCAAAAGATAGAGCGTTTCAAGGTTTCCGCCCGGGACTGCATCGCCGCCATCCGTTCCGATGGCGGTCGCGCTGCTTTGGCCCACCCCTATCAGTTGGGGCTGGATGATGAGCGGTTAGAGGCCCTTATCCGTCAGCTAAAGGACAGCGGCTTGGAAGCCATTGAATGCTTTTACCCGCGCCATACGCCAGAGCAGACCGCGTTTTATCTGGAGCTGGCGCGGAGATACGACCTCCACGTCACTGGCGGCAGTGACTTCCACGGGGAACGAGTCAAGCCGGACATCACACTCAAGCGGTGGGAGCTGAATCTGACTTGGCTGCTGAACTAAAAAAAGACGATCAAGACCATGCTGACGGCGGAGTAGAAATGCAGCGGATGTCAAGACGAGGGGCTGTTACGAACAGGGAATTAGGGCTGAGGAATATATGAGGTGTATTATGATATTCTATGGGATAACGGCCCGCCTTTCCTATCAGACAATGCAGATAGGATTTTTTAGAATGGCACCAAGGCGGTCGACATCGGCGGGGCGTGACAAGGCATCTACCACTAATAAAAGAAATTGCAAAGAATTTGTAATTCAACACAAAAACAGCTTTGTGCAATTTGCCATAGACATGAAAAAACCTTGAAACCATTGCGGCTTCAAGGTTTTTCGTGGTGGAGATTAGCGGGATCGAACCGCTGACCTCTTGACTGCCAGTCAAGCGCTCTCCCGAACCACCGGGTATGCACCCTCTGATGGCTTGGGAAAGGGCTTGAATATCCCGCCCCGGCAATTGATGAGAGACAAATTGCAGTATAGCATGGAAGGTATATGTTGTCAACTGGCCATATCAAACTTTGATATGTACCCCTCGCCATGATTGTGGCAAGGGTGAGAGCTTATTGCGCCATGGGCAGTTCATAGGTAGCGCATTCGTCGATGCTGTCGATACCGTTCAGGAATTGCTCCACATTGATGTTGAATTCAATCTTGATTCTATAGTCCCGGAACACCGAAACCTTCTTGATGATGTAGCCGCAGATCATTTTCTTGACCTCCATTGGGCTTTCATCGAAAATCTTGGACCAGGACACGATCCGGTTGAACTCGGCCTTCATCTCCTCGATCTTTGAGTTTCCATCATTCAGTTCCGCGGTAAGGGTCGTGATTCGTTCACTGGTGGACAGTACCTTCTGTCGGGTATCCTCCAGCATTTCAGTCAGCACATCTTGCGGCAGGGCGCTTTTCCCTTGGATCGCCTTCAGCACCTCGGCCTTGAGGGATTCATATTCCTTATTGGCCTTGGTGTTTTCGGCTCTGGCCCGCTGCAATTCCGAGCGTATCATTGCCATCTGCTTTTGAACCGCGCTTCCCACAATCATGTCGTTGGAAGCTCCCTGCATCTTGTCGAAGACCTGATGCAGCACCTCAGTGACGATCCCGTCCAGAATGTGCATTGTGTATCCAGTCTGTCCTGTACATTCCTGACGGCGCCGGGTCTTGTTGTAGCATACATAGCGAATACGTTTTTTATGGACCGGCGTCCCATCCGCGAGGCGGGTGGTTGTCCCGTTGGTAGTGAGCACCAGCCGGCCTCCACAGTGGCCGCAGAAGATGTTCCCGGAAAGCAGGGATTGGCCTGTGGTATTCAGCGGTACTGTACGCCGCTCTTTCCGCTCATTGGTCCGCTCCAGCATCAGTTTCTGCGCCAGATCGAATTGGTCTGGGGCGATGATCTGGAGGGCCTCAAAGGGACCGGCATAGGTTTCTCCGCTCCGAAGGATTCCCTTGTAGAGCGGGTTGTGCAGGATGCCCCCCACACTGGCGTCGTGCCAGTTTTGTCCCTTCCGGTTTTTGATCCCGTGGTCGTTGAGGAAGTTGGCAAGGCGCCATCTGCCGTAACCGGACGAAATGCAGAGGTCAAACATCATCCGGACGACTCTGGCCTCGTCCTCATCAATGACCAGCATGTACACCTCATGTTTGCGCTTGTTGAGGATGCCGCTCTTTTCCAGCCGGTACCCGTATGGTGCGTTTCCACCGCGGAACCGGCCTTCCTCTACCATCTGGCCAAGGGCCGTTTTGGTGCGCATCGAAGTTTTCTGGCTCTCTCCATCGGCCTGCCAGAAACGGATGTAGTTGGTCAGGCGGTCCGTGTGGGACTCAAACCGCTGCTCTCCTTCCTGTACGCTCCAGACGCGGACGCCCTTTTTAGTAAACCACTCCACAACGAAGGGTGTTTCATCTGACTTGCGGCCCAGTCGGTCGAACATGAAAACAAGCAGAATATCGAACTTGCCCTGCTCTGCATACTTCTTGATGAGCTGCAGTTTATCACGGTCATCGGCGCTGACTTTATAACCGGATACGCCAGTTTCCTGCTCCTCGCCCACGATGACCCAGCCCATTTTCGCCGCAAAATCGTGGCAGGCTTTTCTCTGCATAGGGATGTCTGCCTGGTTGTTTTCATCGTGATCGACCTGCTTGTTGGTGGAAACTCTGTATAAACAATAAACTCTTTCAGCCATTGATATCCGTCCTCTCATGTTTTTGTGTGAGAGGGCGGACACCCAATCGTTCTATTCGATTATCAAGGTTCCCGGCTTTTGCCATACCCATTATCTCACACTACGGCCAGAATAGCCAGGGGAATTGATAATCTTTTTGGAGGTAAATCTGCAGTAAATAGGCTGGTGTGTTAGGTTATCCTGTACTTTGCTCAAAGTTTTTGGGCCTCATCAGTCTGCCAAAAGCGAATGTAGTCAAGCATGCGTTCTGCATCAACGCCGTCTATGATCTCTCCCTCATAGACGCTCCAAACATGGATGCCCTTCTTGGTAAACCACTCTGCGATGAATGGGGTTTCGTTGAGATTGCGTCCCAGCCGGTCATACATAAAGACCAGCAGGATATCAAACTCACCCTGCTCAGCAGCCTTTCTAATGCGCTTTAACTTAACAAGGTCATCAGTGCTGACTTTATAGCCGGACACGCCGATCTCCTGCTCCTCGCCAACAATGTTCCAGCCTTTTTTCTCTGCAAAATCGTGGCAGGCGTTCTTCTGCATGAGAATGCTTTCCTGATCCTTACCTCTGTATAAGCAATAGACTCTTTCAGCCATTTTACTGACCATCCCTTCATCAAATCTTCTGAATGCAAGACCTTCAGCAAGTCGTTCTATTTCTGGGGCATTGCATAGGCGCTCAGGAGCGCCTGCTTTACCAATACGGCAACTTCAGGATTTTCCTTTTCTGCAAAGCAGAGAGTGACCTTATAGTCTTGAACTGTGATGTGCATTTCAGGCTTTTCTTCGTCGATTCTGAGTATCCGGTTCATAGTAATCCTCCTAAAAATAAAGCATCGGCTATTCTAAAAAGATAGCCGATGCTTCTCAATTTCTAATTGTAGCTGCTTAGTGGCGATAGTCCTTTTACAGAGTAGGTTCGATTGACTGAGTACCAGTTTCCTGTGCTTGGACGATGTCCAATGTTGGCAGAGCTTTCAGATAATTCTCTACATTCCAGTATTGAACCCCATTTTCCATCTGCACATCTTCGCCACGGTACAGGATATAGCGTCCCTGGATGGGGCCAAACCGCCGTTCCGTCCTCTGGCATTTATCCTCATCGACGAGGTGCCGGTATTGAAGGGGAACCTGTTTGCTGCTGTGTTTGATTTCAAAGATCTCACAGGAGTTTTCTTTCTGGTCATAGATGACCATGTCAAACTCGCCAGCCTCAAACTGCAGTTTGAAAACACGGTGATCCTTGTCGGCCGCCTTCATGGTTTCCAGCAGTACAATATCTTCCATCATCCGGCCGCGGACTTCTTCAAGGATGCGGCCCGTGATCTGCGTTTTATCATATTCGCTGAGCGCCGAGAACTGCTCATCCTTCAACAAGGAATGGACAAGTGCCTGAGCCTGACAATATCGCATTCCAGGCTGTGTGAAGAGAATATGTTCCACTGGTTCAATTCCGGGGTCCGCCGATTCAATGGGACAATCCACAATCAACTCCAACGCGGCAAGATATTGCTTAATCTCTATGATGTGAGCAGTTGTGATACCGATGGACTGCTCCTCCTTGTTCCGGATATCCAGCAGTTCCATCAAACGCCGGGTGACCGCCTCTGTATCAATGGCATCCAGTGCCTCTGTGCGCTTTTCGGGGTCACGCTCTTTCCGCAGATTTGCGGCAGTGAGCCGCAGGTCATGGGAAAGAAAATCATCGGTCAGCACTGAGATCAGGAATCGGTGGTTCATATCCTCTATGATCCGGTTGATGGCGCTGGTCAGCTCTCCAGCTTCATACAGAGAGTACAGGTGGCGGAAATGCCCGCCCGACCCGTAGCAGGCCAGGGAGTGCTGGATGTTCTTGCAGATTGCCGTGTCGATGTATCTTCGGGTGGACTCGTCATCCCGGAAGGATGCATCCTGAGCATTCACATCTTCATCGTCAAAGGCCAACTCTCCGGCGCGTAGTGTGCCGCCATATCGGATGTACTCATCAATACTGTCGATCCCGAGCAGACGGCTATACTCCCGATATGGGATGAAGGTCGTGTGGATGGGCTTGGCCCGGTCGTACAATTCTTCATCCATCGCCAGCCAGAAGCCCAGGGAGTCGGTACCGGACAGGACGATCTTCATTCCCATGGTGGCGAACACATCGGAGAACAAGGCAGCCGAGTCGATAAAGTCCTCCATTAGTGTGACCTCATCGATGAACACATATCGGAATCCTGCGTTAAACAACTTTTTGAGATCCCGGTTCATCATCGCCATGTTGTCAGTCCTTCGGGCTTTGATGTATGCGGTACGGCTCAAGTCCTCCTTTGTCATTCTGCCAATGGCCTGACGAAGCATGGTGTTTTTTCCAGTCTGGAGCAGGCCAAAGAGCAGACACACGCGGTCATGACTTCTGCCGTGGAGGTACATCTCCAGTTGCTCAAAGCAGTCGCGTGAGGCCAGTGCCTTTGATTTCTGCGCAACGGCAGCCAGTTCTTTGCCGATGGTTATATCGGTTTCGACACCTGATATTGATATGCTTTTCGGGCTGCTTCCGCTCACTTATGCGTCACCTCCTCGCCAATCACGCCCTGATATGTTACCGCTTTCTCAATTCCATTCTTCCGCCAGAAGGAAGTCACGGATATTCCGGTGCTTGATCCCGTTTCTGCTCATGTCAAACTCGTCGAGGGATACGACATACTTGGGGAAATTGTCCTGGATGCCATCGTATGCACCGAACTCCCGTTTCACCGTATCTTCAGAGGCCAGCAGGTATGTTACCTGTACATAGAGTTTTTCTCCTCTTTTTTCACATACAAAGTCAATTTCTTTTTCTCCTGCTCTGCCTACTGTGACAACATAACCCCGTCGCAGCAGTTCCATGTAGACAATGTTTTCGAGGATCAGGTTGATGTCCTTCATGTTCCCGCCGAACACAGCCTCCCGAATACCGTGATCCGCAATATAATACTTTTCGTTGGAGGCCAGTATCTGCTTGCCCTGCAGGTCCTGGCGCTTTACCTGATAGAAGAGATATGCGTCACAGCAGTACCGCACATAGTTCAGGATGGTTTCTGCCGCGACAGTCCGCTGCTCATTTTTGAAAAACTTAGCCATAGAGGACGCTGAGAAAACTGTTCCGACATTTGCGGTCATATACGCAATGATGCGCTCCAGCAAATCAATATCCCGAATCTTGTTCCGTTTTACGATATCTTTGAGCTGCACAGAATTGAATAGATCTGTGAGATACTGCCGGGAGGGTTCTTCCTCATACCGGAGGTTGGCCAGATAGGGCATTCCTCCGGCCAGCAGATATTTTTGAAAGCATTGCTGGATCGAATCGCTTGGTGCGATTGTGTGGTACAGTTCCAGGAATTCAGCGAAGGAGAATGGGTAAATCACAAACTCCACATACCGTCCGCCAATATAAGTGGCCAGTTCACCGGACAGCAGTTTTGCGTTGGAGCCCGTAATGTAGATATCGCAGTCCAGCGCCACTCGCAAAGAATTGACGCACTTTTCCCAGCCCTCTACTTCCTGGATCTCGTCAAAAAACAGATACGCTTTTCCCTCGATGCCCTCTGCCCGTTTTATGATCTCATCATGCAGAGCCGTTGCGGTCTGCAGATGGGAGTACCGCATATCTTCAAAATTGATTGAGATCATCTGAGACGGGGCAACACCAGCCTCCGCCAGTTCCTCTTTGATCAGTTCCAGCATCACCGACTTACCGGAGCGGCGAATGCCGGTCATTACCTTAATCAGTTCGCCCCCAATGAAGGGACGGATGCGGTTCATATACAGTTCTCGTTTGATCATGATTGGAGCGCCTCCTTTCTATCGTTGACCTCAGTATATCCCATTTACAACTGAAAATCAACTGATATAATCTAATTTTATCAGTTATAACTTATAAAATTAGTCGTATGTTGGCGCAAACACTGTACACAGCTTTTCAATTTCTCTCAAAGAAGCCCCCGAATGCACTCACTTTCCAGTTCAACGATGTCGCCTATCGGTATCCTTAAGCCATCAGCCAGAATCAATACCTGATCCGCCTCATGGATTCTTTTCAGCCTCCCGGTTGATACGATATACCGGCCGCCGTCTTTCTTCTCGTCAGGCTGGAACCAGGTCGCCGTGATTTCCGGCCGCTCTTTGATCCGCTCCAATAGCAGTTGCTGTTTTAAGTCCAAGGCTGCCCTTGCGTCCTCATCCAACTCCATGCGCTGGTCAGTCAGCCGGGCCGTTTCCGCAAGGGCGGCGCTGTGGCCGGACAGGGCCGCGAAGGGCGCAAACTGAGCCGCACGATCTGAGAGCGGCATCCTCGGGTGCTTGGCTGAGGTAGGGTGCGGCAGGTTGATGATATCATCATATGGTCCGGTCATGCTTTGTGGCCTCCGATTTGGGTGTTTCTCTCCTTGGCTGTGGCGCCGTCCTCCAGATTCAGCCCTTTGAGGATGGCGTTCTTGCCAAAACGCTTTTTGATGCCCAGCATGGTTTCCTGGAGTTTTCTCTCCCGTGCGTGGGCGGCGTCAGCCTCTTTTTTCTGCTTTTCCTTTGCAGAGTAGTCGGTAAACAGGTCGATCTGCTCCGGCAGATCCTCCGGCACAGAAGACTCGTCCAGCAGGTGATTGGCACAGAGGGTCAGCCGGCGGGCCAGCAGGGTTTTATCTACAATCCGGTCATACAGGCTGGTGGCTGCCTTGAGCAGCTCCTCGCCGGAGGAGGTATATCCGTCCAGATTGACTGTACCATGAGCATGCTTGGGAATTTTGCGCCCATAACGGTCTGTGGTGACCTCTCCGGTGTAGGCTGTACCCTTGAGGTTTTCGATGTCATAGCCGACCGTGAGAACCAATTGGTTGGTCGCAAGCCGTTTATCTACCAATTCCAGCGCCAGTGCATCGGCCATCTCCTGGATGACCAGCCTTGCCTTTTCAAATGGGTATGGGTACTGCAGGATCTGCCCGGAGACGATGCTCTTGTTTTCTGGTTTGTATGCCTTAATGTCCGCAATGGTGCAGGGTTCCCAGCCCCAGGCATGGTCGATGAGCAGTTCCGCATTGACACCAAACAGTTTATAGAGCAGTTCCTCGTTGTGGTAGTCCGTGGATTTGCCGATGGAGCACCGGGCAATATCTCCCATGGTGTACAGGCCGTGTGCCTCCAGCTTGGCGGCATAGCCTTTTCCAACCCTCCAGAAGTCGGTGAGCGGACGGTGGGTCCAGAAGGAGCGGCGATAGCCCATCTCATCCAGTTCTGCGATGCGGACGCCGTATTCATCGGCGGGGACATGCTTCGCGCCAATGTCCATGGCGACCTTGGCCAGATACAGATTCGTCCCAATGCCCGCAGCAGCAGTGATACCGGTCGTCTGCAGAATGTCGAGGATGATTTTCCGGGCAAATTCACGGGCCGACAGATGGTAGGTCTGCAGGTAGCTGGTGGCGTCGATGAACACCTCATCGATGCTGTATGGGTAGATGTCCTCCGGCGCCACATGCTTGAGGTAAACGCTGTAGACGCGGGTGCTCCAGTCAATATAGTGGGCCATCCGGGGTGGAGCCACGATATAGTCGAGGGCCAGGGAAGGATTTCGCCGTACCTCCGGGTCGTGAGAGGAAGCGCCGGTGAACTGCCGGCCAGGGGTATTCCGCTGCCGTTGGTTATTGACCTCCTTGACCCGTTGGATCACCTCAAACAACCTGGCCCGGCCGGAAATGCCATAAGCCTTCAGGGAAGGTGTGACCGCCAGACAGATGGTCTTTTCAGTGCGGCTCAGGTCCGCCACCACGAGGTTGGTGTCCAGTGGATTCAGCCCACGCTCGATGCACTCCACACTTGCGTAAAACGATTTTAGATCACAGCAAATGTAGGTTCGCTCCTTCATGCTTCGGTCACCCCTTCCTCTTTATCTTCCAACACATTTTCAAAGTCATTATAGCACATTTGTTCTGGTCGTTCTATTGTGAAAAAACACCATCTTGTACCCATTGGAAAACCAGCACAGAATGCTGTGATTCCTAAAGCGATATGCCTCCATCTTTCTGCCGCAACTGTAAAAGAGAGCCGCCAGTCTGGAAACCGGCGGCTCTCTTTTGTCAGTCATTCTTTCTCTCTGCTTGTTCCTCCAAGGCAAGGAAATGGTCGAAGTCGCTTTCAAACATGCGATCCTGCACAATCCGGTATTTTTCAAACTCGCTCTCTGCGAAGGCTTTGGCGATCTCATGCGTCACCCGGCCGGTGTCGTGGAGGATCTCATGCTCATTGAATTCCAGGAAGCGATTCAGCCGCTGTGACCAGTCCTGCATGGTCATAGGGATATGGCGGCCTGCCTGGTATTCCGCATAGTCCAGGTACATGGTCACAATGCGTTCCAGCGCCTGCAGTTCCTCTCTGGAAAGATAGTTTTTAGCAATGGACACATCATACTTCTGTATTTTTCCGTTTGGATACTGCTCCCAGGAAGTTAAGCCCATGTGAGGTTTTTCAGCGTTGGCTCGCTCCACGATCAACTCCGCCGCAGTATGACGGTGGATCGCCCAGTGGAGTTTGTTCTGTACCTCGGAAAAAAACAGGCGTGTGGTTTTGGCTGATTTATCATAATCCAGAGCCGTGGCGTAGATGTCGGTGATCTTTTGGTAGAACTTGCGTTCAGACATCCGAATCTCCCGGATCTGCTCCAGAAGGTGGTCGAAGTATTCCTTGGTAAGTACACTACCCCCGTTTTTCAACCGGTCACTGTCCATGGCCCAGCCCTGAATAGTGTAGTCCTTAACGATGGTATTGGCCCACTTGCGGAACTGGACCGCCCGGTCATTGTTGACCTTGAATCCAACCGCAATGATCATCTGCAGATTGTAGTGCTTCACCTGGCGGCTAACCTGACGGGAGCCCTCAGTTTGAACTATCCGGAAATTCCGGATAGTTGCCTCCTCTGTCAGCTCACCATCCTCATAGATCTTCTGGATGTGCTCATTGATTGTCCGAACATCCACATCATAGAGAGCCGACATCATCTTCTGGGTCAGCCAGATATTCTCATCCTCATAGCGCATTTCCATGCTCTCTGTACTGTCACCGGTAGCGGCCACAAAGGTCAGGTATTCCGCTGCGCTGGATCGGATCGCCTGTTCTTGTTTATCGTTCCGCACTGCAACGCCTTCTTTCTTCTGTATCAATTCCATATTGGGCCAGCAGTTTCCGAGCTTCGGCTTCTCCCTCCGGTGTGATGAGGGCGGGATAGGTTCGCCCGGCAGCGTTGATCAGCCCTTCCTCTGAAAGTTTGTCCAGCAGGTCGTGATCATAGCCCTTCCAGCATCGGCGGGCAAGGGGATACTTTTCCAGTTCCTTTTTCTTGACCGCCCGCATTTCCGGTGTATCCCGTTCCTCCCAGGAGGTCAGGTACATCAGCATGAGGGTCAATTCCCGAATGGTTTTCTTCTGTTTTTCCGGCATTAGCCTGTCCTCCAATCTTTTTGACTTACTACCATCATATCACAGGACGGGCTGTTCGTCTATTCCACAATCATTCCGGGATATACAGCAAGAGCGGCCTTCGGGCCACTCCGTATGCGTCATTACTCCGCTGCTGGGAGCGCAGTGGGCGAGAACGCAGTCCGCTGTCCAGTTGACCCATTCCGAGTTAGCCAGGGCCTCTTGGTATTCCTCAGTTCAGCCACGGACTGTATTATGGACTTATTACATCATCATTCCTGTACATATTTCTTCGCCTGTTTCATCTTCCGCACCCATCATTCCTATAAAAGAGGACTCCATATACTCGTCATAAGCCCGTGCGTATCTCTCGTACTTCTCACCGCCGGTTTCTTTCAGAACGGTTTCATCAAATGTCCATAAAGGGTAGGAGCAGAACCCACTTTCTTTGTAGAGCCCAGTATCTTTAGCAAATCCACGATTGAGCAGCTGCGGCGCAAAGGGACAGTTGTTTATATCGACATATGCACTGTTTTTCAAGCCAATAAATTCTCCAAAAGATTTTGTAAGAATAGCGAACTGTTCTTTCTCATCTGCTCCTTGGATAGGCATATCAAGAACAATCGCAAGGCCAGGCAGTTCCTTGCCCATAAAATCATAAACCGTGTACAATTCCACCCTCGGCTCCAATATAACGGGTGTCTCAAAATAATCTTTAATTTCAAATGTCATTTTTTCCTCCTGATAACAAAATATCGCCTATGCTCTACCATATATGTAAAATCGCTTTTTCCCCTTTGTGTAGCCTATCTCTTTGCTCTTTTGGCGTCTTCCAATCCGTTCAGAATAAAAGACCAGGGAATGCTGGTTACCCACTCCCTGATCCATTGCGATTAAAAACCCAGTTCAGATATCTTCTCCCACTGGAGGATGTATTTCTGATCTATGATTCGATTCTCATGGTAATGGCCGAAAAACCAGTAGGCGAATTTACACCGCTGGCTGACCATTTCAAGAAAGTCCGTCAGTTCATCCGTTCCATAGGATGGATTGATCTTCTGCACCACACCGCTGGGAGCGCAGTGGGTGAGAACACAGTCTACCGTCCAGTTGACTCGTTCCAAGTTTGCCAGGGCTTCTTGGTATTCCGCTTGGCTGGGCATTTCCTCGGCCCACCAACTTACCCCCTTGACCCGAAACATGGATCGCATCCGGCGCATCAGCCAATACCGGTGTTCGAAGTCCGGATCGGCTGGATCGAGAATTCCATCCTGAATATCATGGGAGGCCGCACCGCCCATTGTGAACCAGGCGAGGCCGCCGAAGTCGAAGGCCTGTCCCCGCATAAGGTGCAGGACATGCTCCTGCACCACATGGACCCGTCCGCCATTCCATTCTTTTTCTGGTAGAGTGTTCAGCAAGTCAAAATTCTCATGGTTCCCATCCACGAACAGGGTGGTGAAGGGCTTCTTGTTCAGCCAGTCCAACCAATATTGATCTTTCTGGCTTCCATCCCACAGTCCTCCAAAATCACCCGCGATGACCACATAGTCCTCCCAGCTCATCTCCTTCTGCTGTGGGAAGTATTTGCTCCCAAAGCGTTGGAAGTCGCCGTGACTATCACCCGTAATATAAATTGCCATTCCATCGCACCTCGATTTACAGGGTCATTTGCTGCTGCCCTGGTAGTGGGGAGCTAATTTCTGCATCGGTTGCCGTGCGGACACCAGGACCGTTTCTGGTTTTCCTTGTCACCAGCAGACCATCTTGAACAAGCTGCTCCATCAGTTCGCCCACGAAGCGGTTGGCAAGATTATGCTTGCCTTCTTTATCACAGAGCCTGTGTACAGAGAACTTTTGAGCGACATTTAAAGCAACCGGGCCTGTGATATACAGGTTTTTCCGTTTTGTCCGGCACCGTTCCAGGATTTCATGTGTGATCTCCTCGCGCTTGGTCTCCAACTGTGCCAGATATTCCTCATCAGTAATATCCCAATACCTCTCGTAGCAGTCGAAGCCATAGCAGCAGAACGATTTCGCATCCTTCAGCAGTTCTTGGATGGCTGGGATCTCGTCCATCTCTATAATACCACTAAAGTTCATCGGATGCAGGTATAACTCCTGCCAGCCTTTCGTAACGGTATCAGATGTGCTGTCCCCACCGGGCTGTAGATCCCAGCCCGCACTCTGGAACAGGCTGCGGCTTTCTTCATGAAATTTGGCGGCGTCAGTCTCAGCCGGCCAGCCGGAATCGAACTGATAGCGGCTGCGAATCCGGAAGTAAACTTTTCGGTACTCCACTCTTGCTTCACCTCGTTTTCCTATTCCCAAGTGCTTTTTCAAACAATACCACAAGTAAGGCGGCAACATCTATTCACCAATACCAACAGAATAAATGTTCATAAATTGACCTATTCTACCGATATCCTTCCGCCAGACCGACGCTGACCCCAAGCGCCCAGTCAATCTGTTTCATCTCGGAGGTGTCCAATGCTCCAACGCGCTCTCTGAGCCTGGACTTATCAATAGTGCGAAGTTGCTCCAAAAGGATAACGGAACCACAGCTCAATCCATTCGCTTGCCTATTCAAACAAACATGTGTAGGCAGCCGCGGTTTTCCCATCTTGCTGGTGATGGGGGCTGCGATCACTGTGGGGCTGTGGCGGTTGCCCACATTGTTCTGCAGAATGAGTACCGGACGGATACCACCTTGCTCAGACCCGATGACTGGCCGCAGGTCAGCATAGTAAATGTCACCACGGCTGATTTCCTGTCTGCAATATGTTTTCACAGAATACACCTCCTCAGCATATTGGGCTTAATATCACAAAAATAGGGACCGCCTCCGCATCTCCCGCATCTGGTTGGAATGGCTGCTCATACGGCATGTTCCGGTCAGTAAACGGGTTTTGGACAGAAGCGATCCCCATAGCTTCTGATATTAAGACTCCACATTTGTGTTGTCTTCTGCTGCGCTCGTATTCGACACTACTTCCCCAAGCGCAAAAGCCTGCGCCACTGGCGCTGGCTCCGTAGGGCGACCATCTGAACCGCGGCTGGCTTCACCGCGTCATGGGACTCTCACCCCCGGCAGGATCTCTGTCGGCCGCCCTCATTGCTTGATCCCCATTTCGGTGGGGGCTGTGACTGGACGGAAGTATCATTATCCCTGGCGGAGTCATTGCGATACAGCTTGCCACAGGCTGTTTTTTGGACGGATGGACCCGCTTGGCACCTTATTTGGCCGTCGTTGATAGAGGGGAAATCCGGCAGGCTGTCATAACCGAACAAAAATGTATAGGTGACTTCGTTTGCAGCCTGTACCAGAACCTCTACAGGTGGTTTTCGCGCATCCTCCAGCGTCGCTTGCCCCTGTCCAGCAGGGGCCCCGTCAGGAAAGTATTCAGACAATCGGATATTCGGTTTTCAAGGAACAAGTGAGAAGCATTTCCTTCTCGCTTGTATAGGGGAAGATGTCGGCATTTTAATAACCCTCCAATTTCAATTTTCTAAAAGTTTTTTCAAAGACTTGAGAATACGGACTTTCCGTTTATGCACTGCAGGCTGTGAAACGCCAATCTCTCTTGCATAGTCAAGTTCACTTTGTCCCTTAAAAAACAACCCCTGTACCAATGCCTGATCCGCAGCAGGCAACGCTGAGATCGCTTGGTACAGGGCCTCTTTCTTCATTTGTTCAAGGATGATGTGTTCCGGGGTGTTGATAGCGTCAATAAACTCCCGGAAATTTTCATAGGCGCCATCCTGACTTCCGATCATCCCACTCGTCTGGATCTCATGGTCAAAAAAGCTCTGATCGTTGTCCTTGATATTCCACCGTGTTCTGCAGTAAGTACGATAGACCTCCTCTGTCACTATGACTTCCTCATATTCCTGAGTGCAGGTGTTAAAAACAATAAGGGTAAACTTCCCGTTGGATTCCATGTGCCTTTCCTCCAAATTTCAAGATTTTGATGGCGAATCAAAATCTTGAAATCAGGGGTACTTGGCGATATAAGCCTCCCAGCCCATGCCGGCCCTCCCAGTGCCGGGCAGAAAAATAGCCGGGGACGCATTTCTGCATCCCCGGCTGATCCCTGCCGCCATATTGCGGCAGGAATACAGCGGGCCGGGACACTTTACAGCGTCCCGGCCCTTGTCAGCTGGTCCTATTCATTTTTGCGCATACCTGCCACTGTACTGAGTATAGCAGAGGCAAAGTCGGAAGAGAGTAGGGATTTCGTCGGTTTTTCATCGGGAATCAGTCGGGATAAAGTCGGGGCATCTCCAATTCTTCCTGAAGTTCCGGCACAGCATAACCAAAAAGGCAGAGGGACAATAAGAAGATCGCCTCGCGCTTTCGGTCATAGAATACGCTTCGCTCCATATTCAGCTCATCCAGCAGTTCCTTTTCTGTGCTGTTGAAACGGTGGATAAATTGTTTGGTCAGGATCTCATAGTAAAGTTCACCCCGGTCAGGGTATCGTTTCAAGCGGAGAAGGGCACGGTCGATCACATCCACCAGCATCCGGTTTTCCATCACACAGCAGACCCGTTCCTCAAACTCCTGCAGATCCATATCCGGGGCGAAGCTTTGCAGATAGATAAGCCCGGTATCAGCGTCCTGAGCGCCCAGCTCCCAGGCATACTCATGCAGTTCCTCCACCCGCTCACTGAGGACCCACACCACATCCCGGTAGATTTTCAAAATCAGCTTTACGCGGTGATAGGCCAGCTGGCTGTCAAATCCAAGGGTCGCCATCTGCCTTTTACATTTCTGCACAGTGGAGCTTTCTTTTCTCATGCCATTCTCCTCCTCCCATGTTCGCTAAACTGCGAACAAAATGCATATAACAAAGCCTGTGAACATTGGTGCGGCTGCGCCCCTCTCTCAGGAGGGGGGCTTGCCGTACCAAACTTATATGAGATTGCGTGTTTCCAACCGAATACGCATGGCCTGCTTGGAGACTTGGAAGATCTGAGCCATTTCCGCAACCAGCTGCTCATTGCTTCTGCCTGCACGCAACCGGTAAAAACTTCTTTTGATTTGCGGCAGGGGCATGAGGAGAGCAGTAGCCAAAGCATCCGCCTGCCATTCGACCAGACCATGGCTTTCATCCAAAGATGTTTTTCCTTCATAGGCAGCCACATCGCCTGTGCCGGAGTACAGCTTCTGGTGCAGGACCCAGTGCCCCAATTCGTGAGCACAGGTGAACCGCAGCCTGCCGAGGAGCCTGTCCACACAAAGCCGCTCCTCCACCAAGATCGTTCCGGCCTTGACTGCAATCAGGCGGTAGCGTTTTTCATCTTGGTCATATAAAATGGCCGCTCCTTCATCAAAAATCGTTTCCCCAAGGATGCTCCCGTTTTTGCGTAGGCAATGATATTCCAGAGTTAGATCAAACTTGGTCTCTATGATAGTTTCAATGGGAACTGCCTGGGGAGGCCCGTCCAACAAAACGGGATCATACTCTTGCAGGATCTTCCGTCCAATGGTTTCAATTGCGTCCAATCGATACTTTGGTACAGACAAGAAAATCCCTCCTTAGTTCTGGCGGTTCTGCAGCATTTCCATAAATGCTTTCCATTCCTCATCGGTAGCATCTACTTCCTTTGCCACTCTCAATGCTGCGCGGACGATGTCATGCTGGCGGATATAGTCAGGCAGATCGGCCGGAACTGTCTGCCTGGAATCTGCGGCCAGATCCAGCAGCATTTCATGCTCCTGCTTATCCAATTCCAGAAAAGAAGAGATCCGCTCTACAAACGCTCCCTCTGGCGCTGGCCGGCGACCCTGCTCAATATCACACAGGTACCCATTGGAGATACCGAGGTGTTTCGCGGTATCCCGGAGATTTAATTTGGCCTCTTTGCGCCGTGTGCTGATGAAAGCTCCAAAGGTCACTGGTCTCCCTCCTTCATAGAGTTTCGCTGGTTTGCGAACATCTTGTTTATATTATAACTGGCACATCCGTTCGATACAAGGGCAAAAAAGAAAGCAGGGGCCAGGTGTTAAAATTCCATAACACCTGGTCCCTGTTTTAGAGAAACCTGTGGGCGATCCGCTTCATTTCTTCTATACACTCTTGGGGTGCTATGATCTGAATCCCACCCATAAATTTGAATACCCAGCCGTAAAAGGTGCCGCTTGGGTCGACTTCAATGTTTGCCGTAAAGTGTTCCTCGTCATATGTACGGGTTGGCACAGCTTCTCCATAGTGGTCTATGATGGTTTTCATCAGCTTGTTCTCACAGAGCAGTTCAACAGAAACTGTGCGGTCAGCAGCAAACATATCAACGATCTTGTTGGTGTAGCCCGCCACATCAAAGTCTTCATCGGGGGTAAAGCCGGAGGGAAGTATCTTGATCCCTGACAGGCGGTCTACTCGGAAATGAGCCATCCGCTGGTGTTTGTGAGAAAAGCCGATCAGGTAATAGTGGTCATTCTTCCATTCCAAAGCGTAAGGGTCCAGTTTATAGAGATAACCGCCATGTTTGAGAACTCGTTTTTTCTCGGGCGTATATTCATAATACTGGAACTGGATCTGTCGCTTTTCCAAGATCGCCGTTTGGATGGCATCAATGATGTAATAGACTTGCTCATTGTCCGGTTTCACCCGGCTGGACAGGCCGGCGAGCTGCCGAAGCTGCTCTGCCTGATGTGTGCTGGTCAGACGGCATAATTTCTGTACCAGTTCCTCAGATTTCTTGGCAGAAATGATCTTCGAGGATGCTACTGCGTCTGTCAGCATTTTCAGTTCTGGATACTCAAACAGGCGGCTTCCCATAAAATATTGGTTTTGGGTACTCTTGACCACCACAATATCAATTCCTGCATCGATCAGAGCATTGGTATCCGCGTAAACAGTCTGCCGCACTGCCTGAATTCCTTTTCCATTCAGATGGGCAATGATGTCAGATACTGTGGCGGGATGGTTTTCATCGGTCCGCTCATAGAGAAACCGGAGCAATTCCAGTATCCGCATATTTGTTGAATTCTGCATACTTCACCTCCTCGATTTTCGAAATGGCCTATTTTGTCTGGTGACCAGTCCCAAAGACCAGAAACAGGGCAACAGCACAGAGAAGCAGTCCAATCCAATTTCGATCCATAATCAGCTTGATTACCGCCACAAGCAGCAGCCCGCCCACCAGGAGCACAACGCCGTTCATTCAGCGGCCTCCCGAGGCATAGTTCCCCATGTGGATGTCCAGCACCTCTCTGGGCGGCTGGATCAGGGCGTCCTCATACTGGCACTTCCACTGGATCTCCCGGCACATCTGGCCATCCGCCACGCCGTCTATGGTTTCCCCATCCTGAATGGGGTTATCATGCTCCAATATGTACGATGCCACATTGTAGGCGTGGTTTACCACCCAGTTGGGGTCCATGCCGTGGAAGTGGTACTGGAGGTCGGGCAGGAACAGGGTGCTCATGCCCACCGTGTCGATGAGCATATCCTCGGTGCCCTCGATGTTGAAGAAGCGGACATTGACCCCGAAGCGGATGAACCGATCCGAGCCTTTGATCTGATGGGAGCGCACATCCTCCGCCAGAAACAGCTTGCCGCAATTCTGGAAATAGAACGCCTCACAGGTGGGGTACAGCTCCGCCAGAGCCTCCAGAAAGTCGGCATCCAGGTTGGCACGCTCCAACGCCGGAAGCGCCGCAGCCAGCATATCGGTGGCCACCACCTGATATTTGCACTCCCGGAAGATCCGGTCCCGGTCCTCCTGGCAGTCCCACATCTGGCTCATGAGGAAGGCGTCGAAGCCTTTGCCCTTGAACCTGTCGCATTTCATCACCATCAGCTGTACCGGGCATTTGCCGTCCTTGAATTCCGCGATATGCTCCTGTGCGGCAAAGCCGGTCATTTGCTTATCATAACAGAAGCACTCTGTTGATCCGATGTGTTTCTCTATCACAGCGGTCATGGTTTCTTTGTCCGGCATGTCCACCGGTTCTTTAAACAACATCTGAATGAGATAGGGGCCTCCGGGCTGGGGACCCTTTTTATCATCCAGGTTTTGCTGGAAAAGTTGATTGCTCATTTGGTTTCCTCCTTCTTCTCCGGGAACAGCTTCCACCGGAACTCCAACTCTTTCTGGACAAACTCTTTCGGCAGGCTGCGGGGGTTGGCGATGAGATACCATACCCGAAAGGTGCGCTTCTCCGGGTCTGTTTCCTGCCGGTAGAGCTGATAGCCCGCCTCATCCTCCTGTGTCCACTGTCCTGCCTGCCGCTTGGCCTGCACAAAGGGTTCCACCACCTGGTCCAGTTCCTCTTTGGTGCGGCTTGAAGCCCAGGCATGATCCACATCCTTGGCATGGGACTGGTAGAACAGCAACTTTCCGGTATGGGTCTTCGCCTTGCACTCCGGCGTTCCGCGCAATTCTGCCTGACGGCGGTACTCCTCCATCTGCTCCGCCGTTCCGTACTGTTCCACCATCTGCTCCCGCACATAGATGAACCAGCTGTAGTCCTCCGCCTCGGTGAAGGGAGCGCAGACCGGCTGTAATGCCTCCACGGGGTCTGCCTCGAAGCGGTCGATGAAGTCGAGGTAGTGGGCTTTGATTAGGGGCAGAAAGGTGTCCAGCAGCCCGGTGTTCAGCCGCAGGTCATCTGTCAGCATCCGAAAGAATGAACCGCCTGTTGTCGGTTCAATTCTGAAAGAGTAGAGGTAGTCATCTCCCTGCTTTATGATACAGCTGAAGCCTACCTCCACATTTCCATGACCGATTTCGTAGTCTATGTAGTTGTAGCGGCTCCGGTCAAACCAGATCTGATAGGTCAGCCCGTTTTTCATTTTCTTTTTGAAGTCGCCCTTTTTCAGACGCTTCCAGCCCTTTTCCTCCAGCCCCAGGCCGTTCCATAGATAGTCCAGAAGCTCTTGAAATATATCTGCTGGGCGTTTTTGTTCCATAGTCTCCACCTCCTTGCAAAAACTTTTTCTGGGATTCAGCGGTCATTTGCAAATCAAATATGGAGCAGGGAAACAGAGGCACAAACCATCTCATTCCCGATTCATTTTCTGCCGTCACGGGTCGGACTTATTTTGCTCCATTGCTTGGGCGATCTGTTTCATAGCCATGTCGATATAGAGATACACCCCATCACGATCACAGTGGAACAGGTTGGAGTAACATGTGCTTTCGTTCGGGTGAAGGGGATTCGGTTCCACTACTTCGGTGGCTTCCAGAAGACCAGTGCCCAGTTCAGCCGCAGCAGTAAGAGCCTTTTTCAGAACAGCAAACTGCCCATCGCTCCAATGTTTCTCCAGATCTTCCAGTACCTTTGGTTCCTGCTCCAGATCCCGGAGAATCTGCAAAACCTGATTTGGAGACAGGTACACGCCGGAGCAGTAGTTTTCAATGATCTGGTTCTTTGCCGGGTTGGGTAAGGCAGTGGGCACCACCTGCGCCCAGGGGGTGAAGTACCGGGCATATTCCGGCTTCTCCTCCGCCAGAAAGGAAAAGGCACTCCCCCGGGTGTAATAGTAGTCCCGGAAAAAGCCCTGGATCACCGCAATGTAAAAGCCATGGCTTTTATCAAACAGCTCGTCCGGTTCTGTCTCTGCCCCAACCCGCAGGGTGTCCAGATACTTTTCTGCATAGAAATCCTCGATTCCATGCTGCATGGCAAGGGCCAGAACCTTTTCTTCCTGTCCCTGCTGTATCCAGGTTAGGGGAGTAAAATGCCATTCCTGTATTTCGTCTGGCGAGATCGGGTGAAAACTTACATCGTATCCCATAAAAGTCCTCCTTAGTAATCAAGCAAGATAGGCACCTGCTGTTCCTCGGCAAACCGCATGGCCCGCCAGAACATGGAGAAGGCGAACTTGGCAAGGGACTGGGTGTCATACTGGGTGTGCTCCGGGATGTCCGCCTTGCTGTACTGTCCATCTGAGTCTACGGTTCCGTCTACCGGGTAGCCCTCCGTGTCGGCCCAGCCAAGGATGGTGTCCTCATCGGCCTGCCATGCCAGATGGTTCAGCTTTTCCAACTCCTTCCGCAGACCGACCAAAGTGGCGATCATCGTCTGATCATCGGTAGGCAGAGGGCCTTGGAATAGAAAGCTGTCGGTGAGGGGAAGCCACCAAGTCGCGCCCCGAAGCAGGGACCACACCCGCTCCTCGTCCGATGCAAGGCGGGCAATCAGGGGATGCTCCCCGAAGTTCCAGTCCTTCTCCACGGTGGGAGGCACTGATTCCCCGTATGTATGGCAGGCAGCCACCAGCAGCATAGCGCCGAAGGTATCCCAATCCGGCTTGTCGGTGTAATAGGGCCGCTCGTTGTCCTCCGGCCAGGGAGTGTAGGGTGGCTGGTCCGGCTGGGAAATGGCGGCCAGGATCTGATCCCGCCAGTTCTCCACCGCCGCCTGAACCTCAGCCGGGGACAGCTCCTCCTCGTTGTCGGCGGGTTCTCCATCCGGCGTGATCCGGTTGAAGGCATATCCGTTTTCCTCCGCCCACTGCTGAACAACAGTTTTCCAGTTGTGAGAATAGTACCGGGTCAGCGTCCCGGCGTAGATGTCAAGTCCCATAGCAATGCCTCCTTTTCTGTTATGCGGTCATTCTTTTGCTGGAGCGAACATCTGGTCAATCTTCTCCAGGTCGTATTCCAAGATCCAGTCATGAAATTGATGATAGAGCGGCAATAGCAGCTTCTGTGAGCCGCCCAGCACATCCAGCCCACGGTCATCGTACAAGTGGTAGAGGAACGGTCCCGGCCCTGTCAGATAGACGCTGGACACAAAGCCGTTCCAGCCGCCGATGCCCCCCAGAATGATTTCCCGCAGAAGCAGCTCTGGTTGAAATCTGATCTTGCTGAGATCCCAGTAAAACTGCACTTGTGCATGGGTATCCCCATCTTCGTCCAGCTCTGTGGCTGGAAGTTGCTCATCGGGAACTGGGAGTCCCACTCGCTGCCGGATAACGGTCAGCAGGGACTCGGCGGGTTCTTCATCGGGATACCCGTCGATCCGCAGAAGGTCCGGCACCGCCGGAAGTGCCCGATAGATCGCGGCGGCTCGGTCCAGCGCCCCCTGAACATAAGCGGGGTTGGTTTTCAGCTTCGCCGCACGCCTGTCCAGATAGATTGGTTCCTCCCCGCCGATCTCAAAACGAATGCCCACCGGCGCATGGTAGAACAATGGATGCTCCAGCCGCTCCATGCCAAGGCCGGTAATTGCTTTTTGAAATTTTCCTGCCAGCATACTGCTTCGTCAATCCTCGTCCCCGGCCTTGAAGTTGTAGATAGGGCGGATGATCTTTACCACATCCGCCGTAGGGCCGATATTATCCAGAATGTCCTGCATCCCCTTGTAGGCCATGGGGCACTCATCCAGGGTGGCCTTGCTCACCGAGGTGGTGTAGACCTCTGCCATCTGCTTTTTGAATTCAGACACCGTGAAGGACTGTTTGGCGTCCGCCCGGCTCATCAGGCGGCCGGCGCCGTGGGGAGCAGAGCAGTTCCAATCCTCGTTACCCTTGCCCACGCAGAGCAGGCTCCCGTCCCGCATATTGATGGGGATGAGCAGTCGCTCGCCCTCTTTGGCGGACACAGCTCCTTTCCGCAGGATCATGGCGTCGGTATCGATATAGTTGTGGATGGTGGTGAACTGCTCCTCCACATGGAGCTTCATGCCTTTGACGATCTCGTCCATCATGGCCTGCCGGTTGAGCATGGCGAAGTGCTGGACGATCTTCATGTCGTGGATATACTGCTCAAACAACTCTCCGGACACATAGGCCAGGGCCTTGGGGATGTTGGTTTGCTTGAGGTTTTTCAGTTTCTTCAGTTCTTTCTGGATCTCCTTCTCCCGGCCCTCCGCTTTCATTCGGGCAATCAGCGCCTCGATGGAGGCATCGTCAGTGCGGTTGAGCACCTTATAGCCCGCCTCCTGGTAATAGCTGGCCACCTCCACACCCAAGTGACGGCTGCCGGAGTGGACCACGATGTAGAGATTTCCCTCGTCGTCCTTGTCCACCTCAATGAAGTGGTTCCCACCACCCAGCGTACCGATGCTTTTTTCCGCCCGGAGGAGATCCACATGGCGGGCACAGCACAACTCACTCAGGTCGATCTCATTGAGGTAGCGGTGGGCCTTATCCCGGATGGAGAAGCCGGAGGGGATCTTTTCATAAATCAGCTTGTCCAGCTTTTGAAGCTCCAGCCGCCCCTCCCGGATGCGGGTGGTCTCCATGCCGCACCCGATGTCCACACCCACCAGATTGGGCACCACCTTGTCGGTGATGGTCATGGTGGTGCCGATAGTACAGCCCGCCCCGGCGTGAATGTCGGGCATGAGCCGGATGCGGCTACCCGCCGTAAATTCCTGATTGCACAGTTCCTGAACCTGTGCGATGGAGGCGCTGTCCACCACATCGGTGAAGATCTTGGCCTCATTGTATTTTCCTTTGATTTCGATCATAATTTCCTCGCAATATTCTATGGGGCATGGCCCCGTCAAGTCATCTCATACAGCAGGGCAGCGTCGCCCTGCACCAGTTCCAGATGGGAGCGCAGCGTTTCAAGCCCGCTTTGCACCGCCTCGGTGGGCAGATCCCAGTCCGGGGCAATTTCAGCGGCCAGCTCCGGGAGGTCCTGCTCCCGCAGAGCTGACAGCAGTTGAGACGCCAGCTCTCCCTCCAGCAGAGCGCAGTCCAGGGTGTCCTCCGTCTGGGGAGCAGGAAAACGGACATCCAGATCCAGTTCGCTCTCACACCAGTCCCAGATGGCCATATAGACCGCGCCAGAGCAGTCGCCGTTGGACAGTTCCTGCCGCCGGCCGTCTTTGAGAAGGTAAAAGGATGCGATCTGTGACATGGCAATTCCTCCTGAATGTTATTCTTTTTCCATCAGCCCTTCTGCCTGCATCCGGATCACATAGAAGGCCCGCACCCAGTCCAGCTCCTGCTCCATGGATTCCTCCAAAGCCAGCAGGCGGCGCTTTCCCAGCCTGCGGTCCAGAAGGGCAAAGATGCGGACAAGAGGATTCTCGCTGACAAGGCTTTTCTCGATGATCTGGTTGTCAAAGATACCAAACGCCTCATAGAACACCTTTTGGTCAAAGGTGCCCTGCTCCAGCGCAAAGGCATGAGCCTGGTTAATGGCCTCTTTTGCAGAGTCGCAATCTTTTAGCGTTGTGGACCGCAAGTGATGAAATTTCGTCCACACATTCTCAAAATAGGTGTAGTAGTTGCTCCGCAGCACCTCCACGCCGTCCATGCGAATGGCCGCCCGGCCCTCATGGTCAGCACTTTTGCTGTAACTGGTGGCAAAATACTGGATGTGGCCCCGGAGTGCCGGACACAGGTAGTCATTCTCTAATTTGTTCCGGATTCCGCTCCAGGTTGACATAGTGGCCGCCTCCTTTCTGATGCCATTGTGGGCAAGGGTAGATTCCTCACAAATTAAAATTTGAAGATCACATATAACCCTCAATATAGGATCGTTCTATAAATTCTTTTACTGCAAATAGATCTGCAAACTCCTCATACTGGGGAAATCCGTCCGCATTATGTGCTGAGTAAGTCAAATGGACCAGATAGTAAATGTCCCGTCCCATTCCGTTTCTGAGAACATATAACACATCATCATTGGATTCACACTTCGCAGCCGCCCAGATTTTTTTGCCGTATAAGAAGTGGTCTTGTCCCATTTCTTTGTTTAGTTCAGCAACAAATGCCCCGTCTGCCTGTGCGAAGGGGATCATATACCAGTTAAAATCGTTACCATATTTATCATAGAGATCACAGAACATTTCTTCTAATGTCATTTTCATTCTTCCTTATGCCATAAATCCTTTTCGCATGGCAGACACTTTTGCCTTTCCATCAGGGATTGTTGAATCTGTCCTATTTGAATGGCTATTTCTTTCCACCGGTCATCCTCTGTGTCGCAGCCACGAAGAAGCAAGCTGTCGCTGTCCCAGCGGACAAACTCAATATCGTCAAACCGGGTATCATCCGGGTCAACGATGTGCCGCAGATCCAGCCAACGCTCCGGGAGCTGTGGCTGGAGTGGGCAGGAAAAGTCCAGCACGATAGTGGAGTAGGGACAGGCCCAGATGCAGCCGGTGACAGCCAGCAGATCCGTGCCAGGGTCATAGTCCGCGCCGGTCCAGATGAACACTTCCTCGGTCTTCTGACCCTCCTCTGGGTGGACACAGGCAGGGACATAGTGCATCTCCTGTCCGCTCTCCACCTCCAGGACGCTGTATCCATACAGTTCTGTACGGAAAATCAGATAGTGCTTTCCGTTGCGGTGACGAAACAGGGAGCAGAATTCACCATCCGTGTCCAGATTACGCCAAGCATACCGCACCTTGCCCTCATTGTCCAGCAGTTCGCTCTCGCTGCCGCAGAGATGCAGATCGCCGTCATAGATGTAGGCTTTGGAGCGGATGGAGTATCCATCCGTCAGCGGAAACTGCTCGTCTTGCTGAGGAGATCGGTTCTCCGGTGCAAACATAGCATCATACTGCGCCAGCCAGTCTCGATAGCGCTTTTCATGGGCGATGTTTTCAGTGCTCATTGAGATACCTCGCCAATTTCTTCTCCAGCAGTTCTGTCATATCATTGCAGAGGCGCTTTACCTTGTCCTGCTCATGGGCGTAGTACCAGATGGTTTCCTCGCCGGGGCGGAGCAGAAGTTGGTCGCCGTCCGCTTCTTTCCAGAACTCGCCCAGCACACAATACCGCTCTCCATGGATGGTCAGATGAAATGTTCCAGAGAGTTCAACGATTACGCCTGTGGATACATTGATGCCTGCGGTCAGTAGGAAGAACTCCCGCACCTGGGACGGGAGCGTGAAGTCCAGCACGCTTTCTTGATTCCTGATCTGCTCCTCCGTGGCGGCAGGCTGGATCTCGTCAGAGGGGTCAAGCCCCTTTGCCAACGCCTTGGAGAACTTGGGGTATCGGCCAAACAACTCCGGGTTGTTGGTCTTGAATTCCTTTTGCTTTTCCCGCTGCACTCGCTCCTGCTCCTTGCAGAAAGCGTCCAGCTCGGCCAGATACTGCTCCTGGTAGAGATTGCTGGCCTCAAATGCTGTGCCGCTCTTTTCCAGAATGGCGATGGCTCCCTTTTGGCTGCCCAATACCGGGACCCACTGAAAACCATGTCGGCGGGGCTTCAGTTTCAAAAATTCACCACGACTCAGCAGGGCTTCCAGCTCCGTCTCATGTTCGTCCCACCAGTTCTGCCAGGTTTCAGGTGTTTCCCGTCCCTCAGCCAAGTCCAGGAGTTTCGCAGTCAATGATTCTTTGTTCATAGGTGCCCACGCTCTTTCTCTGCCATTACTTCCACATTACTCAATAGCACAAAGCTCATTCATTTTTGGAATCAGTAATTGATCCATCCACTGACAAACAATCTCAAAGGCATTGTCAATTTTTTCTTCATTTCCTATATCAAGATATATTTCATTGTCTCTTAAACTGTAAAACAGTGGTTGTGTGTTGATGTCTGGTTTGGCATAACCATAAGGGTCGTATGGACGGGTGTTGATGATATAGCAAACCTCTATACCTATGTTATCCTTTGTGTTCCCGCCGAATGAGGAAAAAGCAATCATATAGGTGAAATTTTTACTGTGCCTCGTAAGTGTTTTGTCGGATTTTTTATACTTAAAGCCTAAATGTCCGTACTTTCCTTGCAGCTTGCTTCCAAGCATTTGCATTGCTTCGTTAAAGTTCATGGTACCCCCACTATTTTTCCATCGCAAAAATGAATATAATCGTTCACTTCTCCGTTTCAGAGGGCGCAGGAATAGATGCTCATGGCCCCGTAATCGGTGTGCAGGACAAGTGCGCTCTTGGTGAACGCAAAATTCACCTGCCGCACCACAAAGTGGTCGTCGATGGTGGCCAGCAGTTGGCCGCTGCCGGTATCCCACAGCTCTATGGGGGAGCTGCCACGATCCTGCTGAACAGCCATCAGGCTGCCCCTTGTCCGCACCACGCAGGTATCCGAAAAACTTAGCCCCTGCCGGACGGAAAACGGGAACGGATTGGCTATCTCCTCTCCGGTCTGGGTCAAATAGAACTTGCCGCCCACCGAGAAGCATTGGTCATCCGGAGAGAAGAAGGGATGCCAGCCCTCATTGGGAATCACTACTTTTTTTGCGGACTTCAAATCGACCAGCACATACTCACCCTCGGTGACGCGGTAGGCCGCTTTGCTCTGCCGGGGAGAGAGCATTCCAAAGCAGTAATAGGCAAAATTCGGATCTTTTGACTTCTTGCATTTTACCGTTTCCCGCCACACTTTCGTGTTGCTGCCAAAGGCAAAGACGACGATCTCCTCGCCCGTGTACCACAGGGCCAGGTCGCCACTGGCATCCAGCATGGTCTTCATGCTGTTTTTCTTGTTGGCAAAGGGCGTGACCTCATGGGTGCGGAGCGAGAACTGCTGGAGAAGATAGCTGTTGTTCAGAAGAAGGGTGTCATTGGAGCAGAGGACCTGCTCATAGGTCATCCGCTTGGCACCCAGAGAGACCGTTTCAAGGCTCTCCCCGCTGCCATTGAAGTGATAGAGGATCTCGTCCTCAAAATCGCCTACCACCCGCGTCAGGAAGAAGTCATCCCGTGTGAGGGTGGTGGCTAAGGGCATAAAGCCGTTGCTGTCCTTTCCAATAAACCGATGGCACCGCGCTTCGCCAACGGCGGCATCCGGATTCTGATAGACAAATCCTTTCCGCATCTGGCCCATCATGGCGCTGGCCGCCTTGCTCTTGACCTGGAAGGCGGAGTCGCACAGGATCTCCTTGACCTTCCCACCATTCAAGCAAGTTCGGATGGTATGTCCGTCAATTTCAATCCGCCACTGCTTGTTTGTGGCGGAGTTGAGGAAGGTTTTTTCAATCATGGTTTTGACCGTTCCTCCTTTCGGATCAGGATGCTTTTCCCCTCGGCGTTGATGTCATACAGGTCATCCAAATGGATATGAAATCCATCCTCACGAATGGTTTCCGCCATACCCAGCGCGGCTTTCGCCAATAGGAGCAGCCCAGCCCGGTTTCCCGTTAACTCCAATTCATTTCCATCATCATGAGTAGTAAAGGAGAGGTGGGCTTCCGGTTCTAACGGTAGGATGGGCAGTCGTGCATCATTCAGTTGAATGGTCAGTGTTTTGGTTTTCATCGTTTGTATCCACCTTTTGAAAACTCCTCAATCAAAATCCATCCAGACCAGGTGCTTTCCGCAGTGGAGGCACTGGAACAGATAGCATTGCAGATGCCCGCCATTGACAGATTCCTGGATCATTTCTTTTTGCTCCTCGTCCCACATGGGATCGTCCAGCACATCCTCCAGCACACCCAGTGCCCGCAGTTCTCTGGCGCCCACATAGCCCAAAAAGGCGCAGAAGTCGCCGCAGTGGGCGCGCCAGTATTCCTGCTGCCAGCCGGAGTAGCCGGGGGTGCGGTGGATCAGCTCGTCCAGCTTCTCCGGATCGTCCACACCATCATCCACAGCGTAATCATCCTGAAAACTGCCGTCATATTTCCGGGCCGCCTCACCGCTGGAGATACACTCCGGGCACAGATGTTCAACATCCTCCACTGAGTAAAAGGGACCTGTATAGAAAATGTGGGTCATCCTGCCGCAGCAGTCGCAGGCAACGCCATCCGCGGACTCCTCAAAAGTGCCAGTTTCCAGCGGATTGGGGTGATACTGGAAGGTGGGCAGACCCAGCTGGGCCTGCCGCTCCTTCTCGTTCTGCTTTTCCTCCGGCGTTTTGGGCTTGGGGAGGGCGTAATGATTGCCCCAGTTTTCCGCATAGTCCTTCAAGACGCCCAGCCGCTTGAGGGTCTTTTTATCGGAACGATTTCCGATTTGGCAGAGCAGTTCGTAGGCATCCTTCTTGAAGTCCAGCAGATCATACACATCCACCAGCACCGCCTTGGCCTGCTGATCCTCACTCTGCTCCAGTTTCTCCTTGAAGGCATAGAGAGCACGGACACTGTCCGGATCTCCTTCTGTCTCCCGAAACTGCTTTTGGAGTTCAATATATTGCTTTAGGTATTCGTTCATGGTCACAACCTCCCATCAATCCCACCAGAAATACCAGACGGTGGACTGCCACAGAACATCTGCCAGATTGCCCACAGTGGGGTCATCCTGCTCCTGATCCACGATGTCCGGGCAGAAGCCGTACTGCTCTGTGGCAACCTCCATGGCCATCTCTTTAGAAACAGGGGCCGGGAGCAGGAACTCCAACTCATCGTGGCTCATGGCGGCAGGGATGGCGCCATACCGCTGGAACCAGTATTTTGCCACCGCCATCAGCTCCGGGGTGTCGGGACACTCATTCCAATTTCCAAAGGGCAGATAGGCGAAGATCTCCCAGGGGTTCTTTACCGGAATTTTAGCCAAAATGAGCGGATATGTCATGTGACTGTCCGAGTCCCAGTAGCAGGAGAAGCGGTCGTTGTCATAGCCGCCCTCCATCTCGCCCAGGACTTCCTCCTCCCAGTTCAGATCATCGTCCTCGGCTTCTTCCTTACGCTGGCCGGTCAATTCCTCCAAAACCGCCTTTCCGTCCTTGACGGGAGCGGAGAGCATCTTCTTTCGATACTCCGTTACCGTTTTGAGGTCAAATTCATAGAAGTCCGCATCGTGCTCCGGGTCGGCGTTCATTACCAGACACTCCAACAGCGTCTCGTCATCCGCCTTGATGAGCACGGGAACAAAGCCCTCTTGGATGCTTTCCCGTTTGGCATAGCTGTATGCCGACATGATGGGGTCATCGTCTGCCATGGATGGGAAATAGGTACACTCGCAGTCCAGATACTCCATGATGGCCTGAGCCACCTCGGAGGGCTCCAGCGTGTCCTCGTCGAAGTCCTGTCCCTGCCAGTTTTCAAAGCGTTCTTCGATCACCTCTGCCATAGCCTGATAGTAGTCCTCTTCAAAGGGGATGAACAGGTAGGCTTCATCCTGGAACTCATCGGAGTGATACCGCTCCGGGCCGAAGAAGCGGAGTGCGTTGTCGTCAACATCGGCAGGATAGTAGGGGCTGTCGCCCTCTCCGTAGTAATAGCCTGCAAAGGCACGGCCTTGCTGATTGAACAGCACAGAGAACAGACAGCCGTCCAGCTCATCCCGGATAAACGCCCGCAGATCCACACTGGCAGGATCAGCCTTGACCTTTTCTGCCACCTCTCCGTACTCTGCAAGGAATTCTTCACCCATCAGGTCGTGCTCCATGCACCAGCGCAAGTAGATGGCCATGTGGTTATAAGCATTGATGGGGTCAATAGGCAGTTCCTTCTCCTCAATGCTCTCAAGGTGATAGGAAGCGTCGTCCATCTCGCCGTCAAAATCATCATTGGAAAGGGTGCTACGGGTGATAGCATTCTGGCGGGTGGGATTGACCACAAAGCTGATGCCGTTCATTTTGTCCAACAGGGCATCTGCATCATGCTCCATTTTATATTCCAATTCATCCCGGTAGAGGGGGATCACCTGATAGAAGTTGACCTCCTCGCCGCCTGGGAGTGTGCCGACCTCGCCGCCCTCCTCTGTACTCTGGGGGCCGGTGAGAATGGCGGCACACAGCTTCGTATTTTCCGCAAAGTCCTCCTCATTGTCCATGGTATGACCGAAGCCCAGCCAGGTATCGCTGGCAATGGGCAGGCGGGCCAGAACCTTCAGCAGGCGGATGGGCCAGTACCACCGCTCGTCCTGCATGGATTGCCGATCCAGCTTCCAGTCCGCAGGCAGTGCAATGGCCAGCTCCGCCCGCTCCAGCTTGTATTCCGCCAGTTCCTCCGGCACATTCATCCGGTGGGCGCCCATGCCCATGGTGACCAGGGTGTAATAGTCCCGCTCCTCAGTGGGCGGCACGATGCAGATGTCCACATGGATGTCGGGGGAAACGATCTCGTGGAACACATTCTCGACCTCGCCGAAATACTGCTCAATGTGCCCCTCGACGGCCTCCATCTCCTCCCCGGTGTAGACCTCGGGAACACCGGCTTCTTCATCCTCGGGCATTTCGCCGTCCGGGTCATCACCGTCATCGTCAGGGTCATCGTCTGATGACGCCCAGGAGATTTTCAGAGTCATCTGCTCCTCCGGCAGTCCGACGCCAGAGCTGCGGGTGATGGTGTGCTTATCATCTGCATCAAAACCGATGGTCTCGCCATCTTTCAGTGTGACATCACACGCCAGCACATAGGAGGCAAGGCTGGCCAAAAAGTCCCGCAGATCCTCCGGCTCGGCGTCGGTGTTCAGCACCTCCATCTCCTCCTTGCCAAACACATCCATGCCGTAGGTGTAGCCGTTTAGGCCCCCCTCGCTCCGGTACAGGCCGAACCAAACCCAGTTGAAGATGGGCAGTTCGTCCTCTTTGAGCATATCGGCAAGGCCCT
>OJKC01000389.1_pt1 | contig 39351 bp, 35 predicted proteins | sample 1596401 | NCBI WGS metagenome assembly OJKC01 (sample SAMEA4350162, study PRJEB24818) | metagenome | biome: human; feature: gut; material: faeces | place: Denmark | collected 2013-09 | reverse complement strand
TGGGAGAAAGAGCCAGGCGAGAATACTGAGCTGGCGGTAGAACCGCAGGATGACTTGGTCGTCTTCTGAGCTATTCCATGTTACTTTCATCGTAGCACCAGGATTCCCTACCCATCAAGATGGGCAATGGAAGTATTTGACTTCATGCCCTACACATACTATACGAGGATGACGGTGGGAAAAGGAGAGACTGGAGAACGAAGGCTCCAGAAATTGACAAAGTTTCAAACATCAAAGCTTTCTGCCTTCACGCAGAAGTTTTATTTTCCATGAAAGGAGGACTGTTTCTGAGCTACAATAAAAACATCATCACCCTGGTAGCCAGTATGTTCCTGGTTGCCTCCGGCTACACCATGGTGATTCCTTTTCTTCCCCTGTACCTGGGGGAATTGGGGGTGCCGGATCATGAAATCGCCCTTTGGACGGGACTCGTGTTTTCCAGCTGCTTCCTGGTGGCCGGCATCATGGGCCCTATCTGGGGCAAACTGGCCGATCTGGGCGGCAAGAAAAAAATGGCCGTTCGGGCGGCGGTGCTTCTGGGATTTTCCTATCTTTTCTGCGGACTCTGCCAGAATCAGTATCACCTTATGGCAGCCCGGGCATTCCAGGGCTTTGCCAACGGGTTTGTGGCTGCTTCCATGGCCATTATTTCCGACAGCGCCGACTCCGATAAACTGGGCGGCACCCTGGGCATGGCCCAGACCTCCCTGGTGGTGGGAGGCATCCTGGGGCCCCTCATGGGCGGTGCCCTGTCCCATGCCTTCGGTATGAGGAATACCTTCTTCCTTTCCGCCCTTTTTCTATGGATCGTGGCAGTGGCAGTTATCGTTTTCGTGAAAGATAGAAATACCGGGACTGTCCATAAAACCAGAGAAAAGACTTCTATTTCCCAGGACCTTTCCTATGCAGCCCATAATCCCTCCCTGAGAGAACTCCTTCTTCTCACCTTTTTCCTGCAGACCACCCTTCTGATGATACAGCCCGTTACATCCCTCTATGTGGGAGAGCTGATGCATCATGAAGGAAATATCGAGCTCACCGCCGGCTTCATCATGTCCAGCGGCGGTCTGGCAGGCGCTCTTACCACTACTTTGTGGGGAAAATTCGGACAGTCTCATGGCTATTACTACGCCATGGCCCTGACCCTTCTTTCCGCTGGCGCCTTTACGATTCTCCAGTCCATCCCCGACTCCATCTGGGGCTTCGGTATCTGCCAGTTTCTGGTGGGCTGCTTCGTCATCGGTGCCAATCCTTCCATTAATGCAGCCCTGGTGGAGCATACGCCCTCTGATTTCAGAGGCCGCATATTCGGCCTCTCCAATACGGCCCAGCAGTTTGGAAATATGTGCGGTCCTCTTCTGTCCTCTCTCATTTCCATGGCCTTGGGCATTTGGGAAGTATATCTGGCTGCAGGACTGATCCAGCTTCTTTTAGGAATAAAGGTCGCTATGACCCATAGGAAAGAAGGTCGGTGACAGGCCCTTACAAATGGGAGAGGGATAGTCTTTTGGGTCCGGAAGGGCGCCGTTCCTTCACGATAAGGATGTGTCTATAAGACTGTGTGGTCATCACTGATAAATAAAATAAAAAAGTTTTCTGCTCTTTTCAAAAAACGGGACCTGCCGTTATTTATATAGTAGAGGGGCATGAAAGGCCCGCGGTTTTGCAGGAAATCACTCCATATGTTTCCAAGTGCGCATAAGAAATGATTCTATGGAGTGATGGAAAGCAGAAAAGGTACCGCCTTTTCCCTCACCTTTTCCGGAAAAAGGTAGAAAATCAGTGTAAACTGAAAAAATAGCAGAGAAATCCAGGACTTCATCATCTATCACGGCAGAAATGACGGGAGACTCATGCCTGGCGCGCGCCGTCGTACCTCGTACAGCAGCGGCCGTAGACCATGCAGACACCGAACTCATTGGGCATAGGGGATGGGAAGGCACCGGGTTTCTTTGTGGTGGTGGGAGCCAAGCTGCTTGGCTCTTGCCAATTTCTTGTATTATCGTATACAATAAATTTAAATACAACTGAATACCGGTACGCTTGAGATGAATAGAGACACTGCTGATTAGATGAAAAAAGCGGACCACCGGTGTTTTTCCGATACTTATCGGGGAAAAGGGTGTTCCTTATGCAGAAAATTGACATGAATAGCTGTTTTGATGATTTGGCAGTGCAGGCCGGAAAAGGAAATCCGGAAGCGAAAGAAGTTTTATGCAGGCATTTCAGAAAGTATATCCATAACCTGTCCCGCTCCTACCAGCAGGGCTGGGATGCGGAAGACGCGGAGCAGGATTTATGGGTTTGCTTTTTGGAATGCCTTTTGGCGTACCGGAAAGAAAGGAAAATCCATTTCCGTTACTATGCGCTGAAATATTTGAGATGGAAACTGCTGAATTTTTACCGTTCCAGAAAGTTGGATGAAAAGTATACCAGTGAGTTTACTGAACTGCCCTGCCGGTCAAGCCGGTTGGATAGGGCGCAGGAGCTGACGGAAAGAGAAACGGAGTCAGTGCTGGAGAAATGCAGCCTTTCAAATAAACAGAGACATATGGTGAGGCAGCGCCTTTCCGGAAAAAGCTATAAGGATATGGCTTCTGAAAACAGGGAATCTTTGCGTAATATCTACTACCACATGGGAAGGATCCAGTCTATATGTGCAGGAAATCAGGAATTTCGAGAAAGTTTTTTCGCTTGATTTTCAAAAAATGGAACCTGCCGTTATTTATATAGTAGAGGGTGAAATGAACGGAACATCCCAGGGCCCGGGATGAAAAATCCGAGGTGCCCTGGAAGGAGGAAAATGAATGAAGACACTGCAGCTTGTGTTTGCGGCAGGATCCAATGCCACTTCCACTCTCACCATTGCCAATCCGAAAGACGGGCTGACACTGGATGAAGTGAAAGCGGCTGTGGTAAAGATCCAGCCCATCATGGTGACCCGCTCCGGTGCGGCGCTTACCGGCTTTAAGAAAGCAGTCATCGTGAACACTACGGAAGAGGAATTAGAGTAAAGGGGATGCGCCTGACGGCGCGATTGGGATCGGGATCGGGGGCGCCTGCGGCGCGGGTTCCTCGGTTCCTACCGACAATGAAACAAACGGGATGCTATCCCCGATGACACAATAATCGGTCCCGACCTCGGTCCCGGTCCCTATCGAGGATGAAACAAACGGGATGCTATCCCCGATGACTCTATCCTCAGTCCCGGTCACGGCCTCAGTCCCTACCGCCAATGAATCAAACGGTATAGCGTCACAAATGACTCTAAAAAGTATTACAACAAAGAAAGGAGGTAACCTATGGCTGTTGCAAAGGAACTTACGGACCTGAAACTCCAGATTCGTGTAGAAGATGGCCTTACATCTGCAGGAGCAGCAAAAATCAAAAGCCTGAGCTATTCCAATATCAAACTGGATGCCACTGACCAGGAACTGATGGATGCAGGTAAGGCGATTGTGGGTATGACCAATTACCCGCTGGCTGGAATCCGCTGTGTACTGACTAATGATATGAGTGATAACGGTTAAGGAGGTGATCCCAAAAGCCGTCCCATTTCGGGGCGGCTTTTGGCATTTATAAGGTCAAATAGCTTGGCAGGTGCCTAACATTTAAACGGTGCCATTTAGATAAAACTATTACAGAATCATAGACGTTCAATAGAGATTTCAGGAGAGTTTAGTTTTTTCAACAAGTCAATTTTTCTTATTCCATTTTATGATATCCAGGTTTGTATAGAATGGGGAGTTAGTAGGCAAATAGATAGAGAATTATTTCAGATATATTTCATTTCACTAATCGCCTTAAAGTATAAATTAATAGTCGACTTTCAATGAGGTAATGGTATTTATTTATACGAAAAATATATTTGATAAACTCAATTTTATTATTGCATAACATTTATGTATCTGATAAAATAAATACAATGTTTCATACCCCATGCACTGAAGACTGTCGGTTTTCGCCATTTCCGGCATCAGCTGCCATAAGTGGGGAATAGAAGCTAATATATCTGTCTTACTAACATTTAACATTTGCGCATGCATAATGTTTGCTGGCTGCAACCAGAAACGTTCTTTTGCATGCCTGGCTATCTAGTGTTTAAAAGGCTGGGCTATTGTTGCCCAGCCTTTTTTCGTGTTATTTTTGCTTCCATTGTATTGTATTTGGAATGCCGGAGCGGTTTGAAGTTCAGGCTTTGTGGAATGATCTGCCGCCTCAGGCTTCCGTTATGTTTTCCAACAAAACAGAAAAGGAGATGGTCTATGTACACATTCAGTACAAAATGCTTCGGTTGCTTCAGCAGATTTGTTGGTAAATGGCGAAGACAGATTCTGCTTCTCCTTCTTCTTGCAGTTACTTGCAGGATTTTCCTGCGGGAGTTAAGGAAGGGGGATAGGTAGTCATATCATCTGACACAATGACTGGGGAGTGATTGGATCCGGCTGCTGTCCTATGCCGCTGGATTCCAGTTTCTGCCTATACTATGTTAACTTTCTTATTCTTCTTATAAAGATTCTTGTAGTTCAATAGAAAGGTTATCACCATGGAAAGATCCTATCAAATTGCCTTAGCTTCGAACCGTAAAGTGAGAATTTGGGAAAACCGGTCTATGACCTGGCATGAGCTGGTGGAGCGGATGAGCCGCCCTGTGAGGACGGGGGAAACGGCGGCGGAGTACCGGCAGATGCCGAGGGCCCGGCAGGCGGATGTGAAGGATGTTGGCGGATTTGTAGGCGGCATGCTGAAGGACGGGCTTCGTAAGAAGAGCCATGTGCTTTTAAGATCCCTTCTGACTCTTGACATGGATTACGGATATCCCGGTGTTGTGGAGGATGTATTAGGAAAACTTTCCTGTACCTGTTTCCTTTATTCTACCCATAAGAGCAGTCCTGAGAAGCCAAGGCTTCGTCTGGTGATTCCTCTTTCTCGTGATGTGAGCGCTGCGGAATATGGAGCCATTTCGCGGAAGGTGGCCGAGAAACTGGGCATGGCGCTTTTTGACCCCACCACCTTTGAGCCGGAGCGTTTGATGTACTGGGGTTCCGTGTCTAAGGACGGAGAATATATAGCCCGGGGACAGGAAAAAGAGCTGCTGGATCCGGATACCGTGCTGAAGGAGTACAGGGACTGGACGGACGTTTCATCGTGGCCATGTGCAGAGGGAAAAGGAGTAGCCGCCACCCTGGCCAAAGCGGAGGATCCCTGCGGGAAGAGGGGACTGGTAGGCGCGTTCTGCCGTGCCTGGCCCATGGACGATGCAATCCGTACCTTCCTTTCTGACCTCTATGAGCCATCGGTCATTCCGGGCCGCTATGACTATAAGCCCGCTGAATCATCGGCAGGACTGGTGGTGTATGACGGGAAATTCATGTATTCCTTCCACGCCACGGATCCCCTCTCGGGAAGGCTTCTGAATGCTTTTGATGCCGTGCGGCTTACCCGTTTCGGGCATCTCGATGCAGATACCGATGCCGGCACTCAGGTGGACCGTCTGCCGTCGTACAGGGCCATGATCGATTTCGCTAAAAAGGATGAGAGGGTTCGGGAAGAGATTTTGAAAGAGAAGGCCCGGGAAGCGGAAGAGGATTTCAAGGTGCCTGTGCCCATAGCAGCGAAAGCAGGGACAGTGAAGAGCCTTACGGCAAGGCTGAAATTCCGGTCTGACGGCACCGTGGACAACTGCCTTACCAATTTTCTGACCATTCTTCGCATGGATGAGAAGCTGTGGCCCATTTCGTACAACCTTCTGACGGACTCCGTAGACGTGAGAGGCTCCCTTCCATGGCCCCGGATCAAACCGGGCTGGTCGGACAATGACATGGCCCAGCTCAATTCCTATATTTCCAGCCATTACGGCATATACGCGCCTATGAAATCCAAAGACGCCCTCATTACCGTGGCCAGCGAGCGCCAGTTTCATCCCATCAGGGAATTTTTCGCATCCCTGCCGCCCTGGGATGGAGTAAAGCGGGTAGAAAAGCTGCTGGTGGACTATCTGGGTGCAGAGGACAGCGAATACACAAGGGCGGTTACCAAGAAAACTCTGGCCGCCGCCGTGGCAAGGGTGTATGAGCCGGGGGTGAAATTTGACTCCGTCCTGATCATCAACGGAAGCCAGGGGATCGGTAAATCCACTCTCTTTTCCCGCCTCGGGGGACAATGGTTTTCCGACAGCCTCACTCTGACGGATATGCGGGACAAGGCCGCGGCAGAAAAACTGCAGGGCTATTTCATCCTGGAACTGGGGGAGCTGGCGGGCATGAAAAAAGCGGATATTGAAACCGTGAAATCCTTTATTTCCAGAAGGGACGACAAGTACCGGGCCAGCTACGGCATTACCGTGGAAAGCCATCCAAGGCAGTGCGTCATCGTGGGCACCACCAACGCTGAAAACGGCTTTTTGCGGGACGTCACAGGGAACCGGCGCTTCTGGCCCGTGGCGGTTAGAGGAAGCAGAACAAGGAAGCCCTGGCATCTGAAGAAGGACGAAATCTGCCAGATCTGGGCCGAGGCCATGACCATATGGAAAGCCGGGGAACCGCTGTACCTTGAAAATGAACTCCTTGCCGCTGCCCGGAAACAGCAGCAGGCCGCCATGGAAGCAGATGACAGGGAAGGGCTGGTGCGGAGATATCTGGATATTCGTCTGCCTAAAAACTGGGACGCCATGGATATTACAGAAAGGAGGGTCTATCTTTCCGGCGCAGAAGGGGCGCAGGAACAGGGAATCATTGTCAGGGAAACGGTGACCCATATGGAGATTTTTGCGGAATGTCTGGGCCAGGATCCTGCACGCATGAAGAAGCAGGACAGCTATGAGATTTCTTCCATTATGAGCCGGATTGACGGCTGGAGCAGGAGCACCGGCAAGAAGAATACTCCCTATGGACGGCAGAGGTTTTATGAGAAAGAATAGAAAACTGATTGTCTACTGAGTGAGGTGGAACAAGACGACATATATTCTTGTTCCAGCTTGTTCCAACTCGTTCCAGCTTGTTCCACGGGAACGGATTTTCACCCATGGAATTTTGCAAAGTTGTTCCACCTTGTCCCATCTTGTTCCACCGCTTGTTCCACCGGATTTCTCAGTCACTATCGGAGAAAACAGGCCAATGGAACAAGTGGAACAAGATATTACCTATAGAGATATATACAAGAGAAAAGAGGGGTGTAAATGGCATATGTACGATATATATACACGCGCGCGAGGAGCTTGTTCCATGGGCCGGTGCTGTTAAGAGTCATGCCATTGTGCTGGCACCCTCCATGACGAAGTCATGGAGGGAAGGTTGACAGCCGCTTCGCGGCTGAGGTTTGACAGGGCTGACGCCCTGAGGGTTCTTAGGTTTGACACAGCCTGCGGCTGTGAGGGTTGTGGTGGGCGGCTGCGCCGCCAGTTTGTATAAAACCGTACAACCGCCCTGGCGGGCGGGGGAAGGCCACCGGAGGTGGCTGACTCATCTCCATATTTAGGGTGACTTATGTGACAGAAAGGCAATCCCGTAACGCTGACTTTATACTCATCGCCCGAAAGGGCGATACCACAACCCTCGGCCTGAAAGGCCGTCAAACTTAAGAACCCTTGGGCCGAAGGCCCATCCATCTTAAGAACCTTTCCCTTCACAACCCTTCTACACAACCCGCCGCCGACAGGCGGCCACAACCTACGTGCCAAAGGCGCGTGCCCCTTCCACCGCTAAGAACCTACAACGCATAGCATACCAAATGATACACCCAAAGGAGGTCTTATGGATCACATTGAAAAACTGATTGATTTATACCCTTTGAAAACCGTAAGCACGGTGCTGCTGATTTTCCTCATGGATGCAAGAACAGTCCTCTTCCTCTGTTTTGCCCTGCTGGTGGTGATTGACTGCCTCACAAGATGGACAGCCATCAGCTTCAAAAGCCTGGCGGAAAGGAATGGAAAAGCGACGCTGGCGGCAGCTCTCTGGGGCATACCCTCGGCCAGGAGGAAAGGGCTGATACGAAGTTTCGACATGAGAAAGGGGATGGATAAACTTCTTCTCTACCTTCTCTGCACACTGGCCGCCTCATCCTGCGATATGATTTTCGGTGTCCTTGGCACACCGGCTTGGATGACCAGTTTCATCGTAGGTTACATGAGCGTAACGGAAATCCTGTCCATTATTGAAAATTTGTCAGAAGCGGGAGTCGGGAGCTTTGCGCAGCTGGCAGACAGGCTGCGCAAAAGGTTTAACGGCCCCTGAGGGGCCGAGGTTTGACAGGGCTGACGCCCTGAGGGTTCTCAGGTTTGACACAGCCTGCGGCTGTGAGGGTTGTGGTAGGCGGCTGCGCCGCCAGTTTGTATAAAACCGTACAACCGCCCTGGCGGGCGGGGGAAAAAAAGCCACTGGAGGTGGCTAACGCATCGCTATGGTTAGAATGGGTTATGTAACCGGAAGGCATTCCCGTAACGCTGACTTTATAAGTATTGCCGCGAGGCGGCTATCCACAACCCTCGGCCTGAAAGGCCGTCAAACTTTAGAACTCTCGCGAAGCGTCAAACCTCGCGCCGTCAGGCGCGTCAACCCTTTCATCGATAGTGAATCAAAAGCAAAGGAGCACAAATGACTCAACTTGGTATCGATGTATCAGAGCACAATGGAGAAATCGACTGGAAGAAAGTTGCGGAAGAGGGCATAGGGTTTGCCATCATCAGGGCAGGCTATGGAAGCGCATATCTTGACAGCCGGTTTTATGAGAACGTGAATGGAGCCCATGATGCAGGACTGAAACTGGGGATTTACCATTTCGGCTATGCCAGAACGGAAGGGGAGCTGGATGTAGAGAAAGATTTCCTGCTTTCCATCCTCAAAGACTGTGGACTCACTCCTAACCTTCTTCCAATCGGTGTCTTCTGGGACGTGGAAGAAGATTCATACCGGGGAAGAACTTTTCCCTCTTCCTGTGTGATTCATCGGATGTGCCGTCGCTTCTGCGAGGCTGTGGCTGTTAAAGGGTATCGGTCCGGCATCTACTCCAGTGCCAGCTGGCTTCAAAGCTACATCAAAGCGGCGGAATTTGCCGGACATACACTCTGGGCCGCCCAGTGGTGGAAGGAATGCACCGTAAAGGAAGCGGGAATCTGGCAGTTTACGGACCATCTGGAAGTGGCAGGGCAGATCTTTGACGGAAACAGGATCCTGGAGAAGACGGATGGTGATGAATGATGAAACACTGTGCCGCCGCCTTCTGCCTCTTCTTCTTACTTTTCTTCTGGGCTTTGCCGGTGGATGCGGCCTCACCATTTTCCTCGGAGAAAACGTACCGGATCACGGAAACAGAGCTTTCCAGGCTGGAATCGGACTTGGACAGAGCCTTGGAAGAGAAGGGGAAACAGAAAGAACAGTCAGAGAGGCTCAGGAAACAGCTCAGGACCTTGGAGAATCAATCGGAAGAGAGGAAGAAAGCCTTAGAGACGGTAAGGAAATCCTTCGAAGAGTACGCCGAAGAGGAGCGGAAAAAACAGAAGAGACTTAGAAGAGAGAGAAATGCAGCCCTGGGATTGGTAGGGCTTCTGGCAGTGGCATTAGCAGCAGGGAAATAAAGGAGAAAGGAGACAAAATGGACAATCTCATAGACCAGCTTGCAGTCATCCGCGTGCAGCTTGACGAGCTGGAAAAGGAAATCCGCGGAATGATGACCCCAAAAGAGGAAGAAAAGCCGCCAGTCACCATGGCGGATGTGCGCCGGCTCATGGCAGAGAAATGGAACCTGGGAAAAAAGGACGAAGTGAGGTCCCTTCTGGCAGCATACGGAGCCCAAAAGCTGACGGATGTATTGCCTGAGCATTATGAAGAGCTGGCAGAAAAGATAGAAGCATTATGACGAAAAGGAGCACACATGAAAGACTTGACGAAAGTGGTGACAGGACCGAAAACAAGATTTTCCTATGCCAACGTGTGGGAACCCAGAAAATTCAAGGGAGACAGGGCAAGATACTCCATCTGCCTCATCATTCCCAAAGAAGACGGAGAGACCCTTTCCAAAGTGGAAAAGGCCATAGCCGAAGCCTACCGGCAGGGACAGGAAAAACTGACAGTCAATGGAAAGACAGCGGCCCTTTCCAGCCTTACCCTCCCGCTTCGTGACGGTGATATGGATAAAAGGGAAGATTCCGTTTACCACCATGCCTACTACATCAATGCCAGAAGCGACATGCCGCCGGGCATTGTAGATGGAAGCCTGAACAGGATAACCGAAAAATCCGGCTTTTATTCCGGCTGCTACGGCAGGGCCTCCATTCACTTTTATGCGTTCAACTACGATGGGAAAATGGGCATCGCCTGCGGGCTGAACAATTTGCAGAAACTGGCAGACGGACCGGCGCTTGGGAACTGGAGCACGCCGGAGGAAGATTTTGGGGATGAGATTTTTGGCTGATATCTGACAAGACAGTGCAAGGAGCACAAATGACTCAAATCACAATCGACATCGAAACCTATAGTCCAATAGATCTGGCCCGCAGAGGGGTGTACAAGTATGCGGAGCACCCGGATTTCTCCATTCTCCTCTTTGGTTACGCCGTGGATGATGGGGAAGTAAAGGTGGTGGATCTGACAAAGGGGGAGCGCATCCCCGAGGAGATTCTTTTTGCCCTCACAGATCCCCTGGTGACGAAGTGGGCCTTCAACGCCGCCTTTGAAAGAGTCTGCCTGTCCAGGTATCTTCGGGAACACTGTCCGTCCCATTTCCTTTCCTACGGAAAGCAAAGAGACACGGTGGGAAAGTATCTGGATCCCCTGGGCTGGAAGTGTTCACAGGTGCTGGCAGCATCTCTGGGATTTCCGCTCTCCCTGAAGGATCTGGGCGAGGCGCTGGGGCTTTCAGAGAAGAAGATGGACGAGGGGAGCCACCTCATAGGGCTTTTCTCCCTGCCCGGGCCGGAAGGGAGAAGGAAGCCGGAAGACTATCCGGAAGAATGGGCGCTTTTCAAGAAATACAATCGCCGGGACGTGGAAGTGGAAAGGTCAGTGCGCAGATCCTTTTCATCCTTTAAGACACCTGCGGCGCTTTGGGACGAGTACCATGAGGACCAGCGGATCAATGACCGGGGCATTCCCGTGGACATTCCCTTTGTCCATGCCGCCATGGCCATGGGAGACAGGGCGCAGACGGAACTTCTGGGACGTCTGAAACACCTCACGGGTCTTCTGAATCCTAAATCTCCCTGCCAGATGAAGGACTGGCTTTCAGCCAACGGCACCCATGCGGAATCCCTCACCAAAAAGGAAGTGGCAAGACTGCTCTCCTCTTCTACCGGCGCCGTGAGGGAGGCCCTTACCCTCTACGGACAGGCGCAGAAATCTTCCCTTGCCAAGTACGGCGCCATGACGGGTGCCGTATGCAGTGATGGAAGGGCCAGGGGCATGTTCCGTTTCTACGGCGCCGCCAGAAGCGGCCGCTGGGCAGGAAGACACATCCAGCTCCAGAACCTTCCCCAGAACCATCTGGAAGATCTTCTGGTGGCCCGCTCTCTTGTGATGGAAGGGGACTATGAGAAAATGGATTTCCTCTATGGCTCCGTCCCCGATACCCTGTCCCAGCTCATCCGCACCGCCTTTGTGGCAAGAAAGGGCTATACCTTCATTGTGTCCGACTTCTCATCCATCGAAGCCAGGGTACTTTCCTACATGGCCCGGGAAAAATGGCGTATGGACGTATTCGCCGGAAACCTGGATATTTACGCCCAGTCGGCATCCAAAATGTTCAGTAAACCCGTAGTCAAAGGAGGCATCAACAGCGAACTCCGGCAGAAAGGGAAAATCGCGGAACTGGCTTTAGGCTACGGCGGAGGAGAAGGAGCACTGATGGCTATGGGCGCCCTGGACATGGGGCTCACCAAAGCAGAACTGCCAGAACTTGTGACCACATGGCGCCAGACCAATCCCCACATCGCCTCCTACTGGTGGCAGGTGGACAGAGCCGTGAGAGAAGCCATAGAGCAGCTTCGGATTACCAGAGTGGGAGCCCTTTCCTTCTATATGAAAAAAGGCACTCTCTTCATCGTTCTTCCCTCAGGCCGCCGCCTTGCCTATCCCGGCGCTGCCCTGAAAGGAAGCGCCTACGGAAAAACAGCCATCACCTACATGGGCCTTGATACCAAACGGAAATGGAACCGCATCGAATCCTACGGCCCTAAATTTGTGGAAAACATCATCCAGGCCATTTCAAGGGACATCCTGGCCTATGCCATGCATAACCTCAGGGACTACTTCATCTGCGGCCATGTCCATGACGAAGTCATCGTGGAATGTAGGGAGGGGACTCCGGTGGAAGAAATCACAGGAATCATGGAAAAAACACCGGACTGGATGCCGGGGCTCCTGCTGAGGGCCGATGGGTATGAAACGAGGTGTTATATGAAAATGTGACACTTACTATGACCTGCTGGAGAGTCATGGGCGGACGGATCGAGGGTCGAAGATCGGGGCCGGGGGTGGCCGCTGCAGTGTCATTTCGACGGGCGAAGCGGAGTGGAGAAATCAGGAAATTCCATCTTTTCAAACCCTCTCTTCTCCTAGACCCGGCCGGTCATAGACAGAAGCAAATACAAAACAAAACAGAAGACAGAAAAGCACTAAGGAAGAGCGCTCGCAGGACTTTTCCCATTTAGTGTGTGTACTGCATAGGATACGTAAGTTGCGAAAAGTTGGCCCCTGGTCCGTCCATCAAAGGGCTTTCCCATGGATTTCCCGACCGTCCAAGTATCGAGCAGCATCCACCTATGTGGGAGGGCTAAGGCGCGGACGCCGTAATTACTGGTTGAACTTACTTTCCTGATAGGCTTTTCTGCCTTTTGGGGTGAAAATAGATCCACTTCACCATGTACAATAAACGCCCTTTTGGCAGTATGCGAAAGGGGCGTTTTCATCATGGGTGCACTTTGCATGTGCAGAAAATTAAATACTGCCTTTAAAAATAACATCATTGTGGTATTCAAGGAAGAGTTTATGGGGCATACAATGATGGGGTGTTATAATTTTTCGTCCTTCGGAGTCCACTATCCACGATTTAGTAATGGAATCAAGTTTTTTATGCTTTTTCAGCCTTGGAGAAACTATAATACTCAGATTATCGCTGCGTATTGAGATAAGCCCGCTTTGGAAGGCATCTTTAAATAATGCATTCATACAGAGGCCATTTTGTGGAGTGATTTTTTCTTCTTCACTTGTACAGTCTCTGACTGGTTTGATATGGCAGACACCTATCAGTTCAGGAATAGCTATTCCGGTCATGCAGCATTTGGAATCGTAAGAGGCTAGTACAGCTTGACTAAAGAATATCTCTGTATTTCTCTTTGGTGTGAACTTACCGGTCATACCTTCTGCGTAAGGGTCAGCAGGGGTGCAGACTGATGGAATCGTATTAAACAGGGAATCATTATTCTCTTCTTTTAGACGATTCAAGGCTGTCTCTGCTGAAGTAACCAGGCTGTCATAATGATTATAGAATTCATGCCAAATGACATCGTCCATGCGGCTTCCGTTTGATAAGCCATGAACACCTCTAGCCTGAAGTGTTTTATCAAATCTGGCAAGATTTCCCATTTTCATGCATACAGAGCTTGGAGTGCGGTCCAGAAGTTTGGCAATATAAAGTATTTTAGGATTGTTTTGGGTAAGCTGACCGTATGGAATTTGAAAATAATAGTATAAAGCTATAATTGTCTCTTCTCGAGTCCATCTGCTGTGTTCTGCCATTGTAATCACTCCTTTACTAGTATCAATATAAGTGAAATAATAAAAAATTTCAATTTTCTTTTATTAAAGACAAGATATGTCATTATGAACTGGTATACTAACAGATATGGGCTGATAATCAAAATTGCGTTTCGAGCCGCTTATTTATGGTATTATTATATATAATAAATTGAAATATTGGTTATATCATCTGAATGGAGAACTTGATGGATAGAACAGTTAATTTTAAGCTTGGAGAATTGTTTTGTGGACCAGGCGGTATTGCATATGGTGCACTTCATGCGCAGAGTGATGATGGAAAATTAAAAATCACTCATGCCTGGGCCAATGATTTTGATAGGGACACCTGTGATACCTATATTAAAAATATCTGCCCGGATACACCAGAATCAGTGTACTGTATGGATGTACGGAAGCTGGATATTAAGTCTCTAGGGCAGATTGACGCTTTTGCCTATGGTTTCCCCTGCAACTCATTTTCGAATGTAGGCGAACACAAAGGACTGGCGAATGAAAAGTTTGGACAGCTATACTGGTATGGTATTGAAGTTTTAAAAACATACAAACCAAAATGGTTTATTGCGGAAAATGTAAGCGGTATTAGAAGCGCCGGATCCGGTGATTTTAAAATTATTTTAAATGATATGCGCGAATCTGGGTACAAATTAACGGTCAATCTGTATAAGGCGGAACAGTATGGTATTCCTCAAACTCGTCACAGGGTGATTATTGTTGGAATACGGAACGATTTAGATGTGGATTTCCATGTTCCGGATCCGTCAATTTATGCACATATTGATATTTCTGCAGAAAAGGCACTATCCGATATCCCAAAGAATGCTCCTAACAATGAGATTAGGAAAATCGCGGACAAGGTACAGCGGAGGCTGTCTTATATCAAACCTGGAGAAAACGTATGGCAGGCTGAGGACGCCGGGCGTTTGCCGGATGAATTGAAAATTCATACTAAAACCAGAATCAGCCAGATTTACAGAAAACTGGACCCGGGAAAACCTGCGTATACGGTGACGGCTGCTGGTGGAGGCGGTACTTTTATGTATCACTGGACGGATAGAGAGCTGACTAATCGTGAAAGGGCAAGAATCCAGACGTTTCCGGATACCTATGAGTTTGTTGGAAAATATTCATCTGTCAGGAAGCAGATTGGAATGGCGGTGCCGTGCAGGTTGGCTCAGATTGTAGTTACCGCTGTTCTGAATAGTTTTGCTGGAATTGATTATCCATGGGTTGAACCGAATTTAAAAGAGTAATTATTACTGTGAGGGATTGAATATGCTGAATTACTGGTGGGTGACAAGACCTAAAAGAAGGCTGGATAGTATACCGGAAGTTTTGGCGGCTTTTGCAGATATCTCTTTGAACCAGGAGTGGCAGGGGCAGCGGGGAACACAGCTTAAATATGAAGAAGCCCTTGAAAAGGCAGGATTGAAAAGGGTTGGCATTCGGCGTGATCAAAGCGGATCAGGGGCACGTACATATCAGGCGTGGCTGGAATCACTGGGACTTATTTTTCATCAGGATAAAACCAAGCAGATTAAACTGACATTGGCAGGGGAGGCTATTATGGATGGTGACTCTCCTGTGGATATACTTAAATGGCAGGTTCTGAAGTACCAGTTTCCATCCTCATTTTCATTAAGCAGAGGCGTTCAGGTCAATCGGCGGTTTAAGATTCATCCTTTTATATTCCTGCTGCGCCTTTTAAGTGATAGCAGGGTTGAATATTTAACGCAGGAAGAAATTGCCAAAATTGTTATTGAGGAAGCGGATAGTGAAACTGATAAATGTTATGAATATATTGTTAAGAGAATAATAGATTTCAGAAGTTATGGCAATGACTGCCTGGCACCTGATTTTTTCGAATCTTATAAGCCTTCCAAAGGCAGGATTAACAGTGATCATCCATTTCAGTATCTTAATGATATTGCCAATACATTCATTAACTGGATAGAGTACACACAGCTTGCCAAAAGAAATGAAAAGAAGCAGCTGGTGATTTTGGATGATAAACGGAATGAAGTAAGAAATATTTTATCAATGAAGATTCCTTTCATTGAACGGCCGGAGGAACATGAATTTTTTCAGAGAAAATATGGACTTGATCCTAAGCATCGAAAAGATACAAGAAATCTTGAAAAGACTAAGACTATAACGGAAAAAATCATAGCGGAAATGAAAATCAAACAGGCCTATATTCGCATTGCCATGAAAAAACCAATCCTTGGCGTTACGCCAGAGCTTATAGGGGAAATTTCTGATAGTACAGGAATTGTTGACTCTTTAGTAGAGGATATTATCCAAAAAAACTATCCCCATGGTTCTATTGGTGCTTTTATGGCGTCCTATTTCGAGATGGCCTTTAAAGGTACAGAGGAAGCTGTTGATTTTGAAAAAGCCACCACAGACCTTTTTAAGGATGTGTTTGGCTATAAGGCTATCCATTTAGGACAGACGGGAAGCAAGTCTGCTCCGGATATTTTACTGATTTCTGATTCAGAAGGATATCAGTCCATTATTGATAATAAGGCATACAGCAGATATAGCATTACAGGGGACCACCATAACAGGATGGTACATAATTATCTGGCTAAGATTAGCACGTATAGCTCCTGTAAATACCCTATAGGATACTTTTCGTATATTGCCGGAGGCTTTGCCAAGACGATTGATAAACAGATTCAGGACGAAGTAGAGGAATCTGGTATTCATGGGTCCGGTATTACTGTTTCCAATTTTATAAAGATGGTTGAAAATCAGACAACTGGTAAAAAAATATATAGTCATGCCGAACTTAGAAGAGTTTTTGGTGTCGATAGACAGATAAGACTGTCAGATATCAGCGGCGGTATATCTCCTTATACACATGATGAGCCGGCATATAATCATCGTCATGCTGCTGATCATACAATCGAGTACGGAGATCATTAATGGACGATATGACTCCTGACCAGCGGCATCGCAATATGCAGCATATCCGGTCCAAAGATACGCAGATTGAGGTAATTCTGCGCAAGGCTTTATGGCACGCAGGAATCAGGTACCGAAAGTATTATGATACTCTGCCCGGAAAGCCTGATATCGTGATAACGAAATACAAGATTGCTATATTCTGCGACGGAGAATTTTTTCACGGGAAAAATTGGAATACTCTAAAAGAAAAATTAAAAAGCAGCACCAACAGCGGGTACTGGTTGAAGAAAATTGACCGTAACATTCATCGGGATATGGAAGTTACCCACGAAATTGAAAGCATGGGATGGACAGTGCTTCGCTTTTGGGGGAAGGATATTAAGAGTCATCCTGAGAACTGTGTGAGAGAAGTACAGGATGTAATCTCTGAGAAGAGTAAAAAGCAAATGTAGTATGGAACCCTTTGCGGGATATCTGAATTTTTATAGGCAGGTGCGGAAGATTCAATCTGCCTGATACAATGAAAACCGGAGGCCCTTATATGCTGGACTGCGATTATGAGCATGATGCACCTTATGCATCTTCACTGGTACAATCCCTTCGCGCGTTTGGGTATGATATCAAGACTGCGGCTGCAGATTTGATTGATAATAGTCTTACCGCAGGAGCCGAGAAAATCTGGATTGTTTTTGATTGGAATGATGGAAAACCCTGGATTGCTGTTGAGGATGACGGCTGTGGGATGTCTGAGCAGGAACTTGTGGAAGCTATGCGCCCTGGAAGCAAGAATCCGGAAGACGATAGGGAAAGTAATGATTTAGGACGGTTTGGCCTTGGTCTCAAGACAGCATCTTTTTCTCAGTGCAGAAAGTTCACTGTAGGCTCCAAAAGGCAGAATGGTGATTTATATGAGCGATGCTGGGATCTGGATATTATTTCACAGATGAATGACTGGATTCTTTTAAAGAAGGGGTCGGATACGGCTGACCGGGTTATAGGGCAATTCTTTTCCAATATCAGCCATGGTACAGTTGTGGTCTGGGAAAATTTAGATCGGATTATTCCAGATGAACATATTAATGATGAGGATTATCAGCATGCATTTATCCGCTATGCAGAGGAAGTAAAGAGTCATATTGCTGAAGTATTTTCAGATTTTATGCTGGGCATTCCTGGAAAGCATAAAGTACAGATGTTTATTAATAAAAATTTGATAGAGCCCTGGGATCCGTTTATGACAGGACAGCACCCTGGCGGTGAACAGCAGCCGAAAGAGGATTTCTTCATCAAAGGTCATGAGGTGACGGTCTGCCCTTATATTCTGCCCCATCGAAGCAAGCTTACTGCTGATGATTATGAGAAGTATGCCGGTGAAAAAGGATGGACAGCCCAGCAGGGGTTTTATCTCTTCAGAAATCATCGCATGATTGTATCGGGAAACTGGCTTCTTCCGGGCATGCAGAAAAAGGAACAGTACAAACTGGCTAGAATCAGAATAGATATAGATAATGGACAGGATAAAGAATGGGGAATTGATGTAAAAAAGTCTATCGCAGTTCCTCCGGTTTCTAAACAGGATGAGCTTAGAAGGATTGCTATAGCGACCCAACGGCTCTCAGCCCAGGTATTCAGACACCGTGGAAAGAAAATTACTAGAACAAGCAGGAATGATAAGACCTATTTCTGGCACCAGCGCATTCGTGATGGGAAAATCGGATATGAAATAAACCGAAATCATCCTTTTGTCAAAAGGTTGATAAATTCAGAAATGAAGCAGGAAGTTCAGCAGCTTCTAAGGATGCTGGAGGAAACAATACCGGTGCCGGTCATTATTTCTGACTATTCGGAAAACACAGACCAGATGCTGACACCATTTGAAGGTACTGCTATTGCAGATCTGCATAGTGCCATGGAGGCTGTGTACGAAACCGTGACTGCCGGAGGCATGACGCAGGATGAGGCAATCGCGTACATTGCTTCTACGGAACCATTTATGTATAAGCCCGATATGGTGGAACTGTTTAAAGAAGAAAAGGAGAATTCCCATGAACAGTCTGTATGATGCTTTATACAGCGCTCTCGTCGATATGGCGCAGACCACAGATAAGCCGGATGCTAAACTTTTGGAAGACCAGCTGCATAAGTTGAAAGATGTCTTTTGCAATCTTCCTTCATATGCTGGACAGGCTGTGGATGATGAAAAGCTTCTCCGTGATGTTCTTGAAGCAGTTGCCACCTATGGCGGCATCACTACATCCCTTAAAGATGAACGAGACCATGAGGCATGGCTTTCCAGTGAAAGGGCAGACATATCTTGGAATTATTGGAAGCGGTATACTCTTTACCTAAAAAAGCAGGAAAAATTTCCACCTGCCGTTATCAGCAGCATCGATAAATCGACGGATACTATCCTTAGCTTGATGGAAAGTCCAAAACGTCAGGGTGATTGGGACCGCAGGGGCATGGTTGTCGGTAATATCCAGTCAGGGAAAACAAGCAATTACGTTGGCTTGATCTGCAAGGCAGTAGATGCGGGTTATAAAGTGATTATCGTACTTGCGGGCTTGAATAACGACTTAAGAAGCCAGACCCAAAAACGTATAGATAAAGGATTCTTAGGAAGAGATACATCCAAGTCCAGAAATCATGATCGAAGAACAACTATTTTTGGCGCTGGACGTTTTTCTTCTCGTGGGCTTCAACCCGTAACGGCAGTAACAAGCAGCGAGGCGAATGGTGATTACAGGAAGTCTGTACATTCTACGGTAACCATCACTCCTGGTGGGGATCCGGTTATTGCTGTAGTTAAGAAAAATGTAACTCCGCTTAAAAATCTGTTTGACTGGTTTGCCAATATCAGTCAATCTGGAAGAATTTCAAATGTGCCGCTTCTGCTTATTGATGATGAAGCAGATAATGCATCTATTGATACAAAAGCAGCCAAACGAATGGGAATGAGTGAAGAGGATATTAAAGAACAGGATCCCTCTCGGGTTAATGGCTGGATACGGAAAATTCTTAACTGTTTCTCGCAGAGTGTATATGTGGGCTATACCGCAACTCCCTTTGCCAATATTTTCATTTATCCAGATGATGGCAGCCGGGACGGCAGTAAATATGGGGAAGACTTATATCCACGAAGCTTCATTGTAAATCTTCATGCGCCTTCTAACTATATTGGACCGGAGAAAGTCTTTGGATTGGATGATGACAGGACTTCTGGAACAACGGAACAGGAACCGCTTCCATTGATAAGGCTCATCAGTGATTATGAGAAAATTTTCCCAGTGAAACATAAGTCTACCTTAAAAGTCCATGAAATTCCAGATTCTATGAAACAGGCGATTTATGCATTCATATTATCCTGTGCGATTCGGGATGCAAGAGGGCAGGGGCACAAACATAAGTCTATGCTTATTCATGTTACCCGCTATGTAGATGTCCAGGAACAGCTTGTCAGCATTATTGACTCCCTGATTCGGGATATTAAAGCTGAGTTGGATATGAAAACCGGCCCACAGTATGAAAAACTGATTCGCAGTCTTAAGACATTATGGGACACAGATTTTGTAGAGACAACTCGCAGAGTGAAAGACGCCATTGATGATAATGAGATTATTCCGCTGACTTGGGATGAGATTGAACCATTATTATTTTCAAGTGCTTCCAAAATTGAAGTCAAAGCTGTAAATGGAAGGGCGGCAGACGGCGGACTTGATTACGATAGTCATAATAAAGGAATGAGCGTTATTGCTGTGGGCGGAGACAAGCTGTCCCGTGGGCTGACGCTGGAAGGCCTTTCCGTGAGCTACTATACTCGCACTTCAAAAATGTATGATACCCTGCTTCAGATGGGCAGATGGTTTGGATTTAGGAACGGTTATGCAGATGTGTGCCGTTTGTATACAAGCCGTGTATTGACTAAATGGTACAGGCATATCGCGCTTGTGAATAAAGAATTCCGGCAGGAACTGGATGATATGGCTTCCATTGGTGCGTCGCCGGAAAATTATGGGCTAAAGGTAAGAACGCATCCCGATGGGATGATTGTCACCGCTTTGAACAAAATGCGGAATTCTGATACTCGAAAAGTGACTTATTCCGGCCATCTGGTGCAGATTACTAAGTATTATCGGAAAAGTGATGTAAATCAGCGGAATGTTGATTTCTTAAGTACATGGGCGGCATCCCTTGGAAAGCCCGGAATGAATGGGAGAGGGGCACCGGGGTCATATATCTGGAAAAATGTTTCATCTGCCAGAATTATGGATTTTTTGGAGAATATCAAGGTTCACCCAGAATGCTCTTATGCCTCTTCCCATATACTGATCCAGTATATATTGAGCCAAAACGCAGAAAAAGAACTGACGGATTGGACGGTTGTACTGATTTCAGTGAAGGATCCAAGCAGCTATCAGCACAGCCTTATGATTGGCGGGCTTCCGGTTAATGTAAGCTGGCGTCGGAATGCCAGTCATGATGAGTTTGAAGATGAGAATAATGTTTCACTAGTAAATAACAATCTGATTACACCAAGCCATCAGTCTATTGATCTGGATGATCGGCAGTATCAAGAAGCGCTTCGGGAAACAAGGGAAGAATTCAGTCAGAATGGACACGGGCCTAAAGCAAAGGAACCGCAGGAACCTTCTGGACCGGTTATTAGGAGAATTAGAGATAGCAGAAAGGGCCTTCTCTTGGTTTATGTATTTAAGTCTGGGGAAGTTTCCGAAACAAAGAAGCCGATAAAAATATATCCTGATACCTATGTTGGCTATGCAATTAGTTTTCCTGACAGTCCCACTGCCACGCAGGTAGAGTATAAAGTGGACGAGGTGTATCGTGAAAACATTGCCAGGGACGAAGGTGAGGATGATGGGACTTATTGACAGATGGCACCGGCTGGAGGAGGCCGATGCCGCAAATCAGGGGCTTAAAAGTCTTGTTTACAGCAGCCTCCTTTATCGTACCTATATTGGCAGTATTCATGGCCTGCGGTGCCTTTACATTGAGATTCCAAAATCGTTGGGAAATCGGTTTGAGGATGTGCCGTCCTATGAGGGGTTAGCAATTACGGTAACTGAAACGTCCTATGAACAGGATGGATGCACCAGTCTTATACTGACTTCCGGATCTGTGGAGCAGAACGATGAATTTGCTGTTATTGCTGAAGATATTTTAGCGTCATTAACAGGAATTGAGGAAGCAGAGGCCTATGTACGTTCTATTTCTCAAAAGATAAATGACTGGGCAGTTTTTTTCAAGAGAAGAAAGACGAACGTCCTGAGCCGCAGTGAAGAGATTGGATTGTTTGGTGAGCTGTTGTTTATTCGGAATCAGTTTGAAGCAGGAGTGCAGGATGCCGATGTATGGTGGAATGGCCCTCGAAAAACGGCTCAGGATTTTCAAACAAAAAAATTGGCAGTTGAAATCAAAACGACAACGGCCAATGAAATTGCAGAAGTACATATTTCCGGTGTCGGACAGCTGAGCCTGGACGATGAATATGCCGGTGGAAATCTGTATCTGATTGTTTACCGGCTTGTAGTGGATGACCTACATGGGCTATCCCTGCCGGAATTAATCAGGCAGATTGTTGAAAGAATACCAGAGAAACGGCGGCCCCTGTTTTGTGCCAAATTGGAATGCATTGGCTTCTTTGAGGAACAGTCGGACAAATACAAGGGAAAATATTCATCTGCAGAATGCAGGGTGTACCATGTGAAGGACGGATTCCCCAGAATAACCAGAGACGTTGTTCCGGCGGCCATACTTAAAGCTGAATACATACTGAACCTCAATGCTTGTGAAGCGTATCGGGCGGATTTCAATTCTGTTATTGATTCTTTAAAAGGATAACGTTATGGAACGGACTAAAGAACTTGAAAAGTTTTACCAGAATCTGAGCCAGGAAATTATTAATAAGGCTGCTATTGAAGAAGAAGGGCAGTATAGAGAATCTATATTCACGCAGATTTATATTGATTATCTATGCGAATGGGACGAACTGGAAGACGGAAATCTCAGCTACTATGAAGGCCGTGGAGTAAAAATCAATGGATTCAGTCTTTCGGAAGATGAAACTTCCATAGTGCTGTTTGTTTCTCTTTATAAGAACAGCCCGGACATGTTTAGTGTGCCGCCTTCAGAGGCTGTTGCGATGCTCAACAGGGTAAAACAGTTTTATCTCAAGGCAAGAAAAGGACTTTATACGGATATTGAAGAAGCACTGGAAGGGTATGATATTGCTAAAACGATTTATGATTTTAAGGATAAAATTACTTCTGTTAAGCTTCTTTTGTTTACCAATGGTACGATACGGGCTACTGTGCTCCCTGTCGTTGTCAGCGAAGGTATCAGCTTTGTTTCTGCTGTCTGGGATTTGGAGAGAGTTTATAGAATCAGTACTTCTGGTAATGCGAGGGAAAAGATCGATTTTAATTTAAAGGAAATAGCCGGTAAGGATTTGGACTGTATCAAAGTTGAAATTCCTGATGTTTATCGGGCAGACAAAAGTGGAGAAAAGAATCATAGTGGAGGTTATACTTCCTATTTAACTGTATTTCCCGGTGATGTGCTGTATAAGATTTATGAAAAGTACAGCTCTCGTCTTCTTGAAAAAAATGTCCGTGCTTTTCTTCAGGTAAGAGGAAGTGTCAACAAAGGGATTAGAGACACAATCCTGCAGATTCCGGAAATGTTTTTGGCATATAATAATGGTATTTCAGCCACTGCGGAAAGTGTATCTGTTTCAAATATACATGGAAACATCTGCACGATTACAGCATTGAAAGATTTCCAAATAGTAAATGGCGGACAAACAACGGCGTCCATCTTTAATGCATGCCTGAAGGACAAGACCCCTCTCAGCAAGATTTTTGTACAAGCTAAAATTACCGTAGTTAATGACCAGAATGAAATGGAAAAAGTGGTGCCACAGATTTCTAAATGCGCCAATACACAGAATAAGGTGCAGCTGGCAGATTTTTCCGCGAATGATGGATATCACCAGGCAATCGAGAAACTTTCAAGAACCGTATGGGCCCCTGCCAAAACAGGTGGGGAGCAGCAGACAAAATGGTTTTACGAACGGGCCCGCGGACAATATAATGACACTAGAGCCAGGGAGAAAAATAAGAAATACTTTGACTCCATTTATCCCAAAGCTCAGTACTTTGATAAGCTGGAACTTGCCCGCTATGAAAATGTATGGGATATGCTTCCGTATATTGCAAGTAAAGGGGGACAGACCAGTTTTAGAGAATTTACGGTCCGCATGCAGAAAAAGATGACCCGGTTTATTCCCGGACAGGCTTATTATCAGGAGCTTATCGCAAAGGCTATCCTTTACAGGGAAACCAAATCCATTATCAGAAAGATGAAGCTGAAGGGGTATTGGGCAAATGTTGCCGATTATACCTTTGCTTATTTATGCTTTAAATCATCACAGCGAATTGATCTTGTAAAAATATGGAAGAATCAGGGCATATCTGATTCTCTGAAGCGCAATATAGAAATGACGGCAGATGCAGTACATAGATACATTATTGAGTCAGCTAATGGGCAGAATGTTACACAGTGGTGTAAAAAAGAAGCATGCTGGACTGGCCTTAAACAGCTTGAGATTAATGGCTCGAAAATTTCAGAGAACGATTTAACAAGCACTGCCGGCGCAATTACTAAGTCAATCTCTGTGTCCCGAGAAGGTAAAAAAGTGGCAGAAGCCCCATCGGAAGAAGAAATGCTGATAGCCGATATCAAACGTGTTGACAGCAGTACTTGGGCCGCTATTGCAAGTTGGGGGAAAGAAAGCGGGGAACTTCCCGCATTTCAGTGCAGTATTGCGGTTAACCTTGGCAGATACAAGAGAGGGGATAATAAACCATCTTGGAGACAGGCCAGACAGGGAATTAAGATTCTAAATACAGCTCACAAATATGGATTTTCATCAGATCCCTTGATCAAAGAACTCATCAAAAAGTATGAGGATATAATAAAAGGATAACCTTTCTAATCCAGCGGCGCATAGTCTTCCGCAAAATCCTGGTAGGCCTTTTCCCTGGCATGTTGTTCCGTTTTCTCAATCAAATCTGGATCTGCCCTCAGAACGTGAAGCAGAATATCTTTCACTGCCTCTGCCTGGCCGGAAGAACTGGACCACTGATCCTTTGCCCAGGTTTCTTCAAAATGAGACCATACGTAGATGCGCCGGTAATAGGCCACGTTGTATGTGTAGGTGTGAAGCCGTTTTATGACTGCCTGTCGGATGTTTTCCAAGTCCATTTTCTTCTCCTTTTATAGGACAAACATTTGATTTGCTTCTCACATTATACTACAAAAATGTATTAACCATCAACAGAAGATGTTTGATTTTGGGAGTGACATGATGGATACGTTTATCAAGCAGCTGTTTCAAACCCTGAGAGAGAACGATTCCCATATTTCAGAATCTGCCCTGGCCAGAAAGCTGGGGCTTCTGCAGTACTCCCTGAACCGCTCTGTTTCAACTGGAAGTGTGAAGCTCTCTGTTTTTCTAAGGGCTTTAAGTCTCATGGGTTATACTCTGGAAATCAGAAAAGAGGGGAAAACCGTAGTTTCCATCCGGCCCGATGATTACTCACCGGCGGAGAGGGATAAGCGTAAGGATTAGTATCTTGTAGCCGGTAGCTTGTATCTAGAGGAACCAGAAACTAGCAACCAGCTACTAGAAACTAGCCACCGCGCCGACCGGCGCCACCAGCCACCAGCCGCTCCGCTGTCATTTCGACCGCAGCACAGTGGAGTGGAGAAATCTCACTGCTCAATGGTGCAGGCCGCATTATGGTGGGAGATCTCTCGGCTCAGAGCTACAATAGAGCTCTGATACTTTTTTCCTCATACCGGTTCAGAGCTTCGCTCGAGATGACGTGTGAGGCGGGGCGGCCGGGACCGAGATCAAGTGCGGAGGATGTGGCCTGTAGCTTGTTCCTGGCTACTAGTTCCTAGCTACTAGCTACATGCTGCTAGTTACAAGTTTCATCGAAGGAGGCAGAAAATGATAGCTGACAGGGCAAAGGCCATGATGGCTGCAGGTGGAGATTTTCCGGAGCTGGAGGCGCGGGGCGCTTATTCCGGGGAGTGGAAGAGTCTTCCGGAGCGGCGGATTACTTTCCATTTCTACACGGAAAGGGATGATGAATTTCTCGATTTCGGCTCGTTCTGCATGAAATGTGGAGGCAGGCCGTTGGTAGAAGGAGCCCTTGATTTCTATCCCTGGCATCTTCTGGGGGTGGCGGCTTTTTTCTATACTGTGGATAAAAAGGGCGGTGCGGAGCTCTTATTTTATGATCCCGGCTGCTGGTGCGATGTGGTCTATCTGGAGCCGGTGGCGGGCACGGGGAAGATGGTGCTGACGGTACGAAAAAACAGGGATCACGATAATCCTGAAGAGAATGTGTGTCCCCTGAAGTTCCGCTACCTGGTGGATAGGGAGATATTCCTGCATAATTTCTGGAAAGCTCTTTCCAAAAAGGTGAGTGATCGGTCACTGGAGAAATGGATGGCCCTGCGGGTGAACAATGTTTTTGATAAAGGGCTGGACAGGGGGGAGAAGCTGGCTCAGGTAAGAAAGGCGGAGGAAACGGCGGCCGGCGTGGAGTATTATGAAGATGTCTATGGCCAGCGGGAAGTTTATGAAGAAAATTATGAGGACCTGGATGCGCTGGCAGCTGTGCTCCGGGAGGTCAATATCATCCGCCAGGATCCCTGGGCGGTGGGGGAGCCCCTGCCGGTGAGGAAACTGGAGGAGTTTCTGAGTTAATGAGCTGGTGGGCGAGCAGCCCTATGGCGGCTGGGATCGAAGATCGAGGGGCGCCTGACGGCGCGGTGGCTGGTGGCTGGTAACGTAACCAGCTGCTAGGCACAAAACGCTGGTTACACTTACCCGAACCTTCCCCCATACTAGCTCTCGATCCCATTCTATTGTATAATGATAAGCGTATTCGCCCCATGGGTATTATAAAGAAATGGAGTTTTCTATGAGCAACGTGAATAAGAAGTGCCGTGTCCATTATGAGGGCACGTTTAATGACGGAACGAAGTTTGATTCTTCCTATGACCGGGGAGAGCCGTTGGAGTTTGTGTGCGGCGCCGGCCAGATGATCAAGGGCTTTGATGAAGCGGTGAAGGATATGGCAGTGGGGGAAATCAAGAATATCCACCTCATGCCGGAGGAAGCGTATGGTATGCCGGATGAACGGAACATTCTGACTATCAATATGGATCAGATGCCCGGATCTTCGGAGCTCCCGGTGGGGGCGCGGGTGGTGCTGACGGATCCTATGGGCCAGCGTTTCCCGGTGAAGGTGACAGCAAAGACTGATACCACCATTACTTTTGACGCCAACCATGAAATGGCAGGGAAGGAACTGAATTTCAAAATCGAACTGGTTTCTGTAGAATAAAGAAATCTGCGCATCGTGAGGTGCGCAGATTTTTTTATGGAGAAGAAAATTCATGATGGGGCGCTTTGTTTTTCTGCCATGGGGAACGGCGGATTTTACCGTGAAGGCGGCAATCAAAAAGACAGCCCGGAGGCTGTCTTTTTGATTTATGAAATTAGTAGTTTTCGGCTTTGATAGCGAAGAAGCTTCTTGGATGGCCGCAAACCGGGCATTCCTGCGGAGCTTCTACGGATTCTACGGTGTAGCCGCAGTTAGCGCACATCCACAGTTTCTTTTCGCCCTTCTTGAATACCTGGCCGTTTTCTACGTTGGCAAGGAGCAGTTTGTAGCGGGCTTCATGGGATTTTTCGATTTCACCGACTTTGGAGAAGAGGAAGGCAATCTGGGGGAAACCTTCCTTTTTAGCGGTTTCAGCGAATCCCGGATACATGGAGGTCCATTCATCGTGTTCACCTTCAGCAGCCATCTTCAGATGTTCAGCGGTGGTCTTCTTCAGGTCGCCTACCAGCCAGAACCAGATCTTGGCATGAGCTCTTTCGTTGTTTGCGGTTTCACGGAAGAGGTCAGCAATCTGGCGGGAGCATTCCGGATCCTTTTCTGCTTCGTTGGCGAAGAGATTGTACTTTACATGAGCCTGGGATTCACCGGCATAAGCGGCACGCAGGTTCTTTTCAGTCTGGGTGCCTTTCAGTCTCTTCATTTCTTCTAATACTTTTGCTTCGTCCATAATAAATCCTCCTTTTAATTTTGCAGGATAATTGATTGTTTTTTTGTGTGTGCCTGCACACACTTTAAGTATATGGAGATTAATGAAAAAAGTCAAATGAAGAATATTGTATGACACTTACCTAAAAATTAGGATGATTACTTCTTAATAATTTAGACATGGCGATAATAGAAATAAGGAATACTGAAATTCAGAAAGGACGCGGCTGATGGCGCAATTGAAATCGGGACTGGGGCGGTGCTTTTCCGTATTTCCGCAGAGGCTGTGACCCCCTTGAGTGAAGCGATGCAGCCCTTCTATACAACCTGCGGCGCAGCCGCATTACCCATTTCCAAAAATCATGAATTGAATTATAATGGGTATAAAGAACGCATTATTTCTTTATCTTTTCTCGACAATCTTTACAAAACCTTTACATTCATGCGGTACCATACATGTAGCAGTTTATGCGTTTTTTACGGAGGACACCCATGTTTAGTCTTGTCAATAAGCACGAAGAGTTTTTTGATTTTCTCGTTACCAACGCAGAGTATTTCCACAAAGGGACTCTCATGGCCAGGGAGGTGCTGCAGGATCCATCCAAGCTGGAGCGGTATGTAAAGGATGTAAAGGCCCTGGAGCATTCGGCGGATAAGGTGACCCATGAAATTTCCGCGAAGATGCGCCATGTGTTTATTACGCCCATTGACCGGGAGGATTTCTTTCTGCTCACTACTACGCTGGATGACTGCGTAGATGATATCCAGGATGTGGTAATGTGCCTGAAGCTTTATCACGCCGGTATCGGGTCCAAGCTGCCTATGCGCATGGCGGATATTCTGGTGGAGATGTCTTCGGAGCTGATTGTCCTTTTCCGTCTTTTGAAGTCCATTGATAAGAATGAAATGGAAATCGCTGAGCGTACCCGTAAAATCAATGCTCTTGAAAGTGAAGGAGATGAAATTTACAGAAACGCCATTTCTGACTTGTTTGACGGCACCCATGAGGTGATGGAAATCATCCGGTGGAAGGAAATCATGGAGGCCATGGAGGGTACGGCCAACAGGGCAGAGAAGGTGGGGAACCTGATTAAAGAGGTGGTCATGAAGTATGCCTGATATTTACATTATAGGCATCGTGATTGTCCTGGCGCTGTGTTTTGATTTCATCAATGGATTTCATGATACCGCCAACGCTATTGCCACCTGCGTGGCAACCCGTGCTTTAAGCCCTAAAGTGGCAATCATCATGTCAGCCATCCTGAATTTCGTGGGCGCCATGATTTCTACCGGCGTGGCCAAGACTATCGGCGGCGAAATCGTCACTTCTCCTCACATGGTGGACTCGGTGGTTCTTTCTTCCGCTCTGGCATCCGCCATTATCTGGAATCTTTTTACCTGGCGCATCGGCATGCCGTCCAGCTCTTCCCATGCTCTTATCGGTGGGGTTATTGGGGCGGTGATTATTTCCTATGGCACTGGCGCCATCCATCTGGCCGGGGTGCTCACCATCGTCATCGGCCTGGTGCTTTCTCCGGTATGCGCCCTGGTGACAGGCTATATAATGATGACTGTTCTTTATATTGCTTTCCGAAACGTGGGAAAATCGAGGGTAAACTATGTGGCTACCCATATCCAGATGGTATCTGCGGCACTCATGGCTTTCTCTCATGGTTCCAACGATGCCCAGAAGTCCATGGGCATCATTACACTGGCTCTTCTTTCAGGCGGCTACATTGGTCAGCTGGAGGTGCCCTGGGAAGTGAAGGTGGCCTGCGCCTTGGCCATGTGCCTTGGTACGTCTGTAGGGGGATGGCGGATTATCCGTACTGTAGGAAATAAGATTTTCCGGATGCAGCCGGTAAATGGCCTGGCAGCAGATTTGAACTCGGCCATCACCATTTTCTCCGCCACCATGCTTCACCTGCCTGTTTCTACTACCCACGTGGTAACGGGCTCTATCATGGGCGTGGGCTGGGCGACCCGTTTCCGTGCTGTCCACTGGAGTGTGGCTTACCAGATGGTGTCCGCCTGGATTATGACCATCCCCTGTACTGCAGCGGTAGGGGCGCTGGTGTATCTTGTGATTAAACATGTATTGTAATATAAGAGGCTGTGAGAAATGCAAACCCATTTCTCACGGCTTTTTTGCATGGTTCCGTTTGAGTAAACTATCCGGTCCTGCTGGCGAGATCGGGATCGGGACGCTGCTTTCCGGTATTTCAGCAGGGGTTGTCGCACCTTGAGCAAAGCGAATACAACCCGACTGCGTCAGCAGGCCAGAACCCTCGGGCCCACAGGGCCCGTCAAACTTACGAACCTTCCGGCCAAAGGCCAATCAATCCTAAGAAGCTTCACGCCAGATAAGGTGTTTCCCTTCATACCCTTGATTAGCGGATGATTCTCGAAGATATCCTATTTCTTTGGTTTATGTTAAAATAGGGTGCATAGGTAACCCGGGATGGGTATACCGGGAGGTGTATATGTTAATTCAATGGTTCCCAGGCCACATGACGAAGACGAAGCGGATGATCGAGGATCATCTGAAGGCGGTAGATGTGGTGGCTGAGCTGCTGGATGCGAGGATTCCTGCTTCCAGTGCCAATCCTATGGTGGAAGAGCTGGTGAAGGGGAAACCCCGGATTGTCATACTTAACAAGGCGGATCTGGCGGATCCGCGGCAGACGGATCGGTGGGTTTCTTTCTACAGGAAGAGAAATATCCCTGTGGTGCCCATGAGTGTAGGCAACGGGAAGAATAAAAAGAAGCTTTTGTCTCTTATTCGGGAGACGGCGAAACCGATTCTGGACAAGTGGTACAGGAAAGGGCTGAAGAACCGGTCGGTGCGGCTCATGATTCTGGGTATTCCCAATGTAGGAAAGTCGTCGCTTATCAATTTTCTGGCAGGCACGGCTGCGGCCAGAACGGCGAATACGCCGGGCCATACCCGGGGGAAGCAGTGGGTCCGTCTGTCGGAGGGACTGGATCTTCTGGATACGCCGGGGGTGCTGTGGCCCAAGTTTGATGATCAGACTGCGGCCCTTCGCCTGGCGGCCACCGGGGCCATTGCAGGGGATGTGTTCAACCCCGACGAGGTGGTGCCGGTGCTTCTGTCGTCTCTGGCGGAAACGGAACCGCAGGTTCTGAAGGAGGTTTACCGCATCGATGATGTAAACCAGGATCCCCAGCTGCTTCTGGAGGCAGCGGGGCGAAGGAGGGGATGTCTTCTTCCCGGAGGGGCCATCGATTATGACCGGGCGGAAACAGCGGTGCTTCACGATTTCCGCAGCGGTAAGCTGGGGAAGATTACCCTGGATCCGGTGCCGGAGGAGGAGCCATGACGATTTCTGAAATCCGGGAGATCCTGAAAAAGGATGATGTGCCGGAGGAGGTATTAAAGGAAATCCTTTCCGATGAGCGTAAGGGGGTCAGGGATCTGGCTGCTTCCTATATGCGCCGGCTGGAGCGGGAAAGCAGGGAACGCATGCGGGTAGAGGCTCTCTATGAGGTGGAGAGCGAATTTTACAAAAGAGGCATGACCCATATCGTTGGTATTGATGAGGTGGGAAGAGGCCCCCTGGCCGGGCCGGTGACGGTGGCGGCGGTAATTCTGAAACCCCATTGGTTTGCACCGGGCCTGAATGATTCCAAAAAAGTAACGCCAAAGCACCGGGAGGCGCTTTCTGCAAGGATTCATGAGGAAGCGGTGGACCTGTCTATCGTGAGCATGCCGCCTTCGGAAATCGATGCGGTGAATATTTACCAGGCCACCATGGAGGCCATGTACCAAGCGGTGAAGAATCTTCATGTGAAGCCTGACGCTGTCATTGTAGACGCCATGCCTCTCCATTTCCCCTGTCCCACCATTTCCATGATTCACGGCGACGCCAGAAGCGCTTCCGTAGCGGCGGCGTCCATTGCAGCCAAGGTGTACCGGGATCACTTGATGGATGAGTACGACAAGAAATACCCGGGATACGGCTTTGCCCAGAATAAGGGCTACGGCACGGCCGAGCATATCGAAGCGATCCGCCGGTTGGGGATTACGCCTATCCACAGGAAGAGTTTTGAGCCCGTGAAGACCATGATTTATGAGGGCTGGTAATAGAGGAGGAAATGTATGAAACAATGTATGGACGCAGACAATCTTCACCGAAGGCTGAAGAAAATTATCGGCCAGGTGCAGGCCATCGACCGCATGGTGGATGAAGATGTACCCTGTGAAGACATTATTACGCAGGTGAATGCAGCAAAATCGGCGCTTCACAAGGTGGGGCAGATCATTCTGGAGGGCCACCTGCAGCACTGCGTGAGGGATGGCATCGAACAGGGAGATGCGGAAGAAACCATAGCGAAATTTGCGAAAGCTGTGGAGCGGTTCTCTAATATTATTTAAATTTTTCCGCTCTTCAGGAAGCGAAATCGCAGTAGGAGCATTTTAGAGTCAAAGCAGGAAGCCTGTGAATCAGCAATTCCCTAAGAAGCTCTTATACAAAATCGTATCAATAAATAGAGGCAAATGAATAAAAATTATATACATATTAGGATGCATTAGAACTATCTTTTACATATCCGCTTTTGTTGTCACTGGACTTCTGTTGTGTTACAATTTTAAGTGCGGTATAAGTTTTAGCGTGCCGTTTGTAATGCTTGGAGGCTTTTTTGTATCCTGTGAATTTAAAAATGAAGGGACTTCCCTGTCTTGTGATTGGCGGAGGACATATTGCTGTCCGTAAGGTGAAGAAGCTGCTTCTGGAAGACGCAGAGGTAACTGTGCTGGCTCCGGAGATTTCCCCGGAACTGATGCAGTACTTCAGGGAAAAGCGGATTTCCTGGCAGCAGGCTTCCTACCGGAAAGGGGACGCGAAGGGGTATCGCTTTGTGGTTACTGCCTGCGGTATTCGCCAGGTGGCGGAGTGGGTGCATGAAGAGTCCCTTCTTCAACCCTTTTTGTATAATGCGGCGGATTTTCCGCCTCTAGGGAATTGTTCTCTACCGGCTGCTTTTGAAACGGGAGGCATTCACTTTGCCATTTCTACCGATGGCCGGTCGCCGGCCATGGCGAAATATGTGAAGAACTGGCTGAAAGGCAGGATTCCTCCTGCTTTTGGTGTGTGGCTGGACAAGGCGGCCCTTCTCCGGGAGGAGCTCAGGAATGAAATCGCTGACAGCCGGGATCGGGAAAATTTCTGGCATATGGTATTTGACGATGAGATTATGAATCTTGTTATTACAGGGAAATTAGACGAAGCAGAGGAGCGTGTGCGTAATGCAGTTGGTTGTTTTAGGTCTGAATCATAAGACCGTTTCCGTAGACATACGGGAGCAGTTTGCTATTTCTGAAGAAAGCGCCAGGAGTGGTCTTCGCCATCTGGATGAACAGGAGGGAATCGAGGAAGCGGTGGTTCTTTCTACCTGCAACCGGACAGAAATCTATGCGGTGCTGAAAAACGGCGCTGCCAGAAAGACGCTCTACCAGTTCTTCCTGGCCCTTTCGGGAAACAGCGAGGCGAAGAAGGAATATTTCTTCTATTTTGAAGGAGAAGCCTGCATCCGCCATCTTTTTGAAGTAGCATCAGGGCTGGATTCCATGGTCATCGGTGAAAGCCAGATTCTGAACCAGATTAAAACGGCCTATACCATGGCTCTTTCTGAAAAAGCTACGAAAACTATTCTGAATACCCTTTTCCATCGGGCCATTACCACGGGGAAACGGGTGCGCACGGAGACCCGCATTTCCTACAGCGCTGTGTCCGTGAGCTACGCTGCCGTCAAGCTGGCTGAAAAGATTCTGGGCGGCCTGGACGACCGGACGGCCATGGTTTTCGGCGCCGGGGAAGCAGCGGAGCTTCTGGTGAAGAACCTCATGGGCAAGGGCCTGAAGAAGGTGATCGTCACCAACCGCCACATGGATAAGGCGGAAGACCTGGCTTCGAAAATCCACGGGGAAGCGGTACCTTTCCACAGCGCCCTGTCCCACGCCGACGATGTAGATATTATCGTCACCGCCACCGGCGCTTCCCAGTACATTGTGAAAGCCTGGGATGTAAGAAATCTCATGATGCGCCGGGGCAGCCGTCCTCTGGTGGCCATCGACATCGCCGTGCCCTGCGATATTGAGCCGGAAGTGGGAAATATCCGGAATGTGACCCTTTACAATATCGATGACCTCCAGGAAATCGTGGCCAATAACATCCGTTTCCGCGAAGAGGAAGCACAGCGGGCGGAAGTCATCGTACAGGAAGAAATCGAATCCATTGAGGATCGCTTCAAATATTTAAGCACCCGTCCCGTTATGGTATCCCTGTCCGATAAGGCAGAGGAAATCCGTCAGCGGGAGCTCCGCCACGGCCTCTCTAAAATCGAAGGACTCACTGATGAGGATAAGAAGGTGCTGTCCCATATGACCCATATGATCGTGCGGAAAATCCTTCGGGAACCTATGATCCATCTGAATGAATACGCCGGTACGGAATGGGAGTCGGAGGATAAGTCCGCCGTTGCCCGCCTGTTCAAGCTGGATGTAAGAAAGGGGCAGGAACTTGAAAAATAAAATTACCATTGCCACCAGGGAAAGCCTTCTGGCTCTCTGGCAGGCCCATTATGTGGAAAACCGTCTGAAAGAGCAGTACCCCGGTCTTTCGGTGGAGCTCCTTCCTGTCACCACGAAGGGAGACCAGATTCTGGACAGGCCGCTGGTGGAAATCGGAGGCAAGGGCCTTTTCATTAAGGAACTGGAAGTGATTCTTCTGGAGAAAAAGGCGGATATTGCAGTCCACTCACTGAAAGATATGACCGCTAAATGCCCTGATGGGCTCACCATTGCGGCAGTCACCAAAAGGGAGGACCCGCGGGACGCCTTCGTTTCCAATACCTGTAAATCTCTGGATGAGCTGCCTCGCGGCGCCAGAGTGGGCACATCCAGCCTGCGCCGCCAGGCCCAGCTTCTCCATTGGCGGCCGGACCTTACCATCCGCTCTCTTCGCGGCAATGTGCAGACAAGGCTGCGCCATCTGGATGAGGGGGATTTTGACGCTGTCATTCTGGCAGCGGCGGGCCTCAAGCGGCTGGGACTTGGAGACAGGATCACTTCCTATATTTCTACGGAAGACAGCATTCCTGCTGCCGGCCAGGGCGTCATGGCGGTGGAAGCCAGAAGTGATGACCGGGAAACCCTGGACCTTCTTTCTTTCCTCCATGACGAGGAAGTTGCTTCCTGTATCCGTGCCGAACGGTCCTTCCTGGCCAGGGTAGGGGGTGACTGCAAGGTGCCGGCCGGCATTTATGCGGTGCCGGAAAAGGGACATATATCTGTGAAGGCTTTCATTGCTTCCCCTGATGGAAAGAAACTGTATCGGGGCAGCACGGAAGGTCCCATTTCCCAGGCGGAAGACCTTGGCAGTGCTATGGCCGGCAGGCTTCTTGACGAAGGCGGCCGGGCAGTGCTGGAAAAACTGCAGAAAATCTGACAAATGAATTGAGGAGAATATACATGAAACAAGGGAAAGTCTATTTAATCGGCGCAGGCCCAGGAGATCCGGAACTTTTGACACTGAAAGGGAAGCGGTGCTTGGAGGAAGCGGATGTCATCGTAGGTGACTACCTGGCGGACAAGCGGCTCCTTCGGTATGCCCGGCCCGATGCGGAGTATGTGTACGTGGGCAAGAAGGCCGGATGCCACACCATGAAGCAGCATGAAATCAGCCTCCTTCTGGCGGAAAAGGGAAAGGAAGGGAAGATTGTGGCCCGCCTCAAAGGCGGGGATCCCTTCGTTTTCGGCAGAGGAGGAGAGGAAATCGAGGTGCTTCGCGAGGCAGGCGTCCCCTTTGAAGAAGTGCCCGGCGTGACCAGCGCCATTGCAGCGCCGGCTTATGCAGGCATTCCGGTGACCCATCGCGGCGTGGCTGCCTCCTTTGCGGTGATTACCGGCCATGAGGATCCCAATAAGGACAAGTCCTCCATTCACTGGGACAAACTGGCTGGCGGCGTGGATACCCTTATTTTCCTTATGGGCGTAGGCCATACTGCTCTCATTGCTTCCCAGCTTATGAAGTATGGAAGAAGCGCCGATACGCCGGCTGCTTTTGTCCGCTGGGGCACCCGTCCCTACCAGGAAACCTATACCACCACCCTGGGAAAGGCGGCGGAAGATGTGGTTAAAATGGGAATCAAGCCGCCGGCTGTCTTTGTGGTAGGCAATGTGGTGAAGCTGAGAGAAAAAATGCGGTGGTTTGACAACCGTCCGCTCTTCGGGAAACGGATCATTGTCACCCGTTCCCGGAGCCAGGCTTCCCGGCTGGTGACCGTACTGGACCAGAAGGGCGCTGAAACCTTGGAAATCCCTACCATTGCCATCAGAGATCCCTCTGATGATTTCAAGGGCATGGATGAAGCACTGGACCGTCTGGAAATGTATGACTGGCTTATTTTTACCAGCCAGAACGGGGTAGATTCCTTCTTCCGGCGTCTCTACCAGTCCGGTCGGGACACCCGGGCCCTGGGCCACATGAAAATCGGGGCCATCGGACCGGCCACCGCTCGCCAGCTCACCCGTCACGGCCTTCATGCCGACTGCGTGCCGGCAAAGTACAAGGCGGAAAACCTGCTGGCTGAGATGAAGCCTCTCCTGAAAGGCTATGAAAAGGTGCTTATCCCCCGGGCCAAAGTGGCCAGAAGCGTCCTTCCCGAAGGCCTTCGGGACCTGGGATGCCGGGTGGATGTGGTGGAAGCTTACCGCACGGAAGCGGACACCGCCCACAAGGAAGAGCTGCTGGACGTGCTGGAGCATCACGGAGCTGATATCATCACCTTTACCAGCTCCTCCACCGTGTATAACCTCATGAACCAGATCGATGGGAGGACGGATCTTCTGAAAGGCGTTACCCTGGCATGCATCGGACCCATTACCGCCGCTACATGCCGTAAATATAATCTGGAACCATCTATCATTTCTGATATCTATACGATTGATGGCCTTGTCAATGCAATTGAAAAAGGAGTCGAAAAGAAATGAAATTAAACACACTTCGTCCAAGAAGACTGAGAAGAACGGAAGCCATCCGCTCCATGGTCAGGGAAAACTCCCTGGAACTCAATGATTTCGTCTATCCGATTTTCGTAGTGCCCGGCACCAACGTGAAGGAAGAAATCCCCAGCATGCCTGGACAGTACCACCTTTCTGTGGATAATGCGGTGAAAGTGGCGGAAGAAATTTACAAAATGGGCATTCCGGCAGTGGAAGTCTTCGGCCTTCCGGAATACAAGGACGACATCGGCTCCTCTGCCTGGGATATGAAGAGCCCCGTGCAGCGGGCTATCCGGGCCATCAAGGAAGCGGTGCCGGACCTTGTCATCGTAGGTGACGTATGCCTCTGCCAGTACACAAAGAGCGGCCACTGCGGCGTGCTCAAAGGTCATGAAGTGGATAACGACCCCACTTTGGAACTTATTGCCAAAGTGGCCCTCTCCCAGGCCGAATGCGGCGCCGACATCGTGGCACCTTCCGATATGATGGATGGCCGTGTGGCTAAAATTCGTGAAACCCTGGATGCCAACGACCTTTCGAACGTTTCCATTATGTCCTACGCCGTGAAATACGCTTCCGGCTACTACGGTCCCTTCCGTGACGCCGCTGACTCTGCGCCTCAGTTCGGAGACCGCAGAGGCTACCAGATGGATCCGGCCAACAGCAGGGAAGCCATGAAGGAAGTGGATCTGGATATGGCTGAAGGCGCCGACATTATCATGGTGAAACCGGCCTTGGCTTATCTGGATATCGTCCGCCAGGTAAGAGACCATATCAACCGTCCCGTAGCAACCTATAATGTATCCGGTGAATACGCCATGGTGAAAGCCGCTGCCGCTAAAGGCTGGATTGACGAAAAGAGAATCGTCATGGAGTCCCTCCTCTGCATGAAGAGAGCCGGCGCTGATATCATTATTTCCTACCATGCTCCCGATGTGGCTAAATGGATGAAGGAGGAAGCAGGGAAATGATCGACCTCACCAAGTCCAAAGCCGCTTTTGAAGAAGCTAAAAAATATATGCCCGGCGGCGTCAACAGCCCCGTGCGATCCTATCCCCATATGGGCTGCCCGCCTCCTTTCATCCAGGAAGCCCATGGATCCCATATCACCGATATCGACGGCAACACATACATTGACTATGTAGGCTCCTGGGGTCCCATGGTCCTGGGCCACGCCCATCCGGCTGTAATCAAAGCCATCCAGAAAGCTGCTGAAAGAAGCACCAGCTACGGCGCTCCTACAGTGATGGAAACGGAAATCGCTGAACTTATCCACGAGGTTTATCCATCCATTGAAAAAATGCGCATGGTCAACTCCGGCACCGAAGCCACCATGAGCGCTCTCCGTGCCGCCAGAGGCTATACCGGCAGGGACAAGATCCTGAAATTTGAAGGCTGCTATCATGGACACGGCGACAGCCTTCTGGTGAAGGCCGGTTCCGGCGCCGCCACCTTTGGCAGCCCCGACAGCGCCGGTGTCACCAAAGGTACTGCCAAAGATACCCTGGTGGTTCCTTACAACGATATCCCCGCCTTCACAAAAATGATGGACGAAAAGGGCGATGAAATCGCCGCTGTCATCGTAGAACCAGTGGCAGGCAACATGTGCTGCGTACCTCCGGTGGAGGGATTCCTTGAAGCCCTCAGGAAAGAAACGGAAAAACACGGCACCGTCCTCATTTTTGACGAAGTCATGTGCGGCTTCCGTACCACCTTCCACGGTGCCCAGGCCCGCTATCATATCCACCCCGATATGACATGCCTCGGTAAAATCATCGGCGGCGGCCTCCCTGCAGCAGCCTACGGCGGCAGAAGAGAAATCATGAACTGCATCGCTCCCGACGGTTCCGTCTACCAGGCCGGCACCCTGTCCGGCAATCCCCTGGCAGTCACTGCCGGCATCGAAACACTGAAACAGATGATGGCCATTCCGGACTTTGATAAAATTCTGGAAAAGAAAACAAAGGACCTCCTGACAGGCTGGAAACAGGCTGCAGACAAAGCAGGGGTACCCCTTGTATGCCACCAGTCCGGCTCCATGTTCGGTATTTTCTTCTCCGAAAAAGACGTGCTCAATTATCACGACGCCTGCAGCGCCAATGCGGCGCAGTTCAAAGCCTGGTTCCTCTCCATGCTGAACCAGCACATCTACCTGGCTCCCTCTCCCTTTGAAACTCTCTTCATGTCTTACGCCCACAGCGACGAAGACATTGAAAAGACCATCCAGGCAGCAGACAAAGCCATGGAAGAAGCAGCGAAAGTTAAATAAATAAGTAAAAATCACGGTCTCCCTGCGGGGCCGTGATTTTTTTTGCCTGTCTGCGGGAAAGTTTTTCCTTATGTCCTCTGGCTGCCTCGTGAGCAGAGAAAGGTCCGGCCCCTGGAGGAAATTAAGGAAGCGCTGATTAAATCATTGTTTGCTTTTATTCTTGAATTTTTATGCAATGCGAGGAATGGGCTGACGCGAATAGCGAGCTATTTAAGGAAGCCCATGACGAAACAGTGCATAAAAATTCTT
>OJKC01000388.1_pt1 | contig 39378 bp, 38 predicted proteins | sample 1596401 | NCBI WGS metagenome assembly OJKC01 (sample SAMEA4350162, study PRJEB24818) | metagenome | biome: human; feature: gut; material: faeces | place: Denmark | collected 2013-09 | reverse complement strand
TTGGAAGTGAGAAACGCCGCATTTTACGGTCTGTGTTCAGTTTTAGTATAATACCTGCTTGTCCGTCATACGAAAAAACCTTGATTTTACTGTGTTTTCAAAAGTATCGTTATCTAACTTCATCTTTCAACCGTCCGGGCTTCCAGCGTATGCTTGCCGACATCAAGGCAGGACGGATCAAGCGCGTCATCGTAAAGGACATGAGCCGCTTCGGGCGCGATTATCTCCAAGTGGGAATGTATACCGATGTTGTTTTCCCGGAGTTTGGCGTTCATTTCATTGCCGTCAATGACGGTGTGGACAGCACACGCGGCGAAAGTGAGTTTACCGCGATCCGTAATGTGTTCAACGAAATGTATGCCCGCGATACCTCTAAAAAGATTCGCGCTACATGGCAGAGCAAAGGCAAGTCCGGTGAGCATTTGACGACCATTCCGCCCTATGGGTATATGAAAAGCCCGGAGGACAAAAAGAAATGGATTGTCGATGAAGAAGCCGCAGCCGTCGTACAGAAGATATTCTCCCTGTGCGCATCCGGCAAAGGACCCACGCAGATTGCTAAATGGCTCAAACAGCAGCAAATCTTGAATCCAACCGCCTATTGCCATGCGAAAGGTCTGCCGACCAGCAACAAGCCGACAGCAGACCCGTACAAATGGACAAATGAAACAGTTTCCCGCATTTTGGAGCGCGTAGACTATCTGGGACATACCGTAAACTTCAAGACTACAAAGCAGTCCTATAAGAGCAAGAAGAAAATCTGGAATGACCCTGAGAATTGGGTGATCTTCGAGAACACCCAGCCGCCGATCATCGAGGAAAGCGTGTTCCTGATTGTTCAGAACATTCGCAAGGCGCGTCGCCGTCCTACCAAGATGGGTGAAATGGGTATGTTCTCCGGGCTTCTGTATTGCGCAGAGTGCGGCGGCAAAATGTATCAATGCCGCGCTACTAACTTTGCGGAGAATCAGAAATACTTCATCTGCTCCACCTACCGCAAGGGCAAGGATCTCTGCACGACCCATTCCATCAAGAATGTTGTGCTGCATGAAATTGTTCTGCGAAATCTGCGGGAAGCAATCTCCTATGTTTCAGAACATGAAGCGGAGTTCATTCAGGACGCAGCCGAGAGCGATATGCGGGACAGAGATGCAGAGTTTGTTCGGAAGCGTGAAACGCTGGCAAAGGCAGACACGCGGATTGCCGAGCTTGACCGCATTATCTCCCGACTGTATGAGGACAACGTGATCGGCAAGCTGTCAGATGAACGGTTTATCAAAATGTCCCATGACTACGAGTTGGAACAAAGCAACCTGAAATCAATGGCAGATGTCTTGCGCAAAGACCTGAAGCAGCAGGAGCAGCAGAAAACCAATGTCAAGGCGTTTATCGCTGCTGTGAAGAAGTACACGGATTTGCAGGAGCTTGACGCGGCTGTTCTCCGTGCTTTCATTGACAGGATTGAAGTTTCCCATGTTGACAAGAAATCCAGAACGCGGGAAATCACCATCGTCTATAACTTCATCGGTGCATTTGACTTTACACGGGCAATCGAAAATGCCCGTAACACAAGTAAAAAAGAGCAAAGAACGGCATAGCCGTTAAGCTACACCGTTCCTTGCTTCAATGTTTTCCTAAGTCACCGCCCCATTCCCGGGAGCGCATCCTGAACGAGATCTGGGGGCAGGACTATTTCGGGGACATCCGCACCGTGGACGTCCGCATTGCCAATCTCAGGAAAAAGCTGAACCTGTCCGAAGAAATCCGCACCATCTCAAAGGCCGGTTACCGGTTGGAGGAACGATGAAGCTGAAAACAAAACTGACAATTCTATGCGCGGCGTTGCTGTTTGCCGTGGCGGTGAGCCTGACGGCGGCCATGCTCTGGCAGGTGCGGGAGCAGTCCTATGAAGCTCTTTTGGGGAGCACGGAGGAAACCCTGAACGACCTGGTGGATGATTTCGGGGCAGCCGTCTACCGCAGTTCCACCGACGGCCTTGACTCGCTTTCCCGGAAAGTGCTGCTGACCTACCGCTTCCGTTCCTGCAGCGTGCCGGGAAGCGCCCTCGTTGTCAATGGAGAGTGCCTGAGCGCGTCCGCCCAGATCGACCCGGAACGCTATCTGGATGTCCATTGCGGCGGTATGCAATCAGCCAGAGCCTGCGCGGGCGGCAGGCATTTTCTGATTCTGGGCAGGGTCACGGATGTCTGGGGGATGGATTGCAGCGTGTATCTGGCGGCGGACGCCACCTACATATATTCCCAGCTCTGGCAGCTCAGCGGACGCTTTGCGCTGCTGGCGCTGTCCATTGGCCTTTTGGGGCTTGGGGCGGTTTACTGGATGATCTCCCGGACGCTTCGCCCGCTGTCCCGGCTTTCGGAAGCCGCCGGCAGCATCGCGGACGGGAATTACAGCCAGCGCGTCCCTGTCGTTTCTCAGGACGAAGTGGGCACTCTGGCGGGGAATTTCAACCGGATGGCGCTGGCGGTGGAGACCCACGTGGACACTCTTCGGGAACAGAACGAGCGGCAGAAGCTCTTTGTCGGCGCGGTCACCCACGAGCTGAAAACACCTCTGACGTCTCTGCTCCTGAACGTGAACACTCTGCGAAATGTCTACCTTCCCGAAGAAAAGCAGGAAGCGCTGCTCACCAGTATGGACGCCCAGCTCCACTGGCTGGAAACCATGGTCAGAAAGCTGCTGACGCTGCTTTCCATGAAAAAGAACGCGAAGATAGCGCCGGTGTCCGTGCCGGAACTGCTGACACAGGTGCGGGAGCTGACCCGACCCATCATGGAAAAGTACGGAACTTCTCTGGAAATCACCTGCAACGGGGACATTCTGTCCGCGGACAAGGACTTGATGTGCATTGCCCTTGTCAATCTCGTGGAAAACAGCGCCAAGGCATCCGCACCGGGGCAGACCATCCGGATTCAGGCGTCGGAGATGGGCTTCACCGTCACCGACCATGGCCGGGGCATCCCCGAAAAAGATCTGCAAAGAGTGACCGACCCCTTCTACATGGGCGACCCCTCCCGGAGCAAGGCGAACGGCGGCTTCGGCCTGGGACTGGCGCTGGTGCGGGAGATTGCCGCCGTCCACGGCGGAACGCTGGTGCTGGAAAGCACTCTCGGAGAAGGAACGACCGCCAGAATCGTCATCGGTAATCAAACGGTAACGTGCCGGTAAACTCTTTTGATTCTGGCTATGGTATTCTGGAACCATCCAAAGAAAGGAAGTGTTACCATGAAAAAGAAAATAGTTCGTTTTGCCGCCTTCACACTGGCGCTTGCCATGCTGCCCGGATGCGGCAAAGGCCGGACGCCCGCCGAACCCACCACCGTCAATCAGGCGATGCTCTTGGAGCAGAGCGCCCGGGAGCAGACGGAGTACACCTTCCCGGAAAAATTCACCGGGGACTGGGTCAGTCAGGAGGGAAGACTTACCATCCGCGCCGATGCGCAGGTGGTGGCGGAGTTGGGGACGGTGCTTCCCACCGCCACCGTGACGCCCCGGGATTTTACGCAGGAGGATGTGGACACCCTACTGCGGGTGCTTTTGAAGGGACAGCCGCTCTACAGCACTGTCATGACGAAGCAGGAGTGTCAGGATTCCATTGATTATGTCAACTCCCCCGAATGGCACGCCGACCCGGACGCCCCGGAACAGACGCCGGAGCAGCTGGAAGAACGCCGGAAGGAGCTAATCGCCTATTACACCGCAGAAATGGCGAAGGCACCAGAGGAAAAGCCCATCATCCACGGCTTTGAAGATTCCGGAACGCCCAATGAGGTCAGCGGCGATGCCACCGTGGATGGAGCCAAGTACGAAATCAACATCATGAACCGCTTCGGCGGGGACTGGACGAACGCGACAATTGTCAACAGCGACTTTAAGTATTACCGCAGCACCGACTGGGGCAGCATTTCCAAAGAGGACGCCATCGCCAAGGCGGACGGGGTGATGCAGGAGCTTGGGCTGGGCGATATGGTTCTGGCCGACGCGCAGACGCCCAGAGAGGGCGAGCGGAAGGGCACATGGGAGCTTTACTATACCCCCAGCGTAAACGGCGTGCCCATTCCCGGCATCCGGGAGGATCGTGTGTTCAGCGATCCCGCCATCGGAGAGGATCATCAGTACTGGACTTACCGCTGCTCAGAGGAGACCAACGCGGATACCGTTTCCTGGTACATGGAAAGCGTCTGGATCACGGTGGGGAGGGACGGCATTCTTTCCTTCGAGTGGGACGCTCCCAGCACCGAGCCGGTTGTCAGGGAAACGCAGACCGCCCTTATGCCCTTTGAGGACATTGCGTCCATCGCAAACACCATGCTGCCCGTGGTGATCATCGGCCCGTCGGAAGCCCACAGTCTCGTGGAGATCGACAAGATCAACGGCGACGAGACATACATGGACGTGGAGATCACGAAGGTTTCCCTGTCGCTGATGCGCATCCGGGATAAAGGCTCCTTGCAGGGGACGATCGTTCCCGTGTGGGATTTCTGGGGAACGTGGGACTGGTATGAGCCCGGAGACAACGCCTCGGAGTCCATGAAAAAGGGCGCGACCTATGTGACCCAGCCCATGCTGACCCTGAACGCCATCGACGGCAACGTCGTCAGCCGGATGTTTGGCTACTGACCGTTGGAAGAAAAAGAGCCGGGAGCAGTCCGAAATGGGCTGCTCCCGGTGATTTTTTGCAAAGGTCAGGACATCTTGGAAATATCTGTCCCGAAATACTTGACCGACAGCGCGCTCAACGTCCCGTCGGCGTCCAGCTCTGCCAGTGCCTGATTGATAGCGGCCAGCAGTGTTGCCGTGTCGGCGCTCTTGCGGACGGGGATGGCGACCTGCTCCACATCGTCGGAATAGGCCGCAATTTTGATGTTGGCTTCGGGATGGGCTTTCTGATAGTCCGCAAAGACCACTTCCGCGTTCAGCGTCGCGTCGATCCGACCGGCCAGCAGCAGCGGGATTCCGATGGTGAATTTGGGATGCTTCGTCTTGTGGCGCACTGTGTACATACCCAGCAAACTGCCCACGCTTCCGCCCAGCGCCGCAACGGTCATCAGGGTCACTAGAAAACGGGCGGATTCCGTTCACACAGAATCCGCCTGTTTTATTACGCAATTATTCCCGGAAATTTTGCCATCACCACGATGGCGGCGATGATCTGAAGCGCCAGAAGCAGCGGGATTCCGATGGTGAATTTGGGATGCTTCGTCTTGTGGCGCACTGTGTACATACCCAGCAAACTGCCAACGCTTCCGCCCAGCGCCGCAACGGTCATCAGGGTCGCTTCCGGAATGCGCCAGAGTTTTTTCTTTGCCTTGTGCTTGTCCGCAAGCATAAGCACAAAACCGGCCGCATTGATTGTAACGAGGTAAAGAAGGAGAAGATCTTTCATACTGATTTCCTTTCGGGAGGGATTTTTGTGAAAAAGCTTTGGATTTTACTGGCGCTGGCGTCGCTTCTGTGCGGCTGTACTTCGGAGGAAACGCTGGAAACAATTTCAGACGACATCGTTCAGCCCGTGATGGCGCAGCCGGGGGAAATTTCCGTCCGCCTGCCGGACAACGCCGTGGCGCCGGTGCTGGAAAGCGACTCGGAGCAGGTCTATCTCAGCGAGGACTATGAGATCATCGTCGAGACCGTCAGCGGAGGGGACCTGAGCGCCACCATTCAGCGGATATCCGGCTACACCCCGGACAATCTGACGGTGATGGAAACGGCGCAGGACGGGGCAAAGCGGTATGACTTCGTCTGGGCGTCGGCAGGGGAGAACGGCGACCAGCTGGGCAGGGCGGTCATTCTGGACGACGGGAACTACCATTACTGTCTGTCCGTTCTCCGGGACGCGGACACCACGGAAAAGTCCCAGATCGTGTGGCGGGACGTGTTTGACTCATTCAAGCTGGTCTAGGGAACCTCTGAATAAATCGTCTGCGGCTGTGAGCGGATCTTTTTCGCCCACCCTTCGGTATCAAAAGCGGGAAATACATACAGTATTCCGCCGCTTTCGATACCTCGATTGGCCGAAAAATCTCTCGCTCACAGCTCTTGCCGATTTAATCAGAGGTTCCCTAGGTATTGTTTCGCCGCTTCCCGGCACATCTGGACGCAGGCATCGGCCACGCTTTGGGGATACAAAATTTTCGCCTTGCCGCCGAAGCCGATGACCCAGCTTAGGAACATGGGGGACACCGCCACATTGACGGTAAAGACAAAATGATCGTCCCCGTCCGGAATTAAAAGAATGTCCTTGCCGAAGCGGTCTACCACTACGTTGATCAGACTCCGGTCGAAGCGCAGCTTCACGGCGGTTTCCTCCCCGGAGAACATCTGAAACAGCCGGGAAGCATGTTCCGCCAATGCCTTGCCCGCCAGTTCCGGGCAGGGGGTGCGGCTTTCCTCCGTCAGGCGGATATTGCTCATGCGGTCAAGGCGGTAGGAGGTCACGCCGTGGCGCAGGGAGTGGGCGAGCAGGTAGCAGTTTTCGTTGTCCTGACACAGACCGTAGGGGCTTGCCTGATAGCTTCTGTCCCGGTATTTCCGTTTGCCGCCCAAGTCCCAGTCAAAATACCGGAAGGTGATCTGCTTATTCTGGGCGATGGCCTCCTGAACGGCGTCCACGTTGAAGTAAATGGATTCGTTCATGCTTTTGACCCGCCCGGAAACCAACACGTCCCGGCGCATGAGCCTTGCGTCGTGGACGCTGCACTGGCTGCACAGCTTTTCAATCAGCTCCCGGGACTTTTTCTCCGTGAGGAAGCGGCTGGACTGGACGGCGTCGATGAGCAGCTTCAGTTCCGGCAGCTCAAAATTCCGGGAGGCGATGTAGTAGCCGCCGTTCTTTCCGGGAATGGAGAGAATGTCCACGCCGTAATCCTGCAGGGCCGCGATGTCCGAGTAGACGGTCTTGCGGTCGCAGACAATATCGTGCTCTTCCAGCATGGAAAGAAGCTCCGACGTTCTCACCGGGTGATCCTGGTGAGAATTTTTTTGCAGGTAGTCGAGGATGTACAGGATTTTCAGCTTCTGATTGTCTGACTTGGGCATGAGAATTCCTCCCGGCGGTTATTCCTGACATTATAGCACATCTGCGCTGCCGGGGGAAAGAGAAAATTTGCTTTTTCCCGTGGAATATGCTATAATACCCAAAAAGGAGTGAGTGTTTTGGGTTATTTTGGCTGTCATCTTTCCGCATCCGGCGGAAACGCGGCGATGGTGAAGACCGCGCTGTCCATCGGGGCAAATACCTTCGCGTTTTTTACCCGGAATCCCCGGGGCAGCAAGGCCAAGCCGGAGGATCCGGCGGACGCGGCAAAAGCGGCCGCCATGCTGGAAGAAAATCACTTTGGCAAACTGGTCGCCCACGGGGCGTATACCATGAATCTCTGCACCGCTGACGCGGACGCCCGAGCCTTTGCCGCAGGGATTCTGGAGGACGACCTGCGGCGCATGGCGGCGCTTCCCGGAAATTTCTACAATTTCCACCCCGGCAGTCACGTGGGGCAGGGGACGCAGGCGGGAATCGACTACATTGCCGCCGCCCTGAAAAACGCCCTGCGCCACGACTATCCGGTGACGGTGCTGCTGGAAACCATGGCGGGGAAGGGCAGCGAGATCGGCGGACGGTTTGAGGAACTCAGGGACATTCTGGACGCCGTGGGAAGCGAAAACGTGGGCGTGTGTCTGGACACCTGTCACGTCTACGACGGCGGCTACGACATCGTGAACGACCTGAACGGTGTACTGGCGGAATTTGACCGGGTGATTGGTCTGGACCGGCTGCACGCCCTGCACCTGAACGACAGCAAGAACCCCTTTGCCAGCCACAAAGACCGCCATGAATGTCTTGGAAAGGGCAGTCTGGGGCTGGAAACCTTCCGCCGCATCGTGAACCACCCGCAGCTCAAGGACAAGCCCATGATTCTGGAAACGCCCAACGAGCTGCCCGGCTACGCCGGGGAAATCAAAATTCTGCGGGAAATGGAAGCTTAAGGCAACACTGCGGCTCGCCTTAAGAAAATGTTCATTTGACATCTGAACGAAAATGTGTCATTTTATTAAACATAAGAATTACCCGAAGAAAGGAGGGTGATGGTATGCAGAATATTCTGGAATCGCTGACGCTGGCACAGGAAAACTACGCAGGCTCCTATATGGGGATTCTGCGCTATGCCGTACCGATACTCAGCGCCATACTGCTTCTGCGCTGCGTCCTGCCCCTGCTGACCTTCCGGCGGGAGCCGGAGATCTGGGCGTGGCTGAACATGACCGACGGCAGTCAAATCCCCATCACCCATTGGGAGAACGTCATCGGCCGGAGCAAATCCAGCGACGTGACCATCGACTTTCCCACCGTGTCCCGGAACCATGCGGTCCTGACCCGGTACGATGACGGCAGCTGGACGATCACGGACGCCGGTTCAAAAGACGGAACGCTGGTCAACGGCAGGAAGGTCCAAATTTGCGCGTTGAAGCCAAAAGACCGTATCTCCATCGGCGGTGTGGAAATGCAGCTCCAGCCCATTACGGAGCATCAGGAGGCGCGTCAGGCGGAGCTTCGCACCAAGGCAGCCAGCGGCTGGGACAGCGTGGCGAATCTGATGGTGCTGTCCATCTTGCAGTGCCTGATGCTGCTGGGCTTCCTGCTGGGCGGGGAGCAGGAGACGATCGCCAGCGTTCTCATGGGCTTCGGCGGCATTTTCCTGAGCCAGTGGCTGCTGTACATTTTCTACTGCATGATCCGCCGGAAGTCCTTTGAGGTGGAGACCATGGCGTTCTTCCTGTGTACCATGGGTATGGCCGCCATCGCCACGGTAAAGCCGGGGGAGACGGTGAAGCAGCTTGCCGCCATGGCGCTGGGGGTGGTGACGTTTCTCATCATCGGCTGGTCGCTGCGGGACTTAGAGCGGGCGAAGGTCGTCCGGTATCTGGCCACGGTGGCGGGCGTGGGCTTTTTGATGGTGACGCTGGTGTTCGGCACCGAATATTACGGCGCGAAAAACTGGCTGGTCATCGGCGGCCTGTCCTTGCAGCCGTCGGAGCTGAGCAAGGTCTGCTTCGTCTATGCCGGCGCGTCCACCATGGACAGAATCATGAGCAAGCGGAATATTTACATTTTTATCGCCTATTCCATTCTCATCTGCGGCCTGCTTGCCCTGATGAACGATTTCGGCACGGCGCTGATTTTCTTCTGCGCCTTCCTTGTGATCGCTTATCTTCGTTCCGGCAGTATGGGCACCGTGGCGCTGGCCGTTACGGCGCTGATCTTTGCCGGAGTGCTGGCATTGAAGATCGCGCCCCACGCTCTGCGTCGGTTTTCCGTGTGGCGGCATGTGTGGGACGATCCACTGAACGCCGGTTACCAGCAGGTTCAGGCGCTGATGTGCGTGGCCTCCGGCGGCCTGTTCGGTCTGGGGCCGGGACAGGGCTTCCTGAAACACGTGTTCGCGGCGGATTCCGACATCGCCTTTGCCACCATCTCCGAGGAATGGGGGCTGATCGTGGCGGTGATGATGGTGCTGTGCGTGGCGGCCTACGGCTTCTTTGCCATCCGTACCGCACGGGTCGCCCGGAGCAGCTTCTATTCCATCGGCTCCTGCACCGCCGCCAGCATTCTGGTCATTCAGACCATTCTGAACTGTCTCGGCACGCTGGATATTCTGCCCTTCACCGGCGTGACCTTCCCGTTCCTGAGCAACGGCGGCACCAGCATGGTCGGCGCCTGGGGGCTGCTGGCCTTCGTCAAGGCGGCGGATACCCGGCAGAATGCCAGCTTTGCCGTCCGCCTGAACAAGAAGGGAGCGTGAGCGGATGAACCGCGTAACCAAAAGAACATGGATCATGGGCTTGTTCCTGGCTGTGCTTCTGGGGGGCATGATGTTCTTCCTGTGGGAGTACGTGACTCAGGCGGGGGAATGGGTGACCTTTCCCGGCTCCCCCCATGTGTATAACAACGCCAACATCGGCTGCGGCACGGTGACCGACCGTTCCGGGAACGTGCTGCTGGACATTACCGAGGAGCGCACCTATTCCTCTGATGCCGCAACCCGCCAGTCCACGCTCCACTGGCTGGGCGACCGGAAGGGCTACATCAGCGCCTCCGCCGTCTCCCACTACGCGGGGAAAATGGCGGGCTTCGACCTGGTCAGCGGCGTATACGACAGCAGCGGCGAGGGGGGCGAGATGACCCTGACGCTGTCGGCGAGGGTGCAGAACGCGGCGCTGGACGCCATGGCGGGGAGAAAAGGCACCGTCGGCGTGTACAACTATAAAACGGGAGAGATCCTCTGCGCTCTGACCACGCCCACCTACGACCCGGATAATGTGCCGGACATCGCCTCGGACACCTCCGGGCAGTATGACGGCGTGTACCTGAACCGCTTCTTACAATCGACCTATGTTCCCGGCTCCATTTTCAAGGTGGTCACCACCGCCGCGGCGCTGGACTGCGTCCCGGACATTCTGGACAAGACCTTCACCTGCTACGGCGCTTACGAGTATGGCACGGAAAAGGTGACCTGCGAAAAAGCCCATGGCACCCTGACCCTGAAAACCGCCCTCGCCAATTCCTGCAACTGCTCCTTCGCCCAGATCGCGGAGCTGGTGGGGAAGAAGAACATGGTAAAGTATGTGAAGCAGTTCGGCGTCACGGACAGCCTGAGCTTTGACGGCGTCACCACCGCCGAGGGCAACTACGACATTTCCAACACCGCCCCGGTGTCTTTCGCGTGGAGCTGCATCGGCCAGCACACCGACCTGATTAACCCCGCCCGCTACATGACCTTCATGGGCGCCATTGCCGGGGGCGGCGCGGGCGCGGAACCCTATCTGGTGTCGGAGGTTCGCAGCGGCGAAGAGCTGACCTACGAGGCAAAAACGAAAACCACCGGCCGCATTATGTCTCAGGACGTGGCCGACCAGGTCAAGGCCTACATGCGCAACAACGTGCAGAGCGTTTACGGCGACTGGAATTTTAACGGCATGAACGTCTGCGCCAAGTCCGGCACCAGCCAGCTGGGGGGCGGACAGAAATCCAACGCCATGTTCGCGGGCTTCGTGGAGGACGAGCAGTACCCCCTGGCCTTCATCGTGGTGGTGGAAAACGGCGGCTACGGCAGCGCCACCTGCGTGCCGGTTCTGAGCAAGGTTCTCGCCGCCTGCAAGACCGTCCTGGACGGGGAATAATGTCCTTGGGAACCTCTGATGAAATCACCTCTGACCGGCGGCGATTTCATCGGAGGTTCCCTTGTGCGTTATACACAAAAAAGGCGAAAAAACGCAAAAGATTCTGTAATCTTTTCCTCGTTGACAAATGTCTTCCTGTGGGATACAATATGCTAAAATTCTTCGGGAGGTACATGACGATGACGGCACGGTTTTCTACCACTTACAGCTCTACCCGCTGCACTATGGCAGCGGCATGTTCCTCTGCGCGAATTAGCCCCATCCTGGACACTGCCATGATTCTGGCGGTGTCCATTTGCGTTGTACGACTGCTGCTGGCAGCAGCGGCGTGACCGGGGCTTCACATGGTATGAAGAAGCGGTTACGCCCTGGGCGAACCGCTTTTTTATAGTAAGAAATGAAAAAGGAGAACACTATCATGAAAAAAGTACTTGCTATGCTGATGGCTGCTCTGATGGTAGCCGCAATGTTCACCGGATGCTCCTCCAGCAAGCCCGCGACGGAGACCACCGCCGCTGCTGCTGCTGCTGCCGGTACCGTTAAGATCGGTATGTCCGGCCCTCTGACCGGCGGTGCTTCCGCTTACGGCTTGGCTGTTAAGGCCGGCATGGAAGTGGCAGTTGAGGAGATCAACGCCAAGGGCGGCCTGCAGATCGAGTTCAACGCCCAGGACGACGAGGCCGACGGCGAGAAGGCCGTGTCCGCTTACAACGTCCTGAAGGACTGGGGTATGCAGGTCATGGCCGGCCAGGTTACCACCGGTTCCGCTCTGGCCGTAGCTCCCGAGTCCACTGCCGACAACATGTTCAACCTGACCCCCTCCGCCTCCGCTGAGTCTCTGGCTCTGTCCGGTGCCAACATCTTCCAGATGTGCTTCACCGACCCCAACCAGGGCGCTTCCGCTGCTGAGCTGGTTTCCACCAAGGCGCTGGGCACCAAGGTCGGCGTGATCTACGACTCCTCCGACGACTACTCCTCCGGCCTGTACAAGGGCTTCTCCGACAAGGCCGCTGAGCTTGGTCTGGAGATCGTTGCCACCACTTCCTTCACCGCCGACAACAAGGCTGACCTGTCCACTCAGGTGACCCAGTGCCAAGATGCCGGTGCGGATCTGGTGTTCTTGCCCATCTACTACACCGAGGCTGCTCAGATTCTGTCCTACGCCAACAAGATCGGCTACGCGCCCAAGTTCTTCGGCTGCGACGGCATGGACGGCATCCTGACCGTGGAAGGCTTCGACACCTCTCTGGCCGAGGGCCTGGCTCTGATGACCCCCTTCGATGCCAACGCTTCCGATGAGGCAACCCAGTCCTTCGTTGCCAAGTTCAAGGAGAAGATGGATGGTCTGGTTCCCAACCAGTTCGCCGCTGACGGCTATGACGTCATCTACGCCCTGTACAACGCCATGACCGCCGCCGGTATCACTGGCAGCGAATCCGCTTCCGAAATCTGCACCGCTCTGGAGGCTCAGTTCGCCACCATGACCATTGACGGCCTGACCGGCACCGGTATGCACTGGGACGAGAACGGCATGATCTCCAAGGCGCCCGCCGCCGTGGTGATCGAGAACGGTGTTTACGTTCCCATGGGCTAAAGATAGTCCGGAAAAATGATTCCCTCAAAGGGGATGGGGCGGTTTGCGCCCCATCCCCTAACGAGGTATCATCCATCAGCAGTCTATGAAAACCTCGTTGGCGGACGGGGCTTTCATAGACTGTTGAGTAAAAAAGGAAACTCTGATTAAGTCGCCTTCGGCTGTGAGCGGATCTTTTCCGTCCACTCTTCGGTATCGAAAACGGGAAATACACAAAGTATTCCACCGCTTTCGATACCTTGATTGGCCGAAAAATCTCTCGCTTACAGCTCTCGCCGATTTAACCAGAGCTTCCTAAAAAAGAAGAAAGAGGGGGACAATCATGAAAATTATTCAGTACCTGATCAACGGCATCAGCATCGGCTCTGTCTACGCCATCATTGCCCTTGGCTACACCATGGTCTACGGCATTGCCAAGATGCTGAACTTTGCCCATGGCGATGTGATCATGGTGGGCGCGTACATTTCCTTCTGCGTCACCAACTATCTGGGGCTGCCGGTTGTGGTATCCATTCTGGCGGCCATGGCGGTGTGTACTTTGCTTGGCGTGCTGATTGAGGGACTCGCCTACAAGCCTCTGCGGGGAACGCCCAGTCTGGCAGTTCTGATCACGGCCATCGGCGTCAGCTACTTCCTGCAGAACGCGGCGCAGCTGATCTGGTCTTCCAGCCCGAAGAACTTTACCAGCATCGTTACCTTCCAGCCTCTGCGTCTGGCGGGCGGACAGCTGGTGGTCACCGGCGAGGTGATCTATACCATCGCTGCTTCCGTCATCATCATGCTGGGCCTGACATGGTTTACCACCAGAACCCGCACCGGCAAGGCCATGCGTGCCGTTTCCGAGGATCGGGACGCTGCCCAGCTCATGGGCATCAATGTAAACCAGACTATTTCCATGACCTTTGCCATCGGCTCTGCTCTGGCGGCCGTTGCCGGTGTGCTGCTGTGCTCCACGGTTCCGACCTTGCAGCCCACCACCGGCTCCATGCCCGGTATCCGCGCCTTTACCGCCGCAGTTTTCGGCGGCATCGGCTCCATTCCCGGGGCTATGCTGGGCGGTATTCTGCTGGGCGTCATCGAGACCTTCAGCAAAGCCTATCTCAGCCCCCAGTTCAGCGACGCAATCGTGTTTGCCGTCCTGATTGTGATCCTGCTGGTGAAGCCTGCAGGCCTGCTGGGCAAGCAGGTTCAGGAGAAGGTATGAGGTGGATGTTATGAAAAAAAGACTGACAAAGGACAAAATCATGGGTGCGTCCACCTACATTCTGGTAACGGCGGCGTTCCTGATCCTCCAGCTGCTCATGAGTCAGGGCAAGCTGAGCAGCACCATGAAGGGATTTCTGGTGCCTGCCTGCGCCTATATTGTGCTGGCAATTTCCCTGAACCTGCTGGTAGGTATCTGCGGTGAACTGAGTCTGGGTCATGCGGGCTTTATGGGCATCGGTGCGTTCACCGGTGTGATTGTGACCGCTCTGCTGGCCACGGCGGTTCCCAACGGCATTGTACGGCTGGTGATTGCCATGGTGGTGGGCGGCGTGATGGCCGGCGCCATCGGCTTTCTCATCGGCATCCCGGTGCTTCGTCTCCGGGGCGACTATCTGGCGATCGTGACGCTGGCCTTCGGCGAGATCATGAAGAACATCTTCGGAAATCTCTATCTGGGCATTGATGACACCGGACTTCATGCCACCATGAGCTCCGCAGGGTTGACTCTGGGCGCGGGCGGCCAGATGATCGTCTCCGGCCCCAGAGGCGCCACCGGCATTACCAAGCTGTCCACATTTGCCGTGGGCTTTGTGCTGATTCTGTTCACCCTGTTTGTTGTGCAGAACCTGATCAACTCCCGGGAAGGCCGGGCGATCAAGGCCGTCCGGGACAACCGGATCGCTGCCGAATCCGTGGGCATCAATGTCACCGCTTTCCGGATGAAGGCTTTCGTGGTCTCCGCGTTTCTGGCGGGTATGGCCGGTGCGCTTTACGCCATGAATTACGGCTCTATCACGGCTACCAAGTTCAATTTCAATACCTCCATCAACATTCTGGTCTTCGTTGTTCTGGGCGGCATGGGCAACATCCTCGGCTCCATTATCTCCGCCACGGTGCTCTACATCCTGCCGGAGGCCATGCGCGGCCTGCAGGATTACCGGATGATCCTCTACGCTGTGGTTCTGATCGTCGTGATGCTCTTTACATGGTCCCCCAAGGTGAAAGAAGCCATGTCCGTGGTCACCGACAAGATTGCCGGTGCATTCAAGAAGAAGGAGGCGGGAAGCAATGAATGACTATTCCAAGAAAATCCTGAAAGTTCCCACCGTGACCTTCGTCCGTGAGCAGGATCAGGGCAAGCAGCCCGTTCTGGACGTGCGGAACCTGGGCATCGACTTTGGCGGACTGACGGCTGTGGACAGCTTCAACATTACCATCGGCCCCACCGAAATTTCCGGCCTGATCGGCCCCAACGGCGCGGGCAAGACCACCATTTTTAATCTGCTCACCGGCGTCTATCAGCCCACCCGCGGCTCCGTGCTGGTCAACGGCATCGACATCAAGGGAATGCCGGTATACAAGGTCAATAAGCTGGGTATCGCCCGAACCTTCCAGAATATCCGTTTGTTTACGGATATGACCGTTCTGGACAACGTCAAGGTCGGTCTGCACAATTCCATGAAGTGTTCCTTCTTCTCAAGCGTTTTGCATCTGCCCGGCTACTTCAAGGCCGAGAAGCGCGCCAATGAGAAGGCTATGGAGCTGCTGGATTTCATGGGGCTTGCGGAACATGCCAATGAGAAGGCAGGAAGCCTGCCCTACGGCGTCCAGCGCCGTCTGGAGATCGTCCGGGCGCTGGCGACCAATCCTTCCGTGATTCTGCTGGATGAGCCTGCCGCCGGTATGAACCCCAGTGAGACAACCGAACTGATGCATCAGATACGGCGGATCCGGGATGCCTTCCACGTGGCCATTTTCCTGATCGAGCACGACATGAATCTGGTTATGAACGTGTGCGAGGCCATCGCCGTAGTGAATTACGGCCGGATCATTGCCAAGGGAACTCCTGAGGAGATTCAGGCGAATCCTGCGGTCATCGAGGCATACCTTGGCAAAGAGGAGGGGAAAGCAGATGCTGAAAATTGAAGACATGCACGTGTATTACGGCGCTATCCACGCGGTGAAGGGCGTGTCCTTTGAAGTCGGCGAGGGCGAGATCGTGGCGCTGATCGGCGCCAACGGCGCGGGCAAGTCCACCATCCTGAAGACAGTTTCCGGCCTGATGCATCCCCGCAGCGGCTCCATCCACTTCTGCGATCAGGATATCACCCATATGGAAGCCTATAAGCTTCTGCGTACCGGTCTGGCGCACGTCCCTGAAGGACGGCGGATTTTCCAGCAGATGACGGTTCAGGAAAATCTGGAAATGGGCGCTTACATCAAAAAGGATGTGTCCCAGAAAGATCTGGAGACGGTGTTCACCTACTTCCCCCGTCTGAAAGAGCGTCGCAAGCAGATCGCGGGAACCCTTTCCGGCGGCGAGCAGCAGATGCTGGCCATGTCCCGCGCCCTTATGAGCCACCCGAAGCTCATGATGCTGGACGAGCCGTCCATGGGTCTTGCGCCCATTCTGGTCGATCAGATTTTTGACATCATCAAGGAGCTGCACAAGGCCGGCACAACCATCCTTCTCGTGGAGCAGAACGCCCGGAAGGCGCTGCAGATTGCCGACCGTGCCTACGTTCTGGAAACCGGCAGCATCACCTTAAGCGGCACCGGCGCGGAGCTTGCCAGCTCTGACGCGGTGAAGAAGGCTTACCTCGGCGGTTAAAAATTGGACACCCCCTGCATAGGATAGGCAGGGGGTGTTTTTATGTGCCGGAAAAACCACCTGCATGGGTGCTGCTGCCTGTTCTTCGGACTGGGGCTGATCGTGGGGCATTGTGTTTCCAGCTGGTTCGTCTGCTGCTGCGGCGGAATCGCGCTTCTGGCTCTCGGATTTTGTATTATGCGCAGACGGTAGTCATAAACTTGTCCGGCGTTGAATAGACTGTATCGACAACGTGGGATAAGGAGTGATCCAACTTGGAATTTGAGTTTCAGAAATCCGCCTGCCCCTGCATGGAAACGGTGCTGCGGGAGGTTCAGAATGTGGAGCAGACCCAGGAGATCAAGTTGTCCGACGGAATGCCGGACATCGGCAGAGTCCTTGCCGCATGGGGACAGACCATCCTCCGGGGGAAAGAATGGCGCAGCGACAGCGTCTCCTTTTCCGGCGGAATGATGGTCTGGATTCTCTATGCGCCGGAGGATGGCAGCGAGGAGCGGTGCATCGACGGCTGGATACCCTTCCAGATGAAGTGGGATCTGCCCGAACGGACGGAGGAGGGGAGCATCCGAATCCAGTGTCTCACCCGGTTTGTGGACGCCCGGTCGGTGTCCGCCCGGAAGCTGATGGTGCGTGTGGGAGCTGCCGCCATGGCGGAGGCCTGTGTGCCGAAGACCGCGGAAATCGCCGCCCCGGCGGAACCAATCGAGGGCGTGGAGCTGCTGACAAGCAGCTACCCGGTCAGAATGCCCAGAGAGGCCGGGGAAAAGGCGTTCGCGCTGGACGAAGAACTGACGCTTCCCGAATCCAGCCCATTGCCTGAGAAGCTGGTCTATTACTGCCTGCACCCCAGAATAACGGAGAAAAAGGTGCTGTCCAACAAGGTGGTGTTCCGGGGAAACGGGAACCTGCACGTGCTTTACCGTTCGGAGGAGGGGCAGCTCCACGGATGGGATTTTGAGCTGCCTTTTTCCCAGCTGGCAGACCTTTCCGGGGAACACAGCGGCGACGCACAGGCGGACATCCTGCTGAGTCCCACCAGTCTGGAGCTGGAAGTGGACGACGAGGGACATATGCGCCTGAAATGCGGCATTGTAGGGCAGTATCTCATCTCCGACCGGGAAATGCTGACGCTGGCGGAGGACGCCTACAGCCCGGGACGGGAGCTGTCTGTGCAGACAGAGCAGCTGGAAGTCCCAGCCATTCTGGAAAGCCGCCGGGAAACCGTCTACGGCGAACAGAGCATTCCCGCGGAGGCAAACCTCACGGCGGACGTCAGCTTCCTCGTGGACTTCCCCCGGCAGCGCAGGACTCAGAAGGGCGTGGAAATGGAGATCCCCGGCTCGTTTCTGGTGCTGTATTATGGCGAGGACGGCATTCTGCATTCCGCCACAGCCCGCTGGGAGGGGCAGTGTATCCTGAATGCGGATGAAAACACCGTGATAACGGCAATTCCCATGCCGCCGGAACAGATGCAGGCCAGTCTTGGAAGCGGCAGCGTGACCGTGAAGGGGGAAGTCCCTCTGGAAATGACGTCGGAAAGCAGTCGGGGCTTCTCCATGATCACCGGCGTGGAGCTGGGTGAGGAAAAGGAGCCGGACGCGAACCGGCCGTCGCTGATCCTGCGCAGAGCGGGGGATAGCCGACTGTGGGACATCGCCAAGGAAAGTGGCTCCACCATGGACGCCATCCGCAAGGCAAACGGCCTTCAGGAGGAACCGGCGGCAGGGCAGATGCTGCTGATTCCGGTATCATAAGCAAGGTGCGCCGCCCCGGCAAACGCCGGGGCGGATTTCGTATGCAAAAAGAAAAATATGGTAGAAAAATTTCTTGTAGCAGTTGACAAGAAGTGATATAATAATTCTTAGAGAATTTTATACAGAAGGTGTTTTTTATGACAAAAATTGATATTTTCTCCGGCTTCCTCGGCGCGGGCAAGACGACCCTGATCAAAAAGATGATCGCCGAAAGCTACAAGGGGCAGAAGCTGGTGCTGATCGAGAACGAGTTCGGCGAGATCGGCATTGACGGCGGCTTTTTGCAGGATTCCGGCATTAACATCACCGAGATGAACTCCGGCTGCATCTGCTGCTCTCTGGTGGGCGATTTTGGCAAGGCGCTGAAGAAGGTCATTGCCGAGTACCATCCCGACCGTATTCTGATCGAGCCGTCCGGCGTGGGCAAGCTGTCCGACGTCATCGCCGCCGTGAGCAAGGTGACGAATGACGAGGTCACGCTGGGCTACACCGTGGCCGTGGCCGACGCGGGCAAGGTCAAGGTGTATATGAAGAACTTCGGCGAGTTCTACAACAACCAGATCGAAACCGCCTCCACCATCATCCTGTCCCGTACCGATTCCATCCCCCAGAGCAAGCTGGACGCGGCCGTTGCCATGCTGCGGGAGCATAATTCCGTTGCCACCATCGTCACCACCCCTTGGGGCGAGCTGACGGGCGAGCAGCTGATCGAGGCGCTGGAAGGCAAGGCGTCCGTCGCGGCGGAGCTGGCCAAGATGGAGATGGAGCGCCTTGCGGAAGAGGACGAGGAGGAAGACCATCACTGCTGCCATCACCATCATCATGACGATGACGACGAAGACGAGCACGATCATCACTGCTGCCATCACCATCATGATGACGAGGATGAGCACGAGCATCATCACCACAATCACGATGATGACGAGGATGAGCATGACCATCACTGCTGCCACCATCATCACGACGACGATGAGGACGAGCATGAGCATCACCATCATCATCACCACGCCGACGAGGTGTTCACCTCCTGGGGCGTTGAGACCGCAAAGAAGTTCGACAAGGCGGCCATTGAAGCGGCGCTGCATGAGCTGGATTCCGGCAAGTATGGCACCATCCTCAGAGCGAAGGGTATCCTGCCCGCCGTGGACGGCACTTGGATTCACTTTGACTATGTTCCCGAGGAATGCAACGTCCGTACCGGCAGCGCTGATATTACCGGCAAGCTCTGCGTCATCGGCTCCAAGCTGGATGAAGCGGGCGTAGCCGCTCTGTTCGGGGTGTAACACATGGTGCAGATTCCCGTATATGCCTTTACCGGCTTTCTGGATTCCGGTAAGACCAAGTTCATTCAGGAGACGCTGGAGGACGAGCGCTTCAACGCCGGCGAGCGGACGCTGCTGCTGGTGTTTGAGGAAGGGGAAGAGGAGTACGATTTCTCCACTTATCCCCACAAGAACGTGTATCTGGAAACGCTGGATCAGCAGACCGTCACCACCAAGGAGCTTCAGGCGCTGGCGAAAAAGTACAGGGCGGAGCGCGTGGTCGCTGAGCTGAACGGTATGCAGCAGGTGGGCGACTTGTATATGCGCTTCCCGGAGAACTGGGCGGTTGCTCAGGAGGTCATGTTCGCCGACTCCACCACCATCATGACCTATAACGCAAATATGCGCAATCTTGTGATGGACAAGCTGGTGGGCGCCCAGATGGTGGTGTTCAACCGGCTGGAAAAGGGCGCGGACGTCATGCCCCTGCATAAGCTGGCCCGGGCGGCCAACCGCCGTATCGACATTCTGTACGATTACACCGACGGTTCGACCTCCTACGACGATATCGAAGACCCGCTGCCCTTTGACATCAACGCCCCTGTCATTCAGGTGAAGGACGAGGACTACGCCCTGTTTTACCGGGACGTGTCCGAGGAACCGAAGAAGTACGACGGCAAGACCGTCAGCTTCAAGGGTCAGGTGGCCATGCTCCGCCGGGACAAGAACGGTATGTTTGCCCCCGGCCGGTTCGTGATGACCTGCTGCGTGGAGGACATCCAGTTCTGCGGCATTCCCTGCCGGTACGATCAGGCGGGGACGCTGGAACCCCGTTCATGGGTCATGGTTACAGCAAAGATCACGGCGGAGAAGCACCCCCTGTACAAAGGGGAGGTTGGCCCTGTCCTGACGGCGCTGGAGGTCACAAAAAACGCCCAGCCCGCCGACCCGGACGTTGCGACGTTCTGATTGAGAAGTCCCCTCTTCTTAGAGGGGACTTTTTTGAACAAAATTTCGCAAAAAAGTTGATGCAATTTTGCCGGGAATATGGTATAGTGTAAGAAAGAAAGCAGCTAACGCAGGAAAGGGCATTGATATGTATCAACCACTCGCCGATCTTTTGCGGCCGCAGACCTTGGACGAGGTCTACGGTCAGGAGCATATTCTGGGCAAGGGCGCAGTGCTGCGCCGCCTGATCGATTCCGGGAACATCCCCAACATGGTGTTCTACGGCCCCAGCGGCACGGGAAAGACCACCGTCGCCAATATCATCGCCAAGCAGACCAACCGCACCCTCTACAAGCTCAACGCCACCACCGCTTCCACGGCGGACATCAAGGAGATCGTGGCGCAGCTGGACACCTTCATGGCTCCCAACGGGGTACTGCTGTATCTGGACGAAATTCAGTCCTTCAACAAAAAGCAGCAGCAGTCCCTGCTGGAGCACATCGAAAACGGCAAGATCACCCTGATCGCTTCCACCACGGAAAATCCCTATTTCTACGTGTTCAACGCGATCTTAAGCCGCTCCACCGTCTTTGAATTCAAGCAGATTTCCGCGTCCGCCGCCTTGCAGGCGGTACGACGGGCAGTTTCCTTCATGGAGCAGCGCACCGCGCTGACTGCCGTACCCGAAGACGGGGCGCTGGAATACATCGCGTCCTCCTGCGGCGGCGACCTGCGCAAGGCCATGAACGCGGTGGAGGTGCTGTTTTCCGCGGGGATTCCTCAGGACGGGAAACTCCCCTTGACGCTGGCGGACGCCAAAGAGGTCACCCAGAAAAGCGCCCTCCGCGCCGATCGGGACGGAGACAACTATTATGACCTGCTGTCCGCCCTCCACAAATCCATCCGCGGATCCGACCCGGACGCCGCCTGTCACTATCTGGCAAGGCTTCTGGAGGCCGGGCAGATGCCCTCCGCCTGCCGCCGCCTGATGTGCGTCGCGGCGGAGGACGTGGGGCTGGCCTATCCTCAGATACTGCCCATCGTCAACGCCTGCGTGGACATGGCGCTGAAGCTGGGAATGCCGGAAGCGCGGCTCCCCCTGGCGGATGCCGCCGTGCTGATGGCCACCAGTCCAAAGTCTAATTCTGCCTATCTTGCCATTGATGCGGCGCTGGACGACGTGCGCAAGGGAAAGTCCGTGGATTTCCCTCGGCACTTGCAGAACGTCCACGCGGATACCTACACCATGGAGCGGGAACAGGGGTATCTCTACCCCCACAACTACCCAAACCATTGGGTGAAGCAGCAGTACCTGCCGGACGAACTGGTGGGCGCGCATTATTACGAGTACGGCCCCAACAAGCTGGAACAGGCGGCAAAACAATACTGGGACAGCATCAAAAAGGAGTAAAGCATGGACATTCGCGTGAACGACATTCTTGTCATGAAAAAGTCCCACCCCTGCGGGGAAAAGCGCTGGCTGGTTCTGCGCACCGGCGCAGACTTCCGCCTGCGGTGCCTGGGCTGCGGCCACGAGCTGATGACACCCCGGTTCAAGGCAGAAAAAAATATCCGCTCCGTGGAGCGGAAAGAAGTCTCCGATAGCTAATTGCAGAGGTCGACTTGCCAAGAGCCTCGCAGAGGAAAGCCGCCCGCAGCCTGCAATCCCCTTTGCCCCAAAAGGCCGCTGGCCTTTTGGGGCAGTCTAGCCTCCGACAGCTAATGTCGGAGGTTTTTCGTTCCCCGCCGCCGATGCCGCCGAAAGGACGGCGGGGTGGGGGAAACTTGCGGCGGACGGGGGACATGGTTGCGACCGACTTTTCCCGGGAGAGGGGGTATACTTTTGCCATACCGGCTGGAGGTGATGCGTTGAAAATCTATCTGGACTTGGTGGTAATTCTGAACTTTCTGGTGGATTTTTTGCTGCTTTTGGGGACAAACCGTTTATCGGGCTTTCCGGCGTCGCCCCTCCGGGCGGCGGCATCGGCGGCGCTGGGGGCGGTCTACAGCGGGGTGTGCATGATGCCCCGGATGCGGTTCCTCGGGGGACTGCTGTGGCGGATCGTCAGCCTTGCCGGGATGGCGGTTATCGCCTTCGGCTGGGACAAAAGCGCATGGAAGCGCAGCGGCGTGTTCGTGCTTCTCAGTATGGCGCTGGGCGGCGCGTCACTGAGCATCGGCCATGGGAATTTCCTGATGCTTCTGCTTACCGCCGGCGGCGTGTGGGCGCTGTGCATCGTGGCCTTCGGCGGACGGGTGGGGGGCAGAGAGTATGTCCCGGTGGAGCTGACCTATGGCAAGAAAACTGTCAGCATCGTCGCCCTGCGGGATTCCGGGAACACTCTGCGCGACCCTGTTTCCGGAGAGCAGGTGCTTGTGGTCTCGGGGGAGGTGGCGGAAAAGCTGACAGGTTTGACGCAGGACCAGCTCCGCGCGCCTCTGAAAACTTTGATGTGCCGCCCGGTTCCGGGGCTTCGCCTGATCCCCTACCGGGCGGTGGGGCAGGCGGGGGATATGCTGCTGGCCATGCGTTTTGACGGGGTGAAAATCGGCAGCCGGATGCAGAGCGCCGTGGTGGCCTTTGCGGCGGAAGGACTTGGCAGGGGAGACGTATATCAGGCACTGACAGGAGGGGTCATATGAAGCTGTTGGACATTTTACGGAAACTGGGACTCATCCGGGAGAACGGCATTTTTTACATCGGGGGCAGCGACGTGCTTCCTCCTCCGCTGAAGGGGTCGGAGGAGCTGCTGACGCTTCAGGCGCTGGAACAGGGGGACGAGGACGCGCGGCAGCGGCTGGTGGAGCACAATCTCCGACTGGTGGTGTACATCGCCCGGCGGTTCGAGAACACCGGCGTCAATCTGGAAGATCTGATCTCCATCGGAACCATTGGTTTAATCAAGGCCATCAGCACCTACAGGCTGGACAAGAAGATCAAGCTGGCGACCTACGCCTCCCGGTGCATTGAAAACGAAATCCTCATGTACATCCGCAAAACCGCCAACCAGAAGACGGAGGTGTCTCTGGACGAACCCATCAACATGGATTGCGACGGCAACGAGCTGCTGCTTTCCGACATTCTCGGCACCGACGAGGACATGATCATGCGGCCGCTGGAAGATGACGTGGACATCTGCGTTCTGCGGCAGGCGCTCCGCGACCTGCCCGACCGGGAGCGGGAGATCGTGCTGATGCGCTTCGGCCTGGAAGGGCGGCGGGAGCTGACCCAGAAGGAGGTGGCGCAGAAAATGGGCATATCCCAGTCCTACATTTCCCGGCTGGAAAAGCGGATCATGCTGCGGCTGAAAAAAGAATTTCTCCGTCAGACAAGCTGCGCTTGATTTTTCGGAATCGGTATGGTATAATCGATAAGGAAATTATCGATATGATTTTGTATCGATTGCAAAGAGGTTATTATGGAAGAGAAAAAGGTTTCAAAATCGGTTCTGAAACGTCTGCCGGGGTATCTGGCGTACCTGAAAAATATGCCGGAAAATGCCCCTGCCCATATTTCCGCCACGGCGCTGGCCAACGCTCTGGGAATGGGAGAGGTGCAGGTTCGTAAGGATCTGGCTATGGTCTCCGACGGGGGACGCCCCAAGATCGGCTATCTGCGGGAGACCCTGATCGACGATATCGAGCAGTTTCTGGGGTACGACAACACCACCGATGCCGTGCTGATCGGCGCGGGCAAGCTGGGGCAGGCGCTGATGGGCTACAGCGGCTTTGACGAGTACGGTCTGAACATTCTGGCGGCTTTCGACGCAAGCCCCAAGGCGGAAAAGACCGAGGAAGGCAAGCCCATTTATCACATTTCCCAGCTGGCCCATTTCTGCCGCACCCACAAGGTGCTGATGGGCATTATCACCGTCCCGGCGGAGGCGGCGCAGCAGGTGGCTGACCAGCTCATTGCCGGGGGAATCAAGGGCATCTGGAATTTTGCCCCCACCCATCTGGACGTGCCGCCCAATATTCTGGTGCAGTATGAGAACATGGCGACATCTCTTGCGGTGCTGTCCGTACATTTGCAGGCACAGATCAAGGAAGAAAAGGAAGTCAGGAAATAATCGGAAGAAATCAGCCCCGCGCTTCAAAAGGCGCGGGGTATGTCTTTCCGTCCGGTACGGTTGACGGCTTCACGGAAACGTGGTAAACTGACAAAAAACCAAAACGCGAGGTTCCCCTATGAAGAAAATCCTTGCCTGCCTGCTGTTCATGTTCCTGACGGCGGCGCTGCTGTTTAAGGCAGCGCCGGAGGCGGCTGCCTACGAACCGGGCGACCCCTACAGCCCCGATCTGTCCGAGCTGATCCGCGACGCCGACCACCGAATCTATGTGGAAACGCTGACCGATTATTATATGCGCACCAACACCAGCGTGTGGAAGGCTTTGCGGAAGGGACAGTGCGCCATGTTCCTGTTTGAGGGCTGTTCCGACAATCTGAACGACAGAAGGCTGGCTGATTTGTCCTTTTACCGGGTCTCGGCGGTGTGTCTGGTGGTTCGGCTGGATAAGTCGGGGGAGCCGTATATCGTCTATTTCAACCAGAATTGCAGCACCATTCCGGATCGCCCGCTGGAATTCGGCGCGTGGGAGCTGGAAGACGTGGGGGAGGTCGGCCCCGCAACGGTTCGGGACGGAACCTATGAACTGTATTCCGTGAAGCACATGGGCGCGTATGAGGCGCTGCACGTCCGGGACAGCGAGAAGGACGAGAAGATTTCCGCGGTCTACATGACCCCGGACGGATTTGTCGCCACGGAAGCCGACTGCATCAACATCCACACCCGCACGGGCAATCATGTAGCCGGCAAGGGAATGTGGTCGGCGGGGTGTATGCTGGTGGGAGATGGGGACTTCAGCCAGTTTTCAGAGCTGATGGATTCCACTTATTACACGCTCTACGACGAATTTGACGTGGGGCAGAAGGTGGGCGTGGTGGTCATCAACCGCCAGCGGATGAAAAACAAGCTCTTTGCCCTCTACCAGAACTGGGACGCGGTGAACAAAATTCTGGAAAAATCTCGGCCAACTCTACCGGAAAAATATCTCGCGCTCTGCGCAGAGCAGCCGCTTACTCCTCAAGGGGAGACCCTGCGGACGGTGCGGGACACGAAGCTGATGACGCTGCCCTGCGGCAATGAGACGGACGCAAGATCAGTTGCGGTGCAGACGCTGCCCGAAGGTATACAGCTGGAGATCACCTCCATTATTCACAACACCCGGGGAAGTGAGTGGTACGCGGTGAACTTTGGTCTGGAGACACGCTATGTATACAGCGGCGACACGGAGCCGTCCACATGGTTCAGCAAGTTTGTGGATTTCTGGGCGAATAAGTGGAGAAAAGATACGGAAAGTTGAATCGGCGCGGCCTTTTGGCCGCGCCGATCGTGTGTTACAGTTCGTGATAGTAAAGGCAGATATTCTGGTACGTGCCGTCCTTCATCCGGAAGCCGCCGGGGATGGTTCCGAGCAGAGTGAAGCCAAGCCGTTCATACAGGTGACGGGCGTGAATATTGTTCTCCACAACGGCGTTGAACTGCAAAAGACGGAAATGAAGCTTCGCAGCCTGCGCAAGACAGTCGGACACCAGCTTTTCGCCGATATGCTCGCCCCGGCACGCGGAATCCACGGCATAGCTGGCATTCGCGATGTGGCCGCACCGGCCGATGTTGTTGGGATGGAGAATGTAAAGTCCCACGACCCTGCCGTCAGCGACGGCGACGCCGCAGTAGCTTTGGGCCGCAAAGAAAGCACGCCCGCTTCTCTCATCAAGAAACTCTTCCTGAGGGAACGCGACGCCATCTTCCACGACCTCGTTCCAGATGCGCACCATGGCGGGAACGTCGCTTTCGTTATATTTCCTGATTTCCATAGGATACCTCCGTATGCAGAATTTCTTTGCCACGGATTGTATCACAAACGCGGGGAAATTACAATCTTTCCTGTCGGAAAAAGATGCGGTTACAAAGCCATTTAAAGCGCGGTGCCTTTTTTCGGCAGGAAAAAACGGCTCATGTCGGCGCGCTCCAATTCCAACAGTTGTTCCTTTTTATGGATTCCACCGGCATATCCGGTCAGACTGCCGTTTGTGCCGACCACCCGGTGGCAGGGGATGATGATGGAGATTTTGTTATGTCCGACCGCGCCGCCCACCGCCTGCGCGGACATCCGGGCAAGTCCCTGCTTTTCGGCAAGCTGCCGGGCGATTTCACCGTAGGTCGTGGTTTGCCCATAGGGAATCTGCAAAAGGATTTCCCATACGGCCTTGCGGAATTCGGAACCGGTGGGGTGCAGCGGTGGCAGAAAATCCGGCTCTTTACCGGTGAAATAGATATCCAGCCAGCGTCTGGCCTCTGTGAGAGCGGGCGTTTCCTGATCGACGCGTTCGTCGGACAAATCCCGGGCAAAGCATTTCTGTCCGTCGAACCACAGCCCGGTCAGCCCGATCTCATCCGCGGCCAGCAGAATGCCCCCCAGCGGGGAATTGTAATGCTGAATATATGTCATGGGTTGTGCCTCCGTTTCCTGTTTTGCAACCTTACGAGAATTATAGCATAATTTGGTGCAGTATGCTATAGGATGCCGTCTGGAAACCTTTATTTTACGAAATAACAGCATCTATAAACCATTATCACAATATAAATGCGGGCTGTAAACAAATAAGTTTTCGCTATGTGTGGGCTACAATATAGCAAAAGGCGGTGAATGGTTATGACTGAGAAGGATTTCTCCTTGCGCTTAGCGAAGCTTCGGGAGGAAAAGGGCGTTTCCGCCCGTGACATGAGCCTGTCCATGGGGCAGAACCCCGGCTACATCAACAATATTGAAAGCGGTAAGTCCATGCCGTCGCTTTCCGGCATTTTCTATATCTGCGAGTATCTCAGAATAACCCCGAAGGACTTTTTTGATACAGATACCGCCAGCCCTTCCAAGGCAAATGAACTTTATGCCATTGCCAAAGGGCTGAGCAATGAGCAGCTTGACAATTTGATTGCACTGGCTAAGGGGCTGCGGAAATAGATTGCGATCAGTAATACGCGGAGGCGATGAAAATGAGTGATATTGTAAAAATCATTGGCCAACGCATTCGGAACTACCGGACACAGAAGGGACTCAGTCAGGAAAAGCTTGCAGAGCTTGCCGGCTGCCATCCCACTTATATAGGGCAGCTGGAACGCGGCGAGAAAAACGCCACGCTGGAAAGCGTGGAGAAAATCACGTCCGCCATGGATGTCTCCCTTTCTCAGCTATTTGACAAGTTGGGCGAAAGCGGGAATGACAGCATTGCGTCCAAATGTTATGACCTGGTCGCATCGAAGACCGAAGCGGAACAGGCGCAGCTTTATAAAATGCTGCTGGAGATGGACAAATACAGGAATCAATAAAAAAGCGTGGTGCCGCCCCAAAAGGACGGCACCACGTTTTTAAGTTATCCTGCTTATGTTCAGGCGGCACGGTGCAGCCGGAAGCGATTCCCGCTGCCCTTGTCATTCCAGACTTTCACCCCGGTCACTGTAGGCGGATTCCACGGGGCTTGCCGCTGCGGCTTCCCGGCTGTATTTTTCTACCAGCTTTGCGGCCTTGTCCACCGGCAGGATGGTTCCCGCACCGGCCACACAGCCGCCGGGACAGGCCATGCCCTCCAGCAGACAGCCCTTGAACTTTCCGGCCTTTGCCAGCATCATCAGCTTCCGGCATTCCCGCAATCCCTCTGCCCGGGCAGTCTGGATCTCCATGTCCGGGTACTGCTCATGCACCAGATCGGTGACAGCCTTGGCGACGCCGCCGGATACGGCAAAGCCGCGCCCCGCGCTGGTTCCTTCGTTCAGATAATCCTGCTCCTCCACGGTGTCGAAGTCGATCTGCTTCGCCTCAAACATGCCCTGCAGCTCCTCAAAGGTCAGCACGAAGTCCACGTCGGAGCGGATGTCCGCCCGGATGGCTTCCAGCTTTTTCGCGGCGCAGGGCCCCACGAAGACCACTTTGCACCCGGGGAAGTCCTTCTTGACCATCCGGGCAGTGAACACCATGGGGGTCAGGGTCATGGATATTTTGTGCATTTCTCCGGGGAACAGCTTTTCGATCATGGAATGCCACGCGGGGCAGCAGGAGGTCGCCATGTAGTCCTGCTTTTCCGGCACCTTTTCCAGAAAATCCTTGGCTTCCTCGATGGTACACAGGTCAGCGCCGATGGCGACCTCCATCACCCGGTCGAAGCCCAGCTGCTTCATGGCGGTCACGAACTTTCCGGGGGACACCTTGCCGCTGAACTGCCCGATGAAGGCGGGGGCGACAATGGCAATGACGCGGTCGCCTTTCAGGATGGACTGGATGACCTGAAAGATCTGCCCCTTGTCCACAATGGCGCCGAAGGGACAGGACACCAGACACTGGCCGCAGGCCACGCACTTGTCCTGATCGATCTTTGCCCGGCCATGTTCGTCGGAAACAATGGCGTCCATGCCGCAGGCCGCCTGACAGGGACGCTCCATGTGGATGATGGCGTGGTAGGGGCAGGCGCTGGCGCACTTGCCACACTTGATGCACTTTTCCGGGTCAATGTGGCTCTTGCCGTTGACGAAGGAGACTGCGCCCTTGGGACAGACCCGCTGGCAGGAAGCTGCCAGACAGTTCTGGCAGTTCTCCGTCACCCGGTACTGGTTGGTGGGGCAGGCGTGACAGGCGTATGGAATGATGTTGATAAGGGGCGGCTCGTAATACTGCTCGGCGATGGCGGCGGCATCCATGCCCTCGGTCATCAGGCTGCGGGTCTGGACGGGGCGGATGGACAGGCCCATAGCCAGCCGCACCCGCTCACCCGCAATGGCGCGCTCTAAGAAAATGGACTCCCGGTGCAGGGGCTGGTCGCCGGGAACGATCTTGAAGGGCAGATCCTCCGCCCCCTCGTAGCCGTTGCCGCTGTAGGCCATACGGGCGACCTCGGTAAATACCTTTTTGCGAATATCCGTGATCAGAGATGGAATTCCTCTCATGTGACAGCCTCCAATATTATCAAAATTGAAACGCGGCAGCCAAAAACCAGCCGCCGCGAACGTTTTTACGCAACACAAACAAACAGGAGCGTTCCCCTGCTTTTCTCATTCCTGTAGGTCTTCTGACTTGTGCCTCGAACGTGTCCAGTCCTGCCTTCTCAGGTTTCCCCAATGACCGGCTTCCGCCGACGAACCGGACGCATCGACACTTACAGCGCCGTTTCCGCGTGGGGACTTTCACCCCGTTCCCTTTTTAAGCCCCGGAACCGACCAGCGCTGCCCCGAAGCCACAAGAAGCTATTTCCCGCCGTGATTATAACACAGGTTTTCCAAAAGTCAAAGGGGAAACTGCCTGCCGCCCGCACAACCGGCTTCGGTTATTTCCCGCCCCTCTTGCGCAGATAGGCCGCCCGGCCGGATTCGTACAGGTTGTTGCCCTCGCAGTCGATAATGACGACCAGCGGCATGTCCTCCACATAGAGCCTGCGCAGGGCTTCCGCCCCCAGGTCTTCATAGGCGATCAGCTCGGCTCTCTTGATGCACTTGGCAAGCAGCGCTCCCGCACCGCCGATGGCGCCGAAATACACGCCGTCGCATTCCTTCATCGCTTTCACGACCTCGGGCAGTCTCGCACCCTTGCCGATCATGCCCCTCGCGCCCGCACGCATCAGGGTGGGGGCGTAAGCGTCCATACGGCCGGAGGTGGTGGGGCCTGCGGAGCCGATGACCTGTCCGGGCTTTGCGGGCGTGGGGCCAACATAGTAGATGGTGGCGTCCGTGGGGTCAAAGGGGAGCTTCTCCCCCCGCGCCAGCGCTTCGCACATCCGCTTGTGTCCCGCGTCACGGGAGGTGTAGATGGTGCCGGTCAGCAGCACGGAGTCCCCGGCCTTCAGGGTTCTGGCCAGTTCCCGGGTCAGGGGGAGGGTGATTTTCTTTTCCATGTTACAGTACCTCCGTTTTGTGCCGGGTCACATGGCAGTTGATGTTGATGGCGCAGGGCATTCCCGCGATATGGGTGGGCATGGTCTCGATGTTCAGGCCGATGGCGGTGGTTCTGCCGCCGAAGCCCTGCGGGCCGATGCCGAGAGCGTTCACCTTTTCCAGCATTTCCTTTTCCAGATCGGCATAGAAGGGATCGGGATTCCGGGTGTCCAGCGGACGCATGAGGGCTTTTTTCGCCAGCAGCGCCGCCTTGTCGAAGGTGCCGCCGATGCCCACGCCGACGACGATGGGCGGGCAGGGATTGGGGCCTGCCGCCTCCACCGTCTCAAGAATGAAGTCCTTGATGCCCTGCAGTCCGGCGGAGGGCTTGAACATCCGGATGGCGCTCATGTTCTCACTGCCGAAGCCCTTGGGGGCGAGGGTGATCTTCACCTGTTCGCCGGGAACGATCTCGGTGTACAGAACGGCAGGGGTGTTGTCGCCGGTGTTGCCCCGGCGGACGGGGTCGCGGACGACGCTCTTGCGCAGAAAGCCGTTGGTGTAGCCCCGGCGGACGCCCTCGTCCACCGCTTCCCGCAGGTCGCCGCCGGTAAGGTGGACGTCCTGTCCGATCTCCAGAAACACGCAGGCCATGCCGGTATCCTGACAGATGGGAACGCATTCCCGGTCGGCGATCTGGTAATTTTCCATGATGTTATCCAGTACGCCCACGGCAATGTCGCCGTCCTCGCAGGCACGGCAGGCTTCGATGGCGCGCTTCACGTCATCGGGGAGGTGGGTATTGGCTTCGATACACAGCCGCTCCACGGCGTCGGTGATCCGGCTGACAGGAATTTCTCTCATATGTTCTCCTTTTTTCCGCTTATGGCGGGCATAATGGGGAAGCTTTGCCGCCGGAAATCCCTTCCAGTCACATCCCTGCGCCCATTATAAACGCATTCGCCGGATTTGTCCAGCTTTATAATAAGTTTCTGCCATCTTCAGTACCTCAATCAAATCATTTCATTCCGCTATGCATGGGTTCGTTTTTTGTCAAGTCAAAAAGAGTCTCATAAATACATATCCATCCTCAATCGTATCGGAAAGACAAAAGCCCTGCTTTATCCAGAACTCCTGCGCAGCAATATGTTCCATCTTTACCGGAGCAGAGATTCTGCAGGCAGAGAATTCCCTTTGCAAATACTCGATACAGAGCTTTACCGCCTTTGATCCATATCCCTTCCTCTGAAATGCATCGTCAATTAAGAAGTTGATGATTTGATAATTGTCTTCTCCCACATACATGGAAACAAACCCAACTATCGTGTCATCGCTGTATATGGCAAACGGCCTTGTGTCTTGATAGTAAACCCATGCTTCCGCCAGTGAATAGGTCACAGGATCGACAAAATCCTCATTCTCTACACTTGCTCTCAAAAGCAGGCATTCTCTGAAGTTATCTTCACTGATGGCTCGCAGCTCAATCATCGGATTATCCCCCTGCGTATGCTTCACAACTTAACGGTTTATATATCCAGACTTGCGATGACCTCCTTCAGCGCGTCGGCGCTGGCGCGGAGCTTTGCCTGCTCGTCGTAGGTCAGCTCCACGGGAACCTTTCCCTTCACGCCGTTGGGGCCGATGATCGTCATGGTGCTGATGCACACGTCCTCGATCCCGTACTCTCCGTGCATCATGGAAGACACGGTGGCCACGCTGTCATAGGCGGCTACCAGCGCACCCAGAATTTTATTCACGGAAGCGGATACGGCGTAGAAGGTAGCGCCCTTCTTGGCAATGATCTCGCCGCCGGATTTCTGGACGTATTTCAGCGTCTGCTCTGGGTCTAGGCGGTTCTTCGTGACATTCCGCTTGACCATCATATCTTCGTATTCGCTGAGGGGGCAGCCGGAGATCTGCGCCAGAGACCACGGAATGAAGGAGGTATCCCCATGCTCACCGTAGACGTAGGCATGAATGTTCTTCTGGGCGATGTGATAGCGGTGGGACAGGTCGTAGCGGAGCCGGGCGGTGTCCAGAATGGTGCCGGAGCCGATGATCTGGCTTTCCGGAATGCCGGAGACTCTGGTAAACACGTAGGTCATGATGTCCACAGGATTGCTGACGATGACATACAGGGCGTTGGGGGCGACCGCCGCGATCTTTGGCGCAATGTCTTTCATGATGTTGACGTTGGTCTGCGCCAGATCAATGCGGCTCTGACCGGCTTTACGCCCGATGCCGGAGGTGATGATGACGATGTCGGAGTCTGCTGCGTCAGCGTAATCACCGGCAATGACAGAGATCGGCTCGCGGAAGCTGGTTCCCTGAACGATGTCCATGACCTCGCCCTCCACCTTCTCCCTGTTGATATCGACTACAACGATCTGGGAAGCGATGTCCCCAAGGGACAAGGTGTAGGCGATGGTTGCCCCCACATTTCCGGCTCCAATAACGGTTACTTTTCTGCTCATAAAAAAATTCCTCCCGGATAAAAAATATGCAGAACACGCAAGCCTTGCCCATAAACAGAAGGGCACGCCAAAGTATATCCAGCATGTGCAAGATATTGGAATGCCCCATGGATTGTTTCCAGATTTGCACGATGTCAACCGCAATAAAATCGGGGGGATCTTCTGACGGAACAAAAAGCATCCATTCCTTTTTATTCTTCACAGCAGGTGTATCGTGGAGGTGCAGGGACTATTCGGTTCATTTATATCGATTATACCATATAATATCACCAACGTCAACGGAAACGGCGCAAATGGGATCTTGCAGGGGACTCTAAAAACCATCGAATGAAAAATCCCCGAGACCGTAAGATCTCGGGGATTTGACATGAAACTTTGAAGAAAAAGTTCGACAATCAGCGCTTGCAGAACTGAGGAGCCCGACGGGCGGCCTTCAAGCCGTATTGAATCAGTTTTTTCGCCTTTTCCCTGTATTTTCAAGGGTTTCTTCGTTCTGTCTTGCTGTTTTCCCCTACGAGTTAACCCATCAATTAGGCCGATTCTTTTTCACTATTTGTGCTGAAAGCTTGGCTTATCACCAGTGCCAGTTCCCAAGGCTTATTGTACTTCACCTTGGCGTAAATGTCCATAGTCACCTTGCTGTTCTCGTGCCCAGCCAAATACGGAACAGTCTTTGGATCGACGCCTTCATGAATCAGATTCGTGATATAGGTGTGCCTGAGAAGATGCGGCGTCACATGGAAATCCAGAGTATCTCAAGGCGGCGGAGATGTCGATGGAGGATGACTGCGGCATGATTGATGGGATCATCAACAACGGTCCGAAGGAAGACAAAACCCTTGATGCCAAAGCCCCAGAAACCGGCGAGAAGTCCTCCATCATGGACAGACTCAAGTCTGCAAAGGCTGTAAAAGCCGCAAGAGAAAAGAGGCAGAAGAGCAGCGAATGTTTGAACTGAAACAGCGCAAGAAATTGGAAGAGAATGCGAAGAAGTAAAGAACTGATTTTCGGTTTTAATGCGAATTCCCCAGCATAATAAGGTCGAGTGCATGGGAGGCAGGCCATCAGTTAGAGCTAAAAATAGCCGTTGACCTGTTCTTTGTAGGAAGAACGGACAAGGTTGAGACGATGGCGGGTCCTCGCAAAATTTGACTTTTATGTTTGAATCACTATAAAGGTAAGCTGCCGCCCATCTTGAGCGGCAGCTTGCTTTTTATAGAATCTACTATCCCTGATACCTTATTCTTTCAACCAGCGTTTCCTTTTTCAGATTACTGCTTAAAACGAGGGAAAGCACAATTTGTAGAATACCAACCAGAAGAATCATAACAAGAATCGGGATAAGAGGAACGTGATAAACGTTCATTCCAAAAATCCCATTATGCTTCGCATAGGAAAACAGTGCATAGCCAAGGGGCAGACCGGCAGCAAGTGCGACGCAGATGGTGCCAACCGTAAAAATCAAGCCCTGTATTTGTAAGCTCAGATTCAACTGCTTATTGGTCATGCCTACCGCTTGCAGCACACCGTATTCCTGCTTCTTCGTGGTGATATTGATGATCATGGTGTTTGCCAGATTCATAAACCCAATGAGACCGACAATTGCCATGAACAGATAGCAGCCAAGCTTCATCATACGGCTTGCGTATTCTGCGGTTTGCAATTCTGCGTGATAGGTGTTCAGCTTGATATGAGAAGTATCGGAGAGCAGGTCATTCAGGCTTTGCTCTACAGATGCCACATCTTTTTTAGCACAATCCACCCACAGGTATCCATAAGATGTCCCTTTCGGATTTACAGAGCGGTATACTTCTTCCGGAATGACCAGATAAGTGTCCGCGCTTACAAAGGAGCCTGCGATTTTTCCATGATAGGTATAGGTTCCGCTTCCGTTATCAAAGTTGAATGTAATCGGTGCACCCGCAGAATACCCGTCAGCTTCCATCCACATGGACCAGCCAAAGAAAACATCTCCGTTTTTGACAGCCTGTGCATAGTCCATGGAACCGATATCGCCATCCCCGCGCATCATTTCAAAATCCTCTTGATTTACGATTGCAACCGGAAATTTTGTTCCGTTCAGATCTGCAGAGACGATTTCTCTCGTCAGTACATCCGTTACACCGGGGATGGATTTGATTTCTTTAATCAAAGAATCATTCAGTGGGTTGTTCTGTAGGATTGTGTCCAGATTATTCTCCGAATAGGCTTCATCATAATTCTGGGAATAATCCAGCTGCAACTCAAATTGTCCATGGTTGATTGCAATCCGCACCTCGTGCTCCGTGTCAATATTCCCAACATAATTAGAGATAATTACAAACAATACACAGGAAAGCCCCATGGTAAGAATCGTAGCAATGGTTCTTTTCGGATTGCCTGTCACATTTGCCATTGCCATGGAGAAAACGGTGACATCTTTTCTGCCTTTTCGTCTGCCCTGTTTTTGCGTTTTGGAGCCGTCAAGATACCGTGTCGCTTCGATGGGTGAAATCCGGGAAACAATTTTCATGGGTTTGCGCAGAGCCAAAACGACCGTAAGAAACGATACAAAAATGCAGATGAGCATAATTGTCAGTGAAAACAGAGGCACCTGATGGTTCTTGATTCCGGACGATACCAGATTTCCCTGCTCCACCAGCCAGTTGAAGCTGACTTTTGCAATCAGGAAACCAAACAGCAGCCCCAGCGGTATCGAAGGAACCGCCAGAAGAATGCCCTCACGAAAGATCAACTGCTTCATCTGCTTTCTGGTTGCACCCAGCGCCTTGATTTTTCCGTACTCCTGAACCTTCTGGGCGATCCCGACCTGGAAGATATTATAAATGACCACAACGGAAAACAGCACGATTCCGAGGATCAGGGTTCCACAAACCACAATCATTTCATAGCTCGGCTGCAATACCCACTGCAGGTAGAGGTCATTGATGATCACGTTTTTCTGGTCAATGCCGCAGGAATCCGCGATTTCTTTTATAACAGGCGCAACATTATTCATAGATACATTTGCAGAATCGCTCAAGGTAAAATAGATATTATATTGCCTGTCACCCTCCGCAACACGCTCATTATAAAAATCCTGCGAACCGAATACAACATAGGAAGCCTCGATGGTATATTCATCCCGGTCATATAAAATCCCGCTGACAGTAAATTCCACCGGTGCGTATTCCGACTGCATGCCGGAACGGTACTCCAATGTTACGGTGTCTCCGACCTTTACATCATGGTATCCCACTGCATCAAAGAAAGCGCGTCCTGCGGCAATTTCCTGCGCCTTTTCCGGATAGGTACCTTCCTTCAACACATATTCCTGATTATAGGGAAGCATTTTCCTGACCGTTTCATCCGCACTGACAAAGCCGCCATTTTCATTTCCTTTCAGGATGCCCTCCGTACACATGATGCCGATATCAGATATCTCAGCTCTGCGTTCCACTTCTTTTAATTGCGTACCATCTGCGGCGATAAACAGGCCGTAGTTGCTTCCGTATGAGCTTGCCGCCTGACTTTTCTGTAAACGAATTACCCCATTTCCCACAGTACTGATGATAACAAGCAGCATCGTGGTCAGACAGATTGCCGTCATAATGAGGACACTTCTTGTCCGATTTCTTTTGTCGTTGCTGAATGCAATTTTGCTGATCGTCCTCAATTGAAATCCACCACCTGTCCATCCTCGATGACTAAAATACGGTCAGCAACCTGCGCGATCTCATCATCATGGGTAATCATTACAATCGTCTGCCCATATTTTTTTGCGCTCATTTTCAGCAGCGCGATCACCTCGTCACTTGTCTTGGAATCAAGATTTCCTGTCGGCTCATCTGCAAATATAATTTCCGGACGATTCACCAGTGCTCTTGCAATTGCTACTCTCTGCTGCTGTCCTCCGGATAACTGATTTGGCAGATTATAAATCCGGTGTTCAAGACCCAGTGTGGTGATAATATCATTGACATAAGCTTTATCCACTTTTTTCCCGTCAAGCCCCAACGGAAGAACGATATTTTCCCACACATTGATGGAGGATACCAGATTGAATGCCTGAAATACAAATCCGATCTTTCTTCTCCGGAAAACGGCAAGGGCATCTTCCTTCATCCTGTATAAATCTTTCCCTGCTAAAGTAACACTGCCTTTTGTCGGGGTGTCTAGCCCTCCAAGCATATGAAGTAATGTACTTTTACCGGAACCTGACTTTCCAACAATTGCGACAAATTCTCCCTGCTCAATCTGAATGTCCACCTGATTGACCGCTTTGACCTGATTCTCACCTGCGCCATAAAACTTACAAAGCTGCTTGGTTTCTAATATCACACTCATGTGTTGCCTCCTTTTTAATTCTGTAAAGTGTACCTTTTCAACCAACATCCAAATTGTATCAGGACAATCTTTCATTTCACTTTCAAAAAGAGAGCAGAAGTCTTACAGATTTGAAAGACTTCTGCTCATCATCTCTACGAAAGTCCATTCTCCGGCAGCTGAATCAAAAAGGTACTTCCTTTTCTGACTTTGCCGGAGGCTACCGTGATTGTCCCACCATGCTGCTCAATAATCTGTCTGGACAGATACAGACCGATGCCAGTTCCGCTCTTTTCGCGGACTTCCGGCGCAGTCCCTCTGTAAAACCGCTGGAATATTTTATGGTATTCACTCTGCGGGATTCCGATTCCCTGATCCTCGATCTCAATTCTCACAAAGCCGGTTCTTTTTTGTAGACGGATCGTGATTTTTGAATGTTCTGGGCTGTATTTGATGGCATTGTCCAAAACGTTAATGATTGCTTCTCCAAGCCAACGTTTATCCTGCATAACCATGCATGTTTCCAGCTCTTTTGCATAGTCAAAAACGAATTCAATTTCTTTCTCATCCGCTTTTGGATAAGTACAGTTCACAGCAGATATGACAGTATCCATAAGCGGAAGTTTTTTCTTATTAATCTGAATCAGCCCAGTTTCCATCTTGGATATTTCAAGAAGCGACTGCAATAATGTCTCCAGTCCATCCAGAGCACTCCGGCAACGGATACGAAACTCCTGTTGCTCCGTCTCACTCAGATTGTTCCGCAGCAATATGCTAAAGCAGGTATCCAAGGCTGCAACCGGGGTTTTCAGCTGATGGGAAATGTCGGATACCATTTCCTTTGTGCTTTCCTTCTCCGCTCTGGCTTCCTCTTGCAGCAGCTGGATATGATGTCCGATTGCTTCAAGCTGAAATTTCAGTCTTTCCTGCCCGACATGATCTTCTGTGTCCGGCACTACCTCAAAGTGATTTTCCCGAAATGCAATCAGGATTTGCTCTAGCTGCTCCAATCGTTTCCGACTTTCTTTCGCCTCAGCTTTCTTCCGGTAAAACAGGAACGTTAGCAAAGACAGACATAGCACTGCACTTGTACAGCCGGTTATCATGATATTCTGCCGGAAGCGCACATAAAACGAAGTTCCTTTGTTTTCCCAGTACCCGTATTGCTCTAATAATTGCTTACCTTGTTCATTGGCTTGATGGTCGTTTCCTTTCAGCCATCCTGCGGCAACATCCATGCCGGTGGTCTCTGCGCCCGCCGCAACTTCTGTCAGGATATCCATTTTACATTGATAATCCTGATAATATAAATAGGTGGTAAAGCAGTTCAATACCGCAAAAAAGAGTAGAACCGGCAGCACCAGTGACAAGGCATCAACCCACTTTTTACGATGTCGTTTCGTCACTGACTTACCTCCTGATTCCATATATACCCAAGCCCGCGGATGTTTTTAATATAGACCGGAGCCGCCGGATCCTCTTCGATTTTCTCCCGAAGCCTTCTGATGTTCACAGCTACCGTATTTTCATCCATAAAATCACCATCCAGATCAAACACGTTTTCTAACAGCTGTGTTTTTGAAAGAATCTGTTTCGGGTTTTGAAGAAAAAAGGACAGCATTTTCAGTTCATTCTTCGTAAGGCTTATTTCTCTTTCCTTTACGAACGCCCTCATCTCTCCGGGGATAAATACGATATCCTTTGAATGAATTTTTGGAGTTCCGGGTTCATTCTTTCTGCGGCGGAAATGAGCCTCGATTTTCAGAAGAAGTACGGAAAGGCTGAACGGTTTCGTCATATAATCGTCCGCACCGGCTTCATATCCCATGACCTGATCTGTCTCCTGATCCAACGCGGTAAACATCGGTGTACAAGGGGTACAAACAAGATAAAATAGAAATGAGGGGCGATAGAGCGGAAATGTCAGATTTTCCACTCTATCTGAACACGGTCGCTGGTGGCCTTGATCGTAGAGATCAAACCATCGGCGGCTTTTCTTTTGTCGTCAAAATCTATGCTGTCCCAGTTGTCGAGATAATAGGATAACTTCTTTATCTGCTGGGGAGATATGGTTTCAACGCTCAATTCAGCGATTGCCTTTGAAATGG
>OJKC01000387.1_pt1 | contig 39471 bp, 38 predicted proteins | sample 1596401 | NCBI WGS metagenome assembly OJKC01 (sample SAMEA4350162, study PRJEB24818) | metagenome | biome: human; feature: gut; material: faeces | place: Denmark | collected 2013-09 | reverse complement strand
GTCAAATCGGTCGGTGTCGATGACGGTGAGGTTCCACCTGTTCCCATTCCGAACACAGAAGTTAAGCTCACTTGTGCCGAAGATAGTTCGCTGGAAACGGCGCGTGAAAATAGGTAGTCGCCGACTTAACAAAGAGCTCTGAGATGAAAGTCTCAGGGCTTTTTTGTTGCATAAAAATATGGCATGATTTTTGGTTGTAATGCTAATAGGTCAGGACTTGACAGAAACGCTACTATGTAATACAATGTAGATAAGCTACTACGCATTACATACTAGCAGAGAGGAGGACGTATGGAAAACAATGCACAGCTTTTAAAAGGTGTTCTGGAATATTGTGTCCTGAAATTGATTGCGCAAGAGCCGACCTATGGCTATGAGATCGTGATGCATCTGAAACAGGTCGGGTTTTCTGACTTGAGTGAAAGCACGCTCTATCCGCTGCTATTGCGCCTGGAGCAGCAGGGAAAGGTTACGGTAGAACGCAGACCTTCCCCCAAGGGACCAAGCCGAAAATATTACGTCGTAACGGAAGAAGGGCGGCAGGCGCTTCTTGAATTTCGGCAGGATTGGAGTCGGCTCTGTCAGCTGGTGGAAAAAATTTTTAAGGAGGAGCCAGATGAATAAGTATTTTGCATTGCGAAAAACAAACCGGATGCGTACTAAGCTGCTGACCGAAGAAAGTCAGGTACAGCTTAAAGAAGTGATCCGCTATCTTCGCCGGGTCAGCTGGGACTTCTGCGGCATCGAACTTGTACGCAGCGATTTACTTGATATTGCCATCCAAGCCAACACGGAAAATCAGGAACTGTTTCACTCAATCTCGGACGCAAAGACCTTTGTGGATGAAGTCAAGCCAAGCTTGAAAACGCTGAGAGCCGGAGATTACTTCTGGTATGTTGCACCGCTGTATTTCTTTTTTGGGTGGGGCGTTGAAGGATTGCTGCTCTATCCGCTAATTGGAAATTGGGTCTTTGAACTTTCGGTAGGGTATCTGATGCAGTTAGCTGTTGCATTGACCGCATTTTGCCTACTGTTCCGCCGGATGATGGAGCAGGTAGGCTTTCCGCCGCGAGAGCATTGGCTGAAATATGCTGCATGGCTGGTGCTTTATATCGTAATTTTGTATGGAACGGGCTGGTTCTTTAACCAAATCGCGGGCAATCTCGTGTTGCTGCGGCTTCCGATTCTTAGCTATTCGATTTTTTGTCTGCTTCTGGGTGCGGGACTGTATGCAATCCATTTCTGGCGATATGGAAAAGACCCGCGTCTGAGTGCTCGCATATAAAGCAAAAGCGGAGCCGCATACCTTAAAGCAAGAAAGAGTGAGAATATGTGTTCGGACAGAACCCACAAGGATACAGTGAAGCATGATATAGCGGTACTGGCGTTTTTGCTTTTATGCAGCATCGTATTTTATGTGCTGACACATTACCAGCACACCTCGGCGTCCCGGCCTGAGGATGACTATCAGGGCAGAATACCGCAGCTTCATAGCAGCGTAGATCGGGATGATGACGGTGCAGATGACCAGCTGGATATTCTGAACGGAGCACTGGCCTATGTGAGCACACATCCAAAATACAAAAGCTGCTATTATGAGACCGGTTATCCTGACGATGGTTATGGCGTTTGCACCGATGTAGTTGCTTATGCGTTGAAGAATGCGGGATATGATCTGCAGGTGCTTGTGGACGCAGATATCCGGGAGAAGCCACAGGATTATAGGGTGGCAGAACCGGATGCAAACATAGACTTCCGACGGGTACGAAACCTGAAGGTATTTTTTGCACACACAGCAACTGCCCTCACCACAGATGTCTCAGAAATAGAAGAATGGCAGGGCGGCGATATTGTGATCTTTGAAAGACATATCGGCATCGTGTCCGACCGGCGAAACAAAAACGGAGTGCCTTATATCATTCACCACAATGACCCATGGCAGACGGCTTACGAGCAGGACATTCTGGAAAAACGAACCGATATCGTGGGTCATTACCGGATTTCAAAATAAAAAGCGGCCCCGCTGCACTGTGCATAACAGTGCGGCGGGGCCGCATACTTTATTGGGTGGTGTACCGGTTACGATACAAGCCTCAGCTTAGCCCTTGCCTGCGCAGCCGAACAGCTCGATCTTCTCCTTGCACTTGGCCTCGATGGCCTTTGCGCCGGGAGCCAGCAGCTTGCGGGGGTCAAAGCCCTTGCCCTGCTGATCCTTGCCTTCCTCAATGTACTTACGGGTGGCCTCAGCAAAGACCAACTGGCACTCGGTGTTGATGTTGATCTTGGAGACGCCCAGGCTGATGGCCTTTGCGATCATCTCATCGGGGATGCCGGTGCCGCCGTGCAGGACCAGAGGAATGTTGTTAGTGGCCTTGTGGATGCGGTCCAGAGCCTCGAAGTCCAGGCCCTTCCAGTTTGCCGGGTACACGCCGTGGATGTTGCCGATGCCGGCAGCCAGGAAGTCGATGCCCAGAGCGGTGATCTTTGCGCACTCCTCGGGGTCTGCGATCTCGCCAGCGCCCACAACGCCGTCCTCGACGCCGCCGATGGAACCGACCTCGGCCTCAATGCTCAGGCCCTTGGCGTGTGCCAGAGCGACCAGCTCCTTGGTCTTCTCCACGTTCTCCTCGATGGAGTAGTGGCTGCCATCGAACATGATGGAGGAGAAGCCGGCCTCAATGCAGGCCTTGCAGCCTTCATAGGTGCCGTGGTCCAGGTGCAGGGCAACGGGGACGGTGATGCCCATGGAATCGACCATGGCGCTGACCATGGCAGCGACGGTCTTGAAGCCGGTCATGTACTTGCCGGCACCCTCGGAAACGCCCAGGATGACGGGGCTCTTGGTCTCCTCGCAGGCGGTCAGAACGGACTTGGTCCACTCCAGGTTATTGATGTTGAACTGAGGCACACCGTAGTGGCCATCACGCGCTTTGAGCAGCATTTCGGTTGCATTTACCAACATTATTCATTACCTCCACAAAATCATTGGGGTTTTGGCCGCGCCACGCCCACATTGTGCATGGCTTAACGAACCTACAGAGTTAGTATACCCCAAACAGCGCCTAAAATCAATCCAAACAAGCGCATTTTCTGCCCTGCAGGCGGCGAGGAATGCTGATATGTTACCGAACCGGCCGAAGCGGTCCGGCAGTGGGACCCCCAAAACGGACGTGATGCGACAAAAATCCATGATGCTGGCAACATGAGCACTTTCGACACGGCCCAGCAGGGGGCAGCGGTTTTCAACACGAATCCACATTCGTCAAAATGATGTTGGTGAAAATTGCAAAAGGTGCCTGTTTCCGCTTCAAAAAACTGTCAGATTTCCGACTTGAAATTTACAAATTGTACGCAAGCCGGACCGGAGCGTCGAAACCGATTGTGGAAAAAACAGTGGAAAGTGTGGAATTCCACAGCCAAAATGGGCTTTGAAGCTGGAATTTTTCACACTCTCCACAGAGTTTTCAACATGTGGAAAAATAGACGGCCTTTTACGGAATGTATACCACACTTTTGTGGAAAACTTTCTGCCCCGGCAAAACCGTCAGGTGGCGGCGGACGGGCTGTGAAAACTTTGCGCACGAAAGGACAAAAAACGGCAATTCTCTGGCAAACAGGGCGCGCTTATGTTATACTTTACTTTGGATCATCATAAACAAACGGAATCCTGCGCAGGGGCCGGAACGGTCCTGCGCTTTGGGCGTGCTGCACACGCCTGCATACAACGGAAGGAGAACAACAGCATGGAAGAAAAGAATCAGCCGCGCCGCCCGCGCCGCAGCCCGGAGGAACCGCAGCAGAAAAGCGAGAGCCTCGTCTACGGCAAGAACCCGGTGACCGAGCTGCTCAAGAGCGGCTCCGGCGTGGACACGGTGCTCATCGCGGAGGGTATGGCCCCGGCCGTGGCGGCTTATTACACCGCGCTGGCCAAGGAGGCCGGTGCTACCGTGAAGCGGGTGCACCCCAACAAGCTGCGCCTGATGACCGGCACCGAGAGCCACCAGGGCGTGGCTGCCTTTGCCAGCGAGATCGAATATGTGACGGTGGACGACCTGATGGCGGCAGCCAAGGCCAAGGGCAAAGCGCCCTTCCTGGTGCTGAGCGACGGCATCGAGGATCCCCACAACCTGGGCGCGGTGATGCGCAGCGCACTGTTGTGCGGTGCCCACGGCATCGTGATCCCCAAGCGCGGCGGCGCATCGGTGACGCCCACCGTCATCAAGTCCAGCGCCGGTGCGGCCGAGCGGCTGCCGGTGGCCCGTGTGGCCAACATCGGCGAGACCATCCGCCGCCTGAAAGAGCAGGGCGTCTTCGTCTATTGTGCGGACATGGACGGCGTTTCCCTGCGCAAAAACAACCTCACCGGCCCCATCGCACTGGTGCTGGGCAGCGAGGGCAGCGGCGTGTCGCAGCTGGTGAAAAAGCTGTGCGACGGCGTGGTGCGGCTGGATATGGCGGCACCCGGCACCGGCGTGGACAGCTATAACGTGTCGGTTGCGGCCGGCATCATCCTGTACGAGATCCAGTCGCAGCGCGGGGCGCAGCAGGGGTAACAGGAGCAAACTGGAACTCCAACCACAACAACAGGAGGGACAAGAATGCCGAAAAATACCAACGACCACCGGGACCTGACCCCGGAAGAAATCGCGGCACGGGAGGAAAAGTTCCGCTCGTTTTTCACCACCACGGCGGTGAATGTTCCGGTCGAGATGACCCGGCGGGACGATGAGCCGCAGAAGCCGAAAAAGCGGTTCGGCCTGTTTGGACACAATAACCCACGGCGCGAGGCAGAGGAACCGGCGGACACCCCGCTGGAAATGCCCACCGGCGAGGTGCTTCTGGGCGCGGATGCCCAGCCGGAAGAAGAAGCGGATCTGGAGCTGGTGCTGAAGCCCACGGCCGACCCGGAACCGGAGACTTCGCTGCGGCCGCTGGCCGAACAGCAGCCTGTGGCCGCGGCACAGCCCGAGCCGCCCGCCCCGGAAAAGGAGCCGGAACGGCCCGCAGAGCCTGCAAAAATGCCGGAGCCGGAAGCACCGGCACAGCCCGAGAAGAAGCCGGAACCGCAGGAGCAGCCTGAGCCCCGGGCAGAAAAGCCTGCAAAAGCCGCAAAGCAGCCGAAGCCCCGGAACGCCAAAAACGCGCCGGAAGTGCTTCTGCCCCAGGAACAGCAGGAGCAGCAGGAGATGGCCGAGCTGAAGGCGATGATCGGCCTGGGCAGCAAAGCACCGGCCCCGAAGCCTGCCCCGGCAAAGCAGCCGGAAAAGGCGGCGGAACCCAAGGATGCGGCCATGCCCGCCGTGGTGTTTGCGGCGGCAAAGGACCTGCCGAAGGAACCGGCGGAGAAACCCTCCATCTTTGAAATGTTCGGCACGCCCGAGGACGAGCAGAAGCCCGAGGCCCCTGCGGCCCAGGCAGAAAAGCAGTCTGCCCCGGGCAAGGAAGATACCATGAGCCTGCCGCTGCTGCCGCTGGACGAAGAAACGGCGGGGGCAGAAAACGTGGAAGAAACGGCTTCGACAGAGAAAGCACAGAATACAGAACGCGCGGAAGCCCAGCCGCAGGAGGAGAGCACAGAGCCCGCCGCCCCGGCTGAGGGAGCGGAGCCCGCCCCGCCGGAGACCCCGGCGGAAAAGCTGCGCCGCATGGGCGCAGAGCTGACATTGCGCTGCGCGCTGGCAGGCATTCTGGCCGTGGTGCTGCTGCACTTCGGGCTGGTATCCGACCGGCTGCTGCCTGCGCTGAACGTGCTGGACCCGGACGCGGCCCCGGCGGCGTTCTACGGTGCGAACCTGCTGCTGTTCGCCGCCAGCCTGTGCGTGGGCTGGCCTGTGCTGCGCGATGGCCTGAAGGGCCTGCGGGAGCGGCCCTCGGCCGAGGCGATGCCCGCACTGGCTGCGGCTGCGGCGCTGCTGCAGGCCGTGACGGCCATGCTGAACGCAAACACCTATCATAACACCGAGGGCATCTCGCTGCTCACCGGTGTGGCAGCGCTGGGGCTGTTCTTTGCGCTGCTGGGCGGCCGGGTGATGCTGGCGGCCGTGAAGGGCGGCTATGAGCTGATCGCGGCGGACCCCGAACACCGGGGTGCCTACCGCGCAAAAGATAAAGACCTGCTGCGTGCCCTGACACGGGACCTGGACCAGAAGGACCTTTGGGTACTGCTGAGCCGCCCGCTGCAGGCGGCCGACGGCTTTGTGGAGCAGTGCCTGGGCGAGCGCGCCAGCGAGCGCCGGGCGCAGAAGACCGCCCGCATCCTGCTGGGTGCAGCGGTGCTCAGCGGGGTGCTGTTCGTGCTGTTCGGTGCCGGGTGGAACAAGGCGGTGGCCGCCATGGCCGCTGTGCTGTGCCTGGGTGCACCGCTGTCTTCCACCCTCATCGCGGGCCTGGCGTCGCTGCGGCTGCAGCGGGCGGCGGCCGCTGTGGGCGCTGTGGTGCCCGGCTGGCAGGCCATTGAGCAGCTGGGCGGCATCGACACCCTGCAGGTGGACGCCGACGACCTGTTCACCGCCGACAGCGCACTGCTGGAGGATATCCGCATCTTCAAGGGCGGCCGTATCGACCGCGCCATCCTGTACGCGGCCAGCGTGCTGAACGCCGGGTGCGGCACCCTGCAGGGCCTGTTCCGCCAGATCGTTGAGGACCGCACCGACATTCTGTTCCCGGTGAAGGATCTGGAGGAGCACAACGGCCTGGGCTTCGTCGGCTGGTGTGACAACAACCGCATCCTGATCGGCAACCGCAAATATCTGGAGCAGGAGGGCGTGCCCCTGCCGGACGAAGAATATGAGGCCGAGCACTCCAAAAACGGCGAGCTGCAGATTTTGTATCTGGCCGTTTCCGGCAGCCTGCACGCCATGTTCGTGCTGCGGTATGTGGGCGGGCGCAACACCGCCCGCAGCCTGGCCGCACTGCAGAAGGAGAATATCCGTCTGCTGGTCACCTGCCGGGACCCCAGCCTGACGGCCCGCCACATCAGCGAGGCCTATCACCTGCCGGAGGGCATGGTGACCTTGCTGGATCAGGAACAGTGCGACGCCATTGCAGCGGCCCCCATCGACCCGGCGGACCCCTGCTGCATGATCCATGCGCAGAACTTTGCCAGCCTGACCGGCGGCCTGCAGGCAGCCGACCAGGCCCAGAACGCCGAGACCAGCGCCACCACGGTGCAGCTGGTGTCGGTGTGGTTCTCCATCGTCATTGCCCTGCTGCTGACCAGTGCGGGCAGCATCTGGCAGCTTTCGGTGGCGACGGCACTGATGTATCAGGCCGCATGGAGCGCCTTGAGCATTGCCGTGTGCGCCCTGAAGCAGCATAATTAAAAAGGAATTCAAAATTGCCAGCCGTGTTCTCTGCCATGAGGGCCCGGCTGGCTTTTTCAAAAAGTTTTTCAGAATAAGTAGGAATTATTCTTGATTATGGTGCTGAAATATGGTATACTCTGGTCAGAACAAAACGCACAGCAGCCGAGCAAACGCATCGAACGCACCGTGCAACAAAACCAGAACCGCAGGGGAATGGTCACTCCCCTTACCACCACTTTTTTACTTGAAAAGGAGATACATGATGGAACTGAAGGGCACCAAAACCGAAAAGAACCTCTGGGAAGCATTTGCAGGCGAGAGCCAGGCACGCAACAAGTACACCTATTTTGCCAGCATGGCCAAGAAGGAAGGCTACGAACAGCTGGCCGCCATCTTTGAGGAGACCGCCGGCAACGAGAAGGAGCACGCCAAGATCTGGTTCAAGCTGCTGTGCGGCGGTGCCATCCCCGATACCCTGACCTGCCTGGATATGGCCGCAGGCGGCGAGCACGACGAGTGGACCGAGATGTACCCCCGCATGGCCAAGGAAGCCAAGGAAGAAGGCTTCCCCCAGATCGCAGCACTGTTCACCATGGTGGCACAGATCGAGAAGGAGCACGAGGAGCGCTACCGCGCCTTGGCAGAGAACCTGAAGAACAGCAAGGTCTTTGCCCGCGAGGAGCAGCAGGTGTGGCAGTGCCGGAACTGCGGCTACACCTACATCGGCAAGTCCGCCCCGCTCAAGTGCCCCGTGTGCGCACACCCTCAGAGCTACTTTGAGCTGAAGAAGATCAACTATTGATTTTTAAATCAAGATGACGAACGCCGCCGCGTCTGGCCAGCCTGCCGGACGTGGCGGCGTTTTGTACAAAAAGAAAAAACACTTTTTGGGAGTGTCCACAAAATCCGGCCGATGGGGCGGCCCGGCGGGGCAAAAAACTTGACCCTCCCCCGCCGGATGTGTAAAATGGTACGAAGACAAGAACTTTTGCACGCAGCTGCAGAACACGCAGGGGAGGTCAGGCGGGATGATCAGAACGGTTTGGAAAAACGGCTGTGCAGTGCTGCTGGCGGCATGGGTCCTGCTGGCAGGGCTTCTGCCTGTCCCTGCGGCCCGGGCAGCACAGGTACAGACGCTGCCGGACAGCGGCATGGCGCTGGATGTCTCCGAGCTGACGCTGGAAATGACCGACGACGACCCGCGCCCGGTGGCCTACCTGAGCGTGCAGGCACCGGAGGAATACTTTTTCCTCATCTGGACCTCCAGCAACCCGGCGGCCGCGACGGTGGACGGCACCGGCAAGGTGACCGGCCGGGCCGAGGGCACGGCCGTCATCACCGCCTGCAATGAGCGGGGCGAAAAGGCAGCCTGCACCATCACGGTGAAAAAGGGCACGGCCAGTCACCCGGTGCTGAGCCAGACCGAGGCCGCCCTGACCATCACCGAGAAGGTGCCCAGCCCGACCCTGCGGCTGACCCTGCAGCAGACGAGCGGTGCCTTTGTGTATGTGCGCCAGTGGACCACCAGCAACCTGGCGGTGGCCACGGTGAGCAGCAGCGGCACCGTGACAGCGGTGGGTTCCGGCAAGGCGGTGGTCAGCGCATTGACCACGGCTGGGCAGGTGCTGCGGTGCACCGTCACGGTGACGTCCGAGATCGGGCGGGTGACCGTGAGTAAGAGCGCGATGCTGCTGCAGTCCATCGGGGCCAGCCAGCGGCTGACCGCAAAGGCGGCGGGCCAGACCGCGCCGGTGCTGACCTGGATGAGCAGCAACCCGGCGGTGGCCAGGGTGAGCGCCGACGGCGTTGTGACGGCAGTGGGCGACGGCGAGACCGTGATCATGGCCATCACGCCGGAGGGCCGTGCCGATGCCTGCTATGTGGCGGTGGGGGCAGCGGCCTGGCGCTATCGCTCGGAGGAAGAACTGACCGAGGTGCTGACCGTCTCCGGCCAGCTGCCGTACTCGGACGGAAAATAACGCAAAAAGAGAGAATGTGTGCTGACACGTTCTCTCTTTTTTATGGCAGGCTGCTGGGCAGGAAGATCAGCGTCCCGCGGGCAGAGTACACCAGCTTCTGCACCGCGCAGCCGTAGCCGCACGCCAGCACCAGCACCACCACCGCTGCCAGCAGGGCCCAGCGCACCACCTGCCCGCGCAGACGATGCCTGCCGGAAAACGAACTGCCCTTTCTGCGCCGCATCGGCCCGCCCCCCTTCACGTTTTGCCCATCCTATGCCCCAAAGGCAGAGATTGTGCAGCGGGCGGCGGTGTGGTACAATAAAATCTTAGAGAAAACTTTCTGCAGGGAGAACGATTTTATGCTGACCATCACACTGCTGGGCACGGCGGCCACCATGCCGCTGCCGGACCGGGCCCTTTCGGCCGCCTTTGCGGCCTGCGGCGGCCACGGCCTGCTGCTGGACTGCGGCGAGGGCACGCAGGCGGCGGCGCACAAAGCAGGCGTCAACCTGATGCGCGCGGACGCCATCTGCCTGACCCACTACCACGGCGACCATATCTTCGGCCTGCCGGGCCTTTTGCAGACGCTGGGTGCCCAGGGCCGCACGCGGCCGCTGGCCCTGTTGGGGCCGGAGGGCCTGCCGGACATCTGGGCGGCTGTGCGCGCATTGACCGGCCCGCTGCCCTATGCAGTCAGGCCGCAGGTGCTGCAGCCGGGAAAGGCACTGGCGCTGGACGCCATCGGGACCGGAGAAGGCTGGCCTGCCGGGGCACGGCTCGTGCCCTTTGCCACGAAGCACCGGGTAAAGAGCATCGGCTACCGGCTGGAGCTGCCCCGGGCGGGCAAGTTCTCGCCGGAGCGTGCCCGGGCGCTGGGGGTACCGGTGCCGCAGTGGAAGCTGCTGCAAAAAGGCCAGACCGTCACGGTGGATGGCCGCACGATCCAGCCCGCCGAGGTGCTTGGCCCGCCGCGCCGGGGATTGCGTTTCGTCTTTTCCGGCGACACGGCACCCTGCCAAGGGCTGATGCAGGCAGCGCAGGACGCCGATCTGCTGGTGTGTGACGCTACCTACGCCCTGCCGGAGCAGGAAGCGCAGGCAAAGCAGTGGGGCCACAGCACCTTCGGGCAGAGCGCGGCGCTTGCTGCACAGGCGGGGGCAAAACGGCTCTGGCTCACCCACTATTCACCCATGATCACCGACCCGGAGGAATACGCCGCCGAGGCGCAGAGCATTTTCCCGGCGGCGGAGTGCGGCTTTGACGGCAAGTGCATCACCCTGCAGTACGAGGAGGTGCAGCCATGACCATTTCCATGGACCCGGGCGCAGCGGCGCTGCTGGATGCGCTGCACACAGCGGGCTATGCGGCCTACGCGGTGGGCGGCTGCGTGAGGGACAGCCTGCTGGGCCTTGCGCCCCACGACTGGGACCTGTGCACCAGCGCTCTGCCCCAGCAGGTGATCGGATTGTTCGGGGCGCAGCAGTGCATCCCCACCGGCCTGCAGCACGGCACCGTGACCGTGAAGCAGAACGGTGCCCTTTACGAGATCACCACCTTCCGCACCGAGGGCAGCTACAGCGACGGCCGCCACCCGGACGAGGTGCACTTTGTGCCGGACGTGCGGGAGGACCTTGCCCGGCGGGATTTCACCATCAACGCCATGGCCTACAACGAAAAAGAGGGGCTCATCGACCCCTTCGGCGGGCAGGATGATTTGAAGAACGGCATCCTGCGGGCAGTGGGGGCACCGCACCGGCGGTTCACCGAGGACGCGCTGCGCATCCTGCGGCTGTACCGGTTCGCAGCGCGGTTCGGTTTCACGCTCGACCCGGCCACGGCGCAGGCGGCGGAAGAATTGTGTGCGCACTTGGACTGCGTTTCGGCAGAGCGCATTGAGGAAGAACTGGCAAAGCTGCTGGCCGCGCCCGCCCCTGCGGCATATCTCGATGAAAAAATACTCGATGTTATTCTGCCGGAGCTTGCGCCGGAAGCCTTGACTGCGGCAAAGCCGGTGGTGGACGCCTGCCCGGCAGGGGCGGACAACCTGCCCGTCCGGCTGGCGGCACTGCTGCTGCGCTTGGGCGAGGACGGCACCCGCCGTGCCCTCAAGCGCCTGCGCTGTTCCAACGCCTGCATTGAGGAAACGGCAGTGCTTGTGCGGGAGTATCGGGCAGGGGCACAGAGCCGTCGGGCAGCGCCAGCAGAGACCACTATACCCGACCTTACTATCTATACCCGCCACCTGCTGGGCCAATATGGCCTGAAGACCGTGCAGCGGCTGGCGGCGCTGGGTGCGGCCATGCAGCCGGAGCATTCGGCGGATTTTGAACGGCTTTCCAAATTGGCCGCACAGATGGACGCCGACGGCGTGTGCTGCCGGGTTTCGCAATTGGCCGTGAACGGCCGCGACCTGATGGCGGCGGGCATCCCTGCCGGGCCGGGCCTGCGCCGGGTGCTGGAAGCGCTGCTGGACAGCGTCATCCGGGAAGAATGCCCCAACGAGCGGGACGCCCTGCTGGCCCGGGCGCAGCAAATTTCTGCGTCTTGACAAGCGGTTTTTTCAGAGTTACTATTATACTACTATCTTAGTGTGTTGAACGCACCAAAGGAGAATTTATGACCACACAGACCCCTGATTGCAAGCCCCGCGCCCTCATCGCCATGAGCGGCGGCGTGGACAGCTCGGTGGCGGCGTGGCTGATGCAGCAGGCGGGCTACGACTGCACCGGCATCACCATGCGGCTCACCCGCAACGAAACACTGGGCCAGTCCGGCTTTCACACCTGCTGTTCGGAGAAGGACATCGAGGACGCCGCCGAGGTGGCCTTTGCGCTGGATATCCCCTACGAAGTGCTGGATTTCACCGCCGACTTCCGGGAGCAGATCATTGAAAAGTTCGTCCGCGTCTACGAGACGGGCGGCACGCCCAACCCCTGCATCGACTGCAATAAATATATGAAGTTCCGCCATCTGCTGGACTGGGCCGAGGCCCACGGCATGGAGTACGTGGTCACCGGCCACTATGCCCGGGTGGAGCAGGACGCAGCCACCGGCCGCTTCCTGCTGAAAAAGGGTCTGGATGAGGGCAAGGACCAGAGCTATGTGCTCTACAACCTCACGCAGGAGCAGCTGGCCCACATCCGGCTGCCGCTGGGCGGCCTGCACAAGACCGAGGTGCGCGACATTGCCGAGCAGCACAAGTTCGTCAACGCCCGCAAGCACGACAGCCAGGACATCTGCTTTGTGCCGGACGGCGACTACGCCCGCTTCATGGAGGATTTTACCGGCAAGCACTACCCGGCTGGCGATTTTCTGGACGAAAGCGGCAGGGTGGTGGGCACCCACAGCGGTGCCGTGCGCTACACGCTGGGCCAGCGCAAGGGCCTTGGGCTGGCACTGGGGGCCCCGGTGTACGTCTGCGGCAAGGACATGCAGGCAAACACGGTCACCGTGGGCCCGGAAGAAAACCTCTTTGACCGCATCGTCTACGCGGACGAAGCAAACTGGATCGCCATTCCGGAATTGACAGCCCCGCTGCGGGTCACGGCCCGCACCCGGTACCATCAGGCCGAACAGGCCGCGACGGTTTATCCGGCAGAGGGCGGCTTCCGGCTGGAGTTCGACCAGCCCCAGCGCGCGCCCACACCCGGGCAGGCCGTGGTGCTGTATCAGGGCGATGTGGTGCTGGGCGGCGGCACCATTACGAGAGTGGAAAAGTAAGGAGAACAACATGCAAAATCAGTATTCCCGCACGCAGCTGCTGCTGGGCGCGGAAGCCATGGAAAAACTGCACAATTCCCGCGTGGCGGTGTTCGGCATCGGCGGCGTGGGCGGCTATACCGTCGAAGCGCTGGCACGCAGCGGTGTGGGTGCGCTGGACCTCATCGACGACGACAAAGTCTGCCTGACCAACATGAACCGCCAGATCATTGCCACCCACAAGACGGTGGGCAAGTTCAAGGTGGATGTGGCCGAGGAGCGTATCCACGAGATCGACCCGGACATCAAGGTGACCACCTACAAGACCTTCTTCACCCCGGAAACGCAGGACAGCTTCGACTTCACCCAGTTCGACTATGTGGTGGACGCCATCGACACGGTCACCGGCAAGCTGGCCCTTGTGATGAAGTGCAAGGAAGCCGGTGTGCCCATCATCTGCGCCATGGGCGCGGGCAACAAGATGGACCCCACCCGCTTTGAGGTGACCGATATCTACAAGACCTCAGTCTGCCCGCTGGCAAAGGTGATGCGCACCGAGTGCCGCAAGCGTAAGATCAAGCACCTGAAGGTGGTCTACTCCAAAGAGCCTGCCATGACTCCCATCGAGGACGATTCCATCAGCTGCAAGTACCACTGCATTTGCCCGCCGGGCACCCAGCGCAAGTGCACCCTGCGCCGCTCGGTGCCGGGCTCCAACGCCTTTGTGCCCTCGGTGGCGGGCCTGATCATTGGCGGCGAGGTGGTCAAGGACCTCGTGGGCTTTGTACCGATGAAAGGGTAAAAAACGTACTTGTGCATTTTTTAAAGACGTGCTAAAATAATAAAAAAGGAGATAAAGGATGCGGCTTCAGTATTTTGTAACCAAAGCGGATTCCGGGGAACAGGTTCTGATTGCAATGGAACCGGCTATGAAGAACGATTTGGAAGCAACGAAAAATGGCTGGCAGTCGGACTGGACCAGCGACTTTATCTCTGACCCGCGGCTTGAAAAGTATGCAGCCAAAACAGAAGCTGGGGAGATCGTTGCACTGGGAGCCTACCGGGAAGATGACCATGGCATTTCTGTTTTTATCGCAGACATTAAGGCACAGCCGGAGAGCAACCCGACGCTTACGAAAAAACGCCGTTATGCCGGTGTAGGCCGAATGATGATCGCCTATGGCATCCAGCTTTCCATCGACAGCGGGCACGGTGGCGTGGTGACCTTTGCAGCAAAAACGGACGAACTGTACGAACATTATGTCAATGATTTTCATGCAGTGCCGATTTTTCAGCCATTTCCCGGCGGGCCGAAGCTGCTGATGCTGGCAGACGAGGGCGCACAGGAAATTTTTGGAGCCTATCTATTCTGAATGACAGGAGGGAGCACAATGGCAGAACAGGAACTGCAGGTGGCACGGATGGACGAGGAGACCATGGAATATTTGAACGTTCTGTTTAGCGTGTGCAAGCGGTTCAATACGGATTATTACCACGCCGATCCGAAGCAGCGTGCATTTATGGATGCGGTTGCGACGCATGAGTATCAGCTGAAAAAGGCACATGAAAAAGGCCTGCAGCGTTCGGCAGTGCCTCCCTTTATGGGAATCGTTCGAAGCGAGCGCAGCAACAATATGCCTGCATAAATAAGGACAGAAAGGCCCGCGGACGGCGGGCCTTTTTTACGCCCTAAATAAATTTGCAACTAATTTGCATTTTGGTATTGCAATTGGAGAGCATATCGTGTATAATCATCCCTGTTCGAAAATGCAAATTGATTGCAATTTATTGAAATGAAGCGACAAACAGTCGTTTTTGGAGCGTATATGGAACTGTTTCTGGATGTTTTGGGCGAATCGCTGGTGGATACCGCCAAGATGCTGCCCTTCCTCTTTCTGGCTTATCTGCTGATCGAATACATCGAGACCCGCCACGGCGAGCGCATTGAAGCGCTGCTGGCGGGCGGCGGGCGCTGGGGTGCGGTGCCGGGTGCGGTGCTGGGCTGTGTGCCGCAGTGCGGCTTCTCGGCCATCGCGTCCAACTTCTACTCCTCCCGGGTCATCACGCTGGGTACCCTGATGGCGGTCTACCTTGCCACCAGCGACGAGGCCATCCCGCTGCTGGTGTCTATGCCGGCCTACTGGGACAAGTTGGTGCTGCTGATGGTCATCAAGGTGGTGTACGCCATTGCGGTGGGCTTTGTGCTGGACTTTGTGCTGCGGGGCGTGCTGCCCAAATCCCTGCGCGGCGGCTACACCGGCCACGCCGACGAAGTGGACTGCCACGAGGAGCACAGCGACGAGGAAGGCAAGCCTGCTCCCATCTGGAAGGCCGCCCTGCGCCACACGCTGGAAATTTTCGTGTTCATCTTTGCGTTCAGCCTGGTGTTCGGCCTGATCGTCGAGGGCGTGGGCGAGGATGTGTTCGCCGATCTGCTGGGCCGCATGGGCTTTTTCCAGCCGGTGGTGGCCGCGCTGGTGGGCCTGATCCCCAACTGTGCCGCCAGCGTGCTGCTGACCCAGCTGTATGTGGAAGGTGCTCTGCGCTTTTCCAGTCTGGTGGCGGGCCTGTGCACCGGTGCAGGCGTGGGTCTGGCGGTGCTGTGGCGCACGAACCCTTCCTGGAAGCAGAACCTGTTCATCACCGGCCTGACCTGGGGTGCGGGCGCGTTCCTCGGCGTGGCGATGCAGATCGTTGTGGCAGTGGCGGCCTGACGATTGGAAGAGCCGCCGCTTACGGGTTGCGGCTCCCAGCATCCGCTTCGTGCCTTGAGCGGCACTCGCGTCTTGCTGGCCGCTGCCCCAACAGCTCCTCCCTGTACCCGCCGCAGGCGGCGGTCGTCGCCGTTGCACTCTGGCCATATTCAGCGGAAATAATATTTTTATTCTTGCAAAAACAGAGCGGACAGCGGTCTGCTCTGTTTTTGCGCTTTCACACGAAAGGGCCGCAACGGAAAGCGGCTTCATGGTCCCAAACAAGGCTGTTGCATAAAATTCTGTGCAATGGCCTTATTTTTATGTCCAAATGCACCCCAATTTTTAAAAAGTATGGTATACTGGTACAAAACCAGTTCCATAGGAGAAAAGAATGCAATACAAGATTCTGGCAAGCGATTATGACAACACGCTGGTGCCTTTTGGCGAGGGCAAGCCGCGGCAGAAGGTGGTAAAGGCCGTGAAAAAGCTGCAGGCGGCGGGCGGCAAGTTCGTGCTGAGCACCGGCCGCGCCTTCCCCAGCGTGAACCGCAAGGGCCAGCTGGGCGGCATCCGGTTCGACTACGCCATCACCTGCAACGGTGCCTGCGTGGTGGACCGCGAGGGCCGCATCGTGGCCGAGCACCCGCTCACCGCCGAGGAAATGTACGCGCTGGTGGATTTCTGCGAGGACTACAACTACCCGCTGCAGTTCAACTTCCGCGATGCCTGCTATGCCTACTGCGAGTACGAATACCTGCATGAGGGCTACCGGCAGATGAACAGCACCGGGCTGGACTGTGTGGACGGCGAAGACCAGGACCACCACCTCATCGACATGCCCCACGCAGCCTTTGCGGCCATCCCGCCAGAGCGGGTGGCAGACTTCAACGCAAAATACGGCCACTTGGGCCTGCACTGGATGATGGTGGGTGCGCAGAACGCCGACGGCTACTGTTACTACGACATCGTGCGCGGCGGCATGGACAAGGGCGTGGGCCTTGCGGACCTGTGTGCACAGATGGGGCTTACGCTGGCCGATGCCGTGGCTGTGGGCGATTCTGCCAACGATGTGGGGATGCTGAAGGCGGCGGGTCTGAGCGCCTGCATGGCAAACGGCACCCCGGACGCCAAAGCCGCTGCCGACCGGATCATCGGGGACGTGCGGGAGGACGGCGTGGCAGCGCTGATCGAGGAGCTGTGGTTCGACGGCCCCCGCGCGGAGCCCACCGGCAAAGACCTTGGCTCTGCATGGGGCAATATTGAAAGCGCAGGCGGCAGCTTATGAGCTTTGCGCCGGTGTACGATGACCGCAGCCGGGCGCTGATCCTGGGCACCTGGCCCAGCCCCAAAAGCCGGGAGATGGCCTTTTACTACGGCCACCCGCAGAACCGCTTCTGGCCTATGCTGGCGGCGCTGACCGGCGAGCCGGTGCCCGTCCGGGAAGACATTGAAGCGAAAAAGCAGATCATCCTGCGCCACGGGCTGGCGCTCTGGGATACGCTGGAAAGCTGCACCATCACCGGCGCTTCGGATGCTTCCATCAAGGACGTGGTGCCCAACGACATCGCGGCCCTGCTGGCAAAAGCCCCCATCGAAGCGGTGTTCTGCAACGGGGCCACGGCATACCGCATCTATACAAAGTATCTGCAGCCGGTGTCCGGCATCGCTGCCATTAAACTGCCCAGCACCAGCCCCGCCAACGCGGCCTGCCGCCCGGAAAAGCTGCGGGAAGTCTGGGCCGAAGCGCTGGGGCCGTGGATTTCCAAATGATTGCGAAGCTGTAAATTATCCATGAAGCCCTTGCGTTTTTGGCAAAGGGCGGTATTATGGATAGCATAAGGGGTATCTTCCCCGGATAAGGAGAAAAACATGAGCAAGACGATCCGCACCCGGAAGCCAAGCGTCCTGCCGTTCTACGCGATGGCGCTGGTCTTTCTGGTATTGTGCGCGGTGCTGCCGGTGTATAAGCTGTGGGCGCTGCTGGTGGCGCTGGGCGGGGCCCTGGTGGCCTTTGGCGCGGCGCAGAAGGTCTGCCCGCCCCGGGTGGTGGAGCACGAGGTGCCCTTCCACACCGGTGTGGAGGATGTGGACCAGATGCTGGCCGACATGCAAAAGCAGCTGGACACCCTGCACGCGCTGAACGAAGCTTTGCCGGAGCCGCAGCTGTCCGCTGCCATGACCCGCATGGAAAAGGCGGGCCGCTCCATCGTGGAAGCGGTGGAAGCAAACCCCGAAAAGGCAAAGCAGGTGCGCCGGTTCGCAAACTACTACCTGCCGGACGCGGTGAATGTGCTGCAGCAGTACGCCAAGCTGGCAAAGCAGGGGGTGCGCGGTGAGAACGCCGCCGCCATCCGCGCCGAGGTGGAGCACAACGCGGCCTCCATCGCCACGGCGTTTGAAAACCAGCTGGATGCCCTGTATGCCGCCGAGAGCATGGACCTTTCTGCCGACATCACCGTGCTGCAGAACATGCTCAAAGGGCAGGGACTGAGTAAATGAGAATGCGCCCTCTCAGGCCGCTTCGCGTCCAGCTCTCCCAGAGGGAGAGCCGAGAAAGGCTGCGGCGAGGGCGGGGACGCTAACGACCGCATTGGAAAGGAAGGAATCACTTATGGCAGACAACAACTTCAACTTTGACCTCGACGCACCCGCAGTGCCCACCCTGACGCTGGACCCGACCCCGGCGGCAGAGGAAGCAAAGCCCGCGCCTGCCCCCCAGCAGGCCGCACCGGAACAGCAGGTGAACCTGACCCCGGAGGAACAGGCCATGGTGGACCAGTTCGCCGAGAAGATCGACATCACCAACAGCCAGCAGGTGCTGCAGTACGGCTCGGCCTGCCAGAAGAAGATCGGCGATTTCTCCGAAGCGGCCCTTTCCAAGGTGGCCACCAAAGACCTGGGCGAAGTGGGCGACATGATCACCGGCCTGATCGGCGAGCTGAAAAGCTTTGATGCCAATGAGGAGCAGCAGAAGGGCATCATGGGCTTCTTCAAAAAGAAGACGAACCAGCTGGATGCCCTCAAGACCAAGTACGACAAGGCCGAGACCAACGTGGAGAAGATCCAGTCCATGCTGGAGGGCCATCAGGTCCAGCTGCTGAAGGACATCGCCATGCTGGATAAGATGTACGAGCTGAACATGGCCTACTTCAAGGAGCTGAGCATGTACATCCTGGCCGGCAAGAAAAAGCTGGCCGATGTGCGCGCCAACGAGCTGCAGCAGGCCATGGACAAGGCCAAGGCTTCCGGTCTGCCGGAGGATGCCCAGGCCGCCCGCGACCTGGCCGACCAGTGCGAGCGCTTTGAAAAGAAGCTCTACGATCTGGAGCTCACCCGCAACATCAGCCTGCAGATGGGCCCGCAGATCCGCCTGCTGCAGAACAACGACACCATGATGGCCGAGAAGATCCAGTCCACAATCGTGAACACCATCCCCCTGTGGAAGAACCAGATGGTGCTGGCCCTGGGTCTGGCCCACAGCCAGCAGGCCATGCAGGCCGAGCGTGCCGTCACCGACATGACCAACGACCTGCTCAAGAAGAACGCTGAGGCCCTCAAGATGGGCACCATCGAGACCGCCAAGGAAAGCCAGCGCGGCGTGGTGGACATCGAGACCCTGCAGCAGACCAACAAGAGCCTGATCGAGACGCTGGACGAGCTGAACAAGATCCAGAACGAGGGCCGCGCAAAGCGCGCTGCTGCCGAGCAGGAGCTGAACCGCATCGAAGACGAACTGAAGGCAAAAATGATGGAGATCCGGAGCTGAGATGGCAAACGCAGATTTTTCTCACAGCACAAACCAGACGAACCCCGGCGGCTTTGACAGCGGCAGCTACCGCGAACAGGCCCAGCCGGAGCAGACCGTGCAGCTGACGCCTTTGCAGCAGAAGCTGGCCGGGCTGGAAGCAAAGCTGCCCGGTGCACTTTCCACCCGGGCGGCGGCGCTGGCATTGAGCGTGGTGGTGATGCTGGCGGCCTTTTTTGGCTTTGGCAGCGCCAAGCTGCGCGGCAGGTACAACACCGCCCGCCAGTGGTTCACCGCCGGGGTCGCCGCCGACAACGGCTACAACCTGAACGAGGAGCTGACCACCCGGGAAAACACGGCGGCAAACATCATCACCACCGCCTCCAACACCCTTGGTGCAGACAGCGCCGAGGTGCTGGCGGCGCAGACCGCGCTGAATGACTTTTCGGCTTGTCTGCAAGCGGTGCAGAACGGCGGCAAAAGCCAGACGCTGACCTCGCTGCCCTACTATCAGGGCAGCACGATGCACGCGCTGTACGAGGCGGATCAGGCGTTGGGCACTGCCATCGACCAGCTGTATGCAAAGCTGCAGGAGCAGGCTGCCGACCCCATGAAGATGGGCGCGGTGCAGGGGCAGTACGGTCAGTTCAACAGCGCAGCCACCGTCATCGGTACCTTGCAGTACAATGCGGCGGTGTATGAATATCAGAAAGAAGTCGGCGGTCTGCCGGCCAGTGTGCTGGGCGTCCTTGCCGGCATAAAGGAGGTCGAACCCTTCGCATGAAACAGTTTGCAAAACGCATCAGCGCCCTTGTGCTCGTTTTCGTGCTGAGCCTGGCGGCGCTGGCCCCGGCGGCATCCGCTGCCGCCAGCCTGCCCGCCCTGCCCAGCGGCCAGTGTGTCGTGGACGACGCGGGTGTGCTGAGCAGCACCACCGTGCAGACCATCACCGACCTGAACGCCCAGCTGCAGGCCAACTGCAAGGGGGCCACCATCGGCGTGCTGACGGTGGATTACACCGGCAGCTGCACCACAGAGGAATATGCTCTGCAGGCAGCCAATGCCTGGGGCATTGGTTCTTCTACCGGCAATAATGGTGTGCTGATCCTGTTGGTCATGGAGACCCAGCAGTACGCCGACGGCGATTACTACATTGCCACAGGTGACGGCTTCCGCAACACCACTCTGGAAAAGCAGGCCAGCATCATTGCCCAGACCATGGAGGATGACTTTGTGGCCCGGGATTTTGACGGTGCAGTGATCACCTGTGCCCGGAACGTGGCAAACACCATCGCGGACATCTACGGGGTCAGCCTTTCCGGCAGCACCGGCACGGCAGGCGGCTATTATGAGGACAGCCCGGCTCCGGATGACGGCCCCACCACCTTTGAGGACGTGGTTCTGGGCATCGTAATGCTGCTCCTTACGCTGCTGTTTTTCTTCATCCTGATCGTGGCGGTGCTGCGCATTTTTGTGGCACCCATCGGCTACTCCATGGGCTTCCGGCGAGGCATCTTCCTTTGGGGGGCACCCCATTACCGTTACCGGAACCCGCCCCCGCCTCCGGGTCCCGGCTTTGGTCCCGGATACGGCCCCGGTCCCCGCAATGACCGGCCCCGCCCGCCCCGGAACAACGACCGGCGTCCGCCCCGCCCGCCGCGCGGCGGCGGTTTTGGCGGCATGGGCGGCGGCAGCTTTGGCGGCGGTGCCGGACGCGGCGGCTTTGGCGGTGGCAGCTTTGGCGGCGGCGGCTCCTTCGGGGGCATGGGCGGCGGCAGCTTCCATGGCGGCGGCGGTGGCCGTGGGCGATAATAGAGGATTTGGAATGGCCTCCGCTGCACTCTGGCCATAATCAGCGGAAGAATTATTTGAAATTTTGGGGTTCTGAAAAGCCTGCGGGCTTTTCAGAACCCCTTTTTCACGGGAAGAAACTCCCTCAGTCAAAGTCTGACGGCTTTGCCAGCTCCCTCTGGGAGGGAGCCTCTGGCGCACCCGGGCACTTGCTTATTGTACCTAATACTTTAGCAATGGACTTTACGGCTTGGCTTCCCCTGAGAGGAAAGACTTCCCCCGCTCCGGGGGAAGATGTCACCGTAGGTGACAAAAGGGGGAATCTGGCGCGGGAGCGCCTGAGAGGGTTCGCCCCTTGCCTTCCTCTTTTTTATGCCGTTTATCGTGAATGAAATTCATTTGACAAAACAATTTTGGTAACTTATACTGGATGACATCACGAAAAATAAAGGAAGTATCTGTCATGCTGACTCTGGATAAGATCTACCACGCCGCCTTTGTGCTGAAGGACGTTGCCCGCAAGACTGACCTCATCGAGGCACCCAAGCTCTCGAAGGACTGCCAGCTCTACCTGAAAACCGAGAACCTGCAGGCCACCGGCAGCTTCAAGGTGCGCGGCGCTTACTATAAGATCAGCCAGCTTTCCCCGGAGGAGAGCGCCAAGGGCGTCATTGCCTGCTCGGCGGGCAACCACGCGCAGGGCGTGGCGCTGGCAGCCACCCGGCGCGGCATCAAGAGCATCGTCTGCATGCCGGACGGTGCGCCCATCATGAAGGTGGAAAACACCAAGAATCTGGGCGCGGAGGTCTGTCTCGTGCCCGGCACCTACGACGACGCCCACGACAAGGCCGTTGAGCTGCAGGAAGAAACCGGCATGACCTTCATCCACCCCTACGACGATGAGCTGGTCATCGCAGGCCAGGGCACCATCGGCCTGGAAATTCTGGACCAGCTGCCCGATCTGGATGCGGTCATCGTGCCGGTGGGCGGCGGCGGCCTGATCTCTGGCGTGGCCTTTGCCATCAAGAGCCTGCGCCCGGAGGTGAAGGTCTACGGCGTGCAGGCCGAGGGCGCACCCAGCATGTACCGCAGTCTGCACGAGCATAAGTACCAGACCCTGAAGGCTGCTTCCACCTTTGCGGACGGCATCCAGGTCAAGACCCCCGGTGAGCTGACCTACCAGATCTGTGAGCAGTATGTGGACGACATCGTCACCGTCACCGAGGACGAGACGGCCGCCGCCATCCTCTCGCTGATGGAAAACCAGAAGCTGGTGGCCGAGGGTGCCGGTGCGGTGCCGGTGGCAGCTGCCCTGTTCCACAAGCTGCCCATCGAAGGCAAGAAGGTGGTGTGCGTCGTCTCCGGCGGCAACATCGACGTGAACATCCTGAACCGCGTCATCACCCGTGGTCTGGTCATGAGCGGCCGCAAGGCGAACATGACCATCGCACTGGAGGACAAGCCCGGCCAGCTGAAGAAGGTGGCCGAGATCGTCTCCCGCTGCGGCAGCAACGTGGTGTCGGTGCAGCACGACGGCTCCGACCCCAACATGCCCATTTCCAGCTGCTTCCTCAAGCTCACCCTCGAGACCCGCGACGCGGCCCAGATCGAGCAGATCCGCACTGAGCTCACCAAAGAGGGCTTCCAGCTGGTGAGCGAGAGAGTGTAATGTCAACACAAGGGCGGTGAGCCGGAAGCTTCCCCCTCGGACACGAGTCGGGCCATTCCATCGCCCGCCCTATCGCCTGACGGCGACAGGGTCCCACCCCAGCGGACGGTCCTCGGAGAAACTTCCAGCCCGCCGCCCAGATAAGTGCATCATTCGATAAAGGAGAATTGCTATGAAAGTCGTTTCTACGTCCAACGCACCCGCCGCCATCGGCCCCTACAGCCAGGCACTGGACCTGGGCAGCATGGTGTTCGTCTCCGGCCAGATCCCCGTGGACCCCGCCACCGGCACCATGGCTGACACCGTGGAGGAGCAGGCCGCCCAGAGTCTTGCAAACCTCAAGGCCATTCTGGCCGAAGCCGGCCTGACCATGGCAAATGTGGTCAAGACGGTCATCTTCCTGGCCGACATCAACGACTTTGCTGCGGTGAACGCTGTGTATGCCAAGGCATTCACGGAACCGTTCCCGGCCCGCAGCTGCGTGCAGGTGGCCGCTATCCCCAAGGGCGCAAAGCTCGAGATCGAGTGCATCGCCGTGCGGGAGTAAAAACATTGTATAAGCCTTCCCCCGAGGGAAAATCCTATACACAAAAGAGGCTGTGCCATTGGCACAGCCTCTTTTGCATGTATGAGGAAGAAAGGGGATGGCGTTTTACGGAGGAATTTTCCGCTTTTGCGTGCATTCCACAGCACGCTGACGGCCCGGCGGGCAAGAAAAAATCCTGCATCCGGGCAGCAACTGTCCGAACACAGGATCACAAAAATATCGGAGTGGCGAGACTCGAACTCGCGGCCTCCTGCTCCCAAAGCAGGCGCGCTACCAACTGCGCAACACCCCGGCATCCGGCGGCACGGCTGCACCGCCGAGGTATAGTATATCGTTTTTTGGGCCGTTCGTCAATAGCGGTGAGCTTCTGTCCGCAGGACGAAAACAGAAAAGAGCAGGCCCTGATCGGCCTGCCTTTCGCTGGAAGACGCGTTAGTTGAAGGAGCGGAAGCCCTTGCCGATGATCTCGCTGGAGTTGACGATGGTGATGAAGCTCTGGGGGTCGTTCTCGCGCAGGAAGTTGCGCAGCTGCAGAGCCTGACGGCGGGTGAGCACCGTCACCAGCACGCTGAGTTCGTGGTGGGTGTAGGCACCGTAGGCCTTTTCCACGGTGGCAGAGCGGTTCATATCGTGGATGATAAAGTCCAGAATGGGCTGGGGGTTGGCCGTCATGATGGTGCACACCTTGCGCAGGCGGATGTTTTCAATGGCACCGTCCACCACGAAGCTCTTGCCCATCAGGCCCAGGATACAGTAAAGGCCGGTGCCCATGCCGAACCGCCAGGCGGCCGCCAGCACGATGAGGATATCGCTCACCATCAGGGCCTTGCCGATCTCCATCGAGGTATATTTTGCCAGAATGAGGGCCACAATATCGGTGCCGCCGGTGGATGCGCCGATGTCGAACACGATGGCTGCACCCAAAGCGGGCAGGAACACCGCGAACACCAGGTCCAGCATGGCATCGCCGCTCATGGACAGGTTCGAGGGGTAGAGCCACTCGCAGACAGAGACGAAGAAGGACAGCGCAAAGGAAGAATAGATGGTCCAGCCCATGCACTTGACGCCCAGAAAGATGAAGCCCAGCACCACCAGCGCCAGGTTGATGATCCACATGAAGCCGCCCACGTTGATCTTCGGGAACAGGTCTGCCAGCAGGATGGACAGGCCCGAGGTGCCGCCGAAGGCGAAGTGGTTGGGATTTTTAAAGTAGACGATGCCGACCGCCGTCAGGATCAGGCCGAGGTTCAGCTCGGCGAAAAAATTTAAATTCTTCAGCAGATTTTCCCTGCTGAATGCGTTTTTTAAGCTGTTCATAGGTTTCCTCCTATTCTAAATACGGCAAAACATGCCGTATGCCCTGCAAAAATATACTCTCCTTTCACCCTTGTGTCAAGGGATAGGGTAAAAGTTGTAGAAATTGGGCAATTCGCAGCAAAATTCCACGCAAAAATGCGCATTTGCCCCACAATTTGAATCGTTCATCTTGAAGCAGAACAAAAATTAGTGTATTATATACTATTATGGAATATATGGGCACGCTGTGCCCTTGACAGGGGGAAAACTCATGGCAGATAAAAACTTTCTGACCGACATCATCGACGCCGATCTGGCCGAAGGCAAGATCAGCGAGATCCATACCCGCTTCCCGCCCGAGCCCAACGGCTACCTGCACATCGGCAGCGCCAAGGCCATCTACATCAACTGGTCCATTGCCAACCAGTACGGCGGCAAGTTCAACCTGCGTCTGGACGACACCAATCCCGCCCGCGAAGGCGAGGAGTACGTCAACAGCATCATCGAGGACCTGCACTGGCTGGGTGCCGACCCCAACGGCGGCATCTTCTACGGCAGCGACTACTTTGACAAGTGCTACGAGTACGCCGAGAAGCTCATCAAAGAGGGCAAGGCTTATGTGGACGACCTGACCCGCGAGGAGATGCGCGAGTACCGCGGCGCGGACGCCGGCAAGCCCAGCCGCCCCTCTCCGTGGCGCGACCGCACCCCGGAGGAGAACCTCGACCTGTTCCGCCGGATGCGTGCCGGTGAGTTCCAGGAGGGTGAAAAGACCCTGCGCGCCAAGATCGACCTGGCCAGCCCCAACATGAACCTGCGCGACCCGGCCATCTACCGCATCAAATACGCCGAGCATCACCGTCAGGGCAACAAGTGGTGCATCTACCCGATGTACGACTTCGCCCACCCCATTCAGGACGCCATCGAGGGCATCACCCACAGCATGTGCAGCCTGGAGTTCGAGAACCACCGCCCGCTGTACAACTGGGTCATCGAGAACATCTTCGGCACCGCCTTCCCCAAGCAGCGCGAGTTCGCCCGCCTGAACATGACCAACACCGTCATGAGCAAGCGCTACCTGCGTGAGCTGGTGGAGATGGGCATCGTGGACGGCTGGGATGATCCCCGCATGCCCACCCTGTGCGGCCTGCGCCGCCGCGGCTACACCCCCACCTCCATCTTCACCTTCGTGCGGGAGGCCGGTATCTCCAAGTCCGATAACCTCATCGACATGCGCCAGCTGGAAGCCTGCATCCGCAGCGAGCTGGACCTGACCGCCCAGCGCCGCATCGCCGTGCTGGAGCCCGTGAAGCTGATCGTGGACAACTACCCGGCCGACAAGACCGAGTACTTTGATGTGGCCAACAACCCCAACCGCGAAGCAAACGACACCACCACCCGCAAGGTGGCCTTTACCAAAGAGCTCTGGATCGAGAGCGAGGACTTTGCCGAGGTCCCGCCTCCGAAGTTCAAGCGCCTGACCGTGGGCGGCGAAGTCCGCCTGATGGGTGCCTACATCGTCAAGTGCGAGAGCGTGGAGAAGAACGCCGACGGCAGCATTGCCGCCATCCACTGCACCGCTGACCTCGAGACCGGCAATGGCAACCCCGCCGACGGCCGCAAGGTCAAGGGCACCATCCACTGGGTAAGCGCCGCGCACTGCGTGGATGCCGAGGTGCGCCTGTACGACAAGCTGTTCACCGAGGCCAACATGAACGCCATCCCGGACGGCAGCGACTACAAGGACTACCTGAACCCGGAGAGCGTCGTTGTGCGCACCGGCTGCAAGCTGGAAGAAAGCCTGAAGGACGCAAAGCCCGGCGAGAAGTTCCAGTTCGTGCGCACCGGCTTCTTCACCCCGGACTCGAAGAACCCGGGCGTGTACAACCGCGTGGTGACCCTGCGCGACAGCTTCAAGCCCGCGAAGTAAGCAGTTTTTTGAAAAGGAGCCGTTGAGTTCATGAAACGCAGACTGACAAGAAATGCGATCCTGATGGCCATTGTGACCCTCATTATGGGCATCGGCCTGAGTTTGTATATCGCCAGCACCGGCACGGTGCCCGCAGCGGACAACGCCGCCAGCTACACCGACGGCACCTACACTGCCAGCGCCCATGGCTGCCTGAGCGATGTGGCCGTCACCGTGACCATCACCGGCGGCAAGGTGACGGATGTGGACATCGACGCTTCCGGCGAGACGCCGGAGCTGGGCGGCAACGCGGCGGCAGCGCTGGCAGAGCAGCTGACGGAGGCTGGTACCACCAGCGGCGTGGACGCCGTGGCAGGGGCCACCATGACCAGCGATGCTGTCTTTACCGCCATGGACGACTGCCTGAGCCAGGCACAGTAAACGCACAAAGATCCCTTCGGGCCTTTTCCCGGAGGGATTTTTCTGTTGTGCCGGACGGTGTCATCTGCTAAAATAGAAGCTGGAAAGTTTATTCACGCTGAACCAAAGGAGAGGGAACATTATGGGCGCATTGACCGGACTGGAACCGGCATCGGTTTTTCATTATTTTGAGGCGATCTGCGGCATCCCGCACACCTCCCACCACGAGAAGGCCCTGAGCGACTACTGCGCGGATTTCGCGAAGGAGCACGGCCTTGCCTGCCGTCAGGATGAAATGGGCAACCTGCTCATCAAAGCCCCGGCCACCCCGGGCTACGAGAACGAGCCTGCCCTGATCTTGCAGGGCCATCTGGACATGGTGGGCGATAAGACCGCCGACTGCAAGCTGGACCTCGAAAAGGACACCATCCGCCCCGTGGTGGACGGCGGCTATGTGCGCGCCGAGGGCACCACGCTGGGCGGCGACGACGGCATTGCCGTGGCCTATGCGCTGGCTGTGCTGGACGCCGACGACATCCCCCACCCGGCGCTGGAAGTGGTGCTGACCGTCTGCGAGGAAGTGGGCCTGCTGGGCGCTTCCGCCATGGACTTTTCTGACCTCGCGGGCCGCCTGCTCATCAACATCGACTCGGAGGAGGAGGGCGTGCTGACCGCAGGCTGCGCCGGCGGCCGCCGCATCGAGTGCCACCTGCCCACTGCCCGGGCGGCCGTGACCGGCACTGCTGTGAAGGCGGATATCGTGGGCCTTGTGGGCGGCCACTCCGGCACCGAGATCCACAAGGGCCGCGCCAACGCCATCGCCCTGCTGGGCCGCTGGCTGACCCTGCTGGAAGACCACGGCGTGCAGTACGCTGTGCTGGCCCTCTCCGGCGGTGCGAAGGAGAACGTCATCCCGAAGGAGAGCAGCGTCACGCTGGTGCTGCCCGCAGGCATCACCGAAGCCGTGCATGCCGCCGCGGCCGACTTTGCGGCCCAGATGCAGGCCGAATACGGCACGGCAGACCCCGCCATCCGCCTGCAGCTCACCGAGGAGGGCTGCGGCGAATACGATGCACTGGATGCGAACTCCACCCAGCGCCTGCGCAAGGCCCTGCTCCTGATGCCATGGGGCGTGCAGGCCATGAGCATGGACGTACCGGGCCTTGTGGAGACCTCGCTGAACCTGGGCGTGGCGGAGCTGGGCGACGCCGAAGCCATTCTGCGCTTCTCCGTGCGCAGCTCGGTGCCCTCGGCCAAGGAACTGCTGGCCCGCAAGGTACAGACCCTGACCGAGCTGCTGGGCGGCAGCGTGCGGTTCCACGGCGACTACCCGGCCTGGACCTACGCCCGCGAGAGCGCCCTGCGGGACCGCTGCGTGGCTGTGTACGAAGCGCAGTACGGCGCAAAGCCGCAGATCGTGGCGCTGCACGCAGGTCTGGAATGCGGCATCCTCTCGGGCAAGATCGACGGGCTGGACTGCATCTCCTTCGGCCCGAACCTGCTCAACGTCCACACCCCCAACGAGCGCGCCGACATCGCCTCGGTGGCCCGGGTGTGGGAGTACCTGAAGGCGATTCTGGCGTATAAAGAGTAATGGCAACAAAAAGAAGGGCTGCCGCAGCAGCCCTTCTTTTTGTTGCTTAGATATAACGGATCTTGCCCGGCTCAATGCCCTTGATGCCGAGACCCGGCTCGTCGGAGACGGTGATGTCCTTTTCGTTGAACACGGCACCGCCGAGGATGGGGTCTTCACTGCACAGCACGGGGCCGTCCAGGTCCACGCGGGTGATGATCTGCTTGGCGCAGGCCAGATGCACGGCCGCGTTCACGCTGATCTTGGCTTCCAGCATGCAGCCGATCATGCACTCCACGCCGTAGACTTCGGCAGCGGATGCGATCTTGAGGGCGTTGTACAGGCCGCCGCACTTCATCAGCTTGATGTTCACGAGGTCGGCTGCGCCCATCTGCATGATGGTCAGGGCGTCCTGCGGGGAGAACACGCTCTCGTCGGCCAGCACCGGCACATAGGAGCGCTCGGTGACGTACTTCAGGCCGTCGAAGTCGTGGGCCTTGACCGGCTGCTCCACAAACTCGATGTCCAGGCCCTTCTCCTGCATCCCGTTCAGGATGCGCACGGCTTCTTTCGGGGTCCAGCCCTGATTCGCGTCGATGCGGATGCAGGTCTCCTTGGGCACGGCGGCGCGGATGGCGCTCAGGCGGGCGATGTCCTTTTCCGGCTCCTTGCCCACCTTGACCTTCAGGCAATCGTAGCCACGGTCGATGGCGTTCAGGGCGTCGCGCACCATCTCCTCGGGGTCGTTCACGCTGATGGTGATGTCGGTGACGATGGACTTCTTCGCGCCGCCCATCAGCTTGTAGACCGGGATCTTATACAGCTGGCCATACAGGTCCCACAGGGCCATATCCACGGCAGCCTTGGCGCTGGTGTTCTTCTGGATGCAGCCGTTCAGCGCGATCATCAGGTCTTCGAACTCATCCACGTCGCGGCCGACGATGGTCTTGGCGATGTGGTCGCGGATGGCACCGATGATAGCACCGGTGGTGTCGCCGGTGATAACGCCGGTGGGAGGTGCCTCACCGTAGCCCACCGCACCGGTGTCGGTGTGGATCTCAACGATCACATCCTCCACGCTGCTGACCGAACGCAGGGCCGTTTTGAACGGCACACGCAGCGGCACCGAGATCAGGCCGAGACGCACTTCTGTGATTTTCATAGAAAACCTACCCCTTTCGATAAAAAATATTGCCAAATTATGAAATCCATGGTAACATTGTATACGAAGTTGTCAATCTTGTAAAGACAATTGTCCGCAATTTCACACAAAAGAAAGGGGATCGGGTCCATGATCACAAACGGTTTCACCTACATCGCGGTGCTGGTGTTCATTGCCGCACTGCTGGTGTGGCTGCAGCGCTACACAAAGTCGAAGTTTTTTGACTATGCGCCGCCCATCGTTCTGCTCTACCTCATCACCATGATCCTGTGCACGCTGGGTGCATGGGACATGGAAGCCACCAAACCTGCTTATTCGGTGCTGAAGAACAATCTGCTTTACACCATGATCTTCCTGATGCTGCTGCGCTGCGACATCCGCAAGATCATCAAGCTGGGTCCCAAGATGCTGGGCGGCTTCTTTGCCGCTTCCGTCTCCATCTCGTTGGCCTTCATTGCCACCTTCGCCATCATGAAGGGGCCCCTTGGCTCCGAAGCATGGAAGGCACTGGGCGCTCTGTGCGGCAGCTGGATGGGCGGCTCCGGCAACATGATCGCCGTGCAGGCTGCGCTGGACATCGGTGAAGCGGACATGGCCTACGCACTGGTGGTGGACTCCATTGACTACTCCATCTGGGTCATGTTCCTGCTGTGGGCCATCAACCTTGCTCCCAAGTTCAACAAGTGGGTCAAGGCCGACACCACCACGCTGGACGAAGTGTCCCGCCGTCTGGAAGAGGACGCAAAGGGCAACGAGGACAAGGCCAGCTTTGTCAACCTGATCTTCCTGCTGGGTCTGGCTCTGGTGATCTCCGCCTTCGGTCAGGACATCGGCGCAGCCCTGAACGGCGCAATGCCCTTCCTGGACAAGGCCACCTGGACCGTCCTGCTCATCACGCTGTCCGGCCTGATCGGCGCTGTCACCCCCGTGGGCCGCATGGCAGGCAGCACCGAGCTGTCCAACCTGCTGCTGTACTCTGTGGTGGCTCTGCTTGCCTCCCGCGCAAGCTTCCTGGAGCTGACCGATGCACCCGCATGGATCCTGGCAGGCTTTATGATCCTGTCCATCCACGGCATCATTCTGGTGCTGCTGGCAAAGATCTTCCATCTGGATATGTTCACCTGCGGTGTTGCATCTCTGGCAAACATCGGCGGCTCTGCCTCTGCGCCCATTCTGGCTGGCGCTTACAGCGGCGCTCTGGTGCCCGTTGGCGTTCTGATGGCCCTGATGGGCTACGTCATCGGCACGGCTGGCGGCCTGATCACCGCAAACATCATGTCGCTGCTGGCATAAGCGTTCCCGCAACCAATACTGCAAAAAAGACCGGACACCGCAGGGTGCCCGGTCTTTTGCTGTCGATAGGGGGTCAGGCCTTGTGCACGGCCAGGGTGCCGAAGCCGGTCTCCTCGAAGTGGCTGCTGTAGAACTCCTTCATCAGCCGGATGAGAGAGATGGTGTCCTTGGCACCGGCGGTCTCGTAACAGGAGTGCATGGCCAGCTGGGGCAGGCCGATGTCCACGCAGTTCATGGACACCTGCGCCATGGCCAGGTTGCCCAGGGTGCTGCCGCCCGCCTTATCGGAACGGTTGGCGAAGTACTGCAGGGGCACCCCGGCGCGGGCGGCCAGCTCCTTGGCAACGGCCATGCTCATGCCGTCGCTGGTGTACTTCTGGCCCGCATGGACCTTGACCACAACGCCCTCGTTCATGTAGGTGCAGTTGTTGGCGTCGGTGTGCTCCGGGTGGTTCGGGTGCACGGCGTGGGCGTTGTCGGCGCTGAACATGAAGCTGGATGCCACCGCGCGGTGGAAGTCCTCGTCGCTGGGGCAGACGTTCTGCGCGATGCGGTGCAGCACGTCGTACAGGAAGGTGGAAGCCGCACCCTGCTTGGTGCCGGAGCCCACTTCCTCGTTGTCAAAGAAGGCGGCCACGTTGACGGATTCGGCGCTGCGGCCCTGCAGCAGGCCCTTCAGGATGCCGAACACGCACTGCTGGTCGTCCAGGCGGCCGGAGGAGATGAACTCCTCGTTGCAGCCCCAGACGGTGGCCTTCTCGCGGATGCAAAGGAACAGGTCGCTGCCCAGGATCTGGTCTTCGGCCACGTTCAGCTCGGCGGCGATGAGCTTTTTCAGCACGCCTTCCTCGGCGGCACCGCCCAGCAGGGGCAGCATGTCGATCTGCTTGTTGAAGGAGGCCTTGTCGTTCACCTCACGGTTCATGTGGATGGCCACGCTGGGGATGAGCAGCAGGTCGCGGTCCAGCGCCACCAGACGGGAGGTGATGGCGTCGCCGTCCTTCACCAGCACGCGGCCGGCCACGGACAGCGGGCGGTCCAGCCAGGTGGAGCAGATCATGCCGCCGTAGCCCTCGGTGTTCAGGCGGGTGTACTTCTGGCCCATGTGGAGCTCCGCGTTCTCCTTGATGCGGAAGCAGGGGGAATCCGTGTGGGCAGCGGCCACGTTGAAGCTGTAGCGCTCCAGCCGGGTGCCCATGCGGAAGGCGATGATGCTGGAGCCGTTGCGGCAGACGAAATAGTTCCTGCCGGGCTCCAGCTGCCACTTGCCGCTTTCCAGCAGCTCGGAGAAGCCCGCCTTCAGCAGGATCTCCCGGACGGATGCGGTGGTGTGGTAGGCGGTGGGGTTGCCGTCGATGAAGGAAAGCAGCTCCCTGACTTCGGTCTCGATCATAAATGTGAACCTCCGATCGGTGATCTCAGAAAAGGCCGGTCGAAATCAGAAGATTTGACCGGCCCGTTCAAGTACTTTTGATTGATCTTATTTTACTTCTGCTGCTCGCGCTTTGCAATAGCCGGCAGGATGAAGCCCAGAACCGTCAGCACCACGGGGGTGATGACGTTCAGCGCAAAGGTGAAGGGGTCCTTGTCGTACATGCCCATCACACAGCAGATGGCGGTGACGGCAAAGCACCAGACGCCGAAGAACTTGGCGACCTTCTGGTTCTTCACGAAGCGGTACTCGGCGGGGATGGTGTCATAGGCATTGCGCAGGGCAACGTAGGCCACGAACACCCACAGGTAACGCATGGGCATACAGACAGAGTTCAGCTTGGTCAGCTGGCGCAGCACGGCGGCAGCGCCGGGCACGAAGGACTGCACCAGAATGATGGAACCGGACAGCACAGCCACCATCTTGATGCCGTTGCTGTGCACGCCGTGGGCGTTGACCTTGTGCAGGCCCTGCGGGATGAACTGCTGGGTGTGCTCGTTGTCCAGCAGCATACGCAGCGGGGCGTCGATGCTGAGGATCAGCACGGCGAACTGGCTGATGACATTGCACAGAGCGTAGATGATCATGAACAGGTCGCCGACGTGGTAATACTGGCCCAGCTTCTGGAAGGCCCAGTAGGAACTGTTGGCGGCGTAGGCGTTGAAGCTCTCGGTGCTTTCATTGATGACAGCGGGGTCGAACATGCGGCTCATGGCCAGCGTGCCCAGAACGGCGCAGACCACCACCATGCCGGCCAGTGCGATCATGCCCTTGGGGAAGCCCTTGCTGGGGTTCTCGACCTTGTTGACGTAGGGGGAAATTTTCTCGCAGCCGCCCACAGCGAACACCAGAATGGACAGGGAGGTAAAGTAGGTGACGTTGAAGTTCGGGATGAGGCTGCTGAAGCTCAGGTTCGCGTGCACATACTCGGCGGTGGGGTTGATGGCCGGGGCGGCAAACATCATCACGATGTACAGCAGCGACATGATAAAGGTGCAGGTGCCGGCGGCGGTGAGCAGCTTTTTCAGCGGGTTCAGGCCAAGGCTGGCGATGTAGCAGCCCAGCAGCAGGATGCCGAAGGTGGCCAGCTGGATGTACAGGGTGGGGAAGGAGTCGTAGGTCTCCGCGTTGCGGAAGACGGCCCAGCTCAGCGCCTTGAGGAAGCCGCTGCCCTTGCTGGCGATGTAGGTGATGTGGCAGGCCCAGTAGGTCCAGCCGGCGTAGTAAGCAAGCTTTGCGTTGGTGGTCTGGTGCAGCCAGGAGCTGACGCCGCCGCCCTCGTTTTTGAAGGCAGAGCCCAGCTCACCCACCATCAGGGCATAGGGGATGAAGTAGAGCGCGAACATCAGGATCCAGCTGAAGATGACCTGCGGGCCATTGAAGTAGACAAAGCCGTTGGTGATGTTGCCAAAGCCCCACACGGTGGAAAAGGCCATGAACGCAAGGACCGGCCAGCTGATCTTGGTGGTTTCGGCTGCTTTTTGGGTAGATGTTGACATGCGGATAATCCTCTCTTTCTTTTCCGGCTGCCGCAAAAGCGGGCCGGAAGTCCTCCGCCAAAAGCGATGCGTCTGGCCAAAGAACGACAGATTTCGATCGTTTACCGGTATAGTATAGCACAATTGTAGATTGTAGACAATCTGCAATTTAAATAAAATAACCGCCCAGTATTTAGGCGGTTGTCTGAATTTCAGGGCCGGTGCCGCGCCGGGCTCAGCGGGCGGCGGTGCTCTTTTCCGCTTCACGGAGTGCTTCCAGCGGCTTCATGTAGTGGTCGTAGACGGCCTGACAGGCGGCCTCGGTGTCGCGGGAGGCAAGGGCATGGTAAAGCTCGGTGTGGATCACGTTCTGCCGCACCGCCAGATCGCCGTGGTAAGGGCCGCTTTTCACCCCGGCAATGAGACTGCCGTAGTTCAGGTCATCCCAGAATTTCAGCAGCCGGGGCAGTCCGGCCCGCTGCACGATGATGCGGTGGAAGCGGTTGTCGTTCTCCACGATGGCCAGAAGGTCCCCGGAGGGAACTTGCAGCATCTCGTCCAGAAGGCCGCGCATGGCGGCAAGGTCTTCCGCCGGGAACTGGCAGTCGAACTGCCGCAGGGCGGTCATTTCCAGATTGGCCCGCAGCAGATAAATTTCGTAGGCGTCCTCAATGGTGATCTTTTTGACCGAGCAGCCCACATTGCGGGAATACTCGATCAGGCCCTCCTGTTCCAGCTGGCGCAGTGCTTCCCGGATGGGCGCGCGGCTGGAGCCGAACTCCTCGGCCAGCTTTTGTTCGGTGAGCTTGCAGCCGGGCTGCAGCCCGCCGGTCAATATTTTTTCCCGGATGGCGGAGGTGATGCTTTCCCGCAGCGTGTGAAAGGTGAATTCGCTCATGATAATGTTCCCCTCTAAAAATTTCCCATACCATAGAATACCATGAAATACGGGAAAAGAAAAGCGAAAATCTTTTCAGAGCAGCGGGGCTTTGTGTTCCTGCGTTCAACTCTGGCGGGGGAGAAACGGTACCCCGGCGGTCACACCAGCGCTTCCCAGAGGGTGCGGGTGCGGCTGTTGGGGCTGGCAATGCCGTGGGCCCCGCTCAGGGCATCGCCCAACGCAAACACAGCGGCTTCGCTGCCGTCCTTGGCGGCGATCATCCATGCAGTGCCCAGGCCGTTGGGTTCCGGGTCCACCAAGCGGTGCAGTTCGCCGCCGCGCAGCAGGGCACCGTGCTTGCGGTACCACGCCACATAGGGGCGCAGGGCAGCCAGTTCTTCCTCGGTGTACTTTGTCAGGTCCAGCTCAAAGCCGAAGGTGCCGGTCAGGGCCGCTGCCATGCGGGCTTCCGGGGTGGAGATGTGGCCGGTGCAGTGGTTCGGCACCGTGGAGAAGTGGGCCCCCATCACGCAGCCGGGGTAGAACAGGCTGGTGCCGTACTGGATGACCAGGCGGCTGCGGGCGTCGGTGTTGTCGCTGCACCAAATTTGGGGGCTGTAGTAGAGCATGCCGCAGTCAAAGCGGGCACCGCCCTTTCTGCACTCAGTCAGGAAATGGACCTTGCCCCGCAGACCCTCCGGCAGGATGTGAATGCGCTGATGCTGCTGTTCCTGCTCTGCATTGCCGTCGGCACTGCAGTGGCCGCAGCCCTGATCCTGTTCTTCCGCAAGAAGACCCACAAAGTTCACTAAGGAGGCTCCCTTACCATGGCACAGTTCATTCGGTTGAAACCGGTTTTCAAAGAGACGATCTGGGGCGGTTCCGCTCTTGCGCAGCGGGGGTTTGACATCCCCGGCGACCACACGGGCGAAGCCTGGGTCACCAGTGCCCACCCCAATGGCGACTGCGAGATCGCCGCAGGAGAATATCAGGGAAAGCCCCTGAGCTGGCTGTGGAACGAACATCAGGAACTGTTCGGAAATATCGGCGGCGACCGTTTTCCGCTGCTGGTCAAGGTGATCCATGCAAAGCAGGACCTGAGCATTCAGGTGCACCCGGATAACCGCTATGCCCGCCGCCACGAAAACGGCAGCCTGGGCAAGGCCGAGTGCTGGTACATTCTGGACTGCGAGCCGGGGGCCGACATCATCGTGGGCCACTCGGCCAGCAGTGACGAGGCCCTGTGCGAGGAGGTCGACCATGGCGAGTGGAACAAGCTGCTGCACCCGCGCCCCATCCACCCCGGCGATTTCTTCTACATCGCCCGGGCACGGTGCACGCCATCCGCGCAGGCACCGTCCTGCTGGAAGTCCAGCAGAGCAGCGATATCACCTACCGACTGTACGATTATGACCGCCTGCAGAACGGCAAGCCCCGCGCTTTGCACATCCAGCAGAGCAAGGATGTGATCCAGAGCCCCTACGAGGCCCCGACCCTGACCCAGAAGTCCCGCTGCACACCAGACTACGACTGGGAAGAACTGGTCCGCAGCCCCTACTTCACCCTCTCCCACGTCCGGGAGTATGACCACTACGAGTTCTGGATGGATGAGCCTTTTGCCATCGTGAACGTCCTGTCCGGCAGCGGCACCATCAACGGCGAGCCCATCCGGCAGGGCGAGAGCCTGATCCTTCCCTTCGGCACCGGCAAGGTCTCGGTGGAAGGCACGGTGGAGATCGCGATCTCCTCGCTGACGATCTCCTGAACGGACTGAACGATTTGAACTGCTATCTTCCCCCATTCAATAAACCGGCCCTTCACAGTGGTGAAGGGCCGGTTTTCGTTTGCGGAGGAAGCGGCATGCCCCGCAATGCCCTTACCGATGTACCGTTTCCCTTAAAATATGCCATGATTTAAGGGAAAGGCAGGCAGACCAAGGGCTTTTGATCGGGCAGAACGGAAAAAACGCAGAAGACAGAAAAATGGAATTATCATAGAAAGCTCTTGCACAACTACTCCCATGGGAGTATAATCAAAGCAAAGAGGTGATTCTATGGAAAAAATAATCTACCACGGTTCGGATCATATTCTTTCAAAGCCAAAGTTCGGCTATGGAAAAACGTACAATGACTATGGTGTTGGCTTTTACTGCACCGAAAACCCTAACATGGCCAAAGAGTGGGGTGTTGGCATCGACCACAACGGTTATGCTAACCAGTACAGGATTGAATGCGATGGCCTGACCATTCTGGACTTAAATGCTCCCGGTTACACGATGCTGCACTGGCTGACCATCCTGTTGGAGAACCGCGAATTCGATGCTTCCGCCCCTTTGGCCGCAGAAGCCAAAGAATACCTTCTGAAAAACTTTCACCTCGACTATAAGTCTGCCGACATCATCATTGGCTATCGGGCAGATGACAGCTATTTTTCCTTTGCATCCGATTTTATCAACGGTGCGATCTCTTACCGTCAGTTATGCAATGCCATGCGCTTGGGCAAGCTGGGGCAACAGTTCGTATTGAAAAGCAGAGCAGCTTTTGAACGTCTGGAATTTCTCGGCTATGAGACCGCAGATTCAAAAGAATGGTATAAGAAAAAGGCCTTCCGTGACCAGACAGCCCGCCGCCAGTATTTTGACGTGGAGCGCAACCGCCGCCAGAGGGGAGACCTTTATATCACCACGATTCTTGATGAGGAGATGAAGCCCGATGATCCACGCTTACGATAAAAGCTACCTTGCCGCCGCGCAGAAAAACCTTGCCCGGATGCTGGATTACCTCGTCAACGATCTGCATCACCCGCTGGAAACCGCGTGGCAGTGGTTTCTGACCAGTGAGTTATCTGCCCGGTTCGAGCAGGGAGACTGTTCGGTGTTGGTGGGTATGTCCGGTGTGGAGTTTGCCCGCGCTGTGCTGGAGCAGGCAGGCGAAGCCGTGCCCATGCAGCAGCCCTCGTATGCCTACGACCGCAGCCCGGAATACTGGACAGGCTGGGCCCTTGCCTATTACCAGTGGCTGACCGGTCTGCGCTTTGCGGAGATCGAGCAGGCAGTGCCGATCACGAAGGTGCGGCTGCTGTATACTCCCTACCATGAGATGGATGTGAAGCAGTTTGCGGACAAGATGAACGAGTTGTACCGCGCAGCAAAACCGGAAACAAATCTGAAAGCCCTGCGTGCCTTGGCAGGTTTGAGCCAATCGGAACTGGCAGAACAGACCGATGTGCCGGTGCGTACCATCCAGCAGTACGAACAGCGGCAGAAAGATATCAACAAAGCACAGGCGGAAACACTGCTCCGCCTTGCGCGGACGCTGAACTGTAATGTGGAAGATCTGATGGAGAAAGTGCCCTTTCCAAGGAATTGACAGCGTCACGCGCTCTTGTTATAATTGAAACAACATCTCCCCCGGGCCTCTGCGCGCAGCGTATGCACACTCGGAGGCGTTTTGTTTATAAAAGAAGATTTTCCAAACAGTGCCTGGAAAATTGGGCAAAGAAAAAATGCCAGACGATGTCTGGCATTTTTTGTTATCTCATTTGTTATCTCAGAGGAACAGGAATTCACTGTTCAATCGGCTTCATCGTGGGGACAGGTCAAGGAAAGCTCACACAGGGCTTTATTTTCCTTTATAAGCCTACTCATGCGGCTTCCTTTTTCCTGCTCCCGTACGTCACCCTACGCAACTCTCCACAACTTACCGGCAATTTGGTGTAAAAGTGGTGTAGTAGTTGGTGTAGTGGATTTCAGACCGAAATGCCCAATTTGCCGTTCAGATTTGCAAAGGAATGGGCTTTGGCTTCCTTGGTGGCTTCTGCGTAAATCTCCATCGTGGTGCTGATGTCCTTGTGGCCCATGATGTCCTGAATAATCTTCAGGTTGGTCTCATTTTCGCACAGCCGGGTGCAGAACGTGTGCCGGAGATTATGGCAGGAGAAAGGCGGCAGCAACTGCGGTTCCCGCTTTTCCTTTTCGGCCTTTTCCAGTTCGGCTTCGTTGTATGCCACGCTGATGCGCTTGATGGCACGATTGACCGTCTGCGGGTTCTGCGGCTGGCCGAAGCGGTTCAGGAATACGAAGTCCGAGATTCCGTCGATCTCGTATTCGCATACCAGTTCCAGCTCCTGCTGGTTGGCGCGCTCCTGCTCCAGTGCCTTCTGCACTTCAGGCAAGATCGGAATTGTCCGCTTACCTGCGGCAGTCTTGGGCGTGGACATGGTGAAGTAGCAGCCGCCAACCTCGTGGTCATGGTACACCAAATTGTGCCGGATGGTGATAAACCCACTCTCAAAGTCGATGTCGCTCCAGCACAGGCCAACCGTTTCCGAGATGCGGCATCCGGTGCCCAGCATGAAGGTGAACATCGGAAGCCAGTGCTGGAACTTCGGCGTTTTCTTGATGAAGTTCAGGAACGCCTGCTGCTGGGGCAGGGTCAAAGCGTGGCGTTTGGGCGTTTCGTACTGGTGGGCGGCTTTAATGGCCGTCAGAACACCATCCGTGGGATTCACACGGATGTACTCATCGTCCACCGCCACCGCAAAGACCTGATGAAGAACATTCTGGATGGTTTCCAGCGTGTTCAACGCCATCTTGCCATTGCGGACGATGCCATTGT
>OJKC01000385.1_pt1 | contig 39633 bp, 36 predicted proteins | sample 1596401 | NCBI WGS metagenome assembly OJKC01 (sample SAMEA4350162, study PRJEB24818) | metagenome | biome: human; feature: gut; material: faeces | place: Denmark | collected 2013-09 | reverse complement strand
GAGAAGAAGGTGCTTTTTATCGCTTTTGTACTTGTTTTGGGCAGAATCTTGCTGTTTTGTAAGTGCGCAGGCATCTTTTTTGGAAAATACTACCGTGCTTTCTATTTAATTGTGTACTTTTGCGCCTTAGAAATTCTGCCTAGTTTCCTGCTTGGCCGAACATTAATCACCATTAGTAGTTTGCTATAATAAAAGATTCATACTTTGGAAATAAAAAAGATACTAGTATCGCAGCCGAAACCCAGCTCCGATAAGTCGCCATATTACGATATTGCGAGCAAGTATGGGGTAGAGATAGTCTTCCGCCCGTTCATCAAAGTTGAGAGCGTTTCTGCTAAAGAGTTCAGACAGCAGAAGGTGTCCATCCTGGACCACACTGCCGTTGTGTTCACCTCCCGCCACGCCATTGACCACTTCTTCCACCTGTGCGGCGAGTTGCGTGTCACCATCCCGGAGACCATGAAGTATTTCTGCGTCACCGAATCGGTCGCCCTCTACATCCAGAAATACGTGCAGTACCGCAAGCGCAAGGTGTTCTTCGGCGCCACGGGCAAAATCGAGGACCTGCTGCCCTCGATGATCAAGCACAAAGGTGAGAAATACCTCGTCCCCATGTCCGACGTCCACACCGACGAGACGAAGACTCTCCTCGACAAGGCGAAGCTCCAGCACACCGAGACCGTCATGTACCGCACCGTGAGCAACGATTTCACCCCGGAGGAAAAGTTCGACTACGACATGCTCATCTTCTTCACTCCCGCCGGAGTGGCTGCGCTGAAAAAGAACTTCCCCGACTTCCAGCAGGGCGACATCGCCATCGGCTGCTTCGGACCGGCGACGGCGAAGGCGGCACGCGATGCCGGACTGCGGCTCGACGTCGAGGCTCCCACAGCCGAAGCGCCGTCCATGACCGGAGCACTGGAACTCTTCCTGAAAGGACTTAAATAAGAATAACCGCGGTCCGCGGCAAATAACGGACCACTGACAGTGGCTTTATACCGGAGAAAGTGTAACTTTGCGGTCTGAAGCCACTGTCTTTTTTACGCTGTCACGCTATGGAATCTACACAACCGACCCCACATCCCCGTACGTTCGGCAAGGCTGAACGCCTCTGCCGCCAGCTGCTCATCGACCGTCTGTTCGCCGGTAGGAGCAAGTCGCTGGTGTCGTTCCCCCTGCGGCTGGTGTACCTGCCGGTGGAGGAAGCCGACGTCCGTGTGCCGGTCTCGATACTGGTCAGCGTACCGAAGAAGCGTTTCCGTCGCGCAGTGAAGCGCAACCGGGTGAAGCGTCAGGTGCGCGAGGCATACCGCCGGAACAAGCACATCCTGCTGGACACCGTCACGCGCCGGCAGCTCCATCTCGTGATGGGCTTCATCTGGCTGGGCAATGAGCTTTGTTCCACGGAGGAGGTCGAACGCCGCGTGGTCAACCTGCTCCAGCGCCTGTCCGAACGTCTGGACGCCTGAAACCGTCTGCCTATGTGGAAAGTACTGCACCTGATAAACCGCCTGCTGACCCAGTTGCTCCTGCTCCCCATCTACTTCTACCGCAACTGCATCTCTCCCCTGACACCCCCGACGTGCCGTTTCACCCCGACGTGCTCGCAGTATGCCATCGAGGCCATCCGCAAGCACGGCCCGTTCAAGGGACTCTACCTTGCCGTCCGCCGTCTGCTCCGCTGCCATCCCTGGGGCGGTTCGGGCTATGACCCCGTGCCCTGAACATTCGTCCGCTGAACCCCTTGCACCCGACTGATGAATCCGCACCTCCCTTCCGACTCCCCCTTGCCGTCCGCCTTTTTTCACACGGACGCCCTGCCGACGGGCACGGTACGCCCTTCCGCTGAAGCAGCCGTGCCGACGGACATCCACACCCACCGCCTGCCGGAACAGCCGGGGAGCGCGGTCGTCACCGTGGACCCCACGACGGAAGGCGGACTGCCGGAGCACCAATGCTGCTCGGTGGGCATACACCCCTGGCACACCGACGGGGACTGGGAGCGGACGGGCATGCCCCGGGTCGAACGGCTTGCCGGGGAGGACCGCGTGGTCGCCATCGGGGAGTGCGGACTCGACAAGGTGTGGCTCAAGCGACTGCCTGCCGGGGAACGCGACGGGGCCTTCCGCCGGCAGACGGAAGCCTTCGAGGCGCACATCCGCCTGAGCGAGGCGACGGGGAAGCCGCTCATCATCCACTGCGTGAGGGCGTACAACGAGCTGGTCCTTCTCCACCGGAAGCACCGTCCCCGGCAGACGTGGGTCGTGCACGGCTTCCGTGGAAACCGCAGCGTGGCACGGCAGTTGCTCGACGAGGGACTGTCACTCTCCTTCGGCGAACATTTCCAGGCGGAAGCCCTGCTTGCCACCCCCGACGGACGCCTGTTCGTGGAGACCGACGAGAGTCCGAAGCCGCTGGCGGACATCCTTGCCGCCGTCGCCACGGCACGCGGGATGGACCCCGAAGCCCTCGTCCGCCTGCTCGAAAACAACTACCGGAGGCTGCACGCCCCACGCTGAACGTGGAAATCTGCACGCCCCGGAGCAAAGAGTGCGTCTTTTTGTTGGTCCTTTAGATAAAGAGTCGTACATTTGCCCTCAACGTTACAAACTTTAACAGATAAACGAACACACTAAAGTATCATTCGATGAATTTTGTAGAAGAACTAAGATGGCGCGGGATGTTGCACACCATGATGCCCGGCACGGAAGAACTGCTCGAAAAGGAACAAGTGACTGCCTACCTCGGCATTGACCCGACGGCAGACTCGCTCCACATCGGTCACCTGTGCGGCGTGATGATGCTCCGCCACCTGCAGCGTTGCGGACACAAGCCGTTGGCGCTCGTGGGCGGTGCCACAGGCATGATCGGCGACCCTTCGGGCAAGTCGGCAGAACGTAACCTGCTCGATGAGGACACCTTGCGTCACAACCAGGAATGCATCAAGAAGCAGCTCGCCAAGTTCCTCGACTTCGAGTCGGACGCGCCGAACCGCGCCGAGCTGGTCAACAACTACGACTGGATGAAAGACTTCACCTTCCTCGACTTCGCACGCGAGGTGGGCAAACGCATCACCGTGAACTACATGATGGCGAAGGACTCCGTGCAGAAACGTCTCAACGGAGAGGCGCGCGACGGGCTCTCGTTCACCGAGTTCACCTATCAGCTGATCCAAGGCTACGACTTCCTATACCTGAACACCCACAAGAACTGCAAGCTCCAGATGGGCGGTTCCGACCAGTGGGGCAACATGACCACGGGCACGGAGCTGATACGCCGCACCACGGGCGGTGAGGCATACGCACTGACCTGCCCCCTCATCACGAAGGCGGACGGGGGCAAGTTCGGCAAGACGGAGTCGGGCAACATCTGGCTCGACCCGCGCTACACGTCGCCCTACAAGTTCTACCAGTTCTGGCTGAACGTGAGCGACGAGGACGCTGCCCGCTACATCAAGATATTCACCTCCCTGAGCCGCGAGGAAATCGACGCACTGACGGCAGAGCATGCCGCCGCTCCCCACTTGCGGGTGCTGCAGAAGCGCCTGGCGAAGGAAGTGACGGTGATGGTCCACTCGGAAGCCGACTACGAGGCTGCGGTGGAGGCATCGGGCATCCTCTTCGGCAACGCGACGTCGGAGGCACTGCACCGGCTGGACGAGTCGACACTGCTCGCCGTGTTCGAGGGTGTGCCGCAGTTCAAGGTGTCGCGCGACCTGCTCGCCGGCGGCGTGAAGGCAGTCGACCTCTTTGCCGAGCACTCGGGCGTCTTCGCCTCCAAGGGCGAGATGCGCAAGCTCGTACAGGGCGGAGGCGTGTCCTTGAACAAGGAGAAGCTGACGGAGTTTGACCGCGAAGTGACCACCCAAGACCTGGTGGCAGACAAGTACCTCATCGTACAGCGCGGGAAGAAGAACTACTTCCTTCTGATTGTGGAATAATCTGATTCAATATTTGACTTGTGACAGGGGATCTCGTTGCGCGATGCAACGGGGTCCCCGCTTTTTATGCCCACGCTCCGGACGACGGCTCAGGTCTTCAGGCTGAGCAGGTAACGCCCCGGCAGACGTATCTTCCCGCCGCTCTCCCGGAGGACGCAGAAGCCGCGCCACACACTGTGCCCGATGGCACCGTAGTTGCTCCGGCAGATGATGGCATACTGCTCGTCGGGCGGGATGCGGAACTGCCTGAGGTTCTCCAGCAGACCGCGGAAGTTGCGCTTCACCCCGTCGGCAGGCGGCACCAGACGCTCCAGTGCCTCCGGCGTCCACAGCTTCCGTCCGCCCGTCCGTCCAGGCGCAGCAGAAGGTCCCTCCTCCGGACCCCTTTCCGTTTCCCCGTCGAGGGGGAACAGGAGGGGGTTTTCTTTGCTCTGCTCTGCTGTTCTTTTCTTTGCTATGCTATGGGGGTCTGTGGCGGGCGAAATGTCCCCTTCCGCGGGTGAAACTGCCGCCATTCGTTCGGTTTTCACGGACGCCTCCTTCGGGGCTTCCGTCTCTTCGCCCCCGTCGGTCAGCAGCGACAGGTCGGGGTCGATGAGCGACTCGCGCGCCTTCTTCTTCACGAAGGCGAACTGCTGCTGGATGTGTGCCGAGGTCAGGATGTGGCGTCGCTCGTACAGTCCCGCGTCGAAGATTCCGCAGTCCACCGCCGCCTCCACCACGCGCCGTACATCCTCGTCCGTGAAGCCGTAGAAGTCCGCGGCAATGTCCTCCAGCAGGACATCGTCCACCTCCAGGTAGTAGCCCTTGTCCGCGTAGATGCACGAGAAGAGCCACACGAGGATGCCCACCGCCCCGTCGCCCTCGCGTTTCATCAGGCGTCGTACCGTGCGGTGTGTGATAAAGTCTGTGTCCAGGGGGAAATAGTCCAGTCCCCGTTTCTTGATTCTAGCCATAGTTCAAGGTTTGTTGTTTGTTCATGGTAAAATTTGTTGTTTGTTCGGGGTAAAAAAGAAAGGCGCAAGCGCCATGCACGTCACGTGGTTTTCAAATATTGAATCCCCGTCCGGCATGCCTTGTGCCTTTCCGTGTGCGGCCCACCGGCGTGCGCCCTCACTCGCTGTCCTCCATTGCCGCTTCGCGCTCCCTGCGTCGGCGGACGCTCTCCGCCACCACGCGCAAGGCATGGCGGATGAGGGTCATCCTCAGTTCGCGGTCTTCCACTTCGGTCAGTACCAGGTAGCTCCGGTACGTTTCCGTGCGCGGTCCGAGCGCAGACTTGCCCCGTTGTATCCGGCTCGCCTGACGGCGGCAGGCCTTGCAACGTGAGTCCGGTTTGCCCGTGCGGGCATTGACGTAGAATTCGGTCAGCGGCAGCTGACGGTGGCAGCAGGGGCATTGGCGCATCTCTGTCTGCAACGGTGTGTCTTCCATCGTGTTCATATCGCAATTTGTTTTTGTTATTAAATCACTAGCAAAGATAGTATACATATATAATACCATCCAAGTAAATCACGAAATTAATTTTCACGGGTGGTTGTCGTGCTGTGAACCAGTTCGTGTTTCGTTACCGGAGGAGCCGATGTGGCGACGACTGCGGACTTTCGTTGGGGCTCTCCGGGGGGCTTCCCTTTTCCCCACAGGTGCCGATGTGACAAGATTCCCGAAAAAATCCCGGCAAACATTTGGAGCATATCGCCCAAACGCCTATCTTTGCATCGCTTTTCAAAAGAAAGCACAGAATGATTGGACTATGGTGTAATGGTAGCACAACAGGTTTTGGTTCTGTTTGTCTAGGTTCGAATCCTGGTAGTCCAACGGTTTATTGTTAAGAAGGTTGACCCGGAAGCATCGCTTCCGGGTTTTTTCATGCCCTTGCCGCACCTGCGGATACACGCAGCGGGCATGTCCGGAGGGTCGTCCGGGCATGCCCGCTGTATGCTTCTGGTCCGGCGGACGGCGACGGTGCGTCCGTCCGTCAGCCGGTCACACGGCTCACTTGGGCTGCTTGCCGATGTAGGCGAGGATACCGCCGTCCACGTAGAGCACCTGGCCGTTCACGAAGTTCGACGCGTCCGAAGCGAGGAACACCACCGAGCCCATCAGGTCCTCCGGCGTGCCCCAGCGTGCTGCCGGAGTCTTGGCGACGATGAACGAGTCGAACGGGTGGCGGGAGCCGTCAGCCTGACGCTCGCGCAACGGGGCGGTCTGCGGTGTGGCGATGTAGCCCGGGCCGATGCCGTTGCACTGGATGTTGTACTCTCCGTACTCCGATGCGATGTTGCGGGTCAGCATCTTCAGGCCGCCCTTCGCAGCGGCGTAGGCGGACACCGTCTCGCGTCCCAGCTCGCTCATCATCGAGCAGATGTTGATGATTTTTCCGTGACCCTTCTTGATCATGCCCGGGATGACTGCCTTCGACATGATGAACGGGGCGGTCAGGTCGATGTCGATCACCTGGCGGAACTCCTCCACTTTCATGTCCGTCATCGGGATGCGCTTGATGATGCCGGCGTTGTTCACCAGGATGTCGATGGTTCCCAGCGTCTGCTCGATGTCGGCAATCATGGCGCTGACCTCGTCCTCCCTGGTGACGTCGCAGAGGTAACCCTTCGCGTCGATGCCCAGCTTCTTATAGTCCGCCAGAGCCTGTTCCATGTGCTCCTTGCCGCGGCAGTTGAATGCAATCTTCGCACCTGCCTCCGCCAACGCCTGTGCCATGGCGAAGCCGATGCCGTAAGCGGCGCCCGTCACGAGGGCGACCTTTCCTTCCAATGAGAAATTTACCATAGTCGTATAGATTTGATTAAGTCTCCGCCTGTGCCTGCGGGCAGGGGCTGACGGCTGTCTGTCGCCGTCCGTCTGCCGGGAGGACCTGCGGAAGTTGAATGATTCGGGTGTTGTCGTCCGTCCGTCCGGACCCTTCGGTGTGCCTCACCTCAAGTCGGTGATGGCAGCGAAGTCCTGGTCGCCATAGTCGAGGTTCTCCCCTCCCATGCCCCAGATGAAGGTGTAGTTGTGCGTTGCCGCCGCGCTGTGGATGGACCATTCGGGCGACAGCACTGCCTGCTCGCCGCGCATCCACAGGTGTCGCGTCTCGTCCGTCTCGCCCATGAAGTGGCAGACGGCGTGCTCCTCGGGCAGCTCGAAGTAGAAGTATGCCTCCATGCGACGGCTGTGCACGTGTGCCGGCATGGTGTTCCACACCGAGCCGGGCTGGAGTTCGGTCATGCCCATCTGCAGCTGGCACGTGGGCAGCACCTGGTTGACAATCATCTTGTTGATGACACGGTGGTTCGACCCTTCGAGCGAGCCCATCTCCACGCTGATGGCGTCCGCCCGGGCAATCTTGCGGTCGGGGCAGGTGCAGTGTGCCGTGGTGGAGTTGAAGTAGAACTTCGCCGGACGGCCGGCGTCGCGGCTCTCGAAGGTCACCTCGCGGTCGCCCCGTCCCAGGTAGAGCGCCTCCTTGTAGTCCAGTTCGAACACGGCGTCGCCCGCGCGCACGATGCCCGGTCCGCCGACGTTGAAGATGCCCACCTCGCGCCGTGTGGTGAAGAAGGGAGCCTTCAGCGGGTCGATAGCCTCCAGGCGGAGCACCTCGCCCACAGGCTGTGCGCCGCCGACGACCATGCGGTCGTACATGGAATAGACCATATTGACTTCGTCGGGTGTGAATACTCGTTCGATGAGGAAGTCGCGCCGTATGCGCGTCGTGTCGTAATGCTTCGCGTCCTCGGGATGCGCCGCATAGCGTATTTCATAGTTCGTTTTCATAAGCAGGAGATTGCCTTTCGTTGTTAGGGTTATCCACAAAGATACAGCTTTTGGGTGGCATGTACCACCTTCTTTACTTTTTTTTACAAGAAAGGACGACAACGTTTCAATTGACAATTGACAATGGACAATTGACAATTGCCGTTCGGTGTGTGGACGGTTCGATGGCGGAATAATTGACAATTGACAATGGACAATTGACAATTGCCGTTCGGGGTGTGGACGGTTCGATGGCGGAATAATTGACAATTGACAATGGACAATTGACAATTGCCGTTCGGCGTGTGGATGGTTCGATGGCGGAATAATTGACAATTGACAATGGACAATTGACAATTGCCGTTCGGGGTGTGGACGGTTCGATGGCGGGGAAATGGACCGGGATGGGCATTCTGACAATGTGACAGTTTGTCAAACGAAGGGCGCGAGAATGCCCTTCGTTGCGCCAAAATACGGATTGGTGACCGGGAAGGGCCTTCTCGGGCGATTCGCGAAATACACATGGACGGGGTTTCCGCCGGTTTCCTTTCCTTTTGTTCCGTTTTTCCGTCCGCTTGTTCCCTTCCGTCGGTCTTTTCTGACGGACGGACGCACTATCACACATCGGAAATCGGGGTCGTTCGGGGGCTAAAAAATGGGGACAGGTGGGTGTTTTCGTACGGACGAACGACCACGACGGTGCGGACACGTCGGTACGGTGGTACGGACGCGTCCGTACGAAGCCAGTCACAGGTGCTTTTGTTCGTGGAAAGGGGTGCGAAGGAGGCTTTTTCTGCGTTAGAAAGAGTTTGTTTATGTGAAATTGTGTCTATCTGAATGCGCTGTGGAGGATGTATGTTAAGATATTTAACGCGCGATTTTCCAGAAGGGACGAAATCGCGAAAGTACGCGTCAGCTGAAAACGGCAAAACGGGACGTGGTGACAGGGGAAACGGCCGGAAGGCTATCATTGTGTCACACGCGCAGGAACACAAAGGCACGGAGGGACAGGGTCTGTCTGCCTGTCTCCTCCGTGCCTGCATATCTCGGTTGTCCGGCGGACGGGTCACATCCGGCGGACGAGGACCTGCGCACCCGGGGTTATTCCACCACCCAGGTGTCGTTGGTCATGAGCAGTTCGTTGAAGTTGTGGTACGGCTTCTTCGCGCCCACGGTCTGTATCTGCTCGTTGACGGCAGCCTCGTAGGTGGGTGCTGCCACGTCGCGGATGACGCCCAGCGCGATGGGGAAGTCGGGGCCGTCCATGAGGGCGAGCTTCAGTTGGAGGGTGTCGTCCTCACAGTGTGCGTCGTGCACGAGGATGTCCTTCTCGGTGATGCCGTTCTCGCCGAGCTTGACGACCTTCAGGCCGAAGCCCTGCTGCATGAGTCCGTACTCATTGTTCTCGCCGAAGAGGAGCGGCTTGCCGTGCTCGACGTAGATGGCGTGTTTGGCTCTGCCCTCCTTGGTGTAGATGGACTCGTGTGTGCCGTTGTTGAAGATGACGCAGTTCTGCATCACCTCGACGACGGCTGCACCCTTGTGTGCGACGCTTGCCTTGAGCACGTCGACGGTGCCGGGTGCGTCAGTGGCGACACAGCGTGCGAAGAAGCGTCCGCGTGCACCGAAACAGAGCTCGGCGGGGTGGAAGGGGTCTTCGACGGTGCCGTAGGGGGACGACTTGCTGACGAAGCCGCGGGGCGACGTGGGCGAGTACTGTCCCTTGGTGAGGCCGTAGATGCGGTTGTTGAGCAGGATCATGTTGATGTCCACGTTGCGTCGGATGGCATGGATGAAGTGGTTGCCGCCGATGGCGAGTCCGTCGCCGTCGCCTGAAATCTGCCAGATGGTCAGGTCGGGGTTTGCCACCTTGCAGCCGGTGGCGATGGCAGCGGCGCGTCCGTGGATGGTCTGCATGGCGTAGGTGTTCATGTAGTAGGGCAGGCGGCTGGAGCAGCCGATGCCTGAGATGACCGCTGTTTCATAGGGGGCAATGCCGATTTCAGCCATTGCCTTGTGGAGGGAGGCGAGGAAGAAGTGGTCGCCGCAACCCGGACACCAGCGGGGTTGTCCTTTCTTGAAATCTTTAGAAGTATATTCTGTCATGGCTTTGTTTCCTTTTAGTTGGTGTTTTTGTTTCTGCCGACGGGCGTTGTGCCTTCGCCGGCGTGTTCACGCTGACGGGGGGAGGCTCACTTCTTGAGTATTTCCTCGAATGCCTCGACCAGTTCGGTCACGACGAAGGGCTGTCCCTTGACCTGGTTGAACTGATAGGGGACGAAGTTGTCGACCTTCATGCGCAGGTATCCGGCGAGCTGTCCGAGGTTCTGCTCGGCAACGACCACCTTCTTGTAGCGGTGGAGCACCTCGGCGGTGTTCTTCGGCAGGGGGTTGATGTAGGAGAAGTGGGCGAGGGCGACCTTGTGTCCTGCCTTGAGCATCTCTTCCATGGCGGTATAGAGGTGTCCGTAGGTTCCGCCGAAGCCGACGATGAGCAGGTCGGCGTCATCGGCACGGCCGAGTACCTTGAGGTCGGGCACGGGGATGCGGGCTACCTTCTCGGCACGGAGGCGGCACATCTTGTCGTGGTTCTCCGGGTCGTTGGAGATGGCTCCGGTGTCGCTGTCCTTCTCCAGTCCGCCGAGGATGTGGGTGAAGCCTTCCTGTCCGGGGAGTGCCCAGTAGCGTGCTCCGGTCTCGGGGTTGCGGTGGTAGGGGGCATAGCCTTCCTTCATCTCGGGGGTGACGTAGGGCGGACGGATGGCGGGGTACTCGTCGATGTTGGGCAGACGCCATGCGGCGGAACCGTTGGCGACGAAGGCGTCGGTCAGGAGCACGACGGGGGTCATGTGCTCGAGGGCTATCTTGGCTGCGTTATAGGCTGCGTCGAAGCAGTTGGTGGGCGATGTGGCGGCAATGACGGGCATGGGGGAGTCGCCGTTGCGTCCGAAGAGGACTTGCAGGAGGTCGGTCTGTTCCGACTTGGTGGGGAGTCCGGTGGAGGGTCCGCCGCGTTGCACGTCGAGGACGACGAGCGGAAGCTCGGTCATGACGGCGAGGTTCATCGCTTCGGACTTGAGGCAGATGCCCGGTCCGGAGGTAGAGGTGGCAGCGAGTGCGCCGGCGAAGGCGGCACCGACAGCGGATGCGCAGCCTGAAATCTCGTCTTCACACTGCATGGTGGTAACGCCCAGGGACTTGTGCTTGGAGAGTTCGTGCAGCACGTCGGTGGCGGGGGTGATGGGGTAGGACCCCAGGAAGAGGCGCAGTCCGGCTTTCTCGGCGGCTGCGATGAGTCCGTATGCGGTCGCCTTGTTGCCGGAGATGTCCATGTAGCGTCCGGGCTTCTTGGCGTGCGACTCGATGCGGTAGGTCGAATTGACGGACGAGTGGGTGTTGTGTCCGTAGTCGTATCCGGCGTGGAGGACCTTGATGTTGGCTTCTGCCACGTCGGGTTTCTTAGCGAATTTCTCGCGCAGGAACTTTTCGGCTGCGTTAAGGTTTCGGTTGAAGAGCCAGCAGACGAGTCCTACGGCGAACATGTTGCGGCACTTGAGCATGGCCTTGTTGTCCATTCCGGTGTCGGCGAGGCAGTCCTTGACCATCTGGGTGATGGGGGCTGCGACGACGTCCTGCTGGATGCCGAGCTCCTCGATGGGGTTGTCGGTCGTGAATTTTGCCTTGTCAAGGTCGGTCTTCTTGAAGCTGTCGGTGTCGATGATGATGCATGCGGTCTTCTTGGCGAACTTGTACTGTGTCTTGAGCGCTGCGGGGTTCATGGCAACGAGCACGTCACAGAGGTCGCCGGGGGTGAAGACCTGGTCGGCTCCCACGTGTACCTGGAAACCGGAGACGCCCGTAAGGCTGCCTTGCGGGGCGCGGATGTCTGCCGGATAATCGGGGAACGTACAAATGTCATTGCCGACTGTTGCTGATACGCTGGAGAAGATGTTTCCTGCCAGCTGCATTCCATCGCCGGAGTCGCCCGAGAAGCGTACTACGACTTCATCGAGCTCTTTTACTTCCATTCTTTCTGCCATATTATTATTGTGATAAAGGTGTTTGTTTACTCATTACGGACAAAGGTCTGTAATGTTCACGAATAAAGCAAGCAATTGGTGTGCTATTTTTCCCGGACGGGTACTCTTTTGCCGCCACGGGGGTGTTTTTGCGGCGGAATTGTAATGTGTAAGGGGGATTGGGTGAATGATGCGTGTGCTGTCAAGTGAGTATGCGCGGAATTGAACGATTACGGGATGGTTTGCTTACAATATGTCAGACGTATGTTATATATCATGTTTTCGGGACAGTTGCATCGGGTGGGCTGTTTGTTTGGAGGATACGCATTTTTCGTTACCTTTGCAGGCAGATTAGGTATTAGGGCCCTTGTAGTTCAATGGATAGAATAGAAGTTTCCTAAACTTTAGATTCGAGTTCGATTCTCGACGAGGGTACACATGTTATCATGATTGAGATGTTTGGACGCAGCCACAGTGACTCCGTGCGGGTCGGTGTGTGCTGCGCTTCTTTTTGTGTGCGGGTGCTGGAAAAAGACAGCCGCCATGCTGGTCCCCTGATGGGGCAGGCATGGCGGCTGTGCCGTTATGTGCTGTTGCTGTAAGGCGTTGCTTATGCTTCGGCAGGGGTTTCTTCCTTGTCGGCCTTCTTCATCTTGTTGCCCATGACGAGGTATGCCACCGGGGCAGCCACGAAGAGCGAGGAGAAGGTTCCGAAGACGACACCCAGAATCATGGCGAACGAGAAGCTGCGGATGCTGTCACCTCCGAGGATGAAGATGCAGATGAGCACGATGAGCGTACTCTGTCCGGTGTTGAGCGTACGTGCCAGGGTGGTGTTCAGTGAGTCGTTGTAGAGGCGGAAGTGGTCGCGCTTGGGGTAGAGCCCGAAGTACTCGCGGACACGGTCGAAGATGACCACCTTGTCGTTGATGGAGTAACCGATGGCTGTCAGCACGGCGCCGATAAAGGTCTGGTCGACCTCGAGCGAGAAGGGCATCCAGCCGTAGCAGAGCGAGTAGGCTCCGATGATGAGGATGGTGTCGACTGCCAGTGCCACAACCGAACCGACGCTGTACGCCACGTTGCGGAAGCGCAGGAGGATGTAGAGGAAGATGGCGATCAGGGCGAGTACGACTGACCAGACGGCGGCTACCTTCATGTCCTCGGCGATGCTCGGACCCACCTTCTGGGAGCTGATGATGGAGCCGCCGGTGTGGTTGTCGCGGTCGATGAAGACTTCGAGGGTGGTGCCCTTGGTCAGGAGGTTGTTGTCATAGAGTGCCTGGTAGAGCACGGCCTCGATTTCGCTGTCGACGTTCGGGTCGTTCTCCTCGATGCGGTAGTTGGTCGAGATACGCACCTTGCGGTTGTCCGTTCCCAGGGCAATGACCTGAACGTTGCTGTCGCCGAATTTCTCGGAGAGAGCCTCGCGTACGGTCTCCGGTTGGGTATCTTGCTCGAAGGTCACGACGAAGTTGCGTCCGCCGGTGAAGTCGATGCTCTGGCTCAGTCCGCGGATGGCGAACGAAGCGACGCAGACGGCGATGAGGATGCCGAAGATGGTGAGGTAGCGTTTCACGTGTCCCATGAAGTTATACTTCGGGTTGACCATCAGGTTCTTGGAGAGCCCTGTGGTGAACGTCAGGTTCAGCCACTTGTCCTTGCCCATGTAGTGCTCGTACACCAGACGGGTGAGGAACACGGCGGTGAAGAAGGAGCAGGCAATACCGATGATGAGGGTCGTGGCGAAGCCGCGGATGGGGCCCGTACCGAAGAAGAACAGGATGATACCGGTGATGATGGAGGTCAGGTTGGAGTCGAAGATCGCGGAGAAGGCGTTCTTGTAACCGTCCTGCAGGGCGCTCTTGACGTTCTTGCCCAGGCGCAGTTCCTCCTTCGTACGTTCGTAAATCAACACGTTGGCGTCGACTGCCATACCGAGGGAGAGCACCATACCCGCGATACCGCTCATGGTCAGTGCTGCCTGGAAGGACGAGAGGATGCCCAGGGTGAAGAAGAAGTTAAAGACGAGTGCCATGTTGGCTACCATGCCCGGGATGAGGCCGTACATGGCGCACATGTATACCATCAGAAGGATAAGGGCGACGATGAAGGAGATGACGCCTTGGTTGATGGACTCCTGTCCGAGTGACGGTCCGACGATGTCCTCCTGCACGATGTGTGCGGGGGCGGGCATCTTACCGGAGTTGAGCACGTTGGCAAGGTCCTTGGTGTCCTCGAGGGAGAAGTTGCCGGTGATCTGGGACTGTCCGCCGGTGATTTCGTTCATCACGTTCGGTGCGCTGTAGACATATCCGTCGAGCACGATGGCAATGGAGCGGTTGATGTTCTGCTTGGTGAGTTGTGCCCAGCGGCGTGCGCCCTCGGTGTTCATGTTCATGTGGACGCAGGGCTTGCCGAACTGGTCGTAGCCGTCGCTGGCATCGGTGACCACGTCGCCTTCCAGGGGAGCACGTCCGTCACGCTCGGTGACACGGATGGCGTAGAGCTCGAAGGTGGAAGTCTTGGCATCGATGGCCTTCACGCCCCAGAGGAGCCGGAGTTCCTTGGGGAGGCTGTTCTTCACTTCCGGCATGGCAAGGATGCGGTTGATGGCGGCGGTGTCGCGTGCCAGTGCATAACCGGCGATGCCGCCTCCGCCCTGGCTGACCTGCAGGAGCGAGAGCAACGGGTGCTGCTTCTTCATCTCGTCGGCAGCTGCGTTGCTGGCAGCCTTTGCCTGGTCGCCCTTGAGTGCGTTGGCGAGGCTGTCGGCGATATTGGTGGCTGAGGAGTCTGCCTTGGCCGTGGTCTCGGCCTGTGCGGCAGGTTCGGCAGCGGCAGCAGTGGCGGTGGTGTCTGCCTTGGCTTCACCGGCGAGTGCCAGTGCGGCTTTGGCGTCGGCATCCATCAGGTAGGGAGCCACTTCCTGTCCGTTGAATGTTTCCCAGAATTCGAGATTGGCAGAGCCTTGGAGGAGCTTTCTCACACGTTCGGGCTCCTTGATGCCCGGGAGCTCGACCATGATACGTCCCATGCCGCCCTCCAGCTCCTGGATGTTGGGCTGTACGACACCGAAGCGGTCGATACGTGTACGGAGGACGTTGTAGGAGTTTGCCACTGCCGACTTGATTTCACTGCGGAGCACGCGTTCCACTTCGGCGTCGCTGCTCTGTGCGCTGACCTTGTCTCTCAGTTGCTGGGTGGCGAATATCTCGGCGAGGCGTTTGCCCGGAGCGAGCTTGTGGTATTCGTCGACAAAGAGGGTGACGAAGTCGCTCTGGCTGCTGACTTGTGCCTTGGCAGCGTTTGCCACTGCCTGGTTGAAGGCTTCATCCGTCTTGTGGTCCGCCAATGTTTTCACTACTTCGGGGACGGACACCTCGAGGATGACGTTCATACCACCCTTCAGGTCCAGACCCAATCCGATTTCCATCTCACGACACTGTTTTAGCGTATAGTTCCACAAGTAAACCCGCTCGTTCTGCATGGAGTCGAGGTAGTGTGTCTCCCCCTGTGGGTCTTGTGCCGCCAGCTTCATGTAGTGGCGCGTCACAAACGAAAAGGAGAGGTAGAACACACAGACGAGTGTGAGCAATACCGCAAAAACCTTAACAAATCCTTTGTTTTGCATGTTACGTTACTTAGTTATTTTATTTACTTTATTAATATGCATACGTTACAAGGCTGCAAATATAGCCTTTTTTTCAAATTCGGGCAGTAAAAGAATAGTAATTATTTGATTCGTAGAGCGGATTTAGCCGATGGGGACGCCTTCTCATGGCTTTTTGTCCACATAGCACCAGATGGGGTAGTGGTCGGAGTTCTTGATGCGGCTGTCGACGGTGCAACGGTAGGACTGCAGGTCGGGGCTGATGAGGATGTTGTCGATGCGGAAGAGGAAGCCGTTCCGGTGGTAGGAGATGCCCAGCCCGAAGCCGGACTCCACGAAGGCGTCCGTCAGCCCTTCGGCGATGGTGCGGTGGGCGTAGGAGATGGGGGAGGTGTTGAAGTCGCCGCACACGATGAGCCGCTTCCGGCCCTGCGAGGCTATCAGGCGGGCGATGGTGTCTGCCTGGTGGGAGCGGATGGAGGTGGCTTCCGCCAGCTTGCCCAGCAGGAGGCGCGACCCCTCCTTGACGTCGGTGCTCTCGGGTGAGCGCAGCATGCGGACGTACGTCTCGCGGTCGCTGGTGGTGAGCTTGTTGGACTCCAGGTGGTTGTTGACCACGGTCAGCGTGTCGCCTCCGCACAGCAGGGTGTAGACGACGCTGCCGTTGAAGTCGCTTCTGTAATCAATCGTACGGGCGTGCAGGATGGGGTAGCGCGAGTAGCAGGCGAGGTGGTTGCCGCCCTTGCCCACGCGGCGGACGTCCTTGTAGGGGTAGGCGGAGAGCACCCGGTCGATGTGCGACTGCTTGAGCCGTCCGCCTCGGATGTACTCCTGCAGGCAGAGGATGTCGGCGCCCGAGTCGCGGAGGTAAGCCAGGACCAGGTTGGGGTCGTCGGGCGTGTCCGGATGGTCGGCGTCGAAGCCCATGACGTTGTAGGAGAGGAACTTGATGGCGCCCTCGGGAGCCTCCTCCCGTCCGAAGTTCAGCGGACAGTACGTCCGGATGGCGGGCAGGCAGCAGAGCAGACCCGCCAGTGCCACGAGCGCATAACGGTAGTACACCACCAGCCAGAACAGCAGGAACAGCACCGTCCCCAGGAGGAACACCGGGAAGGCGAGTCCCGCACACGACTGCACCGGGTGACGCACCGGGTCGATGTACGGGCTGTAGGCACAGAACAGCAGTCCGCAGACCCACAGCAGGTTCGCGGCGAGCAGTATCCATCCCAGCAGGCGTCCGATATATTTCATTGGTTCAGGGGGTTGTGGCGGTGCACGGTGCGTGCGGCCGTCGGGTGAATGGTCGGGTTCAGGGGGTTCTCTTACGGGCGGCGGCTCTCGTCGAAGAGCTTCTTCTTCTCCTCGGCGCTCAGGCTGTTGTAGCCGGACTTCTTCAGCTTGTCGAGGATTTGCCCGATTTCCTCCTCGCGTTCGCGCTTGCGTGCGTTGTAGTCATAGTCCTCGGCGTGCTTGCCATAGTGGACCTTCATCTTCGGACGCTGCCTGCGTCGCGGGGCGGACCACCGGACGGGCAGGTCGAGCAGGCGGTTGATCCAGTGCGTCGGGTCGGAGCCGTGCTGGAACGCGCGTGCGAACCAGAATCCGGCAAGGGCCCCGCCCAGGTGGGCGATGTGTCCGCCCGCATTGTTGGACGTGATGAACAGCAGGTCCGTCACCACCAGGATGAGTGCGAGGTACTTGAGGCGGACACTCCCGAAGAACAGCAGGTTCACCCGGTATTCGGGTTCGCGCACCGCCGTGGCTACGGCAATCGCCAGCACCGACGCCGACGCCCCGATGAGCAGCGCACCCTCCACCGACGCGCTGAAGTAGGGGAACACGTTGTAGGCGAGGATGTAGAGCGCCGCCCCGCAAAGCCCGCCCAGCAGGTAGACCCCCCGGAAGTGCTTCTCCGAGAAGAGGTACAGGAACAGCTGCCCGAACCAGTAGAGCCACAGCATGTTGAACAGCAGGTGGAGCACGTCGGCGTGCATGAACATGTACGTCACCACCGACCACGGCTGCCGCACGAGGCGCCCCACGTCGGCAGGGCACTCCAGCCACGACAGCAGGGGGGCGTACGTCTGTGTGAGCAGCATCACGACGTGGACGACAGCCGTGACGAGGAACACCCCCACGTTGATGTAGATGAAGCGGAGCGCGATGTTCCCTTGGCGGAACTTCATGCGCAGGTCAGTAAGTATAGTTCCCATTGCGGTATTTTTTACGCCAGTAGACAATCAGCAGGAAGCCGAAGAGCATGCCTCCCAGGTGGGCGAAGTGCGCCACCCCGTCGTTCGCCTGCAAGCCCATCAGCAGCTCGATGACCACATAGACCGCCACGAACCACTTTGCCTTGATGGGGAAGGGCAGCGGGAAGATGAACAGCGGCTGGTTGGGGAAGAGCACCCCGAAGCCCAGCAGGATGCCGTAGACCGCACCCGACGCGCCCACCGTCGTCATCAGGTTCAGGTAGACGCTCATGGGGATGATGGCGGTGCCCGTGTTCACACTGTCATAGTTGGACAGCACCGCCACGTACTCGATGTACTGCACCAGCTCCTGCATCAGTCCCGCCCCGAGGCCGCATACCATATAATATATAAGGAACCGACGGGGACCGAAGACCCGCTCCAGTGTCGTCCCGAACATCCAAAGCGCAAACATGTTGAAGAACAGGTGTGCGAACCCGCCGTGCATGAACATGTACGTCACGAGCTGGTAGAGATGGAAGTCCGACGCCATGAAGTAGTGCAGGCCCAGCACTTCCGTCAGGTCCACCCCGTACTTCGGAGCGACGAGTGAAGCAAGGAAAAAAATTACGTTTATGATGAGCAGGTTCTTCGTGATTGGAGGCATCTGGTTCATAGGTCTGGTGCGTGTCTAAGTGTCTGTTTACGGGTTAATGTGGGTGCAAAAGTACGAAAATATTCCTTTTTGCGGCACGAATGACCCCCTTCTTAGGTTTTTTTGCAGGAATGGCGCGATTTTTAGCCGAGAATGTTTGTTTCTTAGGGACGAAGACCTATCTTTGTTGGGCAATGGATGAGCAACATCGTTGCAGCACGTATACATTTAATCAAAAATAGTTATGAATAAGTCAGAACTTATCAATGCAATGGCAGCCGAATCGGGATTGAGCAAAGCCGATTCAAAGAGAGCACTCGACGCTTTCATCGCCACTCTGTCAACAGCGCTCAAGGACGGCGACAAGGTCGCACTCGTCGGTTTCGGCACATTCTCCGCAGCAGAGCGTGGAGAAAGGTCAGGCATCAATCCGGCTACCAAGCAGGCCATCACCATCCCCGCCAAGAAGGTGGTGAAGTTCAAGGCTGGCAACGAGCTCGAAAGCGCCATCCAATGAGTCACGACGGACAGGACGCTTACTGACAACGTATACTGTTAGGCACGGACCTGCGCTCTGCGTGGACCCGTGCCTAAGTTGTTCCTCTTCCCTCACCGGACATTCACTGTTATTAAAATCTATACGTATGAAATTCTTTATTGACACAGCCAATCTGGAACAAATCCGTGAAGCAAACGCCATGGGCGTGCTTGACGGCGTAACCACCAATCCGTCCCTCATGGCAAAGGAAGGCATTAAGGGTACTGCAAACCAACGCCAACACTACATTGACATTTGCAACATTGTCAATGGCGACGTCAGCGCAGAAGTCATCGCCACTGACTATGAAGGCATGATCAAGGAAGGCGAGGAGCTTGCAGCCCTCAATCCTCATATCGTGGTGAAGATCCCCTGCATCGCAGACGGAATCAAGGCCATCAAATATTTCACCTCCAAGGGCATCCGCACGAACTGCACCCTGGTGTTCTCTGCCGGGCAGGCATTGCTCGCCGCAAAGGCAGGCGCCACCTACGTTTCGCCCTTCGTCGGACGTCTCGATGACATCAGCAGCGACGGCGTAGAGCTCATCGCTCAGATTGTCAGCATCTACCGCACCTACGGCTTCAAGACCCAGGTGCTGGCAGCCTCCATCCGTCACACGCAGCACATCATCGCATGCGCCGAGGTCGGCGCCGACGTGGTGACCTGCCCGTTGTCCGCCATCAAGGGGCTTCTGAAGCACCCGTTGACAGACTCCGGTCTGGCAACCTTCCTGGCAGACTACAAACGTGTGAACGGTTAATCTAGACTTTTATAAGTAGTAAAGATTATGGTAGAAGGACTATTTTGTCCTTGAACGCTACTTTTTCCGTGAGGCGAAGGTAGCGTTTTCCTTTTTTAGTGGTTGCCTTGCAGACCGTTCGCCCTACATTTTTCGGAATGTTTTGTTTATGTAACGTGGCGGTTGTGTCATTTTGTCAAAATGTCAAACGAAGCGTCTGAGAATGCCTCCGTTCGCACCAAAATACGAGTCGATGACCGGGAAGGCCCTTCTCGCGCGATTCGCGAAATACACATTGACGGGGTTCCCGTCAGTTTCCTTTCCTTCTGTCTGATTTTTCCCTTCCTTCATTTCCTTCCGTCGGTCTTTTCACACGGACGGACGCAATTTCACACATCGGAAATCGTGCCCCTTTGGTCTCTAAAAAATGGGGACAGGTGGTTGTTTTCGTACGGACGAACGACCACGACGGTGCGGACACGTCGGTACGACGGTAGTCGTTCGTCCGTACGAAGCCAACAACCGGTGCTTTCCACCGTAAAAACAGGTCCGGCGAATGCCTTTTTCGTGTTAGAAACGGTATAATTATGTGAATAAGAGTTTATTTCGATACGTTTTGACGGACGTATCTTAAAATATTTAACGCGTGTTTTTCTAATTGGGACGATTTTGCGAAAACGTGCGTTACCTGAAAACGGCAAATCGGGAAAATTTGATGTTAAAATCGGGAATATGCTGTCGTTTTGATAAACGGATTCTGTTGGATTGGGGTGTCCGTTCGTTGGACCGGGCGACCCGACCGGTCGCCCCTACATTCGCCGCCTGATGGGTTCATGCCCACGCCGCACGGCAATTGTCAATTGTCCATTGTCAATTGTCAATTGCATAAACATTTTCCTGTCCGGCTTGGCTGTTCGGTGCATTTTGCAGCAGTAATCAGAAACACGGCGTCCTGGTGTCCCGCGGAGCGTCCTGCCCCGAGGAATGAAAAGGGAACCGGGTGAGAATCCCGGACAGACCCACTGCTGTGAGTCCCCGTAGCGTTTCCACGAATCACCGCATCATGTCCACTGTCCCTGCACAAGGGGTGGGAAGGACTTCGTGGAAGGGACGAGTCAGAAGACCTGCCAGACACACGCCTTTTGTTCAACGTTTCGGGGGAGGAAACGGAGAATATACGTCGGCATTTCCATCCGGGCGCCCACTGCCGTCGCGCGTTCTTTCGACTCTTCTTCGCGAAGTAAAAACCATTCTATCATGTTCTTAGTTAAAAAATTCGCGTATGCTCTCGCATGCGCTGCCGTCCTGTTCGCTGCTTGTAGCGACGACGACAAACCGGTGCTGCCGGAAGAAGAGGTCTCTGAAAAGACCGTAGAGGCAATCGTGGTCAATGAGGGCCAGTGGACAAAGAATCTGGGCTCGATTTCTGCCATTTACAGTGACGGAACGGTCGACGCCGACATCTTCCGTCAGGTGAACGACCGCCCGCTGGGCGATGTGGCACAAGACATAGCCCTCATCAACGGTGCCTACTTCGTGCCCGTAAACAATTCGCACATTATTCAGGTCGTTGATGCCAAGACCTTTGAGTCGAAGGCTACCATCCTGGCACCGGACATCACCCCGACACGCATCGTGGCGATTTCGGACACGGAAGCTCTGGTGAGTGCAGGATACGGGAAAGGATTCGTACGCATCAGTACGGTAGAGCCTTACGGCGAGGCTACTCCCGTAGGCGGACGTGAAGTGCTGGAATATATTCCGACTTCGGGTGCAGGTCATTACATGGCAGCGGTCGGAAACAAGCTGGCAGTGTCGACCGGTATCTCGACCAAGGGGGTCGTCATCTACGACCTCAATAAACTGAATGCAGAAGGAAATACACTGGCTGTCCCCCACTTCGGCGAGAAGGCAAAGCTGCTGAAGGACAAGAACAACATTGTCTGGGCCATCGGCGAGTATAAACCGGATGCCAACACGAAGGTAATCCGTTGCAGCGGGATAGACCTTGCGAAAGAAGCAGTCGTGTCGACCATCGACATTCCCGAGGCACTGAATGCAGCGTCTGCCAAGGCCGGAGACCTCATCGGTGTCCCCAGCTATAACCGTACGGACATTGCGAACAACAAGCTCTACTTCCCCGTGAAGATAGCCACCGAGGGCGGAGACCTTTTCTCCGCCGAGCAGGGTGTCTACGAGGTGGATGTCGAGACGGGAACCTATCGTCTGTACTGCATGACGCCCGACCTGGGCATGATGTACGGCTTCGGGGTCAGCCCGGCAGGTGATGTCTGTGTCGGCGACTGCATCGACTGGAGCGCTCAGCAGGGTTATGTGCGCATCTACGACCGCAACGGTGCACACAAGGATATAAAGGTCGGCGTCTATCCGACCGAAGTTTATTTCCCTGACAAGCAATAATGAGACACTGGGGACTTTGCATACTGATGGTATCCGGCTGGAGCGGCGCACAGGCTGCCCCCGCCGACACCATCGTCTACGACAACCGCCTGGACACCATCCAGGTGGTGGCACGACGCATCCGGCACGTCAACGAGGCGAATGCCGGAGCACGTGTCACGACCATCGACCCGGAGCTGCTGCTCGCCAACCGCACGCGCTCGCTCTCCGAACTGCTCGCCGACAACTCGGCGGTCTACATCAAGAGCCTGGGCACGGGCGCACTCGCCACAGCCTCCTTCCGCGGAGGCAGCGCGGCACAGACACGCGTCAACTGGAACGGCATCAACATCACACCGCCCATGTCGGGCACGTTCGACTTCTCGCAAATCCCCGTCTTCTTCACCGACAACGTCGACCTCTACTACGGCAGCAGCCATGTCAAGAACGGCACGGGCGCCGTGGGCGGCAGCGTCAACCTCTTCACCGATCCGGACTGGGGGCAGGGCTTCAGCGGACGTGCCTTCACCGAGTACGGCTCCTACGACACCTGGACCGCGGGCGGACAGCTCAACCACAGCCGCAGACGCTCCTCGTTCAAGACCCGCGCCTACTACCAGCGTTCGCAGAACGACTACGAGTACATCAACCGCATCCTCACCAACACCCCCTTCCGCGAGCGTCGCGTCGATGCCGACTACTCCCAGTGGAGCGTCATGCAGGAGGCGTACTTCCGCCTCAGCCCCTATGCCCGGCTGACGGCTGTCGGCTGGTTGCAGGGCGGCACACGGATGCTGCCCCAGCCGCTGGGCGTGGTGCAGACGAGCCACGAGCGTCAGCAGGACCTCAACGGACGCGCCTACGCCGGGCTGGACTGGAGCCGCGGCATACACCAGCTGCACCTCAAGGCGGCGTGGCTCTACTTCCGTCAGGACTACGACAAGTGGTACGACCGGGGCTCGTTCGACCCGTCGGGCACCGTCAACCAGTCGCAGACGTGGCAGGCGGTGGCGGACTACTCCTGCGCACCCGCTGACGGACTGGTGCTCAACACCACCCTCACCTATACCCACGACCGCGTGAAGTCGGAGAGCTACATCGACGTGGACTCGTCGAAGTACGTCATCGACGGCGTGCACTTCGACATCCCCGTGCCCGAACCGCCGCTGACCGCCCACCGCAACGTGCTCTCCTGGCAGGCGTCCGCCCGTTGGGAAGCCCTCCCGTGGCTGCTCCTCGACGGGCAGTACATGCTGGAGCGCAACGGGCACCGCACGGTGTCTACCGGCTCGGCAGGCTTCCTCGTGAGTCTCTGGGACAAGATGCTCAGGCTGAAGGGAAGCGCCTCCTACAACTACCGCTTCCCGAGCATGAACGACCTCTACTGGCGTCCCGGAGGGAATCCGGACGTGCTGCCCGAGGACGGTTTCTCCTACGACGCCGCCCTGAGCTTCCACCGTCCGCTGACCGACTGGCTGACGCTCGATGCCGAGGTGGCGGGCTACCTGATGTACATCGACAACTGGATACTCTGGCTGCCGCAGGACGGCAACCAGTGGATATGGACCCCGCAGAACAAGCGCGACGTCCGCTCCACGGGCGTGGAGGTATCCACCCGGCTGGAGTTCCGTGCAGGCGACCTGCGCGTCGTCCTCTCGGGCAACTACAGCTGGTCGGAAGCCTGCACGCGCACCAAGCAGCACGTGGACGACGGCTCGCTCAGGAAGCAGATTCCCTACGTGCCGCGCCGCAAGTGGAACGCCCGTCTCGCGCTCGACTGGCGGGGCGCGTTCCTCTCCTGGCAGACGACCCACGTAGGCCGACGCTATGTGACCACGGACGAGTCTTACTCTACCGACCCCTACACCGTGCACAACCTCCTGGCAGGCTACCGCTGGACGTTCGCCGGCGGCAAGGCGCTCACGCCGCAGCTGCGGGTGGACAACGTGACGGACGCCTACTACGAGTCGACGCAATACTACCCCATGCCGTTGCGCAACTACCTGGTTTCACTGCTCTTTGAATTTTGATGCTTATGAGAACGCATTTCCTCCCCCTGCTGCTCCTCGGCCTCTGGCTGACGGCAGCCTGCACCCACCGTCCGCCCTCCTACAAGCAGGTGTACACGGACGTGGTCTATGACAACGCCTGTGCCAAGGGCTTCCACATATGGGGCGCCCGGGACCGGCAGAGCACCGTCATCGAGGTGACGAACCCGTGGCAGAACGCCCGCGACGTGACGATGGCGTACTTCGTGGCACGCGGCGGCGAACAGCCCCCCGAGGACTTCGACGGGGTCGTGATTCCCGCTGGACCGCGACGCATCGTCTGCATGTCGTCGAGCTACGTGGGCATGCTGGACGCCCTCGGGGCGACGGACCGCGTGGTGGGTGTCTCGGGCCTGGACTACATCAACAGTCCGGCGCTGCTCGCCCGGCGCGACAGTGTGCGCGACGTGGGGGCGGAGCTGGACTTCGAGGTGCTGCTCGGACTGAAGCCCGACCTGGTGCTGCTCTACGGCGTGGACGACGCGCAGACGGCAGTGACCGACAAGCTGACGGAGCTGGGCATCCCCTACATGTACATCGGGGAGTATGTCGAGGAGGACCCCATCGGACGTGCCGAGTGGATGATGGTGCTGGCGGAGGTCCTCGGGCTCCAGAAGCGCTGTCAGGTCATGATTGACATCCTCTACACCCAGTACAAGACCCTCAGCCAGCTGGTGGCGGACGTGAAGGAACGCCCGAAGGTGATGCTCAACACGCCGTGGAACGACGTCTGGACCCTGCCTTCGCCGGAGAGCTACATGGCGCGCCTCATCCACGACGCGGGGGGCGAGTACATCTTCCGTGAGGGGGCAGCCGGGAGCTACACCCGCATCGGCATGGAGACGGCGTACAGCCTGCTCCATGAGGCGGACTACTGGCTGAACATCAGCTCCGTGAAGACGCTCGACGAGCTGAAGGCGATGGACCCGCAGTTTGCGTCCGCCAAGGCGGTGCGCGAGGGGCACGTCTTCAACAACAACCTTCGCACGAACGCTACCGGCGGCAATGACTTCTGGGAGTCGTCCGTCGTCAAGCCTTCGCGCGTGCTGCTCGACCTCATCTGCATCCTGCACCCCGAGAAGCGGCGCGCCACCGACACCTTGTATTATTACCGGCCCATCGTGCCGGCGACCGGGGCGGACACCCCTCCGTCCCGTTAGCAACGGACCCCGTCGGCAGGAGCGGTCCACGCACCGTCCCCGTCCGCCGGTCCTCCAACGAATGAACCTGCCGGATGCACGAACCGTGTGTCCTGCCCAACGAACCAATGCCCATGACACGAACCGCACTCTGTTTCCTGCTGCTTGCCCTGTCCACCGCCGGGCTGTTCCTGCTCGACCTCATGACGGGCGACGTCACCCTCCCCGCTGCCGACGTATGGGCGGCACTGACGGGCAGTGGCGGCGACGCGCTGACGGCACACATCGTCCGTTCGGTCCGCCTCGTGCGGGGGGTGGTGGCAGTACTCGTCGGGCTGTCGCTCTCCGTGAGCGGACTGCAGATGCAGACCGTCTTCCGCAATCCGCTGGCGGACCCCTACCTGCTGGGCGTCAGTTCGGGAGCCAGCCTGGGCGTGGCGCTGTTCATCCTGGGCATCCCCCTGCTGGGGCTGTCGGGTGCGCCGTGGTTGCAGTCGGTGGGCGTGGCAGGCGCCGGCTGGGTGGGTTCCGCCGCCATCCTGCTGGGCGTGGCGTTCATCAGCCGACGGGTGAAGAACATCATGGGGGTGCTCATCCTCGGCGTGATGACAGGATACGTTGCCGGGGCACTCATCCAGGTGTTGCAGTATCTCAGCGCGGCGGAACAGCTGAAGCTCTTCACGCTGTGGTCCATGGGCTCGCTGGGTCAGGTCACCGAGACCAAGCTCTGGGTCATGCTTGCCGTGGTGACGGTGGGCCTCGTGCTCGCGGTGGCAAGCATCAAGGCGCTCAACCTGTTGTTGCTGGGCGAGCAGTACGCCTCGACGATGGGGCTTGACGTCCGCCGCTCCCGCTCGCTCATCTTCCTGTCGACGATGTTGCTCACGGGCACGGTGACCGCGTTCTGCGGACCCATCGGGTTCGTCGGTCTCGCCATCCCCCACCTGGCGCGGGTCGTCTTCGGCAACGCCGACCACCGCGTGTTGCTCCCTGCCTGCGTGGGTATGGGCATGGCGGCGATGCTCGTGTGCGACATCCTCTCGAAGGCGTTCGTCCTCCCGGTGAACTGCATCGCCGCCCTGCTGGGCGTCCCCGTCATCGTGTGGGTCATCGTGAAGGTCGGCTGGTAATGAACTTGTAATCTGAAACACTCATGCACATCGAACATCTCTCCATCGGTTATGGCACACGCACGCTGCTCTCCGACGTCACGCTGACGCTGGAGGGAGGGCAGCTCGTGGCGCTCCTGGGCCGTAACGGGACGGGCAAGAGCACCCTGCTCCGTGCGCTGGCAGGGCTTGAACCGTGCCGTACGGGCGAAGTATGGCTCGACGGACGCCCCCTCTCCACGCTCGATGCGGGCGAACGCTCGCGCCGGGTCAGCCTGGTGACGACCGAGAAGGTGGCAGTGCCCCACCTGCGTGTCCACGAACTCGTGGCGATGGGCCGCGCTCCCTACACCAACTGGGTGGGCCGTCTCTCCGCCACGGACGAAGCCGCCATCGCCCGTGCACTGGAGCTGACGGGCATGTCCGCCTACGCCTCCCGTCCGACCGACAGCCTGTCCGACGGCGAGAGCCAGCGGGTGATGATTGCCCGGGCGCTGGCGCAGGACACGCCGCTGGTCCTGCTCGACGAGCCGACGTCGTTCCTCGACCTGCCGAACCGCTACGACCTCTGCCTGCTGCTCAAGCGGCTTGCCACGGAGTCGGGGAAGCTCATCGTGTTCTCTACGCACGAACTGGACATCGCGCTGTCCGTCTGCCACACGGTGATGCTCATCGACAATCCGCGCGTGCACTGCCTGCCCACGCCGGAGATGGTGTCGGCGGGCTACATCGAACGCCTGTTCCACAGTCCGTCGGTGAGCTTTGACATCTCGGAGTGGGAACCCGGCAGCTATGCCGTCCGGGTGAAGGGGAGGGGATGAATTTTCCCGCCGGGCGAAAGATTTCCGTCCGATTGTTTCGCCGCTCCGACATCTCTTTGTATCTTTGCGGTACTTTAAGAAGCAAGTCACAATAAGGAGGTTTCCGTTGTGAAGACATCTAGGTAGCCCTCGGCCTTTAAGCGGGGGCTTTTTTATTGTCCCATTCCAAACAAAGGCGGGCAATGCCGACAGTTTCCTGTGCCGTCATTGCCCGCCTTCTCTTTATCCTTGCCCGCCGTCGTGCCGGCAGGTTCCGGTCCGGGTCGTCCTGTGGGTTCAGTTCTTCGCCGTTCCGTACTTGTCCATCAGTCCGCGGATGACCTCCGCCGTCAGCTCATGTCCCTCCAGGAGGGGGAACCCTTCCCAGCGGACGATGCCCTGCGGGTCGATGAGGATGACGTGCGGGATGCCCTTCACCTGGAGCGCGTTCTTCATCGTCGCCCGGGTGTCGATGGCGCTGCTGTACTCCAGTACGGGCGAAGGCATTGCCTTCACGTCCTCCGCCTTCTCGTCAGAGAGGCCGATGACCACCAGCTCGTCCTTGAACTGCTTCTGGAACTCGTTCAGCTCGGGGATAGCCTTCCGGCAGGGCCCGCACCACGTCGCCCAGAAGTCGATGAGGACGAACTTGCCCTTTGTCTCCGGCTGTGCGGTGAGCCACTGCTCCACGGTCAGCTCGGGTGCCTTCTTGTTGAGGAACGAGGCAGCCCACAGCTGCTTGCCGTTGTTGCTCTCCTGTGCCATTCCCGCTATGCTGCACAGCAGGAAGGCGATGCACGTAAGTAGCTTGTTCATGGCGCCTTATTCGATGAATTTCACTTTGCTCATGTCGCGCGACTTGGCTTCGGGCGCCTCGTCGGGGTAACCCAGGGCGATGGCGTAGAGCAGCCGGTGCGTGTCGGGGAGGTCCAGCCGTTTGAGGTACTCCGCAGCTGCGGGCGTCTCCATGAAGCGGGTGGCGCCGCCCAGGCAGCACGAACCGATGCCCAGCGACTGTGCCGCGAGGATGATGTTCTCGCCCAGCAGGCCGCAGTCGACCTGCGAGAGGTCATAGGTCGTGTCGTAGGCGATGAAGACCACCGTCGGCGCGTTGTTGAACATGTTGCGGAAGCCCGGACGCTCGGCTGCCTTGGGGTTCTCCTTCTTGTACAGTTCGGTCAGTCCGTTGATGAAGTCCGCGTTGTCGGTCACGCGCACCTGCCACGACTCCCGGTGCATCCCGTTGGGGGCATGGATGCCGCACTCCAGGATGCGTTGCAGCGTGTCGCGGTTCACCGGCTGCGGTTTGTACTGACGGATGCTGCGCCGCGCCATGATGTTCTCGATGACGATGTCCGAGCGGCTCGGCAACGGTTCCTGAGCAGGAGCTTCCTGCTGTGCCGGACTGCATCCGGCAAGGGCGGCACACATGCAGAGTCCGCCCGCAAGCGATTTCAATGTTGCGTTCATGTTATGAGGTATTGGGTGATTGGTTGTCAGGGCGTCGGGGTTACTTGTCCTTCGGCTTGTCGTCGGACTTCAGTCCGTCCACGAAGCCGTCGATGGCGGCGCCTGTCTTGTCGATGACGTCCCCTGCCTTCTCGATGACCTTGCCGGCGTGCTCCTTGAAGGCGGCGGAAGCATACTCACCCTGCAGGCGGGCGATCTCCCTCAGCTCATCCTCGGACAGGTCCTTGGCGTCCTTCGCCTTGTCCAGGAGGGCGCTGAACTTCTTGTTCGCCTCCTCCCACTGCTCCTCGGTGTAGCTGCTGCCCTTGTCCTTCACCTCCTCGATGAAGTCCTTCAGTTCGTCCACTTGGCTCTTCTCCCGGCAGGAGTCGAGCGAGAATGCCGCTGCGAAAAGCAGGGCGTAGATAAAGAATCTTTTCATACTCTTGACTGGTTAAGTCCCGCCTGCGTCCGGTACGCCCGTTGGCAGGGAGTCCGTCGCCCGTCCGTTGCAGCCCGTCGCCTGCGGAAGTGATTGAACAGTATCGGGTCACGGACGCTCTGCCCTGCGTACCTGCCGCCGGGGCGCCGTCCGTGATACCTTCGCAAATATACGGCTTTTGCGTACAAAAAGGAGTGAAAAAAGTCCACATTATGTTGCACGTGCCTCCCCGTCGGGTATAAAAAAGGGGGCGCTGCAGAGCAACGTCCCCTTTCCTTTTAATATGGCGTATGATGGAATGCCCGTCTTAGAGCTTCGGACCAGCAGCAACCAAAGCCTTGCCGGCTTCGTTGCCGGTGAACTTGGCGAAGTTCTTGATGAAGCGGCCGGCGAGGTCCTTGGCCTTTTCGTCCCACTGAGCAGCGTCAGCGTAGGTATCGCGCGGGTCAAGGATCTTCGGGTCTACTCCCGGAAGCTCCGTCGGAACGACGAAGTCGAAGTACGGGATGGTCTTCGTGGGAGCCTTGTCGATTGAGCCGTCGAGGATGGCGTCGATGATGCCGCGGGTGTCGCGGATGGAGATACGCTTACCGGTACCGTTCCAGCCTGTGTTGACCAAGTATGCCTTGGCGCCAACCTTGTTCATCTTCTTCACCAGTTCCTCAGCATACTTCGTCGGGTGCAGGCTCAGGAAAGCGGCACCGAAGCAAGCGGAGAAGGTCGGAGTCGGCTCGGTGATGCCGCGCTCTGTACCTGCCAGCTTGGCAGTAAAGCCGGAGAGGAAGTAATACTGGGTCTGCTCTGCGTTGAGGATAGATACCGGGGGCAATACGCCGAAGGCATCAGCAGAGAGGAAGATTACCTGGTGTGCGTGAGGACCCTTGGAGATGGGCTTCACGATGTTCTCGATGTGGTAGATGGGGTAAGACACGCGGGTGTTCTCGGTCACGCTCTTGTCTGCGAAGTCGATCTTGCCGTTGGCGTCAACGGTCACGTTCTCCAGGAGGGCGTCACGCTTGATGGCGTTGTAGATGTCCGGCTCAGACTCCTTGTCGAGGTTGATGACCTTGGCATAGCATCCGCCTTCGTAGTTGAACACGCCTTCATCGTCCCATCCGTGCTCGTCGTCGCCGATGAGCAGACGTTTCGGGTCGGTCGAAAGAGTGGTCTTTCCGGTACCTGACAGACCGAAGAAGATAGCGGTGTCAGTACCTTCCTTGTTCGTGTTGGCGGAGCAGTGCATGGAAGCGATGCCACGGAGCGGGTTGAGGTAGTTCATGATGGAGAAGATACCCTTCTTCATTTCACCACCGTACCAGGTGTTCAGGATTACCTGTTCCTTGGTCTTGAGGTTGAACACGGTAGCTGTCTCCGAGTTGAGGCCAAGCTCCTTGTAGTTGTCCACCTTTGCCTTGGCAGCGTTGAAGGACACGAAGTCGGGCTCGCCGTAGTTGGCAAGTTCCTCAGCTGTCGGACGGATGAACATGTTGGTCACAAAGTGTGCCTGCCAAGCCACTTCCATGATGAAGCGCACTTTCAGACGGGTAGCCTCGTTGGCACCGCAGAATGTGTCGACAACGAAAAGACGCTTGCCGGAGAGTTCCTTCACGGCCTTTGCCTTCAGGTCAGCCCATGCCTCTTCGGAGCAAGGCTTGTTGTCGTTCTTATATTCGTCGGAAGTCCACCATACGGTGTCCTTGCTGGCCTCGTTGTATACGAAGAATTTGTCTTTGGGCGAGCGGCCGGTGTAGATACCGGTCATCACGTTGACTGCGCCCAGTTCAGTTACCTGGCCCTTCTCGTAGCCTTCCAATGTTGATTTGGTCTCTTCTGCGAACAGAACATCATAAGACGGATTGTGCACGATTTCTTTGACATCGGTGATTCCGTACTTGCTCAAATCCAAGTTTGCCATTGTTGTTGAGTTTTTAGTTGTAATATAATGAATAGATTCTCTTGCTTGTTGTCTTTCTTTCTGAAAAGGCAGGGCTTTCGCTCTGAAAGTGGCAGGGAGCCTGCCTTGTTTATCGGGTGCAAAAGTAGCATATTCTTTGGAGTGGGGGAAATATATTAGAGAAAAATTTCCATAATGCGGTAAGATTTATATTTGTATAACATCTGTCCGCGTCAGAATTGCGTGTTTGGGCTTTATTTCGTTTATTTGCAGCCGATAAAGCGAAAGCAGCCGGACCGTCGGGCAGGCAGGCTCCCTTCTCCCGCCTTGCCCTGCCCCCTCGTGTGCCCGTGTCCGGAGAGCCCTTTCCGGTCGCCGGCTGCCAAAGAGTCAATCATTTAACAACAAGATAAACCTGACTTATGAAAGTAATCGACTTCAACCAGTCCAACTCGGTGCTCAACCGGTTTGTGGCTGAGCTCCGCGACGTGAACATACAGGGCGACCGCCTCCGTTTCCGCCGCAACGTGGAACGCATCGGCGAGGTGATGGCCTATGAGATGAGCAAAGAGTTCCACTACACCCGTCGTCCCGTGCAGACCCCGCTGGGAGTCGCCCAGGTGAACCTGCCGGACAATCCCCTCGTCCTCGCGACCATCCTGCGTGCGGGGCTTCCGTTCCACCAGGGCTTCCTGAGCTACTTCGACCATGCAGAGAACGCCTTCGTCTCCGCCTACCGCAAGTACATTGATGAGGAGCACTTCGACGTGAACATCGAGTACATCGCTTCGCCGGACATCACGGGCAAGACGCTCGTCCTGGTCGACCCGATGCTTGCCACCGGGTCTTCGATGGAGCTGAGCTACCACGCCATGCTGACCCGTGGCGAACCGGCGGAAATCCACGTGGCATCCATCATCGCCACCCGTCAGGCGGTGGACTACATCTCCGAGAAGCTGCCGGCAGACAAGACCACGGTGTGGTGTGCTGCCATCGACCCCACGCTCGACGACCATTATTATATTGTCCCCGGTCTGGGTGACGCGGGTGACCTCTGCTTCGGGGAAAAATAAACACGCGTCAATTGTCAATTGAAGAAGCGCTTTGCGCTTCTGACAAAATGTCAAATGAATCGCCCGAGAAGGGGCTTCCTTGCACCAGAATACGAGTTGGTGACCACGGAGGGCCTTCTCGGGCGGTTTGTGTTTTTCATGTTGTCGGTATTTCCGTCGGTCTCCTTTCCTTCTGTGTTCTTTTCTTCTGCCTGTGTTCCCTTCCGTCGGTCTTTTCACACGGACGGACGCAAAATCACACATCGGAAATCGTGCCCCTTCGGTCTCTAAAAAATGGGGACCGGTGGGTGTTTTCGTACGGACGCGTCGGTACGACGGTGCGGACACGTCGGTACGACGGTAGTCGTTCGTCCGTACGAAGCCAATCACAGGTGCTTTCGAGCGTGGAAACAGGTGCGTCGGATGCTTTTTTCGCGTTAGAAAGGGTATAATTGTGTGAATATAGGTTTATTTTGATGCGTTCCGACGGACGTGTCTTAAAATATTTAACGCGCGTTTTTCTAATTGGGACGATTTTGCGAAAATGCGCGTTAGCTGAAAACGGCAAATCAGGAATTTTTGATGTTAAAACCGACGTTTCAATGGACAATTGACAATGGGCGATTGTTTAAATGTTATTAACCGGTTGCGCCCGTGTGACAATTAATTTGTTACTTTGCACCAATTTAGCTAAAGAGTCGCTTTTATGTCCACGAAACACCGGGTACGCCTTTTCGACATGCAGTTCATCACCGCCTGCATCAGTACGACCATGGTACTGATACTGTTGGGGTTGATGCTGTTTCTCGTGTTGTCGGCACACCGGCTGTCCGTGTACGTACGCGAGAACCTGAACTTCACCGTCCTGCTGAACAACGACGCACCCGAGTCCGCCATCCTTGCCCTGCAGAAGCGGCTGGACAGTGAGGCGTTCGTCAAGGCGTCCGCCTACATCTCCAAGGAGGAGGCGCTGAAGGAGGAGGTGGAGACCATGGGCAGCGACCCCGTGGAGTTCCTCGGTTACAACCCCTTCAGTCCGTCCATCGAGCTGAAGCTGCATGCCGCCTATGCCAATGCCGACAGCGTGGCGTGGATCAAGGAGCGCATCCTTGCCGACAAGCTGGTGACGGACGTCGACTACAGGCAGGGGCTCATGGACTCCGTGAACCGGAACATCAGCAAGCTCAGCATCGGGCTGCTCGCCGTGGCCGCCCTGCTGACGCTCATCTCGTTCGCACTCATCAACAACACCGTCCGCCTGACCATCTACTCCAAGCGCTTCCTCATCCACACCATGAAGCTCGTGGGGGCGGGGTGGGGCTTCATCCGACGGCCCTTCCTGCGGCGCAACTTCTGGGTCGGGCTGTCGTCGGGTGTCCTGGCGGACGCCGTGCTGGTGGCTGCCGCCTACACCCTGGTGAGCTATGAGCCGGGGCTGCTCGCCGTCATCACCACCGACATCCTGCTGTGGGTGATGCTGTCGACGCTCCTCTTTGGCGTGCTCATCACCTGCATGTGCGCCTATATTTCGATAAACAAGTACCTCCGCCTGAGCGCAGGTGACCTATATTATATGTAAACATGGATAGACAAACATTCGCTTTCGACAAGACAAACTTCATCCTCCTCCTCATCGGGATGGTGGTAGTAATCATCGGCTTTCTCCTCATGGCGGGACCGGGCTCCTCGGAGACCCAGTTCAACCCCGACATCTTCAGCGTACGCCGCGTCCGGGTGGCTCCCATTGTGAGCTTCGTGGGGTTCGTGTTCATGATTTACGCCGTGGTGCGCCGTCCCAAACACACTGAAGACAACCGACCGGAAGCATGAACGACCTGACCCTCCTTGAAACCATCGTGATAGCCATCGTGGAGGGACTCACCGAGTTCCTTCCCGTCTCGTCCACGGGACACATGATCATTACCCAGGGCGTGCTGGGCGTGGAGAGTACGCCTTTCGTCAAGGCGTTCACCGTCATCATCCAGTTCGGCGCCATCCTCTCGGTGGTCTGCCTCTACTGGAAGCGATTCTTCCGCCTGAACCCCAAGCCCGTGCCTGCGGGCAGTACGCCCGTGAGACGGTTCCTCCACAAGTTCGACTTCTACTGGAAACTGCTGGTCGCCTTCATCCCCGCGGCCATCTTCGGCTTCCTCTTCAGCGACAAGATAGACGAGTTGCTGGAGAGCGTGACCGTGGTGGCGGTGATGCTCATCCTGGGCGGCATCTTCATGCTGTTCACCGACCGCATCTTCCGCGACGAGGCAGGACGGAAGACCGAGCTGACGGAGGCGAAGGCGTTCCGCATCGGGCTCTTCCAGTGCATCGCGATGATACCCGGCGTGTCGCGCTCCATGGCGACCATCGTCGGGGGCATGGCGCAGAAGCTCTCGCGCAAGGATGCCGCCGAGTTCTCCTTCTTCCTCGCCGTGCCGACCATGTTCGCCGCGACCGCCTACAAGATGCTGAAGCTCTTCCTCGACGAAGGGGGCGCCGACGTGCTGCGTGAGAACCTGACCGCCCTGCTGGTCGGCAACGCCGTCGCGTTCGTCGTCGCCCTGGTCGCCATCAAGTTCTTCATCGCCTTCGTGACCAAGTACGGCTTCAAGGCCTTCGGCTGGTACCGCATCATCGTGGGCGCACTGATTCTCATCCTGCTGCTCACGGGCCATTCGCTCACCCTTTAAACCCTGCCTATGAACTTCAAAGACGGAGCCATCATCTGTGTCAACAAGCCCTACGGGTGGACCTCGTTCGGCGTAGTCAACAAGGTACGCTACTTCGTGTGCCGCAAACAGGGCGTGAAGAAGCTCAAGGTGGGCCATGCCGGCACGCTCGACCCGCTCGCCACCGGTGTGATGATACTCTGCACCGGACGGGCGACGAAGCGCATCGAGGAGTTCCAGGCGCACACCAAGGAGTACGTGGCTACCCTCCGCCTGGGGGCGACCACCCCGTCGTTCGACCTGGAAAAGGAAATCGACGCCACCTATCCCACCGACCACATCACCCGCGAGCTGGTGGAGGAGACGCTCCGGCAGTTCGTGGGCAGCATCGAGCAGGTGCCCCCTGCCTTCTCCGCCTGCAAGGTCGACGGCAAACGTGCCTACGACCTCGCCCGCAAGGGCCGTGAGGTGGAGCTGAAGCCCAAGACGCTGGTCATCGACGAGATAGAGCTGCTCGCCTGCGAGCTGCCCGACATCCGCATCCGGGTGGTGTGCAGCAAGGGGACCTACATCCGTGCACTGGCACGCGACATCGGCATTGCCCTGCACAGCGGTGCACACCTCACGGCGCTGGAGCGCACCCGGGTCGGCGACGTCCGCCTGGAGGACTGCCTCGCGCTCGACCAGGTCGAGGCGTGGGTGGACGCGCAGGAGCTCACCCCGTCGGTGAACGACTGACGTCCCCCTGAACAAAGAAATAACAATAACATCGAAGATATTATGAAACTGTCGCAATTTAAATTCAAGCTGCCGGAAGAGAAAATCGCTCTGCACCCGGCGAAACATCGTGATGAATCGCGCCTGATGGTCGTCCACAAGAAGTCGGGAGAGATCGAGCATCGCATGTTTAAGGACATCCTCGACTATTTCGATGATAAGGACGTATTTATCTTCAACGACACGAAAGTCTTCCCTGCCCGCCTCTACGGCAACAAGGAGAAGACCGGCGCACGCATCGAGGTCTTCCTGCTGCGCGAGCTCAACGAGGAGCTGCGTCTGTGGGATGTGCTGGTCGACCCCGCCCGCAAGATACGCATCGGCAACAAGCTCTACTTTGGCGAAGACGACTCCATGGTGGCGGAGGTCATCGACAACACCACGTCGCGCGGACGCACCCTGCGCTTCCTCTACGACGGGCCGCACGACGAGTTCAAGAAGGCGCTCTATGCCCTGGGAGAACCCCCCTTGCCCTCGTTCATCAACCGGCCCGTGGAGCCGGAGGACGAAGAGAACTTCCAGACCATCTTCGCACGCAACGAGGGTGCCGTGACCGCACCCACCGCCGGACTGCACTTCAGCCGGGAACTGATGAAGCGCATGGAAATCAAGGGCATCGACTTCGCCTTCATCACCCTCCACGCCGGACTGGGCAACTTCCGCGACATCGACGTCGAAGACCTCACCAAGCACAAGATGGACTCCGAGCAGATGTTCGTCGAGGCGGACGCCGTGCAGCGGGTCAACGCCGCCAAGGACGGAGGGCATAACGTCTGCGCCGTGGGCACGACCGTCATGCGCGCCATCGAGACCGCCGTGGGCACCGACGGCCACCTGAAGGAGTACGAGGGATGGACCAACAAGTTCATCTTCCCGCCCTACGAGTTCTCTGTTGCCAACAGCATGGTGTCGAACTTCCACATGCCTTACTCCACGCTGCTGATGCTCGTGTCGGCGTATGGCGGATACGACCTCATCATGCACGCCTACGACGTTGCCCTGCAGGAGGACTACCGCTTCGGTACCTACGGCGACGCCATGTTGATTCTCGACTGACGACACGAGCCTATGACGACGGTTTACTTGGGCCTGGGCACGAACCTGGGCGACCGGGAGCTGAACCTGCGCCGGGCGACGGACGAGATAGCACGACGGATAGGGAAGGTGACTTCCCTTTCGTCATTTTATGAGACCGCCCCGTGGGGCTTCCGCTCCGAACATGCTTTCCTCAACGCCGCCCTGGCTGTGCAGACCGACCTGGCACCCGGGGAAGTGCTCGTCCGCACGCAGGCCATCGAGCGCGAGCTGGGCAGACGCAGCAAGAGCGTCGGCGGGGTCTATTCCGACCGCCCCATCGACATCGACATCCTGCTCTACGGCGACCGGCTCCTGACGACTGACACCCTGACGCTGCCGCACCCCGGCATCGCCGAACGTCTGTTCGTCCTCCGTCCGCTGGCAGAGATTGCCGGCGAGGTGACACACCCCGTGCTGGGCGTCACCATCGCCGAACTGCTGCGCCGGGTAGAGGCCGCCACGGACCACCCCGACGAGGGACGTCCCTAAAAAGAATTTAAAAAGAGAGGAACACCTGCACGCCGTTCGGCGGGAAATGCCTACCTTTGCGCCCGACAAAACAATGTGGAAAGATTTGGGCAGCTTGCAACCACAGAAAAAAATGCTAAAGAAACCGCCTCCCGGCAGGCGGCGTGCGTAGTTCCCTTCCCAACTCCTCTTTCCCCATTCTTTTGTGACCGTGTATGTGGTACTGCCGTACGGCAGGGGCCGCACCGTGAATGAATGAACCAACTAACCTTTAAACGAAAGAAATGGGATATCTGTTTACATCCGAATCGGTGTCTGAAGGACACCCCGACAAAGTGGCGGACCAAATCTCCGACGCTGTGCTTGACAAACTATTGGCTTATGACCCTGGTTCGAAAGTAGCTTGCGAAACTCTGGTGACCACCGGACAGGTGGTGCTGGCGGGTGAAATCAAGACAAAGGCGTACGTTGACATGCAACGCATCGCCCGCGAAGTAATCAACCGTATCGGCTATACGAAAGGCGAATACATGTTCGACGGCAATTCCTGCGGAGTGCTCTCCGCCATCCACGAGCAAAGCCCCGACATCAACCGGGGCGTGGAGCGTCAGGACCCCATGGAGCAGGGAGCCGGTGACCAGGGCATGATGTTCGGCTATGCCACCAACGAAACCGAGAACTACATGCCCCTCTCGCTCGACCTGGCGCACAAGATACTGATGGTCCTCGCCGACATCCGGCGCGAGGGGAAGGAGATGACCTACCTGCGCCCCGACGCCAAGAGCCAGGTGACCATCGAATACGACGACGACAACCGCCCCGTCCGCATCGACACCATCGTGGTGTCGACCCAGCACGACGAGTTCATCCGCCCCGCGGACGACTCCCCCGAGGCACAGTTCCGGGCTGACGAGGAGATGCTCGCACAGATACGTCGCGACGTCATCGGCATCCTCATGCCCCGGGTCATCGCCGGCATCCGTAACGAGAGCGTGCTCGCCCTCTTCAACGACCACATCACTTACCACGTGAACCCCACCGGCAAGTTCGTCATCGGCGGACCTCATGGCGACACGGGACTGACCGGCCGCAAAATCATCGTCGACACCTACGGCGGCAAGGGCGCACACGGCGGAGGAGCCTTCTCCGGCAAGGACCCCAGCAAGGTGGACCGCAGCGCAGCCTATGCCGCACGGCACATCGCCAAGAACCTCGTGGCTGCCGGCGTCGCCGACGAAATCCTCGTCCAGGTGTCCTACGCCATCGGTGTGGCACGCCCCATCAACATCTACGTGAACACCTACGGACGCAGCCACGTGAACCTGACCGACGGGGAGATTGCCCGCAAGATTGACGCCCTCTTCGACCTCCGTCCGAAGGCCATCGAGGAACGCCTCAAGCTCCGCAACCCCATCTACTCGGAGACGGCTGCCTACGGACACATGGGACGCGAACCCCAGGTGGTGACGAAGCACTTCGACTCCCGCTACGAAGGGAACAAGGACATCACCGTGGAGCTCTTCACCTGGGAGAAGCTCGACTACGTGGACCGCGTGAAGGAGGCCTTCGGACTCTGACACCCCCGTACTCATACCGGCGCGGACGGCACGGAGGCACACAGCCGCCGGAGCCGTCCGCGTCCGGACATTCATGCTAACGACAAACCCCACAGACTCATGAACACCCTACGCCGCGTATGCGTCTACTGCGCATCCAGCACACAGATTGACCCCGCCTATGCCGAGTGCGCCTCCGAACTGGGCAGGCTGCTCGCCCGCCGGCACATCCGGCTCGTGAACGGTGCCGGCTCGATGGGGCTGATGGCCGCCTGTGCCGATGCCGCCCTGGAGGCGGGAGGCGAGGTGACCGGAGTCATCCCCCGCTTCATGGTCGAGCAGGGCTGGTGCCACAAGGGACTGACGGAACTCATCGAGACGACGGACATGCACGAGCGCAAGGAGGTCATGGCACGACTCTCCGACGGCACCGTTGCCCTGCCCGGAGGCGTCGGCACCCTCGAGGAGCTGCTCGAAATCATCACCTGGAAGCAGCTGGGACTCTATGACAAGCCCGTCGTCATCCTCAACGCCCGCGGCTACTTCGACCCCCTGCTGGCGATGTTCCGCCGTGCCGTCGACGAACGCTTCATGCGCCCCCAGCACGCCGGACTCTGGACCGTGGCGTCCACCCCCGCCGAAGCCGTCGAACAGCTGCTCGTCACCCCTCTCTGGGACAAGAACCTCCGTAAATTCGCTGCCCTATGACCCCCCGATGCCCCGTTGACAGCCTTCAGGTACACTACTGCCAGCCGCAGGACTCGCTCCTGGCGACGATGGTCCAGCGGACGGAGATTCCGGGCCGACCCGGTGTGCCCTTGCCCTACCAGCTGCGCACCGACGACGGCATCACCTCGGTCATCCTGCTGTGCATGTGCATGCTCGCCTACGTCCTGTCGCGCGGCAGGCACTTCCTGTGGCAGCAGGTCAAGGACTTCTTCTCCACCCGCGAGCGTTCCAGCCTCTTTGCCGAGGAGACGAACACCGACGTCCGTTACCGCGTCCTGCTCCTGCTCAACACCGGGATGGTCTTCGGACTGCTCGTGTTCGAGTACCTCAGCGGACGCATGCCCACGGCGCTGCATGCCCACCCCATCCGGTGGCTCGGACTCTACATCGTCGCCTGCCTGGCATACTACCTGCTGAAGTGCGCGCTCTACAGCTTCGCCAATTGGACTTTTTTTGACAAACAGAAGTCCCGCCGGTGGCTGGACTCCTATTTCCTGGTCTTTGTCGGCGAAGGGCTGCTGCTTTTCCCGCTGTTGCTGCTCGTGGTCTACTTTGACCTGGGCGCGGAGAAGAAG
>OJKC01000383.1_pt1 | contig 39834 bp, 74 predicted proteins | sample 1596401 | NCBI WGS metagenome assembly OJKC01 (sample SAMEA4350162, study PRJEB24818) | metagenome | biome: human; feature: gut; material: faeces | place: Denmark | collected 2013-09 | reverse complement strand
CCCCGCGCTTGTCGCACTCTTTCAGCAGCGACAACGCCTGTTTGTTGTTCTTACAGCGGATATCCACTTTCCCGGCGAAAAAATCATTGATGGAATACCTTTTCATTCCTTTTCCCTCCTACTCGTCCTTTTCGTCTTTGGCTCCCTTGTTCCGATGATACGGCGTTCCGGGGTTCCCCCAGACGGCCTTGTACTTGTTGCACTTAGTGGCGGCGGCTACGCGGCGCACGTATTCGCCGCAGCTGGTCGGCGGCTCCAGATGGTAGCTGGGGCTCTGCTGGCAGTAGCAGCGGTAGCCCGGCTCCCCGTTCAGCTCCGGCCAGTGCCACAGGCAGGTAGAGCAGCGCCCGTGACGTTTCTTCCGGCTCAGGTCGATGACGGTCATGACCTCGCCTCCAATTCCCGGCCCGCCTCCCACTCCCGATAGAGGGCCATCCAGTCCGGCAGGGTCATGGTGACCAGGATGGCCGCGTTGTTTTTGCGGTGGAAGACGGCTGGCAGGTCTCCCTTTCCCCCGGCTGCAGCGTCCCGGATGGCCTGCTCCACCCACTCGTAGAGCCGCATCTGCTCGCAGTGCTTGGCCTCGATGTGGATGCCCGGTAGGCCGATCACATCAGACGCGTCGCCGGTGTTGCCGCAGTACTGGGCCGTGCGCCGGGTGTCGTACCCTTCGGCCCGCAGGACCGAGGCCAGCTCTCGCTCAAACCGTGCACCCTTTCGGCGGCTGTTGATCGTCATGTTCCTCATCCTTTCGCGATGCATTTATAGGTCATGTGACTGGGGTCGAAGATCAATCCGATTCGCCCTAGGCTGTCGTTTCGGTTCTTGGCAACCTGCAGGGCGATATACTGTTTTCCATGGCGGGTAGCCATTTCCGCAATGCCACGATGGCATTCTGGGATGGCGGGGTCATCCAAGGTTTCGGGGCGGTGCAAAAACACGATGCTGTCCGCGTCCTGCTCGATATCGCCGGAGCCGCGCAGACAATCCATGGTTGGCATTTCCAATCGGCCCTTCTGCTGCGGGCGGCTGACCTGTGCCAAGGCCAAAACCGGGATTTTCAGGTCAAGGGCCATTGCCTTTAGTTCATGGCTGACGGTGGTAATTCGCACAAACTCGCTGTCGGTCTTTTGGGCCGTCTTTAGCAACTGCAGGTAATCGACAACGAGCAAATCGAGGCCGCGTTCATCCTTTCGCCGCTCTGCCTCGGCCCGCAGGGCTTCGACGGTGCGGACGGAAAACGTAAAGGGCATGTTGAGATTCGCAAGTTCATTTCCGGCCTCCATGATGTGTTCCCAATCGTCGACCTCAAGGCCCTTGCCGGTGCGCAGCTTTCGCCCCTCCACGCCGCTCCGGGCGGCGATCAGCCGGCGGAGATACTGGCTGGGGGTCATTTCCAGCGAGCAGACGCCCACCTTCTTCCCGGCCCCGGCGATATGCATGGCCATGTAGGCGGCGAGGGCGGATTTCCCTACGGCGGGCCGTGCGCCGAGCACCGTCATTTCGCCGGGGAACAGACCGCCTAATACCGTGTCCAAGCACGGCACGCCGGTATTCAGGTACGTGATTTTTCCCTGACTGGCCGTCTCGATCTCGTCGATGGTGGTCATGACAAGATCGGTCATTTCCACCCAGCCATCATTGCCGGAGGTTAGTTTCCGCAGGCTGTCCATGGTGGCGGCCTTGATAGCGTCCGTGTCCCGATGCTGGTCGTTGGCGGCAATGGACAGGGCTTCGGCGATCCGTTCCATGTCCCGGCGGGTGGTGATCTCCCGCAGGGCCTTGATATCCTGCGGCAACATCACGGTGGACGGAGAATACCGCAGGGCCTCCAACACGGCAGCCTGCCCGGTCGTGGGAAATTCCTCCGCGATCGCCCGGCCAATGCTGGGCGCGTCGTAGGGTTCACGGCGGGCCGTGGCCTTCTTCATGGCGGCGAATATGGCCTTGTATTCGGGCACGGTGAAATCCCTTTCGGTTAGGCCGGGGAGCCATTTCCGGGGATCGCCGGTCTGCAGCAGGCCCCCGATGACGGAGCGTTCGATGGTCTGGTCGTAGATCATCTGATCACCTCCCCGTCTTGGATGAACGGTATCTCGTAGAGGCTTTTGCTCTCTTCGGCGGGCTTTGGTTTGTCCTCCAAGATGCGGCGGACGAAGGGCCAATTCACACCGCCCTTGCGGTCATGGTCGCTGGCGGTGCGCAGGGCTGCCAGCAGGCGCTCCTCCCCGTAGTCGGCCAGCAGCCCCATGGCGGTGTCCATGGCCTGCAAGGTGGGCTGGATGCCGACCCGCACGATGGTGGTTTTCACCCGGTCGTACTGCTCGGCGGCCCGGTTGCATTCCTCCGGGGTCATAAAGGGGGCGGGGGCGGTCATGCCCTCGCGCGCGCACGCGCGTTCCTCCTCTTTGTCTTTTTCTTTTTCTTCTTCTTGGCTTTTTTGGGTTTTTTCAAAAACCAGTGGGTTTTTTGGGTTTTGTTGGGTTTCTCTGGGTTTTTTCGGGCGGCCGCCCTTGCATCCATTGGCTCGCTGCTTTTCGGAGTAGCGCTCGTACTCGGCAGCATCTCTGTCTATCTGTTTCCTGAGCATGGCGTATACCAGCTTTTCCTGTCCGGGCAGCTCATCTTCCTCGCCGTTTGCGTAGTGCAATATCGACTTCAGGAGCCTCCCCGCCTCAGCGTCGGAAAGGAGGTCAACGGTTTCGCTCAAGTCGGGAAAGACCTTGATGTATGGAAGCATTCTTTCCTTTCTCCTTTATCAGATTCGCGATTCCCGTGTTTTCCGTCAGAACGGCAGATCGTCGTCCGTGACTTCCTGATAGCCATTGTTCGCCGGGGCTGCGGGGGCCGGTGCGGGCTGCTGCTCGCCCTTGGGGCTCAGGAACTCCACGTCCTGCGCCATGACCTCCAGATTGGCGTAGGCCTTGCCGTCCTGCCCGGTGTAGGTGGAGACGCTCACGGGGCCGGTGACGGCCACCTTGCGGCCCTTGGCCAGATACTTCTGGCAGGTCTCGCCGGTCTTGTTCCATGCGCTGACCCGGAAAAAGTCGGCCTTGTCGTCCTGCCCGCGGCGATTGACGGCCACGGTGAAGGAGCAGACGGAGGAACCGGACTGGGTGACCCGGGTCTCCGGGTCGCGGGTGAGGTTGCCGATGATGGTCAATTTATTCATGGGGTTTTCCTTTCAGCCGGTAGACCCGGCAGATTTTTTCGTCAATGGTAATTGGCTGCAGGTGGTATTTTTCCATCAGCGCGGGGTCGCCGTGCTGGTGGGCCTCCATGTGATGCTCCCGGCATAGGGGCAGGGCCTCCATGCCCATGTGGTCGATCTCGTCCCGGTTCCGGCCCATGCCCACCCGGTCGATGTGGTGCAGCTCTCCGGGCCTCCGGCAGACCGCGCAGACCTTGCGCATGGCGCAGGCGTAGACGTAGGCGGTCACGTCTCCGGCGATCTCCGCGAGGTTTTCCCGGGTGGGGATGCCATGCTCCACACAAAATTCGATGAGGAAGTCGATGTACAGACGGGCGGTGGTCATGTCGCAGTCGGAGAGGCTAAAGCGCTTGATGGCCTCGGCGGTGAGCTCGTCCATTCGGTCGATCAAAAACTTGCGTTTCAGATCGCCGTTGAGCATTTCCCGGTCGCCCGCGCTCAGGTAGCCGCAGGCGGCGGAGATATCGCCCACCAGCGCCCATGCGTGGCGGCGCTGCTCCGGGCTGATCTGCCGCTTATCGTGCCACAGCACCATCACGTCCTCGCTTAGATTATCCACCGGGGGGCGGATGGTTTTCACCGCCACGGCTCCCCGGTGGTCATAGGCCCGGCCCACGGTGGAGATCATAGGCGGTCACCTGCCGAGCGCCGGGCGGCTTCGTCCTTGCCGCAATCCACGCACAGCACTTCGCCGAACTTCTCCTTGCTGGCCTTCGCCAGCTCCTGGGCGGTGCGGTTGCCGTAGGGCTTGATCTCATGGCCGCAGGCGGTGCAGTAGATCGGGGCGGCATCGGACTGGTTCGCCGGGGTGCCGGTCTGTTTCTTCTGCTCGGTCTCCTGTTGGTTCTGTTCGCTCTCTGGGGGCTTCTTTTGGGCGGGCGGGTCTTCCGGCAGGTCTTCGCCCGCGTAGATGTACAGGCCCAATCCGTGGCGGGCAATGGCCTTCGTCAGGCTCCGCTGGATGGTCTTGTTGACGGCGAAGCTGTCTACCTGCGCCAGAGGGATGCTGTGGTTCCGCGCGTCCATCACCGGCAGGTACTCGATGTGCTCCAGCGAGGTCTCCCCGTCCACAAGCGTCACGCCGGTCTTCACCCAGCAGGTCTTGCCGTCGGTGTGGTAGGGGTTGCCGTTGGCCGCCTCATAGACGGTGTAGTAGCTCATGGGGTAGCGCTTTTTCAGCTCCCCCCATGCCCAAGCCCAGCTCAGGTAGGTCAGGTTCCCTTTTTTCTCGGTGTGGCCGCTTACGTCCACGCCGTTCAAAATTTCAAACGGGCTCATCTTCGGTCTCCTCCTTTTCCAGCGGGCACCAGAGGCCAAAACGCTTCGGTGCCCAGATAATCTCCCCTGTGACGTTGCAGCGCTTGCGGTCGCGGTTGTACGCGTCGGTCTGGCAGTACTTGCAGCCATCGCAGCACTGGTGGTCGGGGTCAAAGCCGATACAGTCGGTCAGGCGATAGACCGCCGGGCGGATACCTCCATGCACGGCCTGTCCCTCCATTCGCAATAGCTGTCGTAGTAGGGGGAGCATTCCACGAGGCAGCAGGCCCATTCCATGGCCCTATCGGGCTGGTCTTGCTCGATCATGTCCCAGATCACTTCCATCAGGTCTTTCTGCGGCTCCTGCGAAAACTTGTGTACGTTCATGCCGATGGCCGCCGCCCGCCAGCCGAGGTGCTTCTCCCGCACATAGGCCATGCGGTTTTCGTCGGTGTCGGGCAGAATCTTGGAGGGCTCGTAGTAGTCGCCGATCACGGCGGGATTCTCTAGTTCATGTCCCATTCTTTCCACGCCTTTCTGATTCGCTTTCTCTGCTTCATGGGTCGATTGGGGATCGGGTCATAATTCCCGCTTCCGGGGCTTTTCCGCCGCTTTGGGCGGTCGGGGCGCTGGCACTCGTGGGCCTCCCACGGCTGATCCAGATACGCCCCGCATTCACAGCAGCGATACATTGCGTTTCGCTCCTTTTTGTGTTATAATGATGGTGGTTGTTTTGGACTGGCTTTCCTTTCGTGCCTCATCCTTTGTCGTTGGAACCCCCTTGGGCTCGTGCTGGTAACACGAGCCCTCTTTTTATACCAAGCCGTGGCCCCACGCCACGAACGCCCCAACAAACAGCGCCACGGCGGCGAACAGGGCGACGATCACTTCCCAGCTCTTATCGGGCGGGCACACCTCCGAGGCCATCCAGCGCAGGCGGCGCTTGTAGCGCAGCAGGTTCAGGCCGGTGCGGGGCACATACTCCATCATGGGAATGCTGGTAAACGTCTTGGGTACGATGCGCATCATTCTCACCTCCTTTTGATTCTCAATTTCCCGTCTTGGTCTATATATCCGCCCTCCGGGGCTTCTTCCATCGCCCGCCGGTGCTGCCGGACGGGCTTTTTCGCGGGCCTGCGGGTCTCCTGCGCCATCTCCTGCCGGGCCAGCTGCCAGCGGGTCACGGCCCTTTCGGTGGTGGCCAGCCGGGGCCGTGGACTGCGGGGGTCAACGCCCACCGCGAAGCTCTCGATCTCCCCGGAGCGCATCAGACGGCATACGTTTTGGTAGGTCATGCCGGTGGCCTCGGCCACCTGCCGGGGGGTCATTTGGCGCTCCATCTTCTTGCCTCCTTTCATTTCCCGATCCTCGCCAATGTGTCGCTCAGGCTGGCGATCAGCGCCCTGATCTTCTCGGCGTACTGGCCGCTCAAGTCCTGATCGTCGATGCGCCCGTCCATCACGTCCCGCTCCACGGCCTCCTGCAGCTGGGCCACGTCGGCCATGGTGTAGCGGTTTCGCATCACGCTCACCGGCAGGGCCATGTCGGCGCAGCCGATGTAGCGGCGGCGGTAGCTGTCGTAGTGGCTGAGCATCCATTTGTGCCAGAGGGTGGGCTCGCCCAGCGCCTCGCCGATGTTGTCGATGTCCTCTGGCGTGGGCACCGTCTCGCCGCTTTCCCAGCGCTCGATGGTGCTTTCGCTCACGCCTATCTTCTCGCCCAATTTCCAGCGGGGCAGGCCTTTTGATTCGCGGGCTTTTCGCAGGTCTTTTTCCGTAAATTCTGCCATGTTTCGTGCCTCCTTCCGGGGTTATACTTGGCTTGTGGACGGCGGTTCAAAGAACTTCGTCCACTCTACGCCGAGGGCCGCGGCGATGCGCTGGGCCGTGGGGACGGATGGAGAAATGTGCCCGTGCTCATAGTTGTTAAAGGTGGGTTGCGAAACGCCTACTTTCAACGCCATGTCCTTCTGGCTTAGGCCTTTGGACTTTCTGGCATCAATAAGCCATTGCCGCATTTAGTCACCTCCTATCGCTTAGCTTGTAACTATTATAATATAGTTAGCAACTAATGTCAATAGCTTTGGACTATATTTTTTTCGTTGCCAATTTAGGCCGGAACTATATAATAAATAAGGAGGGATTTTATGAATCGTTTTCGGGAATGCCGCGAGGCTTCCGGCCTTACGCAAAAATATGTTGCTCTTACGCTTGGTGTTAAAGGGCCTTCCGTCAGCAACTGGGAAAGCGGCAAGACCACGCCGACGACAGAAAACGTTGCTGCGCTGGCAAAGCTGTACAATGTCTCCGTCGATTATCTCCTAGGGCGGGACGAGGAGCAGCCGCAGCCCGCTCCGAAATACAGCACCGATCAGCGGAAAGAAATCGTGCTGAAAAAGCTGGAAAAGAAATCCCTCGCGCAGCTGGAAGCGATTCTGGTTGCCCTGGGTGATGATGGAAAATAAAAAAGCGCCTTTCGGCGCTGGGGGATGATTTTTGATGCAAAACCAACCGGCGGGTTGGGAGGTAGGGGACATGATAGCGGGGCTTGCCCTCGGATTGTCACTGATTAATCTAATTGTTGGTGTTTTCGTAGAGAGATACAGACGGCGACGCTCGATTTCTATCGAGGACGCATTTTTATTCCCCGTTGGCTATACCTCTGATTTTTGCTGGCTGGTTGTGCTGGCAACGCTTGTCAATAACACTCATGCCTGTTTGTCGTTCACCAACGCAAGACTTCGGTTGAAAGACGGGGAGATAAAAAACGAGATCAATCTCCGCGTACTTCCCTTCGGGGAAAAGAAGATCGAATTGGATTCCCTTCCGATCATCATCCCGGAACGAGGGGCGGAGCGGGTCACATTCGCCTTTCGGTTGAAAAGCGAAATGGATTCCCTCACAGCCCCATTCGTTCGGTGCAAGAATGAAGAAATTCGGAAACTTTGCTTCCCAAACGTGAATGTCTTGGTGCCGTCTGGCGGCAGCCACGAAGGGCAATGTCGTAAATTTCCTGATAATTCGGGGTTAAAGGATTTCCATCTTCCTTTGTCTTTTCTAGTTTCTGGCAAATTGCTTCAAAAAGATGTCTGCTTTGCCGTTGACGACATTCGATCGTTGCTTTAATGACAAAATGAGTGTTTTCCACGATTGCGGCGGCAATAACAACCGCAACGGCGGTCAGGCCAACCGTGACACTTGCTACGACAGCGCTTAAACAGATCAATAGAAAATTCAAATGCTTTCCCTCCTTGGCCTTAATGATAGTTCCAGTATATTCTATTGGTCAATAGATAGTCAAATGGTTTTGAGGAATTCAAGAAACTTTTGAAATTCCTCGTCGCTCATTTCTACCACTTTTTTCACGATCTTTTCAATGGTTTCCTCTCGCCGGTCTTTCATGCCCTGTTCCTTTCAGCCCCGCATAGGCTGTTGTAAACCATTCGCACGAATTTATAGATTTTTTTCAGTGCGCTCTCCGGGCAAACAGCCTGTACCATGCGGATAATTTCGTTACGGTAGTCCATTTCCATTTTTCCTCCCCAGTTGTCTTTTGGCGTTGCGCCCTGTTCTGCTTCCGTGATACTACACACCGCCAAAATAGGCAATAGGCAGAAATGGGACGTTCGACAAAATGCGACAGAATAAGAGGCCTAAATATGGGACAAACTGACCACAAATATGGGACAATTATTGATATGGACGACCTGCGGGAGCGCATAAAGGCAGAAATGGGGCGGCAGGAGATCGGAATCGGAAAACTGTCCGCAATGACCGGAATCCCGAAAAGCACCATCGACAATTTTATCAATACCTCGACAGTCCCCGCCTTTGATCGCGTGTACCAGATCACAACGGCCCTTGGGTTGGAGATCGTGGAACAGCCGCCGGACATCCCGGAGGACGCACCAGCGCAGCACGGCTACACGTCGGAGTATGTCAACGACATGAACGCCGTCCACCAACAGGAGAAAACCGACATACGGGAAAACCAGCGCTATGCCATTGACGCATTGAAAGAAGCGTATGAAAACGAACGGGAAATTACGCAGCAGCTAATCACATCCCTGAAAAAGGAAAAACGCATATGGTGTATTCTGGCCGTCGTTATGATTGCGTTTATTTGTGTGTGGTTTATTTGGGATATCACGAGCCCCGCCTGCGGAATCATCCGCTACAACCGCTCCCTTGTCGGCCCATTCGCCAAGGGCTGAATAGGAGGAAATAATATGCCACGCCAGACCCTCAAGCAACGCAAGGACGGGCGCTACAAATGCGTCTACAAAGGCATTCAATTTTACGGGGAGACGCAATCCGAGGCATTAGCCGCCCGTGACGCTTACAAGCGGCAGGAGGCGCAGAAAAAGCCGCAGGACGTGACGGTGATGGCCTATGTCCTGCGGTGGCTCCCGGCGTACAAAAGCGGGGTTACGCGGCGAACCTATAATCTTTATGCCGGGATGCTGGAACGGTTTTCCTGGTTTGTTGGGGCAGAGACCCTGCTGCGGAACGTTACAAAAACAGATATCGCCGAATATTATAATACGATCTCCGACAGAAGCAGCTCCTATATCCACAAAACACAATATCTGATCCACGCGCTATTTGAGGACGCGCAGGACGACGGGATCATCAACAGCGACCCTTCCCGCAAGATCAAGCCGCCGAAGGGCACAAGCGGAACGCACAGAGCCTTGGAGCCGTGGGAACGGCAGCTTGTTCACGAGATGGTAGATCATCCTTTCGGGGTTTGCGCCATGCTCATGCTGTATGGCGGCCTTCGCCGTGGGGAAGCATTGGCATTTGATATCGACCGGGACGTAGACTTCGACAAAGGGGTTATTTTCATTCGTTATGCTATGAGCTATTGCACCAGCCACCGGGGGACGGTCAAAGAGCCGAAAACAGAAGCAGGCGTTCGCACGATCCCGCTTTTCAATCCGCTGCGTGCCGTTCTTTCAGGGCGGCACGGTCTGGCATTCCAGCCAAAAAACGGGCAAACCACGCATTCTTCTTTTTTTAATGCGTGGAACAGTTATATAAACAAAATGGAAGCCCTTCTCAACGGATGCTCAAAACGCTGGTATGGGCGGACAAAGGCTCAACAGGAGCTTGCCTCCGCCGGGCAGCTTCCGCCATGGAAAGAGATCACCATCCGCACCCACGACTTCAGGCATTCCTTCTGCACCATGTGCAGGGATGCGCATGTTCCAGCAGAGGTCCTTGTGCAATGGATGGGCCACAAAGACGATAGCATGATCCGGCAGATTTACGACCACATTTCCGATAAGCGCAGAATGGAAGCGAAGCAAAATGCCGAAAACGAAATGTCCATCATTTTTGGCTTAGAGGTTCAAAACGAGGTTCAATCGTCCTTTGATATTCGCAAAGCATAGATATATAAAGGATTTGTCTTTATATGGTACATCACGGCTGGGCATACTGCCAAATTATATTTTTTTACAAAAAAAGCATCCGATACCCCGCACCCACAAAGGGTTGCGGGGTTTTCCTATGCAAAAATATTTTCTCAAATTCTTTTCAAAAGTCCCTTATTTTCCAGTTCAAAGATTCAAAACGAGGTTCAAACTTTTCCGCCCAAAATCCCGGCCCATGTCTTCATATCCTTTGCCCGTTTCAGCTGCTCCCGATCCTCTACCGCCACGGCGGCGAGGGCCTGTTCTACTTGCTCCAAGCGGGGGACTTTGTCGAGGTCGGCGCAATAGTCGGACAGATACACCTTCGGGGCTTCTTCCTTCGCCGGTTCGGCCTGCACGGCTTCAGACGGGGCGGCAAGATACGCCCGCACGGTGATGAGCGCTGCCAGATCATACACGTTTCGGGCATTCGGTTCCCCGGCCAACGACTTCTCGATCTCACTTTCCACCCAGTTCAGCGTGATCATGCCGCCCCTCCTTCCTTAGCGTTTCTTCAGTTCGTCCATCAGGCGCTGGATCATTTCACGCTCCCGCTGGCCGTCGGCTTTCTGCATCAGGCGCTCCAGTTCCTCTTCCATGCTGCCGCCGTCGCGGCTGTAGTGGGCACGGACGTAGTGCTGACCGCTCCTTGCATAGCTGTTTCCGCCGTCGTTGTACCGGCTGTAGCTCCCACGGGCTTCCCAGCCGCCGCCCCGGCTGTAGCCATCTTCCCGGCTGTACCCGCCGTCTTCTTCCAGCATCATGATCTTGTCGATGTTTTTCACCGTGTCGGTGAGCTTGTGCACCAGATCAAGATCGCCTACGGACATTTCGCCCTTCCCGGCCAGTTCATCCAGCTCCCGGCAGAGCATTTCCCTCAATTCATACAACGCTTTCATGTTCGTTTCTCCTTTCCTTACGCTTCGCGGGTGACGATGAGGTTCGCGTTCTGCACCTCAATGTCCACGCCGCTGGTGTTCTCCACGGCCACCGTCACGCAGCAGCCCGCCGGTACGTCGATAAACGTATCGACGCTCACGTTAAAAAACTGTTCCACCGCCGCAGGGGTCACAATGGCCTTGCTGGCCGGAAGTGCTTCCCCGGCAATGGCAATGGCAACGGAGATCGGCCCAGCCGTTCCGCCAGCCGGGAGGGCAATGTTGCCGCCGAAGGTCACGCGATACCGTGCCTTGCACTGAGCCGTCAAGCCCCGGAGGGTCACAATGCCGCTGCCATCCCGGTGTACGATGCACCGGGAGGGGCACACCGGCGTTTCCGTCAGGATCACGTTCTGATCGCTGGCCACCGTTTGGAGGGCCGCGTTCGTAAATTCTGCCATATTCATTCTCCTTTCAACAAAAGCGGCGAGGGATATTTCCCCCGCCGCAGATCGTCAGCACCGGCTTTTGCCGGTCATCCCGTCAGGGCGGGAAGCTGTGTCATGCACTTGTCAGCCGTTGCAGAGCTGCTGGCCGCAGCAGTACGGATCGGGCACCATGTAGGCCGGGATGGGGCCGGGCCGCAGGGTCTGCACCAGATACTGGTTCTGCGCCGCCTGACTGGCCGCCAGCTGCGCCGCAAAAAGCTGCTGATTCTGGGCCGCGATCTTCTCATCCTTGGCCTCGATCCTCTGCGCGGTCAAAGCGTCAAGGATGGCGCGGGCATTGCAGTTCTGGTTCTCGATGATGTCCCGGGTGCCGTTCTGGATGGTGTTGCGCGTTTCACAGGCCTGCGTAGCCAGGTTGTAGTTCACGCCCTGGATGGCAGTCTGCGTCTTGCAGCAGCAGTCCGCCGCCTGCATGGCCATGTTGTTCAGCTGCTGCATCAGCGCGGCCTGTTGGTTGGAGCGGGAAAGTTCCGCCTGCCCAAAGCCGTTGGCCATCTGCATCTGCACGCCGTTCACCAGCTGCGCCTGAGCGTAAAAGCCGTCGCACAGCCCGTTATTCACGCCATCGATCTTGCGCTCGATGTTCGCAAAATCGCTGGTCAGCAAGTAGCCATCCATAGCCGTTCCCTGCCCGCCGCGAGCGTTTCCGCCCCAGCCGCCGCACTAGCCGCAGAACACAAACAGGAAAAGGATGATGATCCACCATGCGCCGTTTCCACCGAACATGCCGTCGCCGCTGTTGTTCCGACCCGTTACCGCCGCGATATCGGCGGGGGTCATTTCGTTGCCGTTCATCTGTTTTTCTCCCTTCTTTTATATGCTCAATCGTGGCCACGATCAACGCCGTTACTGTCCACCCAGCAGGCATTGGAACATCTGCGCCGCCTGCTGCAGCTGGTCAAGCTGCTGCTGGCTCATCTGCCCGGTGCGCAGCAGCTTTTCTACCTCCGCTTTCGGATCGCCCGTGAAACTTTGGCGGAATTTTTGGAACTGCTGTACCATGCTGTGGAATTGTCCCATGGGGCCGGGCATATGTGCCCCCATGCCGCCAAGCTGCTTAAACAGAGGGTTCATCCGCCGCCGCCTCCTTCTTAGCCCGCGCCGGGCGCTTCGTCAGTTCGTCTACCCGGCTCTGCAGGGCTTCAAAGTCCTTCCGGGTGACGTATTCCGCCGCCGCCTCTTCCGGGATGGGCGCGGCCTTGCGCTCCTGATAGTCAAAGACCCGCATGGAGGGCATCCCCGCCGCGTCACAGCTTTTCAAGTAAAAGCACTGGCGCTCGCTATCCATCAGCAGAACGCTGGAACCATTTGCAACCATGTAGCTTTTGGCCCCGGCCTCTCCCTGCACCCATACCAGCCCGCCGCCGTTCTGCTGCTGCCCCTGCTGCTGCATCTGCATGGGCTGATTCTGGCCCATCCGCATCTGCGCCAGCTGATCCGGCGCGGCCCCATAATAACCGCCGAAGCCCGGTTGATACCCATATCCAAACACGGTTTATTCCTCCTTTTGCCAGTAGTACACGGGCGTTTCGCGCCCGCTGTCCCAACTGTCGTACCAGTCGCCATTGTCTACACACACCACATGCCCACTGATCGCCAGCACGTACAGGCCCTCCGGGTGCTCCCGGCAGAAATCCTCCACGGTGTAGCAATCGGGGCAGGTATCGGGGAGGATATGCCGCCGGAAACCGTGCCGACGGAGATAAGCGCCCCACACCGCATTGGCGCTGGGCATGTCGCACAGCTCAAGCCCTGCGGCGCATAACCCGGTATAGGTCTCTGCCCAGCTGCGGCCTGTGGCCCTCGCAATGGCCCGGATAACGCAGTCGCCGACACGCTTGCCGCTTGGATTAAGGTTATACTCGCAGTACATCGCCCACCGCCTCCTTACCTATATCATGGCACGGAGCGCGGCCCCGCGCCATGAAAGCCCGGCGCAAGTTTTCAGCAAGTTTTCAGCAAGTTTTCGGCAAGTTTTCAGCAAGTTTTCAGCAAGTCCGCCGCAAACTTTTTCAAAAAATTTCAAAAAAAGTGTTGACATGATACGCAATGCGTAGTATAATAATCACGTAATCAAGGAGGGGCCGCAGGCGGAGAAAGCCGCCGGGCATAGGAGATAGAGACCATGGATAGCAAGATCACCACCAACATCAACCGCAACTACTACATCATCGGGGGCCAGTACGAGACCTGCTGCTACGGAGCCAGCGATACCCTTCGCGGTGCCAAGTGCATCGCCACCCGCAACCGCGAATACTGGGACAACTGGCAGGGCTGGCACAAGCCCAACATCTACAAGGCGGACGACGTGCAAGTCATCATCAGCCGCGGCCGGATCACAACGCCGGACGGCTGGGAAGTCATCGTACCCAAGCCCGACGCCGTGCCGGTCTGCTGACCATACCACAAGCCCCCGCCGGGCGGGTCAAAGCCCGGCAGAAGGAGGGCGCAATGGAAACCTACGATCAGGAGATCACCACCGCCGAGGATATGATCGAGCTGGTAGACGACTGGCTGTACGGCAACGTCACCATGGAGCAGGCGGACGAGATCGTGTTTGACGGCGCGCCCTACTACGACGGCCAGTGGAAGCAGGACTACCACGACGGCAAGCGCAGTTACACGCTGGTCATCGACGAGACCGGCGAGATTCGGCAGGAGCGGCACTGAGCACGATCTCCATTGACCACAAAATTGACTAAAGAGGACACACTACGTCGGAACCATCCGAACGAATCGAAAGGAGTATATGACAATGATGCGCGTTTATCTCTCAAAATACGGCAAGCTCGTTAAGAGGTGCCCCGGCCTGCACGAATACTGGTATCACGGGAAACTGATCGCCAGAGGGTCTTCCCTCTCCAGCGCAAACCCGGACGAAAAGCCCACGAAAGCGGACTGGGAGTACTGCGTATCGCTTCGCAATGAGAAGGAGGACTGACCTATGACTTTCCAAGACTTTCACCGGCTCTACATCGACGCGAGCGAGTGCGACACCGCCGAGCTCTTCATGGCGGAGTGCGGCGGCTCTGCCGACTTCTCCAGCCCGGAGGACGCAGTGCGCATCCTGACGGCCATTCACACCATCGTGCATGGCGGCGGCGACTTTCGCGCCATCGCTGGCGCTTGCGGCCTGTCTATTCGCGGTCTGGCGCTAAGGCTTAACATCCCGGAGCGGACGGCCACCTGCTGGACGGCTAACTCTGACAGCAACCACCGCTCTGCCAGCCCTTGGGCGCTGCAGCTGATCGCCTACGCCGCCGTCAACTCCATGGAGGATGACGATGTCTAAGCGCCGCTATAAGTACTGGGTGCTTCGTTCTCCCAGCGGCGAACTCTATAAGGTCTATTCCCTTCGCGACTTCGTAGAGTCACACCCGGAGGATTTTCCCAACGTCAAAACCTCCCTTCGGAAGTTCTATCATGGCGGCAGTGCCAGAGACTGGGAGGTCGTGTCGCGGCAGGCCATGGACGGTTCCGTGGCTCCACCACCGGCCAAAAAGCTCCGCACCTTCTGGACGCTTCGCTCTCCCTCCGGGGAGGTCTACGGCGTGCCCAATCTCAAGCAGTTTCTTCGCGATCATCCAGAGGATTTCCCAAACGTCGACTCTGCCGCCAGTTCGTTTTCGCTGGCGGCCGGTACTGACCGCACCGTCCTCGGCTGGTCAGTGCTCCCCAATTTGGTGCCCCAAGCTAAGATCACTACGTGGCGTCAATATCGCTGTTACAAGCTTTTGACCTGCCGGGACTGCGGCAGGGAATACACCGGGCATATCAGGACGATCCGTTGCCCGGAGTGCCAAGCGGAAGCTAACCGCAGATATAACGTGGAGTACCGCCAGCGCAAAAGGGCCGGTCAAGTCCGGGAGATCGGCAGCACGGCTATCTGTGAGTGGTGCGGCGAAAAATACACCGTGGATGCCGCCAGACAGCTCTACTGTAAGGAGTGCGCCCCCACCGCCATCCGGGAGCGCTGCAATCAAAATTCCCGTGAGTGGAGAAAGGTCGCCTATGCCGGCCCCGAGAAACGGGCTTTTCTCAACGAGCGCAGCCGGGCCGTACCGCTCCCGCATACCTGTACCGTATGCGGCAAGGAATTTTACGCCATCGGCAAGCCGCTCTACTGCTCCGAGGAGTGCCGTCAGGAGGCCAAGAAAGAATACCATATCCAGTACGTTCTTTCGCAGAAGGAGAAGATTCGAGAGGACGCAAAAAAACGCCGCGACCAGCTCACGCCGGAGGAAAGGGAACAGCGTAACGCTCAGTCCCGCGAACGCTGGGCGAATCGTACGCCGGAGCAAAAAGAGCACCAAAACGCGCAGGCCCGCGAGCGCTACGCCAAGCGTACGCCGGAGCAAAGAGAAAAGCGCAACGCGCAGGCCCGCGAACGTTACGCCAGACAAAAAAACAAAAACGCCGGGGAATGATCCCCGGCGTTGGTTTTTACAGGTGGCGTTCTACTGTTCCCCGCCACCTGTTGACGATGTTTTGCACGGTTCTAGGGCTGATCCCGAGCTCGTCGGCGATCTGCTCATAGCAGATGCCGTCGAGGTATTTACGTTTCAGCGCTCTGCGGTCGCGCTCACTGCGCACCCACAGATCAATGACCCTCTCGTAATCCTGCCGCCCGTGCTCCATGGGTTAGCCCTCCGCGGCCTCGGCAGGATCGGCAGCGGAGGCTGCTTCAGGCGGTTTATTAGGTTCGATTTTTGCTGCGCTCTCCTTGTCCGTCAGCCCTTCGGCGATGATGTACGCCAGCACGCCAGCGCCCGCCATGATGATGGCCGTGATCTGACCCACCTGATTTTCCGTCATGCCGTTGGCCAGCAGCAGCATGGACACAAATTCCACGATAGCAGCCCAGAATTTCCGCGAGGTCAGTTTCCGTTTGATGTCTTCCCAAGTCATGATTCCCACTCCTTTATGCCCGGAAGGGCAGTTTTTTTACCGTTTCCATGACGCGCTGGGCGCTCCCATTGCCGCCACGCTCCCGGTACGGTACGTACAGGTAATCATTGAGGTTCTCATACTCGTCTTGCGTGATGTAGCCTCGCTCGATGTACTTCAGCCCCAGATAGCAGATGCGGTCATGCGCAAGGCCGATCAGCAGCCGCGTGTTTGCGTCGTGCTTGTTCATCCGGCTCTGGACCAATGCCCAGAAGCCGGAGGAAGCCACCACCGAGCATACGACCGTTACAATCATTTGTACCCAATCCATTTTCATCAGCTCCGATCTTGTGATTATCCCATGGACAGAAATCCAGACATCATCCAGCCCCGCCGCCGGACGCCGTCGGTGCATCGGGCCCTGACCAGCGACCACTCGTCCCCCGGCTCCTCAATGGTCACGGTTTCCCCGTCCGCCACATTCCAGTACAGGTTCTCTCCCTGACTGGGCTTGTTCCGCAGCTTCACGGGCAGACCGTTTTCGGCGTACACGGTGGCCTCCGTCATGGGGCCTAATGGTTCCACCGGCTCGGGAGCGTTCTCCGCTTCCCACGGACTGGCCCAATGCGTCCATGGGTAATCCCTGACCGGCTGATGCACCACACCGTAGGCCGTGCCCCGGGCATGGACGCAGGTGCCGTCCCCCAGCGCGAGGCCGGTATGCTGCATGATGGAGCCTTTCTGCCGGTACAGATACACCACTTCGCCCTCCGGCAGGCTGTCGATGGTGCCCTTGCGCTTCCACGGGGCCTTGCGCCACTGGCTGGTTGCCCCGCTGGGCAATTCTACCCCCGCCGCCTTGGCGGCAAAGCGGGTCAGTTGGGCGCAGTCCCACACGGGCCGCCCGTCCCACTTGGCCCCGGTGACGAGGATGTTCTGGGCCTGATCGGGGTATTGGGCTGCCTGCTGGCGGCGGAATGCCGCCGTGCACGTCTGGCCCTTGGCCCCGTAGATGTAGCCTTGTCCGATCTTCGACCGGGCAAAGGCAGCGGCTCTCTCGCCGGTCATAGCTCGCTCCTTCCCGCCGCCAGCAGCGCGGCCACAACAAAGCCGACGATCCCGCCTACCACAAAGCCGACCACAAAGCCGATCATGCCGCCACTTCCTTCCACAGGCTTTCCGTTCCGACCGCGCCCGGCTCCCAAACGTTATTGTCCACAAGGCTTTCCCACGTTTTGCCGTTGTGCGTCACCTTGTCGCCCTTGGCGTATGGGTTGGTGCTGTCCGGCTGAACCCACGGCAGAATCTCCCCGCTGGGGTCGGTCAGTACCTTGGCCCATAGGCTGTGCGCGTCAGTAGGTGTCCATGCCGCCTGTGCGGTGTGGGCCGTCAGGCAGCGGTACAGATTGCCAGCGTACCGCACACGGTCGCCCACGGCGTAGGTCTTCGCAGCGTCCCACAAGGGATACAGGGCGGTCACCTTCAAGGCCTGTTCGTCCGTCAGCATGGCCCCGGCCTTGTCCATCGTCGCCCGGACAATCTTTGCAGCCTCGTAAAATTTCCCCATTTATTCCGCCTCCTGTTCCGTTTCTACGCCTAGCAGCTCAAGCGCCGCCTGCATATCCTCCGCGTCCTTCTGGGCCTGTTCAAGGGCTGTCAGCACGCGCTCCCCGGCCCGGTAGAAGTGTTCGCCGTCGTAGGTGTCGCCGATGGCCACGGGGATTTCACCGCAGGGCACAGCCCCCTCAAATTCCGCCGCGCTGGGCGGGTACAGCACCATCACGTTCGTTACCACGCCGTTCTCCACCAGCGCGTAAAACGTCTCGTTCATGCTTCTGTCTCCTTATCTGTGGTTTCGGATAACGGCAATGCCGCTGCCGCCCTTGCCGACGTTCGTCAGGTTGTAGTACATGCCGCCGCCACCGCCGCCGGTGTTGGCCGCGCCGCTGGTGGGCTGGTTTCCGTTCCACGCACCGTTGCCGCCGCCACCGCTGCCGCCCTTGGCCTGTGCGGAGCCGTTGCCGCCAGCACCGCCGCCGCCCGCATACAGCGTGCCGGTGGATTCGCCGAACTCCCGCGTAGTCGTTCCCTGCCCCTTGCCGGGGGAACCCCAATGGTCAATGCCGATGTTCGCGGCGTCCTGCGGGTCGCCGTTGCCGCCGTTGGAACCGCCGTTGTTAACGGCTCCGTTGCCGTAGGCTCCGCCGCCGCTGCCGCCGCCCAGCTTCGTACCGCCGGACGCAGTCACTCCAAGAGCGCTGGTGCTTCCACCAGACGCAAAGGCACTTTGTCCGCCCGCACCGATCACGATGCTGTAGGACTTGTTCACTTCCACCTGAATGCTCTTCTGGGTCTTGGTGTAGCCGCCGCTGCCAGCCTTGCCGTAGCCGTTGTTCGCGTCCCAGTTGCCGCTGCCGCCTGCGCAACCGCCGCCCACGCAGAACACGTCCAGCTTGCCGCCCCACTTGCCAAGGTTGGTAAACTTCAACGTGCCGCTGCTCTTGAACTTGATGCGCCAGTTGCCGCTTCCGTCGTCGATCTTCTCATGGCTGCCGGTGTAGGTGTAGGCCATGTTGGGGTTCTTCACCGTCAGCGTGGCCACCCGGCTGGTCACTTCCCCGGCCTTGTTTTTGACCACACAGTAGATCGTGGCGGTGGTGGCTGTGGTCAGCCCCGTCAGGTTCAGCACTGCCGCCGTCGCGTTGGTGATTAGGTTCCCGTTTTTGTACCATTTGTAGGTGTATTCCGCAGGAACACCGTCTGTGGCAATTTGCACCTGAAAGGTCGCCGTTTCTCCCGCCCATACGGTCAGATCAGCCGGGTAATTGTGGTTCAGCACCGGCAGCTTCTTGGCCTCGCCCGCGCGGCGCACGATATAACAGTCGCCCATTATCTCACCACCTTGATCTTGATCGGGATGTCGATATCCGGCTTAGAGCCGAAGACCACCGTCACCTTGTTCGCCCCCGCCGTGGCCTTGAACAGGCTCACCCACACGTCGGAAAGCGCCTGCATATCCGCAAGGTCGGTGACGGCAGCCATGTTGATGTCCAAAAACGGCGTATCGCTGCCCAAAAGCCCTGTGGCGGTCACGTCCTGCGTATAGGGGGAACTGCTCGACCAGCCGGAGGCCGACAACGTGCCGGTAAATTCCAGCAGGTTCACCTTTTCCACGGTGTCATACACCGTCTGGATGTTCGCTTCCAATTCTGCGATCAGGGAGGCGGTCTGGGTCTGGGCGCTGGTCAGGGTGGCGTTGACCTGCGTCTGTGCGTCGCTCAAGGCGCTGTCGATGTCCCCCAAGGCGCTGTTCAAGGCGCTGCTGAACTGGCTCTGCATCACGCTGGTGTCAATGCCCGTTACACCGTCCCGCATCAGGCCGCAGACGCTCTCGTTCAGCCGCTCGTCGGTGATATTGCCCGCGTTGATGGCCGTCACGCCAGCCGCCACGGTGATCTGCGCCAGACTGATCTCATAGGCCACGCTGTCCCGCTGCAGGGCAGGAGCAGACGGAGAAGCCGCCGCCGTGCCCTTTTTGATGTAGGCGTAGCATTTGTTGTTCAGCATTTCCAGCCGGATGCACACCCGGTCGATGCGCTTGTACTGCGCGTCCGCCAGCGTCACCGTCAGGGCCTTGCCCGCCGTGTTGGCGTACACGCACCCGGCGTAGTCGTTATAGTGGAGCCACGCAACGCCAGCCCCCAGCGTGACGTTCATGGTTCCGTCCGCCGTCACGGCCAGATGGCCGTTGGTGTACACGCCGCTGGTGCGCGTGGCAAACCACAGCTGCGCGTCCTCCGCCGTGTAGGCCGTGTTTTCAAGTGGAAAACTCTTTTCAGCCATTTTTTACGATCTCTCCCTTCACATAGTTCAAGGGCTTGTCGCCGATCACTACTTTGATCGTCTCCACCCCCTGCCGGTTCTCGTATTGGTATTCCGTGATCCGCGCATCAAAGCGCAGGCCGTAGCGCTGGCTTTTACACGTCACCTTATCGCCCAAATCGCAGCGGTGACCGAACTCATTCGCCGATAGCTCGCATTCAAAGCACAGGGCGTTTTTATGCTCCTGCAGGGCCTTGATGCCGATCTGCTTCTGCCGTTTCTGCCAATCGGGGTTGGTCTCATCCTCGCCCTGATCCTCGCCCGTCACCAGCAGCTCCCGCCGCTGGGCCGCTCCCATCGCGATAGCCTCCGGGGACACATACTCGTAATACACGGTGCGCGGGTCGTTGTTGGCCGCGCCGGTCACCAGCGCCACGTTCTTGTATACGTCGTCGTCCTCGCTGACGGTCAGCTGTTTCAGATTCCCATATTCTTGAGAAAACACCACGCCGCCCACGCCGTCCTTGTACGTGCGGTCGGCCCCTTCGTAGACCTCGATCACGTTGGTCTTGTTCGCCCGGTCGAAGTTCGCCCTGATGCCGTATTCCGTCTGGCCCAGCACTTCTTCCGCCGCTTCCAGCAGGTCTTCTCCTTCGATCTCGCATTCGTACTCCGCCGTCAGCCCCTTCACGGCGGCGGTGGTGACGTTGAGCCAGCGCAGCTCGGCGTTTATCATGCCATACACGGCGCTTTCCACGTTGGTCACGCTGTACGCGTGAGCTATCGTCCGCCATGTCAGCAGGTGCAAGGCCGTGTACCCGCCCGCCGTGATGGTGTTGGCCTCCGTGTCCCGCTTGACGCTGATGATCAGCATGGCGGCGGGGCGGTCGGCCCGGTATAGATACCAGCCGCGCCGAAGCAGCCCAGCGTATTTGTCGGTGTCGTACACTTCCAGCGTAAACCCGCCCTTGTCCGTGTACTGCTCCGTCCATGTCAGGTCGATCCAGTTCTCGATTTGGCCCCGATACACAAAGTCCGAATCAAATACATGCAGGATCATCCGCTACACCCCCGCATAGGCCGGGCGGAAACTGATGGATGCCCGCAGCGTGTCGCCGCCCTGATCCGCGTCGGTCTTGATATGGTTCTGGCCGGGCTGCAGCTTAAAGGGCACAGACGCGATATCCAGATACTGGAACCCGTCGCTCTCGGTGCCGTCCGTCGCCGTCAGGGTCACGGACAGCTCCTCCCCTTCGTTGCTGATGGTCACCTGCTCCCCGGCGGCCATTGTCCGCATCACCCGAACCATTTCGCCGGTCACGATGTTCTTCACATAGGGGTTTTTCGCTTCCAACAGGGCGAGGAAAGTCACCGTCCATCCAACGGGCGCTTCGCCCTCGTTGTTGACGGTCACATAGCCCACTTGGGCCAATTTGGACATGTAGAAGGGGTTTGGGTCGGAAATATTCCACGGGAACTGGAACTGCGGCTCGTAGCCCACCAGAACTTTGTTTTTCCGCTCCGCGTCCCGCCAATAGGGGAAGGGGGCATACAAGGAAAAGCTGAACTTCGCCCCGTAGGGCTGGCGGTCGATATCCGGCGAGGACTTGACGTAGACTTCAAGCTCATACGCATCGTTATAGATGATCCGCCCCTTTGCCAGCGGGGCCAGCACATGGTTCAGTTGCTCTCGCAGCCCGTCAGACTTCCCGTTGATCGAGCCTTTGAGGGTGATCGTTTTCGGGCTGACGTTCTGGTGCTGCAGCACTTCGCCGATCTCCCGGTTGGACTTCGTGGTCTGAAACTCCACGTTCTGCGCCCCGTAGGACGTGACCTTTTCGATGTACGCGCCCGGTGCGCCGCTGTTGAACGTCACGCTGCCGATGTCGTTTTCATACCGCACCTTTGGGATCATCCGCGCCACCTCCAATCATCCACGGCGTTCCGCACGGCCTGTGCCACTTCGTAGGGGTTATTGGTATTCCCGCTGATATTGATCGTCAGGTTGACGGGCTGCTCCGTCTGCACGGGCATGGCCCCGATTCCGGCCAGCGACGGCATTCTTTCGCCGCGCCAGATTGCCGCCTGCGAGGCCGTCAGGACGGCTTCGTTCTCATGCAACCGGGCCTTGAAACCATCATAGGGGACGCGAGGAAGTCCCCTTGCAAAGTGCCCGCCGCCTGCTCCACTATCTGAAATTCCAAATACGGCATTTACTTTTAATGAAAGATTGTCCAAAAAACTTTGAAGCGCATTTTTTGATTCCGGGTCAGCTTCGACCAACGCCTTGCCGTTCAGGTCAAACCCGTCAATGTCCGATTGCATATTGCTTTCAGAATCATCCGTTGGTTCTATTTCCACTTTGGCCGGGTCGAACGTCAGCGTTTCCAGCAAAGAGCGCCCGCTTTCTTTCTGTTTCGTTGCCGAATCGTTCAAAGCGCCGAGAGGATCGCTGCTGATTTTATCGACATCAACGCCAAGCTCCCGCATTTTTTCTTCGCCGTTTTTCCACGATTCCATAGCGGCGACCAAGGCGACGATTGCTGTAATGTACGGATGCGCGGCAGCAGTACAGGCAATGAAAGCAAACGCGACCGTTTTCAAAATGGCCTGCACGGTATCGCCATTTTCAACTGTCCATTCCAAAAAGCCAAGAAAAGCATCAAGGCCATCCACTGCCACGTCACCGATGGAAGAAACAAGTTGCCCGATCTGCTCCTTGTTTTCCCCAATCCAGCCGGAAAAGCTTTCAATGACGGGGGCAAATTTTTCCTGTATCTCCGCCATCTTCGTGGTGATCGTGTTGCTTACATCGTCCCAGTCAGGAAGTTCAATGTTGAATTTTGCCTTGAATTTTTCCTGAATGATGGGGTATACGGTATTGGCCCATTCGTCAGAAATGGTTGAACCGATGCCACGAATCAGGCTTCCGACATTTTTCAAAAAGCCGGGGAATAGCTTGCCGACATTTTTCACGACGTTTTTCGCGGAAGCGGTCAAATTGTCGAACAGCTTATCAATATCCGCGTTCCCGTCTGCAAGCCCCATCACCAGATTTTCCCACGCGGCTTTCGTGGCGTTCCAGCTACCGGAGATCGTCTCGGCTGCTTCCGCCTGCGTGGTGCCCGTAATGCCCATTTCCTCCTGAATAACATGGATGGCTTCGATAACGTCGTCAAGGTTCTTGATATTGTACTTTTGGCCGGATAGCTTCTGCGCGTCCTTGAGCAGCCGTTTCATTTCCGATTGGGTGCCTCCATAGCCCAATTTTAAGTTATCCAGCATGGTATAATTCTGCTTTGCAAAGCCCTGATAGGCGTTCTGGATACTGGACATATCAGTTCCCATCTTGTTTGCATTGTCCGACATATCCAAAATAGCGGTGTCGGTCAGTTTCGCCGCCGCTTCTGTATCTCCGCCAAGGCTGGAAACCAGCGAAGCCGCAAAGCTGGTCGCCATATTCATGTACTGGTTTGCAGAAACGCCCGCCGTCTGGTACGCCTTTTTGGCATTGGCAAAGACAGTCCCTTGGGCGTTCATAAGCTGGTTATATTTGCCCTCAACTTCTTCTACACTTTTTCCAACGTCCGCAGCGTACTGTTCCAGATTTTTACCGCCAGTCCCGAACAGCGTTTCCACGCCGCCGACAAGCTGCTCATATTCCGCATAGCCGCTGATAGATGCCTTTGCCAAAACACCTAAAGCGGCTGCTCCGGCTGTGGCTCCTTTTACGACAGTTTTTCCAACGGAAACGGCTTTTTTCTCGATGTTCTTAAAGGTTTTTGCCAGCCCGCTTGCGTTAAAGGAAACCTTGTCGATTTTTTTATTTGCCTCTTCGGCGTTGATTGCTATACGCCCGTATAGTGTGAAAAGGTCTGCCATTCCGTATCACCTTCTTTTTAGTGCTGCGTTTTATGCCGTTTTTTCCATTGTTTTCTCTTTATCACCGCCTTATAATCTTCCAAAAGGAGGCTTCCACATGAAAAAAAGGGTTCTTTTTGTTTTGATTCTTCTTTGCGTTACCTTGTCAATGCCCGCGTTTTCGTCGGCGAATGAATCGGAAGACTTGCAGCTTGCCGTTGGCCTGATCGAACGAACCATCAAAAAAGAGGGATACTCTTTCTATTGTGTTTCATACGATGAAGCGGGAATCTGGGTAAGCGTTGCGGAAGACGGAAAAGCCGAAATGATTGCCTCTGCGAAAGAAAACGGTTATAGTGAGGAATCGTGGGAAAAATCCAGAGAATCCGTACTTTCCGTTTGTGAATCGCTTTACGGATTTGTTCGCAATACGATGGACATAAAAGACAAGATTCTTGGCTTTTACTTTCTGGATGATACAGACCATTCCAACGTAATTATCGCCGCTATGGGTTTCGGCGGTGAATCAAGAATCATATATGATGTGCTGAAAGACGAAGCTACAGCAGAACCATAAAAGGGAACGGCCCGCGCCGCTCCCTTTTCCTTATCGCACATTCCCGCGCCCGGCGTTCCTGTACCTTACATTCAGCCCCGCGTCAATGGCCGGGGTCACCTCACCACACGCCGGAAGGAAAGCGTTCAGGATGCTTTCCGATTCCGCTACAATGCTTTGTACTTCTTCCTGCGTTGGTGCTGCGTTCTTTTCCGGGTCGATGCTGTTCACGAAATCGGGGTAGGACTTGTCAAATATACGATGCAGCCAGACTTCCCAAATGACCTTTTCCCGCTGCTCGTCGTTGTATCGCTTGACCAGTCCTTCCACAAACTCGCACAGCTTCCCGGCCCGGATCATTCCGTCCATCAGGGGATAGGGGTTGGCATACCTGCGGAAGATGAGGTCGAAAAAATCCTGCTCGTTCAGCTGCGCGATCTGAAGACCTGCGTAAAAAAATCCGCAAACTCGTCCTTCTGCAGCACATCCATGACCATCCCGGCGAAGGTGCCCATTGGAAGATCGGCGATCTCCTGTTCCTTCATGCCGGAAAGGGATGCGAGGAACTGGTACAGATCCTTCCGGCATTCCGGCAGACGCTCCACCACCAGAGAAGCCACATCAAACATGATCTGCATTCCAACGGCGGCGGTTAAGTCGCTTTCCTGCTCCTTGCCAGCGTCCGCCATGGCCTTTCGCACGTTCTCGCCGTCAAAACACTTTTTCAGCTCGCTCAGGCCGATCTTATTGATGATGCGCAGCACCGAAAACAGGTCGTCCGCTTTCAGCATCCGCAGGGTATAGGTCTTTTCGTTCATTTTTGTTTCTCCTCCTAAAAAATCATGGGGCGGATGGCGTTCATCCGCCCCGTTTTCCCTTTACGCCCCCGGGGTGGGGTAGTAGATATGCCACGGCAGGGTGTCCGCTTCGGCGGTCAGGGGCGCGTAGCACTCAAAGGTCAGCGTAGGCGTGGCAACCTCCTTGTTCTGGGTCTCCACTTCCCAGCCGGAGGTGCACAGCGCATAGTCGAATACCACGATGATCGGGGTGCCGTCCAGCCGCTTGCCCACAAAGCCAAGGTTCTGCACATAGTCGCCGGTTTTGATCATCCCACGGGATTTCAACTCCGTGTAGCCGGTGGCCTTTTCGGAAACCGCCTCGTCCGCAATGACGGTCTTTTTCAGGATTTCCGGGGTCTGCTCCACGGGCTTGATCTCCATGGTTGCCGTCTCGCCCACCTTCACGGCCAAGTCCTTGATCTTGACCAGCGCGCCGTCTACGGGCACATCGTACAGTTCTTTAGTGATGCTAACCTTGCTGCCGCCGTTGGTAGCGCATAGCAGGGATTCATCAAAATTCCACGTCCCGGCCTTAAACTCAAGGCCCGCATGGATGGTGCCAGCGCCAAAGAGCACGTTGCCCGGCGTGGCTTCCGTAATGCCGGAGGACTTAAATTCGTCGCCCAAAGCCATATTCATTTCTTCCTTTCACTTAATAGATAGTAGTGGATTTCATAGGATACCCGTCCGCCAACAATGTCTCTGTCCTCCGGGTCTGTCTCGTAGGAGAGAAAATTGCTGCCGTTGGGGCAAAGCACGGCGTAGCCCTCCCCAACGGGGAGGACGGCACCCTCCTGTGGAATGGCCGCCTCTACGGAATCCAGAAAGTCGGCGGCATCCGCATTGACATTCCCTCCACTTTCGGCCTTGAACCAGCCGAAGGCCGTCAGGATATTGTCGCTCAAAAAATCCCCTTCCACCACCTCAAAGGTGATGTAAGGGAATGGGGTCTTCGGCGGCACATGGCCGGAGAGATACGCCGGGATGGATTTCCCACTGGAGGAAAAGCCGCTCCAAAAGGTATACAGGGCCTTGTGAAAACCCGTCACGGCTCCACCACCTCCGCGGTCACTTGGCTGTATTGCACCTGCGCCACGCCGGGGGTGGTCATATCGGCGCTATTGGAAGTGATGCGGTATATCCGCCCATCTTTCTTCCGCTTCACGCGGTCGTCCTTATCCAGCGTCAGGGTGATGGGGTGGACGATGGTGTAGATGGTCTTCATACCGTTTTGCATGGCGATCTGGGCTTCATTGGAGCTGTTGGTGGTAATGCCCGCCTGAAACTCCGCGCCGTCGCTCAATTCCCATGTCAGGCCGCCAAAGCCGTCTGGGGCGCTTTTCCAATCCTGCATCACAAAGGGCTCGAAGTAGTCCGTCAGCATCAGACCATCACCTCACTCGTAAGCCGCTGGTAGTCGTTCAGCCGCCCGGCAAAGGCTCCCTGCCAGCCCGCCGCGCCGGTCACGCTGCCATCGCTTCCCCGGCTATAGGAGTAGCTGCCGAAGCTCTCCGACTGCAGCGCTCCCACGGGGTTTTTATCGTCGTAGGCGCTGATCTCTTCCGCCAGCGCCACGAAAGCGGCGGGCGGGGATAACACCCACACCCGCCCGGTGAATGTTTCATCTGTCAGCTCGTCGCCGACCTGATGCACCCCGTCGTTATAGGCGCTGCCGCGGATGGCGATATAGCGGCCATGGGCCAGCGCCGGGGTGATGAGCTGGCCGCCGTCGATGGTGATCTCGCCGTCGTAGCTGCCCGTCTCAAAGTAGTTGCGGCAGTGCCGCATGACGCTGCCCATGGATACCGCCATACGCTATCCCTCCTTATCAGGACCCGCTCTTGGCCTTGATCTTGATGTCCTTGAGGACGGCGGCCTTCAGGGTGTTTTTCAGCACCACACCGGCGACCAGCTCGACCTCGCCCTTCTTCACCGCGCCGGGCTCGTCCATGTCGGGCATGTAGGAGGTCACGACGCTTGTCCCCGTGGGGCTGATGCCGTGGAAACCGTCCAGACCCAGCACAACGGCATAGATGGCGGTCGTACCTTCGGCGGACGCGGTAGGGGTGGTGGTGGGGATCACGTCCACGGTGGCGCTGCCGTTGTAGTACTTGCCGCAGTCCATCAGGGGGATGCCGTTGTAGGTCTCCACCACGCGGCCAAAATCGTCCCGGTTCTGGGCGTAGTAACCGGCCCGGCGGGCGCAGGAGCGCACCTTGGTCATCATTTCGTGGTTCATCAACAGCATGGAAGGAGTGCCGTCCACGGCGCTGATAAACGCATCCAGCTCGTCCAAAAACGCCTGATAGTTGCTGTCCATGGTGGCGCTGGTGGTCAGGTCAACGGCGCTGGTAAACTCGTTGGCAGTGCCATTCAGCAGCTTTTTCAGGCCGTCAAAGGTGCCGGTCACATAGCCGGTGCCGGAAGAGGCAGAAGTACCGTTGATGACCAGATTGTGGAAGTAGTTGCTGGTGGCCTTGATTTTCTGCTCGGCCTGGAACGCCAGCTCGTCCACCGCGCCGCTGGTGTTCTGCAGCACGCGGTCAACCTCAAAGCTGCCGCCCATGATAACGGCCTTAGCGGTCTTTTCCTCGCGCTTCGCTTCTCCCGCGGTGTATTCGCTGTTGATGGTACGCACGGCGGCGGTGCTGGGGGTCTTGAGCTGGATATAGCCGTAGGTCAGGGTGCTGCCGCCCGTGCCAGGGGAAATGGCGTTGTCAAAGGTCAGGCGGTCCAGCAGCAGAGAGGAACGCCGGAAAGCGTCGATAATGGTCTGGTTTACGTGGTCAGCCATGCCGACCTTGGCTTCCGCAAGAGTAATAGGCATAATTCACATTCTCCTTTACTTTTTGTCGTATTTCTGGTGCAGCGCTTCCGCCAGGGACGCGGGCGCTGCGGGTTTTCCATCCCCAGCCGGGGGATTCAGGGGCGGAGTACCGGCGGGCTTGATCTCGCCAAACAGGGCCGCGTGGGCCTCTTTGATGGGCTTCAGCACGGCCTCGGTATCCTTCAGGCTTTCGCCGTCCAGCTCCACCTTGTCAAGGTCAACGGTGCCGAGCATCAGGTCAATGGCGGCGGGGTTGGCGTTGGCGGCTTCCAGCGCTTTCTTGATAAGCGCTTTCTTGCCCGCGTTGGTCTTCTCCGTCTCTACCTGCTGCTTGTAGGCATCAAAGTCGGCCTGTACCTTGGCCGCGTCGCCGCTGGTCTTTTGGAGGGCTTCATAGTCGGCCTTGTACTTATCCCGCTCTCGGGTCAGCTCGTCCGCCTTGTCGGCCCTCGCTTTGTACTCGTCCATCTGCTCTCGCAGCGCATCCAGACTGGACGAATTGCCGTCGAGGATATACTCCACGGCCTTCTGGATGTTTTCCTCGGATACGCCCCACTCTTGGAGTTTTTCCTTCAACTGTTTTTTTGGTAGTGCCATGACACATTTCATTCCTTTCTGGTGGGCGCTCTGCCCGAAATGCTTTTATATGCAAACAGCCGGGGCGGCTCTTCGTCCCGGCTGTAATTGCCAAAATAAGGTGATTAAGTTCACGTTTTTGTGAGTTTTCTGCGAATTGTCGCATTAAATAACGTTAGAACCCCTGTTTCAGGTACTGTTCTGCGATGCTTTGTATCGCCCCGCGCCCTCCCATGATCGCGTCCCGCAGGTAGGGGCGACCGGCCATTTTATAGGTGCCGTCATGGACAAAGGGCGCGTATTCCAGCGAGTTCCCGATGTCAACGGTGTTCTCCCCGCCTCGCTCTACTTCGTACTGTACGTCCCGCATCAGATCGCCGGTCTGCCGGATGGGCTTGCCGTAGCCACTCTCCATCTGGCCGAGGGTCAGTTCCACGCCCTTCTGCCCGATAGCATACAACGCCGCTTTGACGTTCTGTTCCAGCTTGGCTTTCACTTCGGGGGAATGGTCGTCGAATCTTACGGGCATGGGTTAGCTCCTTTCTTCCGGCGGCAGCACCACCGGCACCAGTACACAGTGGCAGTTGATGACCTCCCGGGCAGGCGCGTCCGGGTCTCCCGGGTAAGCCAGCGCGTTGCCCCAGATGGTGTGGAACTTCTCCCCTTCGGGTATCTCCACGCCGTTCAGCGCCACGTGGCTGTCGCGGCTGTTAATCATGCGCGTTGACCAGCGCTTGTGCATGACCACGCCCGCTTCAGCGGCTTCCCGGATGGTGTCGGCCCGCGCCTGAGACTGTACCCGTGTGCGCTCCGTCTGGGCGATACGACGGGCATTGTAGGCGCTGTTTCCCATTACGTTGCGGATGCGGTGGATCAGCTTCTTCTGGTCTTCACCCAGCATGACGGCCTGTGTCATTTCGTTCTGCAGCCTCCGCATCATGGCAGGGGCTTCCCGCAGGTTTTGATAGGCGATCTTACTCATGGGCGGCTGTCTGTCCTTGAGGATGATCTCTGCCTGTGCTGTCGTGGGCACGGAGTAGGACAGATTCACCCCGGCTTGCTGGTCGATCAGTTCCGCCGTGTAGAGACGGTTGACATGGTAGACATTCGCGACGGTCTCCCGCATGATAGGTTCGACCTCCACGCCCGCCTGCTGGATGGCCTTTTCAATGTTCTTTACCACATTTTCCCGGCGGAGCAGTTCGCGGGTAAAGCCGCGCCGCCATTTCAGCACCTTCTCCGGGGTGTCGTAATAGGCGGGCGGCTTGATCTTCCCATCGTCAACATCCCTGATTTTCCGCAGGAACCGTTCGCAGCTTTTCACGGCCTGTTTGAGCGCATCGCCGTAAACCGATTCGATGCGTTTTTGGAGTGCCTTTTCCAGCTCGTCAGAGGCCCGTAAAGCCTTGTCCACGGTTTACCCCTCCTGTCTTGTCAGGGTTCGCATTCCCGGCCTGCTGCTGGCCGTCTATGGCCGTCTGGAGGGCATCCAAGGACGGAAGGCCGCTGACGCGCTCCGCCTCCAGCGCCTCCATAATGCCGGGGATATCATCCTGACTGATGTAGGGGTTGAGCTTGAGGGCGGTCTCCTGATCGATGTCGGAGCGCATGGTGTAGATGTCGTCCACGGTCTCCGACTTGTTGGTGATCTGCTGCCGCTGGAAGGCGATCTCCTCCGTGTCCACCCCCAGCAGGGAAAGCACCTGCTGAACGAACGCGAAGCATTGCCACTCGTAGTGGTCGCACTTGAGGTTGAGGTTGGTCATGGCCGCTTGGATGGCCACGTTGGTTAGGCTGCCGCCGGTCAGCTCGCTCATGGAGAGCGCCATGTAGTCCTGATACAGCGCCCGCTCCAGCAGCGTCAGCGCCGTTTGCCGGGCCTGAAAGGGCACGTCGATGGTGCGCGGCTCCGCGCTGGAGCTTCCAGCCCCGTCGGACACGCTCATGGCTACCTTAAGCTCCTGTATCTCTTGGATGACTTGCAAGGCCTGATCGGTGGAGCCGCCGAAGTTGTTCAGCACCCAGTACACGTCATTCGCACGGTCGAGGTTGTCGCCAAAATCCGAGGTGATTTTGTCGTACAGGTCGATCTTCGCCCGGATGGAGGGGGTCAGCTCGCTCTCGTGCTCGTCGTTGGCGTACAGGGGGATGACCGGCAGGCCGGAATAGCCCTCGCCGCCCACGACCACTTCCCCCAGCGCGTCACGGCGGACGAGCTGCTTGTAGGCCCGCTTGGGCTGCTCCTCGTCGTACTTGCCGTCCTTGGCGCGGTAGACGGTCACGCCGTCGGGCTCAAAGACGCGCATATACAAGGGGCGCTCGCCGGAGAGCTGCCAGAACTGGATGGCCGCGCCCACGGCCCCGGTCAATTCGTCCAGCAGCCCCACGCAGCCGGACAGCAGGTCGCGGGCCGCGCTGATGGGCTCCAAATGGTCAAGATTCCAATAGCCGTAGGACACGCCGTGGAGCAGCGCCGCCTCGCCGATCTGCTGCAGCTTCACATCAAAGCCCCGGCCCAACCGGTCTTTCAGGGCCGCGTCCTCCAAGGTCACGCCGTTGCCCAAAAGAAACTGGTTCTGCTGGCACACAAACCGCCGCAGGAACGCCGAGGACACGCGGTTGCCCACCACGCGGACGGTGTCGGCCACCTTGCGGGTCAGGCCGTCTGCGTCCTTCTGCTCGCGGGTCTGGACTTTGAGCAGGTACTTGTCGTCGAGGGTGGGGTTGCAGCCCGCGAAATAGCGGTTTGCATCCAGCGCCCGGCGGAAAAAGTCGGACGCGCGGTAGCTCTCCACGATCTTCCGGGCGTTTTCCGCTCCGCCGCCCAGATTAAGCCAATCCTGATAGGTGTATTCGGTAAACATTGCTTCACTCTCCTAATAGGCTGCGGCGGTCTTTGTCCAGCAGTCGGCAGGCCACGGCGGCGCTGTCCGGCGCGTCGTCATGCTCCGCGTCCTCGGTATAGTCCATGATCTGGGCGATGTACGCCCGGTCGGTGCCGTCAAGGAATACGATATTCCTCCACCATTTCCGCAGATAGGTGGAGATTTTAAGGTACTTGTTCTGATACTCGGCATAGATGCGGGCCTCTTGGCCCCGGTTGCGAATCTCCTTGCCCAGATACCCCTTGTCGCCGTTGCTCTCGCAATACACCGGGGCGCATTGGAGCCGCTGGCACTCGGTGAGGGCCGCGTCCAATACGGTATCCACATGGGCCCGCCACAAGCGCCCATACAGATACAAGGTGTCTCCCCGGCGCTTGGCGCAGGTCAGGGCGGTGTAGTCCTCGCCGCCATAGGCCGCGTCGATGTGGGCGATTCCATCCCGCAGGAGGGCGGCGTTGTCGGTGCGCCCCGGCTGGGTGTCAAACAGGGCGTTTTCGGCGGCGATATGCCGCAGCTCATAGTTGGCCGCGAACAGGGACGGGGACATGCTGGCTTTCAGCTCGGCCAGCTTTCCCGGGGTTATGAGGCCGGTAGTGTAGCAGTCGTGCCGCTCCGGCTCGGCCACCAGTGTAAAAGCATCCTCCTTGTGCCACGGCGTGCCGATGAACACAATGCGCCCGTCGCGGGTGACGATGTTTCGCAGCTCCTGTACAACGGCCTTGGTGCGCTCCCGCTCGGCCCTGCTGACGCGGTCTTGGAGGTTTACAACGTCGTCGCAGACGATCAGGTTGGCGTGCTTGCCGGTCATGCTGCCGCCGCAGCCGCAGCCAAGGAGCTGTTCGGCCCCTCGGGGGCTGTCGTACACGTTCACGGTCAGGCTGTTGGCGGTGGACTTCACCAGCTCCACGTTCGTCCGCAGGAGCAAGGCCGCCATGTAGCGGAAGCCCTCATTGTCAAACACCTTCTTGGCCTGCGCGATGCTCTCCATGGTATCCGCGTCGGTTTTGCGCATGAACAGGGCGTTCTCGCCGTGGTGCAGCACGCACCACATGGCCAGCGCCACGGAAAGACAGGAGGATTTATAGCTCAGGCGGTGGGCCTGCAGCGTATAGTCCGTCGTGCCGTAGAGGATGTGCTGCATCCATTTCCCGTGGAGCTCGTCGGTCAGGTCGCGGAAGCCCACCATACGCCCCACCGCCGCCGGGTGATAACGCCAGATGTTCCAGACTTCTTCCCGCGTCACCGTATCTCACCCTTTGTTTCCTCCAGCAGCTTGTCGAGTTCGGCTTTCGCCTCGTCGGATAGGGTCGTGGTCTTCACGTCGATCTGGTCGGGCGGAAGCTCGCCGATCATCTTCAGGCCCAGCTTGTACCACTCCGGGGATTTATCCATATTCAGCACCAGCTTGGCCGCGAGGGTCTTTCGGCGGGTGCTGCCGTCCTTGTTGGGCTCATCCAGCAGAGCGCGCATTTCCTCCGCGATGCCCCGCCGCTCTGCGGACGCTTTCTTGGCGTTTTCCCTCGCGGAACCGTCAGCGGAGCTGAAACGATGGCCTTTCTTCAGGTTCGCGAGGCTGTTGGGGTGCTGGCCTCTGGGCATGTCTTTCCCTCCCTCATAAAAAGGAGCGCCTGTTTTACTTGGCGCTCCGCTTTACGAACATATTTCTGCATATCGCGTTTTAAGTACGGGCTTTTCGTGGTTCGGATGATTTCCTTCGCCCGCCGGATTTTTTCGCGTTCTTCTTCTATTCTGATCATATTATCACCTCATGAAAGAGACAAAGGAGAATTTCATGGGCTTCCTGCCGTACTTGGCGGCGATTTCGGCGCTTAGCTGATTGAAGGCTTCGGCATAGGGCTTTACCATTTCCTTCGCTTCCTCGCGGGTGATGGCGCCTCGATTGTAGAGGATTCTCGCTTTGCGGGCCGTTTCTTCTAGGGTGTTGATATCCATTGTTTCGCGCCTCCTTTATGATGCTTGAAGCTTAAGGGAGAAACGCGGGAATGTCCAGTGTTTTATTCGATTTCTTCCGAAGTTTCTTCGTAGTCGTCGAAGTCGAAATTGTATTCGTTTAGATTGATTTTCCTCGGGTCGCCTTTAACGAATACAAGGACATTTTGGTGTGTTCGTACAACCTTTCTGGCGGCGGAAAACTGGCCGTCGGCCCGTATGGCGGCGGTAGATATGGGGTCGAGCTTTACGATGTCATTATAAAAATGGCATCCGCAGGACTCAAACGCCTCAATCGTGGCCATGGTGAAGCCCCGGTACATGCCCTTCTTATCCCGGATATCGGAGACGACGACGGCGCAGAAGGCATTATCCGCCAGAAGGGAGACGGTCTTGGATATGATATCCCGGTAAGATCGAATGAAGTCGCCATACGGCATATTGGATAGATCGTTCGGGTCGTCGCTGTACTTCTCCAAGTCCCCGTAGGGCGGGCACATGAGGAAGAAGTCGAAGGGGGCTTCGTCGCCGAGGATCGTATTTATTTCCGCGCTATCCCCGCAGTACCATCGAGGGGTTATGGTTTCATTGCCCTCATTGCGGACGGTCTCGAGGGAATCGTAGTTCTCGGTTATTTGCTCCTGCCGGATATCAACGCCGTGATAGGTGGCTCCTAGGAACATAGAGACGATACCACGGACGTTTCCGCCGGAGAATGGGTCGATGATTTTACCGCCGGGCGGGCAGAACCATCGAATCAGGGTTTCGCAAAGGACGGGGTCAAACTCGCTTGTGCCGGTGAGAGATGAGCCGGTCAGTTTCCCAAGCCTTCGCATCCCTTCGCCGATAAGCCCCTGATCTCGCCCGTTGCGGCTATCCGCGCCTATGATATAGTGCCATTGTTTCTTGCGGTCAAGCCATTTCCCGTTGCGCCCGTCTAAGACGGAGAAGGGCGGGAAAAGATACTTATCGGAGAGGCTTATGCCTTTCGCTCCCTGCTCCCATTCCGCCTTATCCTTAATATCTTCGAGGCTATCAAAACCAAACTGGCTCATATCAATTTCAGCGATCCCGGCCAGTTCCTCTTCCAAGGCGGAGAAATCCCAGTCGGCCAGCTCGCCGGACTTGTTGTCGGCCAGCCGGTATGCCTTAATCTGCTCCTCGGTGAGTTTATCCGCGACGACAACAGGAACTTCTTCCAGCCCCAGCTTACGGGCCGCCTTGTAACGGGTATGACCAGCGATGATCACGCCGTCCTTGTCTACGACAATCGGCTGCTGCCAGCCAAATTCCCGGATGCTGGCGGCCACCGCATCCACGGCGCTGTCGTTGTTCCGGGGGTTGTTTTCATAGGGTTTCACATTTGCGATCTGGTAGGTTACGACTTTCATTTTTTCCTCCTGATACGGGAAAAGGGAGCGGCCTTTCGGCTACTCCCTTTCGGGTTCCATATCCAATTCGATAATGATTTGATGTTTTTCCGGGATCACGATTTTCTTTACCGGCTTCGGGCTTCCATCCTCATTCAGGAAACCGGCTACTCGTACCTCCCGGCTCCCGAGGGTTACGTTATAGCTGGTTATGTGCCCGCCGTTTCCCTTCTGGGGACGCAGTTTCATTTTTCTTCATGCTCCTTCTTCCACTCTTTCCACAGGATCACGAGGAACACAAAGTTCAGCGCCGCGAGGATCACCTGAATCATACTGAGAGCCAACATCATTTTGTTGCCATGGGAAAGCATCTGTGTTATACTGATGGGGCAGGAAGGGCTTTCGCCCTTCCCCCCGCTGATTACCGCTTTAGTAGCTGCGCGAGCAGCCCTACCAACTCGGCAATCAGGTTTAGGAGCGCCGTTGCGAGGACGATTTTGATGGCCGTCTCGCTACGGTGCTTTTTCTTGTGCTTTCCCATGGGCTTTCACCTCCTTTCCATGGCTCTATTATACTATAGCTTGTATCTAAAGTCAATAAGAAAATGGAATAAAAGGTGATGAAATCAGCACCGCCCCGCCACGGCGCAAAACATGGGGGCAACCACTCCCCATCTTCCCGCGCCGGAGGTAAGCGCCGCTCCTTAAAACGCCTCCCACGCAAAAAGGGAGCGGGCCGAGGCCAACTCCCTTTTCCGTGTGCTATTCGATTTGCATTGTCAGGATAACACAGGTTTCCGGGCCGCGCAAGTGCATTTTACTGCACTCCGTTCTCCTCCATCCACCTTCTGATAATGCCAAGCGCCCGGCCGTGCTGGATGAACACCCAGCGGCTCTGCCGGTCTTCCTGCCGCTGGAAATGCTCGATGATCTCCGGCCATTCCGCGCCCTCGATGTAGCGCATAGTCAGGATGAGCTTCTGCCGCTCGTCGGTCAACTGGCCGATGGCGCTCAGTACCTGCGCCGCCTTGCGGTCGATGCGGGCGATCTCCGCCGCGAAGCTGCGCTGCGCGTCCACATTGTTCACGACGGCCTCGGCCATGCGGTCATATGCCGCCGGGCTGCCGGAAACGCTGATGGGCTTCAGCTTCGCCGTGCAGGATGTAGCGGACGCGTAATAGCGCTCCATGTGCCGGGCAAGCCGCTCCCTTCGCTCCAGCATTTCCGGGTAGCCAAACAACCATTTCTTCGCCGGGTTTTCTGGCTTTTGTATCAGCTTCGCGGTCTCCATCGTTCCCTACCTCCCGTCTCGTTCGCCGCAGGGCTGCATTTCGCGGCATTTCCCACGGTACACGCAGTCCGGCACCAGTACCCGCAGCATTTCCGGGTTTAGCCCGATGATGGCGTTGCAGACCGCAGTCCAGAGCTGCCGTGTCTCCGTCGCCGCTTTATAGCAAAGCCGTTTCCGGCTGATGTTGATAAGGGCCTGCGCGTTCACATCCATGGTCAGCATCACGGGCGCGTCCTGCCGGGCCTTGTTTCGGTCGTACCTGCTCTGCCGGTCGTTTCGCTGGCTCTGCACGTACCATTCCACGCCATATTTATGCCGTACAAGATGCATTGCCACCCAATAGGGCACGTCATATATTCGCACCGTCCACATAAGGGTTCGGATGGGGGAATGCTCCGCCTTCAAGATTTTTTCCATCCACGCAGGGGTGGGGACTTTGTCCGTCCCCTTCCCCTCCGTTCCCAGCGCCAGCCGGTAGCATCGCGCCCAGTCTTCTTCCGTCGGCCTGCGGATGATCTCGATCTTACTCATTCTTCCTCGCTCCTATCCAGTCCACGATATTTTTGGCCGTCAACACCGCCCAATAGCCGACGATCCACGGCCACATGTTCCGCCCGGCAGCCAGCCCCGCGCACACGGTCAGGGCGATAGCCGCCAGCGCCAGCACAAGGGAGGCAGAGGTGATTCTGTATGGGTTCATGGGCGGGCCTCCTTATGGTTTGGTTTCCACGTACAGGAGCGGCTCGACGTGGAAATATAGGCGATAATGATACGGGTCTGTATGCGTCCCTGTGATGTCCTCCACGACATACATGGTGTAGGCATTTAGATATACATAGTTCTTTTTGTAGGTTTTGGGGCCGGTTTTGACGGTGACGATTAACTCATTGTTATCATCATCATTGTCGATCGACATATACCCCTCTGCCTCCAATATGATCTTGTCGGTGCGGGCATTGTAGACCGTGATTTTCCGCTCGGATTCGAAATAATCCGCCTGCTTTGAAATATTCCAGTTGGCCTTGGAGGCTTCGGAGCATCCGCATAGCAGCAGGAGCATGGCGGCGCATAGGGCAATGAGGGCATGTTTCTTTTTCATGGTTCAATCCTCCTTCGGCGGTTCTGGCAGGGGCATCCAGTGGGTGACAAACCTTGTAATATTGGTCAAATCATCACAGGTAAGCCATTCGCCGTCGCCATAATAGACGGCAAACACTATCCCGTACCCGTTTCGCCCATATACAAGATACGTTGCATCGTCTTCCGGCAGCCTGTCCTTAACGCTGATCCAGTCCATGCTCATTCCTCCCACTTCTCCGCCGCCATCTGCTCCGGCGTGGGCTTCTGGGGCCAGCAGCGCCATGTTTTGCCGTAATTTGATAGGGTTTCTGTGCATGCTTGTCGTGTTAACGGTGCAAAGAAAAAGGCTGTATCTCCGTGTCTGTGGCTCGGGAATATTGGCACCGCACCCATCAGCACTGTACACTCCACCCACACAACATCCAACTCTTTGTTTCCTAATTCCGCAATGATTTCTTCCAGCGTCAGCGGATGATTTTCCGGCTCGGCACGGTGGAGGGCGGCTTCTCGCGCATATGCCATCTTTTCCTCCTCGGTCATGCCCTTGACTTTTTCTTCGTCCCAGATCACGACGGGGGAATTGGAATAACATTTGGGGCATATCCAAGTGTAACTATCATCCAACATTTCCGCCCCGCAATAGGGGCACTTCGGCGTTTCAATCATTTTCCGCCCCATCCTTCCGGCTTTTTGCAGCGCTCAAATTCGATGACCCAGACCCAGGGATTCGCGCTCCAGCAGAACTCACGCAAATCTTCACGTTTGATCGTTTTGTCCCAAAATTCCGCGAAACGTGTGAGCGGAGAATCTATACCCGCAGGAGAGTCGGAAAAGCCCTCTGCAATAGCTGTTTCTTCGTCCATAGCGTGCAGCCAGTCAACACGCACATCCTTCGCCCGCAGGAAGATTCTGGCAGCTTCTTTCGGCATATGGACGGAAGGATACCAGCGAGCTTCCTTTGCCGCATCGCAGGTCGGGTCGTCGGCTTTGTATATGTAGTGGATTCCGTCGGTGGGCCAGTTCGGGTAAAGGCCGCACTTGTCCGTGGTACTCCACGTCTCCCGTACCCAGAGAACATCGCCATCTTCGCAAGGAGGCTTCATTCTGTAGCCATGTCCGTCATTCCAACCGAGCCAACCGATATTGTTCCATCTTGGTCTTGTAGGCTGCGGCTTGATCACCCGCCGTGTCTGCGTTTTCTGGCCCATCAGAATGGCTCGTACCATGTCGGTGTTGAGCAGAATCGGTTTGCAGGTCATTCGTTCTTCTCCTCCCCGTCCATCTTCGCGCCGCAGTTGGGGCAGAACTTTGTGTCCTCCGTCACATAAATACACGGGTTTTGGTGGCAATGTGAACACTCCCAATAATGACCATGGCCTACATGCCGTAAAAGCCATTTGGCGTGTGTCATAGGCGCAGCGTCAACGGCGGGAAGCCTCCTTGCGTCCTGATGCAGCGCCTTGTTCTCCTCGATCAGGGCGGCGATCCTCATGCCGTCCTCCCGGATGCAGTCCTGCAGCCGCTCATACTCGGCGGCGCTGATCTCGATCATCTTTGCCATATCAATCCTCGTCCTCCAATTCGATCCAATTCAGCGGGTCGCCGAAATCCAGCGTCAGCCCCATGCGCTTATAGACGGCTTGCACGGCATCAGCGCTGGTAAAGCAATCCACGATATACCGTTGCATTTTCTCCAAGACCCGGTGGCAGCGCTTCCCGCCGAAGCCGTGGATGTCGTTCAGGGCAAGGCATACGGCGGCGAAGCATATCTGATAGGTGCCGTTGATCCCGGCGGTGCGCCCGTCCTCGTAGGCGCTGTCCAAGTCCTTCTGCGTGATGCCGTTCTTCACCAGCGCGGCAAGTTTCTGGTCGTGGGTCATGCGCTGCCATTTCGGCTGCTGCTTCTTGGCGGCTCTCCTTTGTGCGCGGTTCATGGCCGGTATCCCTCCAATACGACGTATTCTTTAGGATATATAGCAATATTAATTCCCTTCACGATTACCCAGCCGTCGCGTTCCCCATTGGAATAGTAAGAACATCTTGTAACCTGGAAAATATCGCCATTATGATAAGTATCTTCATAACCAGGAAAAGGATTTACGATCTTGATGTACTCTCCGGGATTTGCATAGCGCTTCACTTCCCGCACTTCCGGCTTCTTCTCGGCCTTCCTTTGGCTGTTCCACAGCCGTTCAAACGCCAGCTCCGCCCCTTTCTTCCAGTCGAACTTGTCCGCCGGGTTCCGCCGGGCAATGGCGGTCTTGATCTCCCTGCCATTGATGGTCATGGTGGCAGTGGTAGTAGTGCCGTCGCAATCGATCAGGATTTGATACGACGGTTTGCACGGGCAAAAATCGATCTGGTCAAAATCAACGACGTTACGTTCATCATGGCCGTTGCTTTGCGTTAACCTACCATTGCCGAAAAAATCCATTTCTAAAACCGGCATAAGGTGAAGAATGGAAGTTGCTTTTAGGTTATTGTTCCAGACAACCCCGCGCTTGTCGCACTCTTTCAGCAGCGACAACGCCTGTTTGTTGTTCTTACAGCGGATATCCACTTTCCCGGCGAAAAAATCATTGATGGAATACCTTTTCATTCCTTTTCCCTCCTACTCGTC
>OJKC01000382.1_pt1 | contig 39867 bp, 63 predicted proteins | sample 1596401 | NCBI WGS metagenome assembly OJKC01 (sample SAMEA4350162, study PRJEB24818) | metagenome | biome: human; feature: gut; material: faeces | place: Denmark | collected 2013-09 | reverse complement strand
ATTTTTCGTATGAGGGTTATAACGGTTTTCCGAGTCCACACAATTTTTAACCCCTGGGGGGGATACTTCTATTTCACCAGTCACCATATTAACTGTATATCCGTCTGCTATTTGTTGATGACTGTGATGAATATTGTTGTGGCATGTATGACACAGGCACATAAGGTTATCCGCTCCAAAACATTTCTCTGGATTATCCCAATAATCTGTTCCTGTTAATGGTTGTATATGATGTACTACATTTGCTGGCTTTCCACATTTCTCACACACATAATGCTTGCTTCTTGCATATGCTTCTCTACAATGTTTCCAGCGTTGTGTACCGTAGAATGGGTGTGCTTTCTTATGATACATATCCTGCCTCCCTGAGTCTATCAATATCCCAATATCTTGCATTACCAATGATTAGATCAGGATCCTCTATAACATGCTGTCTTACATAATTCGATATTGTATTCTTAAATTGCAATTGCATCTTTCCAATGTACTTATCATTGGGCACTGCTTTTCTGTTTACAATACCTTCTATATTGCCCATGGCATATGTAGCGAATATATTCCGCTCCGATATATCTTTACACAAATATATGAATGCAGAATCAAACTTGCAATATCTGGGATTAGGAGCAGTCTCATTATGTAATTTTTCCAAACTGCCAAATCCTATTTTTACAATCTTCTCTTTGTACTTCAAGAACCATACGAAACAGTCAGAATCACTGCTTTCTACGAGATCTTTTAGCATCCTGCGTGTGCAGTAGAAAGGACTCAATCTTTCCCAATTTGGGTCAAGAATTGTTCCACATGTCTGACACACAAATGTACTTTCTGAACAATTTATACACATGTTAACCTCCAACACCTATATTATAATCATATTTGACAAAAATTATAACTCAACTTTGAAAAATTATAACTATTATAACTCAATTCAGTGACAATCCCAATTCCACTTATAGAATAAATACACATATAATAGTTATAATTATATATATTATATGTCAGTTTTCTCTATGAGCGAAATGGAAAAATATCTCAAGTTGAGTTATAATTTTATATCCATATTCAGCGAAAATTATAACCATAGTTGCATTATAATACATATAATGGTTATAATTCCGAATTATAACCATCCTTTCCAAAAATATGGTTATAACAAAAATATAGTTATAATTTTTCAAAAAATTTTTTCGAAATCATGAAAAAACGCTTTACTTTTTTCTCAAATAGTAGTATAATATAGGTGTAAATCAAAGGTGCACACCAAGGAGTAAATCAAAAATGAAAACAAAAGATGTGATAGAAATCATCAATGTTCTCAAGATTAGCAAAGTCGAACTTGAACAAGTAGCAACAAAAGTGAAAGAAATTTCCCAGTTGTTGGAAAGACTTGAAAAGGCTTTGAATAATCTTAAGATTGATGATTAAATCAAAGGAACCGAGCGGAGGCGGTAAATCCTCCGCTCCTCTTCGGAGGACACCCATTATATAATAAGTAAAAAGGAGTAAATCAAAATGATAATAGACTTAATTTTGGATAGAAAAGATAGTGATGCATATAATCCAAAAGAATTCCACAATGAAGTAATGGAATATAGTAGCATATTTGAGGGAGCATTTGATTATATCACCAAAGCAATGGATTACGGAGATGAACTTGATGTAAAGAATGCTTTATACATGTACATAGACAATAATGGCTATAATCCAGAGATCAAACAGTACATAAAGTCAAAAAATTGGCTTCAGGAGGAATAAAGATGAAATTCAAAATGATTCCTGTAAAGAATCAAAAATTTGAAATCGGCAGAACAATAAATTTTACAAAATGTGATTGTAAAGAATGTAACTTTATGAGTTGTCCCAAAAATAATTACTGTCTTAAGATGACACAAAAGAAGTACACTGTAAAAGAATTCTTTGACGAAAACAAAGAAGGCATGCTGAAATATTCAAGTCTGTACAAATGGTTTAAGTCTGATACCATTAATCTTGTTAGTGATTTTCTAGATGCTTGCATATGTTTTCCCAAGGGAACATATTGGAGATTATGCAGTGGTGATGACGATATTGAACTTGTGAAACAAAACAGAAGTAATTATGGTGAAGATTTCATAACACTAGCCGAAATAAACATCGATCCAGATATGCCCATCAATTACTTTACAGGATGTACAAATGTGCAGGAAAGATTAGCAGAAAAAATACAAAAAAGACTAGAACAATTAGAGAATTTATTTATGGAGAATAAAAAAGATGAAGATTAAAGCAAAAGTCCTTTTAGGATTACCACTCACAGAACATGAAAGAGCAATATATCTGTTACTGATAGCAAGTGAAGAAGAAATGCACAACTATTTACAGGAGGAGCGGAAACATGAAAAGAACCATAGCTATGATAGCAATTGCTGTAATTCTACTGGCATGTAGCATATTCATAGGATGCACAGCATCTTGTGAAAGAGGATGTAAAGATTGTCAAAGTGACATATCCGGAGGACTCGAACGCATTGTTATAGTATACAATATGAACGGTGAAGAAATGGCAAGATATGAAGGCAAGATTGATTTAGCCACTGCAGACGGCTGTGTACAGTTTGAATACAATGGTAAGAGAATTGTCTGGTATAATGCAATCGTTCAGATTTTGGAGAAATAATCATGATTCCAGAAGATCTCTTTGAAAATAACCAGAAATTGGTCTATTATGTCTATCAGAATACAATTATTATAAACAATAAAAGTACACAATCTTGGAAAGATGATATTATCCAGGAAGGAATGCTTGCTTTATGGCGAGCTTGTAACAGATTTGAAGAAAAGCAGAGAATAGCATTCAGCACTTATGCCTACACATGCATTTATAATGCAATGTCCTGTTATGTACACAGAAGAATATACAGACATTCAAATAATGTTGCTTTAGAAGAAGATCTTCCTGCTGTAGATCAGTATGATTCCTGGGAATATTCTGAAATTGTACATAGTTATTTGGAAAAGAGATGTTCAAAAGACACACAATTCATCATGCACAAAGTATTTGAAGGATATTCACAAAGAGAGATAGCTTTAATGCTGGATACAGTCCAGCCAAAAATACATAATCAAATACAGAATTTTAAAAGAAGTTTTAAGAAATTTTTGGAGGCAAAAAGAAAATGAACAAAGTAACAATAACAGGAAAAGTCAGTGACTTTAAGTATGATTACACGACTCAACGAGGAAAAAAGATCTACACAGGAAAGATATCTGCAGCAAGACTTTCCGGAGCGGTTGACTGTATAGAATTTCATACAACAAAAAGCAATATTGAAAATGGAAAGAAATATGCAACTGTTGGAGAAATTAGGACACTCAGAACCAACAATTATCCCAGAAAAAAGACTTATGTCAAAATATTTGAATTTACAGAAGTCTTTGCTAACAGAGAAGATGAAAACATTGTAGAAATTTCTGGACTTATCAAAAATCAACTTCCAATAAGAATGACTCCTGTCACAAATGCTAAACTTGTGGATTTTTCTCTTCGTGTAGCAGAGGAACATTCTGTCAGTTATCCCAATGTGATTGGCTGGAATAAAATAGCTGAATCTGTTGAAAGACTTGGAGATAATACAGCAGTTTATATAAAAGGAAGATTACAGGAGCGTGTGTATGTAAAAGACAATAATCCTGTAACCACTTATGAGATTAGCTGTTTTAAGCTTGAGGAAATTCTTGATGAGTCGCCATTTTATCTGTAATAATTGCATTTATAAAACTACAGCTATTTGTTGTAGCTCACTGTCAAGAGATACTTGTAAAAGAGGAACAGAATCCTACAAGAAAAGATTAAAATTACAACAGGAGGGATTACTAGATGATCCATACAGTAATAGATATAGAGACAACAGGATTAAACAGATTCAAAGACAAGATTAATGTGTGCGGTGTTTATATTCCAGAATATGAATACTACTATCAGCCAACTACAAAAGAAGATTTCCTCCAGTTTTTGCAGTCCTTGCCTGAAAAGCCTTACATGATTTGGGCAAATGGTAAGTTTGATACACTTTTTCTGGAATATCAGTGGGGAATTCCTGCCGAATTGTTGACAATTGATGATGACATTATGATTATGTCCTATGTTCTTGAAATGGGACAACGCAAAGGTCTTAAAGAATTGGCAAAACGGCATTGTGGAGCGGAAGACTGGGATGTAGACAAGAAAACCAAAACTGGAATGAGCGAAAACATGCTGAAATATAACCAGTTGGACTTGTATTGGACTTGGCAAGTATATCTCAAGTTGACAGAAAAGTTTAATTCTCATCCTAAAAAAGAAGCTCTCTGGAAGCTCTACAGACTATTGGCTTTGGAATCTTTCAAGACTTATAGAAATGTTGAAAGAAGAGGCATGTACATTGATACAGATAAGATTAAAGAAATGATTCCAGAGTATAATAAAAGATCAGCAGAGTTAGAGAAACAGCTTAAACAAGTTGCTGATATCAATTGGAATAGCACTTCTCAGGTTTCAAAAATCTTTATAGAACAGCTTGGGATGCCTGTGCTAAAAAGTACACCAAAAGGAGCACCAAGCATTGGAAGTGAGCAATTAGATGACTATGCTGATATGGGATATCCAGTTGCAAAAGTTCTTAAAGAATATAAGAAGAGTCTTAAAAATGTTGGAACATTTCTTGAACCTTGGCTAGAGCAAGCTGTGGATTCTAGACTTCATCCTTCGTTCAATGTAGACACAGTTAGAACGGGTCGTACTTCTTGTCAAGAGCCAAATCTTCAGCAAGTGCCTCGAGATAAAGCACTCAGAACTTTGTTTGTAGCTCCTCCAGGAAAAGCTTTGTTTGAATGTGACTATTCCCAGCTAGAATTAAGGATTGCTTGTCATTATGCAAATGAATCTACTATGCACGAAATTTATAACAATAATGGTGATATTCATACTCGTACAGCGCAAGTTGTAACTGGAAAGCAAGATATTACAAAAGAAGAACGTGGAAAAGCAAAAGCAGTCAATTTTGGATTCTTGTATGGAATGTCTGCAAAAGGTTTTGTCAAGTATGCTAAAACTGGGTATGGAATTAAAGTAAGTGAACAAGAAGCAACCGAAATTCGAGCTAGATATTTTCAGACTTATAGAGATTTGGAATCTTGGTATAATTTACAGAAAAGGCTTTGCAAATTAGATGGAGGAGTTTATACTCTGTTTGGAAGATTCAGAGCATTGCCTGGAATTTATTCTGATGATTGGTCTGAAAAAGGTAGTGCGGAGCGGTGCTGTATTAACACTCCTGTTCAGTCTTCTGGCTCTGATATCTTACTGAGTTCTATGATAGAAATAGATAATACTCTGCCAGAATGCTCAATTGTTTGTACTGTTCACGATTCTATCCTTGTGGAAGTGCCTGAGGATAAAGTAGACTATTATAAAGAAAAAATAGGAAATATCATGAGACATCCGAAATTGCTTGAATATTTTGGAGTAAAATTAACAGTGCCTCTAGATATCGATATAGGAGTTGGACCATGGGGAACACATTAGAACATAGATATGTTTTGAACAATGAAAAGATTGTAACCTCTAAAGAAGAACTGCATTATGATAAGGATCAAAAAGCAGTGTTTATACCAAATAACGATGTTATTCAAGTCTATAAAAATATGCTAGATTTTAAGGAGATTATAGCTATGGAAGAAGTAATAAAAGCAATGATTGAAAAGTATGGAATGGAGAGTCAGGTTGATGTCTGTATTGAAGAAATGTCTGAATTACAGAAAGCTCTCATTAAAGAGCGCAGAACAAGACTGTATAATAGAGAGAAACAGTTTGCAATGCAGAGTAAAGAAAACATCAAAGAAGAACTGGCAGATGTTTTATTTATGTTAGAATATCTTAAACATATCTTTGGTATTTCTGAAGAAGAACTCACTATTGAAGTCAATAATAAAGTGTGTAGAACAAAAGAGAGGTATCTGACAGATGAAAAATATTGAATTGTATAGGCATGGTGTTCGAACTTTTTATTCTAAGAAAGGCTGTCACTCTTGTTATAGCTGTAAGCATCTTTGTTGTGTAAAGAATTATTACTCTTGTCCAAGATATAATTCTGCTGAAAGACAGAACTTCCCATTTGATAACACAAGTTGTAAGGAGTTTAAAGATTGTAATGAACAATAAGAAAATAGGATCTAATTTCGAAAAAGAATTTTGTGAACTTCTTAGCAAAAAAGGGTATTGGGTACATTTCTTGCAACCTGCTGCAAATGGATCTCAGCCATTTGATATTATTGCTATTGCTTCTGGTATGGTAAAGTGTATAGACTGTAAGACAGTAGATGGAGATAGATTTCCTTTATCCCGAGTAGAAGATAATCAATATTTGGCTTATCTTAAATTAAGCGAATCTCTTTCTGGACATTCCATGTTTTTTGCTCTTAAACATGATAACAGCATTATTCTTGTTCCTGCTGGAATTCTTATGGAAGCAAGAAAATCTGGTGTAAAAAGTATTTCTATCAAATACTTGGAGGAGCAATTTGAAACTTATAATCTCAAATAAGTTATATGTCATAGATGCTATCTCAAAGGTGTTTCTATGGTGTAAGAAATATTTAGAATTTCCAAATCCTGAGTATGCTAAGAAACAACAAATGGGACTTTGGACAGGAAATATAGATTCTACTATTGTACTTTGGGAAAAGCGTGGAGCGGATGCTATTCTACCCTATGGTGTTTTAAGCCAGTTTTTAGATGAGTTTGGAGCCGAAACTGAGATTGAAGACCAGTCTACTCCAAGTGTACAACGGATTGATTATCATAGTAAAATTAAACTATTTGGATATCAAGAAGAAGCTCTTGAAAATGTGTTTAGAAATGGCATAATTGTAATGCCTTGTGGCTCTGGAAAAACACAAACTGCACTTGAACTTGTGTCTAGATTAGGTTTAAGAACACTGTGGCTCACTCATACATATGAGTTATTAAAGCAATCAATGGATCGTGCAAAAGGTTGTTTTGAACTTCCTGAAACTGAGTATGGAACTATAACTGAAGGTCGTATTTCTGTTGGAAAAGCCATCACATTTGCAACTGTACAAACTATGTGTAAGATGGATTTATCTCCTTATTCAAATTATTGGGATGTAGTTATCGTGGATGAATGTCACAAAGCCGTTGGAACTCCAAAGCGTTTAATGATGTTTTATAAAGTTGTGTCTAGTTTGAATGCCTACTATAAAATAGGATTAACAGCAACTCCTAAACGCAATGATGGGTTAGAAAGATGTATGTATGCTCTTTTGGGAAAGCAGCTTTCCTGTATCCCTGATTCTGCAGTTGCTGCAAATACTGTTCCAGTTTGTGTGTATCAATATGAATCAAATATTTATGAACCAAATTTATCCAATGTTCTTAACACAGATGGAACGCTCAATTATACTTCACTTATTACAGATATGTGTAGCAATGTTAATCGGAATAAAGAATTGTCTATGCTGATTAACAATATAAACTATTCTGGATTAACTTGTCTTGTTTTAAGTGACCGTGTTGAACATCTTGAAATTCTTAGAAACATGGTTGGAAAAGATTACACAGAACAGATATATTCAAATACTGCTAAGAAAGTTAGAAAAGAATGTATAGACAAACTCCGCTCCAAAGAAATTCGTTGTTTGTTTGCAACTTACCAGCTAGCAAAAGAGGGATTGGATATTGCTACTTTGGATTATGTAGTTTTTGCAACTCCTAAAAAAGATAGAATAACTGTAATTCAATCCTGTGGAAGAGTTGGAAGAAAAGCCACAAATAAATATACAGGATTTGTTCTTGACTTTGTAGATTCTCAGTTTGGATTAACTCAGAATTGGGCGAGAATTAGAAAAAATTTCTACAAAAATAAAAATTTTTTCATAAAAGTGCTCAAAAATACTTTACTTTTTTGTAAAAATGAGTTATAATATATTCAGAAATAAACAAAAGGAGTTATTCAAACTATGAAAGTATCAGAAATGAACGCAAGACAGAAAAAAGCATTTTTCAATATCAAGTACGCAGCAAACGATTTGCTCGGCGGGTTGGAAAACACAATGCTCGATTATCCCAAAGACAGCGAAGAATATAAGAGCGCGGACGTATTACTTAAAGACCACAACGCACTTGTGAAAGAACTTTATGGTATGGCAACGACTGCGGTATACGACGAAGGTTTTTGCGGATTTGGGAAAGCATATCAAATGATTATCCGTGATATAAATTTTTGTGGTAAAGACTGGTTAATGGAGCGTTGCGAAAAACGCATAACAAAAGAAGGTTATTAATCAACAACCGAGCGGGAGCGGTTATTCTCCCGCAAGGAGTTAAGATGCTTTGTATAAATGATTTTGTTCAAATTTCTGGTTCTTCTCTAGTATGGGAACAGTTTACAGGAACAATTGTTAGGATTAGAACAGATTATTCTTCAGCCTGTGTTCTAGTTAAACTTCATCAAATAGGACAGGCTGTTTGGGTGCTTCCTACTCATCTTAGAATTTTGTCTAGAGAAGATCTTGTGGGAGATTTATCTCCAAATGAAATCGTTCAAGTCAGAGATAGATATTACACAAAATATAATGCTAAATTAAACAAGTGGAATATCTGGAAAAACATGAAGAATGGACGAAAACTCAATTCTGTTGTAGCTTGGAGAAGGAATACTAAACCGTATTCTAGATGGATAGAATTTGGAGGTCTTGATGAGTCTATTGGAGAACAAACCAAATTGGATGAAGATAAAGAAAGTTGAGAAAAACGGAACAATAAAAGAGATAACCGTCGATTGGAATAAGATGCCATGTTCAAAATGCGAATGGCGATATCATTTCGGCTGCCCACATTGTGAGTGGAATAGAGATGGAAAGTATGTTGTTTATTGAAGGAGTAGTGTAAATGAAAAATAATTTCTTTTCAAAATGTGTATGCCCTTTGTTAATAATCTGTGCTTGTTTTTGTTTAACTTGCATGGGGAATTATTCAGAGGCAGTAAAGATTTGTGTTAGTATTTTTCTAGCTCTTGCTATTATTGCAAAAATAATCGAAATAGCAATACAGGAAATATGACTATGATTGAAGAAATTACAAGAATAATTAAAAATCGGATGTCGGATTATGCAATTTTCGACTATGATAAAGAAAGTGACACTATAATTATAACGATGTCTGATAAATTAGTTGATCTTATGTGTGAATGCATAAGTGTGGATCTCAATGTAGCAGGATACAGAAAAGCGGACAAAATGCAGGTGCAGAAAGCCAAAAACGAATGTTTTGTAAGCAATATGAAAAAAGTGCTTGGAATCGAGAAGAAAAATATCGTCAAAGAGTTTGCGAGAAAGGTGAAAAATTGTAGTTATTGCGACAATGATTTTATGGACGGGAAATGGCACAGATATGTGTTCGTTGACGATATTGACAAACTGTTAAAGGAGTATGAAGATGAGGATAGAAGACAAAAAGATGCTAGCAAAACTACTTAATAAATATCAGGATGATTTATTGATTATAAACGAAAGAAATAAAACTAATCGTGCTATTCAAGATTATCCTTATGAGAAAAGTGTTAAATCCAAATATAAGTATGCAAGAATCATAAAATCAGAATTAGAGAAAGACATAGAAAAAGATATTGATCCTGTGTATTAAGGAGATTAAGATGAAATATAAACAAAATGACATACCCTATCTTGGTTGTAATGAACAAAAAATAAAACAAGCTTGTCCAGAATTAAACTATGAAAATTTTAAGCATTTGCACAGATGGATTATAGATAGATATCATGTGCATATCCTAAAAGACATAGAAAAGAAACCTGCACCATGGACAGATAATCCCATTATACAAGAATATCGATTTACAAATGTCAGAAGAGAACATGATAAAGAAACTCAATGGGTGATACATAATATCTGCTCAATTCCTGAAGAAGACATGAGTTGGGCAAGTAAAATCTGTAATCTTATACTGTTTAGAGTCATAAACAAGAGTGAAACTTGTAAACACTTTATGCCTATCAACTTTGACAAAGGTGTTGACTGGAATAAAATCTGCAGATATATGCAGAATACTCCAAAAGATTATGTTTATTTTACTAATGTATTCTATTGTAGTGGTATGAAAGATACTATGTGTAAGGCTGTGAATTGTGTTTCTTCTTTTAGAGATCCTGAAAATGGAATACCACCTTTGCTAACATGCATACGGTTGGTAGAACAAACTTTTCAGGATACAGAATATATGAAAGGTTTACAATCTTGTACTAGAGCAGATAATTTTGTGGATACTCTACAAAAAATTCCAGGCATAGGAAAATTTTTATCCTATCAAATATTTGTAGATTATACCTATTGTAAAGAGGCTCTCTGGAGTGAAAATGAGTATGTCTATGCTGGTCCAGGTGCTCAAAGAGGACTCAATTATATATTCAAAGATAAAGATGGAATGTCTTATGAAGAATGCCTATTTTGGTTGAGAGATCACTGGGAAGACATTTGTGATTTTTATAGACTTCCTTGGAATCCCGATGAGATATTTACAGATCTTCCAGAAGAAGATAGATATATGAATGTAATGTCTCTTCAAAACTGCCATTGTGAAATAAGCAAGTATATTAGAGTAATCCAAGGTACAGGAAGACCCAGAAATAAATATCATTATAAAGAGGAAACAAATCAATGACCAGATACAGTAAAGGGCAGATTAAAAATATATTAACATTAGCAGATAACTATGCTCAATTTCACAGCACTTGCACTAAAACAGCTGTTGGCTGTTACATAGTTGCTGAAGATAGCTGGCGAACAGTTTTAGCAAAAGGAGCTAACTGTGGAGAAGTAAACTGTAAAAAAGAAGGATGTTTGAGAGTAGCACTTTTTGGGGATAATTCTAAAGAACATCGGTCAACTTGTAGATGTAATCACAGTGAGATAGATGCCTTAAACCATGTACTAGACAAAGAAAGATTAAAGGGAGCGACAGTATTTGTAACTAGATATCCCTGTGATAATTGCGCCAAAGCTCTTGTTAAAGCTGGAATTGGAACAGTTATCTATGGTAGATCTTTTCCAATATCTAACAAAGCTGAAAAACTATTCAGAGATAATCATATAGAAGTAGTGCATGTACCAGATTGGGATTGTGATCCTAATGATATAAATAATTAAGAGGTCATCATGACATTATCACAAATAGTAGAACTCTTTGGGGATAACCATTTTAAGCTCTGCGAAGGAAAAAAAGCTATTGATGGAAATATCTATTCTATAGAGCAAGCTGAAAAATGGCTAGCAACTGGAGGAACAGTAGGTCTCTGGTGTCCTGAAGGATTTGTCATTATTGATATTGATGACATTGATCAAGCTAATATTTTAGATAAGCTAACAAATACATTAAAATGCAGAACTCCTCATGGAATGCACTTTTATTTTAAGACAGTAGAGGATATTCCTCAGATAGTAAAAGGTCATACTCCTATTGGATTAAGATGTGATACTCGTGTTCCAAATAAAGGATATTGTATTCTACCGTTTAATTGTAAAGATAGAGAATGGATAGATGGTGAAATAGAAGAACTCCCATATTGGATAAAACCTCTACATGTTTCATCAAAAACAGAAGCATTTATAAAGATTGATGCAGGAGAGGGAGACGGACGCAATGATAGTTTAATCAGACATATCATGCGTTTGAAAAAAGAAGGATTTTCTCAGGATCAAATCTCTAAAACAGTAGATCTAATAAATAAGTATGTTTGGAAAGACTCCTTATCTCAGTCTGAAATAGATAGCATTATAAAAAGTTCAAACTCATATGTACCTTATCAAAAATCTGGAAAGCCTGATTTTTGTCTGTATTCTGAGAAAGGCTCTGTCAGTGGAATAAATCATAAAGCACTTGTAGACTACATCGTGGATAATTATCCAGTTTTCACTCTTGGAGGAATTATCTACTTCTATAAAGATGGTGTCTTTAATCCTGATCCTCTTTCAGTTAAAGCTATAATTAAAGATTTGATTGGAGAACCTCGTTATCAAAAACAAGGACAGATAAATGAAATATTCAATCAGTTAATGGATGATCTCAGAATAGCTGTTTCTGACAGAGACTGTAATACATACAAGAATTTTATCAATTTCAAAAATGGCATGTTTGACATAGATTCTCAGCAATTGTATCCACATGATCCGAGATTTATGAGTACTATTCAAATACCAAATGAGTATATTTCTAATGACATAAACATAGAAGATATCCAACTTATGGATTTTCTGAAACAAGCAAAACTTCCCAAAGACGATATCAATATGATATTAGATTATATAGCTTATAGTATGACTGTAAACAATAATCTAAAGTGCTTTATGTGTCTTGTAGGAGGATCAAACACAGGAAAATCCACACTGATAAATATGCTGAACTCTCTCATAGGAAAAAAGAATATTTCTGCATTGTCTATTCAAGACATGGCAGTTAGATTCTATCCTGCTCAGTTAAAAGATAAATTGATAAATGCTTGTGCAGATAACAGTAGTGCTGCTCTTAATGATATTGGTAACTTGAAAAAAATTACTGGTAACGATGAAATAATGTATGAGGACAAAGGTTGTAAACCGTATTTCTTTACACCGTTTGCAAAATTGATTTTTTCATTTAATACTCTTCCTCTTCAACTAGAAGAAAAATCTGATGCATTCTACACTCGTATTCGTATCTTAGAAATGAATACAAAAGTAGTGCTCACACAGCAATATGTAGATGATCTATGTAGTCCAGAAAGTATTTCTGCAATTATACCTGTACTGTGTAGACGGTTAAAAGGATTAAAGAGTATTAAAGCAAGTAAAAATAGCAGTATGCTTTCAGAAAGATTACGATCAGAATCAGATAGTATTCACTCTTTCATAACAACAGAAATCGATAAAACAAATAACTATGCTGATTACATTGCAAAAAATGAACTTTATGAAATGTATTCTAGATTTTGCATAAAAGACGACAGGCAACCTCACAAGAGAATGCATTTTTATAGGAGTCTAGAAGTACTTGGATTTATGGAAATGCAAAACCAAAATCAGCCAGTTTATATTGGGATCAAAAAGAAATAAAAATTTTTCACAAAAGTACTAAAAAATACTTTACTTTCTTGTAAAAATGAGTTATAGTATATTCATAAATAAACAAAAGGAGTTATTCAAAATTATGAAAAAGAATTATAATGTGACAATCGAAGACAACGGTGCTGCCTTCTTGGTTGTAATAAATGCTGGCACTGAACAACGCTTTACTGTAGGTTCATTTGGAACTTTGAGTGATGCTTGGAAGCATATCGAATGGATGTACAGAGTTGAAAGTCAAGAGTTTACAGTTGGAAAGAAACATATTTCAGTACTTGATTGGATTGATGGTATGTACAAAGCAGGGTATCTTGAATAAGGAGAAACATATGGAAAAAGCAATTATCTACTTTGAAGCTGTGTATGATGGCACAGTTGAAGGTTTTGATGTAAATGGAAATACAGAATACAATAGAAAACTTAGACAGTTGCAAGAAAAATACGACTCTGTCATAGTTACCTGTATTGTCTATGAAGATGGCAGTAAGGAGGAATTCTAATGGCAAAAATAGAACCAAAATATTATAGTATATCTCAAATATCCTGTTTTAGAGGATGTAAACAAGAATGGAAGTATAAGTATGTGGATAAGCTACAGACTAGAATTCCGCAAAAGCCTCTTTATATGGGTAGCACGATTCATAAGCTACTTGAAATTCGTGCAAATGGAGAAAACTGGAAAGACTATCTGTATACCCATGTTAAAGAAGAATTTGAAAAAATGCCTGCAGATTACCAGATAGCACTCGGTGAGGATTTTGTTGATTGCTGCAATGACATTATGTCTCAGTATGATTGGGCATATGCTAATGAAGAAATTAAGTATCTGAAAACAGAGTTTAAGATTGATTGTAAGATAAAAGGTTCTAAACGATTTATTGGTGTGGTTGATGCTATTTGTGAGCTTGACGGAAAGCAGTATATTATGGAGCACAAAACATTCAAGACAACTAAAATGTCTCTGGATCAAACATGGCTGAATGCTCAAACTTGTTTATACATTAAAGTTCTTAATGAACATTATGGTTATAATATCCAAGGTGTGATATGGGATATGATAAAGACTTCTGCTCCATTGCCTCCAAGAGTGCTTAAAAATGGTCAGTTTGGTAAACAGTATGCAGATCAAACTTTGTATTCTTTCCAGAAAGCTGGTGTAGAAGATATTCCTGCTTCAGTTTATGAAGAAATCAAAGATAATTATAAGAATTTTGTTGATCGATACATAACTCCAGTTTTGCCTTCTGTTGTACAAACTGTGTGGGAAGAATTTGTGCAAACTGTGCAAGAGATAAGCAAGTGCAAATGCTGTCCTAAAAATTTAGGAAAAGATTGTGGCTGGTGCGGATTTAAGGAGCTATGCCAAACAGAACTAACAGGTGGCGATGTAGAGTATACTAAACAGCTGTATTACAGTACTGCAGAAGAAAGAGAAATGAAGTTGTTTAATGAATTCAAGACTTCTGGAGCATGTAAATGGTGCGAAGAACTTTCTGCTAATGTTGGTCAAGAGATTAATGAACAAGAATGTATCACAAATTGTGTTGCATATAAAAATTTTAAGGAGGCAAAAAATAAGTGACAGATTTTTGGAGTGTTTGCAAACCGCTGAAATCATTTACTGGTGGTAAACTGATAGGACTGTATGGTCGTGGAAGTAGTGGAAAAACTACTGTTTCTGCTTCTTTTCCTAATCCTGTGTTTATTATCTTTGATGATCAGGGATTGAATGCAATCAAAGCAGATTATCCGGATATTCCGTTTGTGGATGCAACTGGTTACTCTGCAGCAAAACTCATTGAGCTGCTGGATAGTATTCCTACTGATACAGAAAGAACTTATATCCTCAGTACATTTTCAGTTTGGATTGATAATCATCCTGCACAGTTAATGCAAGAGAAAAAGAAAGCACACATGAATCAGGATTTATGGGCAGAACATAATGCTCGTGTAAACTCAGTGATTGCAAAGTGTGCTGAGCTAGCAAAAAGAGGTAATCGTATAGTTCTAGAATTCCATGAAAGGACAAGTGTGATTGAGGGATACGAAAATGAGCTTATTCCCGAAGTGGGAGTAAATGCTGGACCGACAATTCAAAAATATCTTGTGGGAATGCTTAACTATGCATTCCATACGAGCATAAAACAGTATACAGATCCTACTTCTGGACAAAGCTATTCTTGTTATGCAATAGATATTAATCCTCTTAATGCATATTACTGGATAAAAGGACAAGGAGCAAAAGATGGTGTACCACCGTATATCGTGGTAGAAAAAGGAAAAGCTTATGAAGCTTTGAAACAATATTATTCTGAAATCTAAATTATAAGGAGATAAAAATTATGGCAACTGTAAACACTATGGAATTGGACTTTACTGGAGTTACAAGTTTTAACTACATTCCGGAGGGAGTTCACACTGTAAAAATCAAAGAGGCAACCTTTACAAAGGCAAGCACTGGAACGAATCAACTGGAAATTATGTTTGAAACTGCAGATGGAGCAACAAGAAAAGCTTGGTATAATCTTCAGCCTCAGGCTCTCTGGAAAGTGAAGAATCTTTTGGAAACACTTAATATTCCTTGTGAAGGAAAAATCAGATTGAGCAATCGAGATTTGATTGGAAAAACTTGTGAGATCACAGTTGAACCCGATGAAAATGATGAAACCAGACTTCTTATCACTAGAGTAGCAAAGATTGAAGCAACTCCTGTAGAAGTACCTTATGCTGCTCAGCCTGCACAAGTTGTAACTCCTGTTCAGGAAATTCCTGTACAAGAAGCAGCACCTGTACCTCCTCAGGGTAATCTTCCTCCCTGGATGAAAAATACCACTCCTGCTAATAATGCTGTACCTCCTCAGGGTAATCTTCCTCCCTGGATGAAAAAGTAATATGTATAGAAGCGAGGAATATTTTCAGATAGCAAAAGATCTTATTCCTGATGAACAAGTTCCTCCAATATTTGTTCCTAGTTATAATAGACCAAATCCAAAAATATTGGAACGACTTGCTGTAGAGCCTGAATTAAAGATTGTTCTCTGTATCCGCAGGGAACAATCTGAACTCTACAGACATTGGGAAGGCAAAGTTGCATTTATGTATTTGGATAATGTCTCCGAGATTGGAGAAACAAGAAAGCAAATTATTGAAAACTGTTTACCTTACTATTCGAATATTTTTCTGTTTGATGACGATATTAACCGTATAGACTATACTATGCCATCTATTACTGCAACTGGAGGAAAAGCTATGCGTCGAGCAGGATTGCATTATCATAGACCTGAAGATAGATGGACAGATCAGCTTAAATTATGGCTATATTATATCATGCTGGAAAATGATCCAAAAATAGCCATATCATCGCCAATTTATCGCCCCGATAGTTGGCATCTTGAGTTCGCTAATGCCCCGCAGAAATTAAATTCTGCTGCTTGCATTCAATGCATATGGTTAAATCTAGAATTTCTCAGAGAACACAAGATAAATTATAGACCAAACTATCTGTGTGGCAATGAAGATTATGCATTGCAGTTTGAGATTATGTACAATGGTGGCAAAGCCTTGACTGTCACAGATATGCTATATGAATGTCCTCAGATAAATTCTTCAGCAGGTGGCTGTGAAAATGCATCTGGCATATCAGATCCAAAAGCAAGATATGAATGGTATGTAGAAACAGCAAAAAAATTTTATCAGGGACATCCTGGAGTAATGTTCAAACAATCTCGTTCTGGATTTCCCTCAGTTAAGTTTAATTGGAGGTACTGGAAAAATAATGAATATAATTCTTGAAGGATGTGATTGCACAGGAAAATCAACAATTGCTAAATATCTGTGCGAACAGTTAGGTCTATACTATTGGCATGAAAGTGAACCGAGATCGCTAGAAGAATATAGACAAATGCTTTCTTCTGGTGGAGTAGTGTTTGATCGTTTTTGCTTTGGTCAGTTTGTCTATAATTCACCTGAGGAGCGTAAACTATCTAAAGAGGAATTAAAACAGTTAATTCAAGAATTCAAATCTACTCAGAGTCTATTACTTTTTGTAGATGCTCCCTCTGATCTTATATTCAAAAGAATGGTAGAAAGAGGGGAAGCAGACGAATCTAATCAAATAGAAGCAATAAAATGGATAAAGAATATACGAGGAACATACCGTCAGATATTTAGAGAATCTGGAGCGGAGTATATTGAATTAAATGGAGAGAAAGCCTTATGTTTAATTATCTAGTATGTGACACAGCGACTGATGCATTTGAAAAAGCTTATGATGCTGTGAATAACTATGGAGAAATTGTAGAAAGTCGAATTGGAAAAACTAAACATCTTACAGATGTTACTCTTGTAGTAAACAATATCTATCACAATGTCTGCTTAAATCAGACAAGAAATCTCAGTCTCAAGTATCTTATTGGAGAAATCAATTGGTATATGAGTGGCTCCAATAAAGTGGAAGATATAGGAAAATATGCTAAAATGTGGTACTCATTGAGTGATGATGGCAAAACTGTGAATTCTGCTTATGGGTATAGATTATTCAAAAAATTTGGATTTGATCAGTTTCAATTCTGTATTGATAAATTGAAGAAAAATCCTTATGACAGACAATGTGTATTGCACATCAAGGAAGCCAGCAATGTACCCACAAAAGATACTCCGTGTACTTGTCTGTTGCAGTTTACTTGCTATCAAGGTCGACTTAATTTGCATACATATATGCGATCAAATGATGTGTGGCTTGGAACTCCTTATGACATAGCATTCTTTATGGTATTGCTCCAAATTGCAAGTAAAGAAACAGGAATTCCTGCTGGAAAATATTACCACACAGTTGGCGATTTGCATCTGTATGAAAAGCATTGGGATAAGTCTGTAAAATATTCTGCAGATTATGATTATGACACTAGAGCTTGGGATTATACAGAAGAAAATAAAGACAGCATTAAGAGTATTTTGGAAGGAAATCCACCTGAAAATATTCTACTCAGAAAACTGTGGGAGATAAATCATGAAGGAAAAAATTAAAGTTTCTGCTCCCTGTAAAAATCCACATATATGCTATATTCCTATAGATAGAAATGAAAAAATTAAGTCTATTAAAGAAAAATACAATTTATCTTTATATGCTATTCTTTGTACTGCAGCTGGGAAGTCTTTGCGAACTGAGGAAGAAATACATAAGTTCAAAAAAGAACTTCAAAAACAGGGATTCAAAAATATTGGAGATTGGGCAACTATGCTTGTTGATAAGCTTTATGAGATGCCTAAAAATACAGACATAAAACAGATTAAGATTAGCAAGGGGATACAGTTATGATTATTGCTGTAGACTTTGATGGAACGCTCTGTGAGGATAAATTTCCCGAGATTGGAGCAGCATATGAAATACGATTAAAAAGATTAAAGCATCTTAAACAATGTGGCTGTAAACTTATTCTATGGACTTGTAGAAATGGAGCCATGTTAACTTCTGCAGTTGATTGGTGTAAAGCTCATGGTCTAGAATTTGATGCAGTTAATGAGAATCTTCCAGAAGTCAAAGAAAAGTGGGGAGGAGATACTCGTAAAGTATTTTGTAATATGTATATAGACGACAAGAATATATCCCCAGCAGTTCTTGATTAAATTAAAATAGCCTTGCTAACAAGGCTATTTTTCTTTTAGCATATATCAATCCCAATACTTTTGGTTTTTTCTTTATACTTTTCATGCAGTTCATTTTGTTGATATAGGATATAGTCTAAGGAATAATCCACAGATTTATACTCTAACATTTTTCTTGTGACCTCTTTTAGTTCCTGGTCTACATCACAAATAAGCTGGTTAACTTTGTTTGCTTCAGCTATTTTACTATTTTCTGTGAGAATCTTAAACTGCTGCTCGTAGAAATTCTTGGTTAAAAATTCCCATTCAAACCACTTTTCAAATGCTTCTTTGACTGCAGATTTTCGTGTATTATTATCTACTTGCATTCGTGTATAGTTTTTCCAGTTTGTAGGAATAACTTGTGGATCTTCAACTGGAGAATCCATGATTAATTTATTGATATGATTAAGAGCATACCTATGTATTCCTCTCATCTCAGAGCATTCTAGCAAAAAGTGATATTCTTGGCAACGTTTTAATCCATGTAAATTCAGAAAATCAAAGTAATCTGCTAGTTGAGCATGGAACATGATTCCTTTCAGCATGTGATTATTGATGGAAGCAAATACTTCAATCATGTTTTTTATCCTCCTTCAATAATTGTAAAATTTCCTCATTTTGCTGGATTATTGTGGAGAGCATGGAATTCTGATTAGTCTTCATTTCATCCATCAGAGCATTAACTTGCTGAAGATTCAATTCTAAATTTTGTATTCCTATAAATAGAGATAACAAAGAAATTAAACTGTCTACTGTCCATTGCTCTCCACTCATTGTTTAATCCTGCTCTACAGTAACTGCTACATTGCTTAAAGTAATAGCAACACCTGTATTAAGTATGGTTAGACTATCAACACTGCAAGAATTGAAAGTACGCACATCAACTGTGAAAGAAAGACTACGAACTTCTGTAGTAGCAGTAGTTATAGTAGTACTTGCTACTGCTCCAGGAATAGTCATTCCATTTTGTTGTAAAGCAAGAGAAACTGTGCCAGCAACGGGAGCAGTGAATGTGGCAGTAACAGTTACTGTGTAGTAACTGCTACCACAATCAGAAATAAGGATAGAATTTCCTCCTGCACTGAGTATTCTTCCTCTTCGTCTAATAACTGTAGTTAAAGGGAGTATGCCATTTGCAACTACTGAAGTTGGCGTTGTAGTTGCTACATATATTAAAGATTTACAAGACATAAATTAAGTCCTCCTTAAAATTTAAGGACAGAGATAAAGAAACTACCTCTGTCCTCATATGAGTTGACTGACAGAGTCAATTAGATATTTCCACAGCCACAGCCGTTGTTGCAGCCACAGAAAGGAGATTGCCCTGCATTATAAGTATATGCAGTAGGATATTTTACAACACCCTGCATTGCTTGAGCAAGTTCAAGTTGCTGAATACGAGCAGCCTGAGCAGCAAGTTTATCAGCACAGAGAGTATCAAGAACTTTTTGTATTCCTGCAGTAGTATTTGCATTGATCGATGCAGCAGCCTGATCAATATGAGCATTAGTATTTGCTGCAGCAAGTCTCTGTTCACAACAGCAATCTGCTATCTGAGTTCTAGTCGTTCCGAACTGTTGAGCAAGTTCATAGCCCAAGTTACAAATTCCATTGATAGCAGTATCGGCTTTTTGCTCGATGCGGTTACCATTATTCATAACTTGCTGTTCAAGTCTGGAGAAGTTTGTACTGTTGTTAAGATCTTCAACAGTAGCTACTCTGCCATCCGGAGCAATCCCTCTGTTTGCTCCAAAGAGTCCACCACCGCCACCCCACATAAGAGCAAGGATAGCAAACAACCAAAGTCCTTCACCACTAAACCCACCTGAATTTCCCATAGGCATTACAGGTTGAATTCCAGTAGAATCCATAATTGAATTCCTCCTATTGAATTTTATTATTTCACAGCATAGTCGACATTTGCTGATGAAATCTTATTTTAATGCTTGCATAAATGCATTAAAGTCTATACCCTTTTGTTGGCACAGTTGACGAACAAATGTTTCAGGATTTTGTCCTTGGCACATTTGTCTAGCTTGTTGTAGCATTGCAGGCATATTTTGTATTCTTTTTAATGCCTGTATATTTTCCACCAATTGGGGAGGCAATGCCTGAACAGGAGTATTTCCTAGAATATTCATATAGAGTTTCCTCCAATAAACTTTTTAAGAGCTATAATCTTTTCTTTCAATGCTTTGTTCTCTTCAGAAAGACTTTCATTTCTTGAAATCTCTAAAATAAGTTTTGTTTTCATAACTTTATTTTCTTTCTTCAGTTTGATTATTTCCTCTTCCATAGCCTTTCATCCTTTCTTTCAGAGAATTAAACTCAGCCTGCAGTTGCTCAAAATCTTTTTTACAAACATAATCAGGTTGTACTGGAGCATTTTCTTGATGTTCTACTATATCATACATCTTAACTTCAAAATGTCCTGTATTGTCAATTGTCTTTTGATAAAGAATGGACTTTTCATTATCTAAAAATATCCATTGACTATTTGGAGGAAGTACCTTCATTTTAACTTCTTCAATACCACTCACAAAGATTTTATTTGTATTTAATTGTTGAGGTTGAACCTGCTGATATGTGGCTGTTTGAGTTTGTTGTGGGTAGTTATACTGTGGCATTGACATCTGATAAGGATTATATGGATTGTACATAGAAAACCTCCAGTTCTTTATTACTAGTATACTTTTACTACAGGTGTAAAAAAGCCTTTGAAGGTATCATGAAGGAATCTTCAAAGGCTTTTATTGCTACTTTAATGAAATTTTAAGTATGTTTTCTATCTTATGTTCTTTTCTGATCATCTGTGGTTTAGAATAGCCAATTTTATCATACAGTTCTCTTCCCTTCAAGTGATAGATTAATCTTTGTATAACTATCTCACTTTCAATAGGATCTAATCCTTCAGAATTACAATACTCTCTTAATTCTGCCTCTGTTTTAGATAAAATATCTTTCCTACGTTCATGTTCGATTAGCTCATTGTACCTTGGTTCTATGTAGGCATAATCCTCTCGGATAAACTTTGATTCTCCTGCATATTGTCCAATATAAGCAATAAGAAGACCACAAACTCCAGAACAGGCATAAGAGATGTAAACTGGAAGTGTTACTCGCAAACCTACAACAAACACTCCTACAGATAGTAATAGACACTTCAGAGAAGAATTACAATGATATTTATACCTGTAAAATTGTTTAGAAATAAGAAAGCAACTCAGCATAAGACACAATTCCACTAGGGAATTCATAACAAATCCTACTAGACCAAGGATAAGCAGAATTCCTATGAACATGGAATATCTGTATACTTTAACCATGTTTCTTAAATTTCTTTTTGAACCATGCTTTCATCTTTTGAATATCATACTCAGCAGCTTCATCTTCACCAAAAATAAACCAAGGACAATGAGTTGTATCCCAGTCCTCTTTCATATCTTTTGGTCTGTTGCTATCTGGAACAATTTTCTTTTTATCTTCCATAATCTTATACCTCCACGATATTGTATAAACATATACAAAGTTACAATAAATAGTTTATAATCTATAAGTGAGATAATACCTGCATAAAAAGAATATGTGTATTCTATATGGATGCTTCCAAATTTTGCTAACTGAACTAAACTGCTATACCCATTCATCAAAATAAATAAATAATGCTACAAAATCTATCAAGCCTTGCCATTTGTTATCTCTAAATATAAGTACAACAAGCAGCATTACTGCTAAATCTACAAAACACTGATAGTTAACAGGAATAAACCCAATAATCAATACTTGTAATATTGAAATAAAACTAGAGATAACATAACCTTGCCGAACTAATATTTGGTAAACAAACACTAGTTCAAATACTTTCAGCAAGGCTTTAATAAATTTTTGTAGAATAACAGCTGGCTCCTGAATGGTTACTGTTTGTTCAAACCATGCTAATCCAAACAAATGGAATATTGCTGCTAGTACAGTTAAGGTTAGAAAAGTATAGAACATACTTGTCCAAAAAGTAGCATTAGAAGAGTATTCAGTTTTCTTTTTGTTCATCAGATTTATCCTCTACAAGAATCTTCTTCTCAAGTTTAGATTTCAGCATTTCTTGTTGTGCTTCCGTCATGGGCATGTGCAAAGATTCCGTGAGAATATCTTGTATAATTTTTATATACTCATCTGTAGAAGAAACTTTTTCTCCATCCAACTTGCTTTTTATAGAATCCCACAAAGAGTGTAACCACTTTTTGAGTGAAACACTTCCAACTCCTTCATAGAGAGCATAAGCAATTTTTGCAAATGTAATCGAAAGAAGAATTTGGCTATATAATTCCAATGTTGTAAATGGTGCTAATGATTTTGCTTTAATGCAATAGTACAATGCAACCATAACTATACTAAATGCCGCAACAAGAATAGTGCAAACAGTGGTAATTCTTTTAGTGGTGGCTTTTTCTCCTAGATTCTGCTTTTTTATTGCATTCACAATTGGAGTTTTAGTACAGCCACAAAGAATAGAGGCGAGTACACCAATTACAACTGTTAGCAATCCATAGGATTCTATAAGAGAATTTATTTGCTCCATAAATACCTCCTTAAAGTTTAAAATATTTAAGTATGACTTTTGTGATCAACAGTAAAACATCTAGCAGAGAAGATTCTGCTACATCCCCAAAAAAGAAGCTTTTTCAGGATCCAATGCTTTCGCAATTTCCTTGTCAAGACCACTATCCTGAACAATTCTAGTGATCTGAATTTCGTACTCTTCTATCTGTTTTCTACATTGTTGAATTCCTTCCTTATAAGGACGAACTTGCTCAACAAGAGTATTCAATTTGTCTCTGAAACCAGAAACATCTACAGATTGATAAAGCACGCCATCAATTACTTTATACTCCATAGCCACACACCTCCTTCTTGTTATTTCACAAAATGTGCTGTAATAAACGGAACACCAACTGTGATAAACAAGTAAATTAACCCTGCAATAATTGCAGAAAGCCAAATATGCTTAAATAGGACATTCATTTTTCTAGCCATAAATACAACTGGCATAAAAGTAAATGAACCTATCACAAGCCAAATTGCCAATAATATATTATACCCTGCGGACATGAATTTAGTTGCCCAAACAGGAGTCGTTTTTTCTACAAAGCCATAACATTCACAGGCATCCTTTCTATTGTTAAACACTGCTTCTTTATGCTCTGTGTCAACATTTTCTGTGAGTGTTTGCATTTTAGTCTCAGTATATGCTTTTGCAGTACTAAGAACTCTATCTTTTAATTCCTGATCATTTTGTACAGTGTGCACAACAGCTTGCTCAAATACCTGTTCAACTAGCTTATCCTTGTTTGAAACTACCTCAGTTTTTTGCTCTTCTTGAAAATTTATAGACAATTCTTTGTTTTCTTCCATGATAGTTTCTCCTCTTAATTAAGATATTTATACCCTAGACTCGTTGCTTGTCCTTCAAACCATATGCTGTCATATGAAGTTTTAGGAAGTTTTCCTTTTCGATAAAATTTAAGCTCTCTATACCAATATCTGCAGGCACTTGCTATACCTATAAATATTTCAAATGGTCCGAACATCAAATTCTGAATAGTGTGTCCATATTCATGTGTAATAGTATTCTGAGAACAGTCTTTGCACACGATAACGACGGCGCCCAGAGTTACGCCACCCCAGCCTTTCCCAAAATAGAACATAAACGTGTGTCCTACGCGGTAAGGTGTCTTTCCTATAATCAACATAAACAAGGCGGCAAGGAAGCCTATAATATTCATAAGCAAACCCCACGTGCATTGTCCTATCCAATAGAGTATTTTCATTTTATACCTCCTTTACAACATCTGTAATTAACGTAGGCGTTATTGTTTTGCTCGTACGAGTTGTCCCATTTAGGTAATATACTTCTATAGTGCCGCTTGTGTTTACTAACATTCTGGGTATAAAGTATTGCTTACTTTGTGTAGTAAATTCGCCATTAACACGCAGTGTACCCGAATACTTAGATATAAAAGTAGGAAGGTCAAATTGTGTAGACTGAGAAGAATATACTGCTGTAGAGATACTATCATTAGCTGATACTATTGTAAGATTGTGTAAATATAGGGCGTTAGTAGGTTGCTTAGACCATTCATCTCTCCAAAAAGAAGCAACAGTTTCGCTCTCTCTTCCTTTATATGCCCATCCTACTAAATCAGAAGGACTAATATCTCCTGTAGGTCTCGCTTGTCCTATCCAAGTCATATCATCACTAGTAAGCGGGCAGTAATAATATTCACTGCCACTTGTCTGATCATATATTATTACATTATATTCATGATTATTAATACCTGCAGCATCAATAGCAGGCCATGCATAATAAGTTCTGCCGTAATGATTAGTAAGAGATTGAGCTTCAGAAGTGTTTAATACTAGGATAGGTTTACTTTCTCCCCCCGTCGCACTAATTTCACAATTCCCGTCAGCAGTTTCTGCAAACCGGATCCCCTCTCCAGGCACAACGGGCAATTGAACAATTGTTGTTATTGTTCCGGAGCTGTTGTCTTTAAGAGTATAACCGCCTGTTCCTCTGAACGCAAATTTCCCCGACGGACTTTCGGTGCCTTGATATGTCGTAGGTGTTAGGTTAAGGGCTTTAAGATTGTTGAACCCGTCCGAGGCGCTCCCGCTGCCGCCACCGCCACCTGAATTTTCAAGTGCTATAAGTCGATCATTTAGAACTTTACCTTGATATGCTGAAAGAGCATATGTTGTATTGCTTTGATTATAGTCTAAGCTGTTTTTTACATAACTTGAAATAGAAGTAAGACTGGATAAAGAACCTCTTGTTACACCTTTTGTAGCTTTTGTTATAGTGACTCGATGTCCGTTGTTAAAATAATTTGCAGTATATACAAGTTCAGTTGAAGTTTCTTGATATAGATCGCATATTATGTTGCCAGATTTTATTTTATTAAAAGGCGATGCTATAAGCGTATTGTATTGCTCATCTGTAAGTACTGTTTGAGATGTTGAAATTTCTATAACACTGTAAACTGCGCCTCCACCTGCATTTATAGCATCAGTGATTGCTTTTTGTGACATTGTCTTTTCAGTGCTTTGTCCTGTTTCTTGTACAATTTCAGGAGCACCATCAATGTCTGAATAGTTAGCAACTTTTCCACTCTCTGTTGCATTTTTTAATTTTCCATAAATTTTTATATCTGCCATAGGGTATTCTCCTTAAACAATTACAAATGTGTTATCTCCAGCAACAATTTTTTCAGTAGTTCTATAACAATTATAAATTCCACCATTATATGAATAAGAACTATTTACTAATGTGTAAGGCACATCAAATCCACTAGATTTAATAGAAGAGATAGGTTTGGTCGAAATAAACCAAATATATTTATTAGTTCCGGAAACTGTCACACTTCTTGTACCAGTCAGAGAAGCACTATTCGTATCAGTTAGACCTGCAATTAAAGTGTTGCTAACTGTGCTGTTCTCTGATGCTCCAAAATAAGAAGTATAGTATGCAGAAATAGTAACAGATCGAGAAATAGACTTTCCTTTTTTGTCTACTCCCCTTAATGTATAAGTCACACCTGAAGTCGTCAGTGTCACAGAATCACTAGCAGATACTCCACCATAAGTGCTTGTAGGGAGAATTCCGGACTTTATAACTGTGGAACCACGTTTCAATGTAAGAGTTCCTTCTATATTACCAATGTTTGTTTCCTGATGATTTACAGCACTCAAAATAAAGCTAGCTGGTAACTTATAGGAAGTACTCGTTGGACTTAACCCAAATCTAGAAATTGTTGGCGCAACATAATTGATTGCTGCCCATAAATCGTTTATTTCAGTAGTAACAGCATTTTGTGACATAACTGCTGTTGTGCTTGTTCCTTTTTCTTGAACAACTTCAACAGAAGATCCACCGCCACCAATGGATATTACAGGGACAGTCTTGACAAGATTAGATAGTACTCCAGTAGAAGACTGTGTAAATTTTGCAAGTTCTATCTGGTAAGTGCCTGCTCCCGAAATAGTCTTAAACAGATTATTCTTAATCAAAGCTATACTTGATTGTTGTGCAAAAACAGAAAAAACTGGAGTGCTATCTGAGCTAACAATAATCTGAGCAATTAAGGACATTTCTTGAGTGGTTGCAGGAACACTAGAGATAGTTGTGGTTTCAGAAGAAGTAACCACAACTCTGTGTCCAGATATTCTCAATTCACAAGTATCCAAAATTATAGAGTTAGAACTTACTGTTAGAGTTCCTTCATTGAGTGCTCCTTTAACAAGACCATCCTGATTTCCAGAATTAAAGAAATGATCTCTTGCACCATCTATATTTGTATTCTCAACTGCATTTTTTGTTAGAATCTTATAACTCATATAACCTCCATTTATGCTAATTCAAATCCAAAATTCATCATGAGATGACCAATGAGTTCATCCTTCACTGTTTCTCCAAAAGTTTCGTATATTTTTCCCACACCATCTGTATCAATAATTACAAGATATGGTTTTGTAACAGTTAAACTAGCAATAAGAACTATTATGTACAAAGGTCTTTTTGGTCTAAATCCCTCTGGGATAATAAATAATGGATTTGTATTTGACTTACTTATGTATTTCCGTGTTTCCTCTGCAGTCAGTGTTCGCTCAGCAACAATATTACAAACTACAAATTTCCCAAGTCTGTATATTCCAGGATTAACTGTGTTTTTATAGCTTACGGAGCCATAATCAACACCAGCAACATTTATGACTCCGGACTTAAAACCCAATTTTGTGAGTTTAGTTTCAGCTGAGGAAAGTCTTTCCTCAATAGTGCCTTTTGAAACAGCTCGACTTGCATACATGGCATAATCTGAATCTGTAGAATTTTTAACTTTTACATCCTCAGTAAACTCAACTGCTTTTACAACTTTTGTAACATTGCTGATAACACCATCAGTTGCCTGAAATTCATAAAGAGGCAAATTTGCACTGCCGTTAACAACTTTTGTTAAATCATCTCCAGGATTAATAGTGGGAGGATATTCTCCTGCATTGTACTGTGAAAGAATTGTTGCAAGTTCTAGTGATCCAGCAAAATTCACCTTGAGAAAAACTACATAGCTGCGTTTAGTGGGAACAGAATCAATAGTGATTGTAGCACCATTTGCATCTATATCACACTCCACTCCTTGTAGTACAATTCTACCACTTTTTATAGTGAAAGAAGAGCCATTTATTTGATAAGCAAGCTCTGTTCCCTTATTCTTAACATATCCATCTTGATTTCCATAAGCATATCTAATGCTCACAAAATCGTCTGTATTAAGAATATTTGGTGTATCACTCGAAGCACGAACTAATTCTATGTTTGCCTGAAAAATTTCTGCCATAAATCACCTCTATATAAATTCTGCACCAGTAAATCTATATCCAATTTGACATTGATAAAGACCACTATTATTGTATCTTAATTCACCACAGGGCAAATCTTTATATTTTGCGCCACCTCGTTTCAAATAAATTGAAAATTTTGTTTCAAATGTAGGAACAAAATCTATTGTGTTTATCTCCAAATCCTCATTAAACAAATAATTTAACAATTCTGTAAGAGCTTTTGTATTTGCGTCTGTGAGACTTTCAGTACTTGTAAACACTTTTCGCTTAACTGGAAAAATATCTCGTTTTGATATTGTGGAAGTAATGTTATTGTCTTTTGTTAGAATCCATTTGGTTCCCTCTTGCCAAGTTCCAAGTGCTTCATTAACATAATATCCTTGAGTCTCATTTAAAGAAGCAACCCATTTTCCATAATTTCTAACACCGTACTCCCATAAACGAATTACAATTGGTGTAATCATAGTTCTTCCAACAAAGAATTTTACTTTTTTATTGACTAGATCTATCGATGTGTCTAGGTATAAACTGTAAAATTTTAGATAGCTTTGAAATTCTTCCCAAGCATTGTAGACAGTTTTTTCAGTACTTGGGACATAGTCAGACATTTGTATAGACTTCACTTTTTCATCAATCACAAGTTCACAAGGTATTGTGCTTTGATTTACTTGAGTATTCCAAGAATCATATATGGCTTGTAAGTATAAATACACATAATCATATGTTCCTGGTTGAAGGATAATATCACTATCAAGCATTGTCTTCAAGTCAGTACCAGTTATCTCCGTAATATTATTTGTATTCAAAACAGGAATTCCTGCCAAACTTCCATACACATATCTTCCTTTGTCATCTTTTATAATCATAAAAGTAGGTTGTATATCTTCTGTGAAGGCTTCACATTTACAGCTAACACTATTTATTTCAGCTGGTCTTTTAATTAAAGAAAAACTATTTTTATCAATAACCAAAGAAGCATTATTCTGAAGACCTCTAAACTGCTGATCATAAAAAGAAACAATCATAATGTATATTGCCTCCAGCCACTAATAAGCTTGAATCCAGCACTGCTATCTGCCACATTCACTACTAGTTTAGATATTCCACTTTGTGCACGTAAAAATGTATCCCAAGAGGGGTCAACTTCCGGAACAAAATCTATCTCATTACCAGCAGCATCTATTTTGTATATTTTATGCTGAGCAGAATTTATGACAATAGACTCTCCCTGAGCTAAATCCGTATTAGAAAATTTAACTCTTGCATAGCTAATATTATTCTCATCCAAAAGATCTACTGTTGGAGTACTAATTGCTCCATACAAAGTCACAATAATAGGGACTTCAAGAATATAAGGATTGTCAATCTGGTTATTTTGTATAATGTTGGTTCCATAAGCATAAGGATACTTGAAAGGATATCTTTTACCAGAGCTAGAAGTCTGTATTGTTATTGCATTTTCTTGCTTAATAAAATATGGAGTTATAGGTGTGAATTCTAGTGCCTGTGTTAAAATCCCAAACTCATCTTTTTCAGTTTTTCCAAGATATGTAACCTTTCCTTCGCAGTATTTAACAAAATTAGTATCATTATATTCCAGACACATTCTATATTCTGTTCTAGAATATTTTTGAATCCAGTTAGATAGAACAGAAGATTTTGTATATGGATTTTGATGTTGTATAACATTAAATTTTTTCACAACTTTTTGTTGTACAACTTTTGTAATAAAATCCTCTATATCTCCTGAAATTTTAGACAAATCTAATCTAAATCCATTTTCAGTAGGATTAGTAACAATTGGCAATTCAAATCTATCTAGGAGTTTATCCTGGCTATCTAGTATAACTAATGCATAAGATCTAATCATTGTCAACCTCTCCCTGCCTGTTTCTTTATTTGAATCTGTTTTATGACTTCATCTGCTAAAGATTTAGCATCATAATTAAGATCTCCCGAAGGATTCAAGCTTACCTCAATATTGTACTGAGAATTATCCTCATTATAGGTGGTGTTTCCATAACCACCTCTAGAAGTATCATAGTTTGCCCCTGCAGAAGTGCCAAGAGAGCTTTCATCGCTAAATCCAGCATCAATTCCAATTTCATCTCCAGCAGCTTTAATTGCAGCAATACCAGCCACTACTCCTGCTGTAATTGCACCAACTGCAATACCCCAAGACCAAGCTGCATGAAAAACTGTAACTGCAGCTGCAGCCACAAGTGCAGCGACTGCAAGTGTTTTAAGAATTTTTTCTACCGTAGACATCTTTTTCCAGTTAGCAATTAAATCTATAGATAGTGCCATTGCGCCTGCAAGAGCAGCCATTCCAAGCTTTGTTTTTAAGGCAGCTTTATCCATTTTTCCTAGCCATTCCACAACTGTAGGAATAACTCCTGTAAACTTAGAAAGAAAGCTTAAAACAGGACTGAGAACTGCTATTAAGCCAAGTCCAGTAATAATAAATTTCTGTGTTCCTTCATCTAGACTACCAAACCAATCAGCAAAATCTTTTATTGCAGGAATAATATCATTAACTAGAATATCATTTATTGTTTCCAAAATTGGAATCAAAGCGATTCCTAGTTCAGATTTTGCCAAATTCAACTGTGCAGTAACAATATTCAACTGATCGTCTAAATCTGCTAAATTCTGAACTTGCTCATTACTCAGATATCCAATAGATTCAAACTCTGCATTCAGTTTATTGAGCTTCTCTGTTCCATTATTAAACATCGGAATAAGATTTGTTGCAAGTTGCTCTCCGAATATTTCGTTTGCATAGTAAGCTTGTAATGTCTTATCCTCTACTTGTGCCAAGGCAGTTACGATATAATCAAATGCTCCCTCAGTTGTTTGAGGTATGCTGGATAAATCTCCTACAAGATCAGAAATAGCTTTTGTAGCTCTGTTAGAAACTCCAGAAAGAGCCGTGCCAATCGCATCACGACTCTTAGAAAAAGCTTTGTTCAATTCTTCATTAGACACGCCACTTTGCATAGCAATATATTGCCAACGCTGTAAAGCTTCAGCAGATATATTTAATCTATCAGAATAATCCTGTAATTCAGCTCCAGCTGATGCTGTTGATTTTGTTAAGGCAGCTGCTCCTACTAAAACTCCAGCAGCTGCAGCAGAAAAAATTTTAGTCTTATCTGCAGCTTTCTGTAAACCATCTGAAAGCTTTTCAACACCAGAGGTTAAATTCTTTAATCTTATGCCATCAAGATCATCAAGTTTAGATTTTAATTTTATCGATTGTGCTTCTGCATTTGCTAACTCTGTTTGTAGTTTTTCATATGCTTCTGTATTTATAGCTCCCTTTCCTTCCATAAAAGAAAGTTGTTGCTTGATTGCAGCAGCTTTTTGCTCAGTTTCTTTTAATGCAGATTGGATCTTCTTTTGTGCCTGAGTGAATCTGTTTTCATTAAACTCCAGCTGTAAACTTTTTTCCAAAGCATCTGCTGTTTTTTGTGTAGATTTAATCTCTTTATCTACTTTTTTAAGCTCTTTAAGAAAGTCCGAAGTATCTGCACCAATCTTGACAGTAAGACCTTTTATTTTATCTCCACTTGCCATGAAACACCTCCTTAAAGATTATCAAAATCTGCCTCTGAAGCCTTCTTTATATCTGAAATACCTCTTTTTTGTAAGGCTTGCTGTCTTCTTATTCTTATCATCTGTAAAGCATTATCTATTCTTATCGAGTATATGATACTAATCAAATCAACCATATGTAGAGACTTCCAATCGAGATGATTTGATGCAGCTTCCTTTATAATACGCAAACTGAAAGGCATAAGAAACACTGGTTTAATTCCTTCATCAGGAATTTTTTTGAATGTCTCTATAAGTCTTTTCTTATGCTCTATCAGTTTTTTTCTGCACTTCCTTCCTGTATGGTTTCCCAAACTTTTGTGATTTTTGCTGTCAGCTTATCTGTGTAATTTTTATCAGATAAATCAAACATTTTCACAAAGTCTATAAAAGATACATCCGTGTCAAACCAGCAATAGATAGATTTCATCTTACTGAGTAAAACAGGAGCAGTTAAAGATTTATTTTCCTGTATTCTCTGTGTATATGAAAACAAATCTGCTTTTTCAGCCTGTTCCGGAAATTTTGCCTCCCAGCGTATCTCACTAGCCAAACTAGTGTCCAGATCAAACTCTTTTTCTGAAGCTGTTATTTTAATTCCAGAATCCGTGTACTCTTTTGTTTGAATAGGTAGTGTTATCTTCATAGGATACCTCACTAAAATTTTGGCAGGAGAAGTTGGATTCGAACCAACGCAATGTTGCCGTCAAAGGGCAATGCCTTACCGCTTGGCTACTCTCCTATAAAGAAGTGGGAATTTCCCACTTCAAATCTGGTTGCATTAAGTCTTAGCTTTCGGAACAGGAACGCTATCCAAGAAAGTAGCATATCCAGCATCAGTAGGAACACTGGTAATTTTATAAACTTTCTTTGTGTTTCCATTCTCATCCGTCCAGTCTTCATTTCCTGTAGACTTTTTAAGATTCACACCTTTTACAGTGATTCCATAGCTAGCTGCTGACTCATTTATAGAATCAGTATTTTGTGCCAAACCATCTCCAGCAGGAGAAACATTAACACCCAGCAACCAAACTTTCTTTGTTTTCACTACACCGTCTGCTTTGGTATAGTACACTTCATATCCTACTGCAATAGTCTTATTATCCAAGACTTGAACTTCTGCCAAACCATTGGATATCTCTAAAGCAAAACCAAGATCTTTTTCAAAATCATAGTCTCTAGCAGTCAATTCAAGTGAACCAGTACCACCTTTATCATTTATAAGTGTGAGCTGAAGTTCACCATCTCCATATTTCTCTGCCGTCGATATGTTTTTATCCAAAGTAACTGCAGAAAGATATCCGAGAGCTTTAACAGAATCAGAAGTGCCTCCCAAAGAGTACACACCATTTTTACAGTTATATTCCAGCAATGTCTTGCCAGTTTTATCCGGAATTGCCATCTTCAATTGTCTCCTTAATTATATTTATAATCTTTTCTTTATTCTCTTCAAATGTTCTACGAATGAATGGATTTCCTTTCTTGCTAAACTCTAGAATGTTAGTAAGAGGAATATCATAGCCATATTCATTTTTGCTTGCTACTGCAGAGTTACCAATGTAGCGCACACTTTTATACTTATCCGTTCTAAGCCATCTTTCTTTCAATTTTTTATTGTGTTTTGGAGATACAGGACTAGCCTCTGAAAGTTTTTCCACCAAAAAATCTGATGCTTTATCCAAAGCTTTTTCTTTAAGATCTCTGACTTCTTCAGAATACTCATCCAAAACAGGCTTTAATTGATCGTATAGACTAAACTGTTTCTGATGCTTCATCTTAATGTTACTACAAAAGTTGTCTGAGCAGTATCACTCTTCAACTCAACTGGAGGGAAATATTTTCGATAAACAAGCTCATTGTCTACCAGCAACTGCTCTACTTTTCTAGCAAGTTCACCAGAAGAGGAAGCATTTCCAACACCGTATTCATTGACAAGAATATCACACTCACATTCACGAATTTGACATAAACCATCGCCGTAAATTAGAGGAGAGTTAGTTACATTAGATCGATAAAGCACAAAATTCAAAGGTTGACTGTCCTCATCTTCAGGAACAGTATTTAAGTACAGTTGAACACCATCTTTTTTCAAAGGCTTCAACAGATTAAATAAAATTTGATCATAATCTTTCAATATCATATGCTCAAATCCTCAACAATATCTTTTTTCTGGCATTTCGTACACGGTAATCTAATATATCCAAGACTTCTACCTTTTGCAGCTCGAGAGATCTTATACTGTGTATTATCTACAAAAATATAACTCTCATTATGATACATATGTGCAGGAATCTCATATACAGCAACCAATTCTTTTTTATTGCTTTCTGCAGAATAGTACTCCTGTAATCCAACTTCTTGCTTATCGGCAAAAACTGCTGTTTTCTTTATAACAGTCAAAGTTCGTTTTCCAGTAGTATCATCTTGAACGGAAGCTATATCCAGTAAATAAATTTTAGTATTAAATCCCATCTGAAACCTCCGTATATTTTCTGTTTGTACACAAGGTTGCTTTAATGGAATTATAAGAGCGTTCATACTTTTCTGAATCAGCGTTGTATAAGCCAAAAAAGATTAAACAATATAATCGTATTGCTTGCAATATCTGAGAATCTACAGTAGCAGCTGTAAGAGAATTATCAAAAAAAGAAGGAAGGATGCCAGCAACTTGCAAATTATTTGCACATCCATCAATATAGGATTCTATTTCAGAATCAAACTCTGTAGAAGATTCTCTCAGAGTAAGCTTAATGCTTGGAAGTAAATTCTTTGCAAATTGTGACATCCTTTATTCTCCTTAGACGGTCAATTCCGTCAGTTCCTTTACAGTAGATGCGCCTTTATAAACACGCATAAATGCTTTGTATCCAACAATGTTACCACCCATGTATACATCGCCACGATAGCAAGTAATGCCCTGGTCAAATTTGAAATCCGTGCTCTGAGCAGTTTCAATATCACTGAATACACCAACCTCATAGGCATTGAAATCACCGTAAGCCAGGAATGCATCGCCACGAGTTTCAGTACCACTACCAGTCTTTTCTACACCTGCAGTAGCTTTCGCAAAAGTCTTAACATGGCTAGAAGTAAAGAATTTAATGCCATCGATAGTTCCTGTGCTGTAGTCAATATTGTAAACTTTCTTTTTGTCCGTTCCACGAACTTTTGCAAAAGACAGCAAAGTAAGTTTATTCATCAAGAATGCCATTCTGCTTTCAATATCTTCATCTCCGCCATAGTTAAGAACGATTTCATCAAGCGTATTTTCATTGATTTCACCGAGCTTATAATCAGCTACAGTATCCTTGAGATTAAGCGTGGAAGCAAAAATTCCAGTGAAATGACCAGTAGCTCCATCGCCTGCAACCATTTCTCTTGCCAGCTTTTTACGAAGAGCAATCGTAATGTTAGCTTCAACTGCATCAGCATAGCCAGCAACAGGAGTTCTCTGAAGTTCCTTGGTAACTTCGCCATAAGCAGTGATTTTGGTCTTGGTAATAGTAGCTTTGCTCCAAGTCGGAGTAGTGGAGAAATACTTTCCACCAGTGCCTGCAGTGATGGGCTGAGTAGTATAATCACCTTCGCCATTTGCGGTAATAAACGGAGAATCGTAAGTTTCACCATTTATGACAGGAACATATTTAACTGCGTTAACCACATTGGAAACTTGATTAAACGGGAACGGAGTAAGCACATCCGACTGTTTTGCAGGATAAAGAACCGTGCTATCCAGGATCACCGTTCTGTTCTGGATAAGATCTTCACCCATCTTTTTTCTCTTTTCAAGAGCAGCCTTTTTACGCTCTTCTTTTCCAGTAGAAACATTCTGAGAAATAATTACACTTCTATTCTGAACATCTTCATCCGTGTCCTCTTCCTCATCTTCTACTTCTACACCAAGAGCCATTCTTTGTGCCTGATTCATCATAGCTATCTTTTTACGAACAGCAGTCATCTCAGTTTCCAAAGCAGTCATCTTTTCTTCAATTCCATCAAGTTCTTCATCTTTTGCAGTAGCCACAGAAGCTTGAAGATTTCTCAATTCTTCTTTTATTTCTGCAAGTCTCTTTTTGAGATTCATTTTATCTCATCCTCCAATAAAATAAATTTTGTTTTTAGCAACATCCGTTGCCGTTTATGTTTAGCTCGCATGAGTCTGTCCAGATTCTCGCCTGCTCTTTTCTCCAAAAAAGCAATGCTACGAGCATAAATTTCAGTATTGTCATAAGCAGGAATATCTACAGCAGACACATCCCATATTCTCTTAAATCCACGAACATGATGTAAAGTATATGTCTCTGTATAGTCATCAGAATAATCAGATTCTGTAAAAGCAAAAGACATTTTATCAATCAGTCTTTCTTGTATCATCTTAAACAAATCTCTTCCAGTCTGAGTGTCAATAAATCGAGCTTTAATAAACAAACCGATATCATCTTCACGAAGTTCCAAAGAGCCATTGCGTGTTCTTGCCACAATCATAACTGCATCTTCGTGATTGTACTTAAAAGGAACATCAGATATGTCTGCACCTGCAAGAGCACCTGGTTCAATCACTTCTCTATATTCATATCCTCTAGAATCTTTCCAAAGAACAGTTTCTGAATTATACTTGAAGGCATATCCTTCAACGATCATATCAGTAACATCGCCCTCATCAGTCTTTCGAATTTCCTTCCGAAACTGCATTGGAAGAGTCAGTCGAATCATCTTGTCCATTAGAATTCATACCTCCTTGTTCAGTGAAGTTTTTAGAATATTGATATGTGTCTCCACCCTCAACTGGAGAATCACCAAACCATTGTCTTATCTCGTTTCTTGTATACAAAGCACCATCCAGAGCTAATTTAACCATGGAAATTTTTTGTGAAGCACTCATGAATGTTACAAGATTAACTGAAGGAATCACTCTATTCTCGTAACCCAGCTCTTTTTCAGAAAAACAATGCACTGTATAAGCTTGGCTCAGATTATTAAGAATAGGAGACATTACACCTTCAAAGAAAGACTGCCAAACATCAGATGTATAAGCAGAAGTAAGAATATTATCATTTACACCAAAGTAACGATAAACATAATCCCGAATTTCCTTCATCTGAGCACTATCTATGATCTTTCCAGTGTAATTAATCGGAATAAAATTGAATTTTGCATCCAGCATTCCAATGCCACCAGAATTGCTAGCTTTTAGATAGGATTCTCTAAACAACTTTTCGTGCTTGGCAAGATCTTCCGGATCAACTGTATTCTGATGTTGAAGAATGCCCTTAATCTGAGCACCATTTTTTAAACTAGCATCAATAGACACATTCATTGTATCCATTAACCCAAGATTTATTCTTAAAGGCTCATTATCTTCGCCAAAAACATCATTTTTATAGTAGAATCTACGAATATGAACAATGTCCTCAGCAGGACAAACGAGTTTATCTCCCTGCTCAAATGAAAACCGATAAAAAGGAAAACCATTCTGTTCTACAAACTCAACATGTTTTGCAACAACTGGAAGAATAGCAATTACATTTCCATTTCTATCCCTTTGAAGCCACTGATAAGCATTATTTGTTATAAGCAGATCAGTCCATGTTTTATACTGTAAATCTGCGGGAGTCATAAAATCATTTGGCTTAATGTTCAGAAGCTTATTGATAGTTGTATTCTTCAGTATTTCAAATTTGTCACCACTTCCACGCACATGTTGATATGTAATCATAGATGCATAAGTTGCAATTCGATGAACAATACTTCTAACTAGAGAATTTGCATAAAATTCTCCAGAATAAGCTGCATATTCAGATGGGGAACCATTCAAGAGCTTAGACTGAGTCCCTTGATTTTGGGAAACTCCTGGCTGTGCAGGAATCTTAAATAGTTTTTGAAAAAATGACTTCAGACCCATTAGATAAACTCCTCATATTATATTATACTCGTGTTTATAGCTTTTTAGTCTTCAAAATTCCTTTATAATCTTCCCATTTTCTGAGCATGATAGTTTTAGCATTAAGTGTAGCCAATGTACCATCAATTCTTTGCCTACTGTTTTTCTTATCTGGTCTCCAATTGTCATTTGCATCTTTTACAACTGCTGTATTACAGAAACACCATCGTGTAACTGGATTATTGTTATAAATATACCTTTTTGCTGATATATCCGCTCCAATGTCTTTCATAGGTGTGCTGAGTGTGTATGCTCCCTGAGCAACTGCTTCTCCACCTGTAAATCCGTGTTCTTCCATATCAGTTTGCCAATAGTCTGTGAGTGCTCTATCGTAGCCAAAGTAAATCACATGAATTCCATACTCTTTTTCGAGTTTAACAAACCATGCTGTAACATCCTCGTATTTAACTTGATCCCCATCGCAAAGTGTAATCCAGCCTTGTTCTGCCCATACATCATAAGGGATCTTATCTTCTTTTATTTTTCGTTGTACAAGATCTTTTGGCAAAAAGTACATAGCAATTTCATAAGTGTTTGGATCATCTTTACACTGGATTAGAACTTTTGCACAAGATAAGTCACATCGGGTGGATAAATCTACTCCACCTGCGCCATAATGTCCTCTAAACCAGCTGATATCATAAGTGGCTTTATTCATTACCTCTTCAGCACTCAACCAGGAAGAAACAGTATTTTCACGAATATTGAAATCTTTGGTTAAGACTGTACTCTTATAGTTCTTTTCAACCAAAGCTCGTTTAACCTGTTCACGAAGATATTCAACTGGTTTAGTGACATTCAAAGAGGGATTAGCCTTTATCCAACATTCTTCTTTAAGCCATTCCTCTCTATCATCCAACTCATATATGAACGCTAGAAAAGAATCATCTTTTATAGTCTCATTCAGTACTTGTTCTGCATAATCATACATATCATCATAGATATTCTCACGCACAAATCCTGCTGTAGAAATAGACCACATTAAAGGCTGTTTTCGAGCTGACATTGATTGTTTAACTACATCATACAGATTTCGATCTTTCAAAGCATGCATTTCATCTACTATGCCCATATGCACATTAAGACCGTCTAGAGAGCCTGAATCAGAGGAAAGTGGTGCAAATGTACCAAAGTTAAACGGAGATTCAATACAATTGTTCTTTTTATGCATTAAACTGGATAAATCAGGTGATTGTATACGCATCTTATCAAATGCATTGAACAATATCTTGGCTTGATCCAGTTTAGTAGCAAGATTACGAATTTGAGGACCGCCTTCGCCATCTGCTATTTGCATAACACCGCCTTCGCCAGCTAGCCAAGTCGTCTTTCCATTTTTTCGAGCAACTATGACAACAACTTCTTTATGCTTTCTGTATCCAGTATATTTATTTACAAAACCGAATACAGCTTGGTGTATTGCTTTTTGCCAAAGTAACAATGTGATATTCTGACCAATCCATTCTCCTTCGAATTGCTTACAATGTTTTTCGATAAATTCAATTCCGATATTTGCAAGATCTTCATCAAAAATCCAGGGATCTCTGGGATGGTCTAACAAGTCTATAAGCATAGAGAATTGTTTATGTATCTTTTTGCATACCAGTATCTCTCCGGACTCCATCTTGTTCCAGTATTCCCGAATATAGTTCATTGTTTATATTTATTCCTTGCATTAGTGCCTTTTGTAAGCAATCCGATTATAGCATTATCTTTTTCTCCAGAAGATCCTTTGTTTTTAAGATAAGATTCTAGTTTTGTGATAACTGCAGTGTAATTCTTTAAATGCTGTACATGTACTTTCGAAAGAGGATGTTCTCTCCACATTGTCTGTGCACCTTGAACAAAAAAATCTATGCAGCCTTGTTTACGCAAAGTTTCTTCCATGCTTTCGAGTTCTACTTTCAAAAATGCAGCACGATCAATCAATGCTTGCACAAAATGCATGTTTTCTTCTCCACATTGTTCAACTGTGAAAATTTTCTTGAGCTTATTCCGCTCCGAACGCATTTTCTTTTTCTTTTCTGCTGCTTCAATTTCTCTTTCTGCATTCAACTCGTCAACTTTTTCTTGTACATCTTTCAGTTTGTCTCTGTACTCTTGAGAATTATAATAATATCCTATATCTGCCATAAAATCT